>JGI12316J15310_10000032_pt2 | contig 345658 bp, 305 predicted proteins | sample MarCyaLeptolynsp_FD_15310 | JGI IMG/M metagenome (IMG submission 15310) | reverse complement strand
GGCGCGTGGCTACCCGCTATGACCGCTGTCCGAAAGTCTTCCTCTCAGCCATCGCCCTCGCAGCAACCGTCATCTACTGGTTATGAATCCTGACCCTCAATTCGGTCATTTCAAGTCTCGTTAAATTGATTTGCCACCGAAGATCCCTCCCCGGTGGCATTTATTTTGGTCAGAATTGCAATCTGAACTGGTCAAATTGCAAACTGATGCGAGCCTTCACATCAACAACTGTGTCGAACCCGTGAATTATTGGTCATCAGCGGCTTCCCCTAGGATGTAAGCCATTGAAAAATAACGATCGCATTCACCAAAATAGACCCTGAGGCCGTAATCTGTCCATTTCACCCAGAGAAAATGGCCATCGAAAGTTCGTAAAAAAATGCCGCCAGAAGGCGGCATGGTCTGAATTTCCGGGAGTGGTCAGGTTCTGAGGGTCATCCCATCAGGAAATATGAGTCTTGGGAAAGGCCTGGCGGAGGGGATTCGAGCAGCGCCTTGATCTCCTCCGGGTCGACAACCACTGCCGCGAATCCGTGTGCTCCGGTCACCCGGAAGACCTGCTTCAGATGCCCGAGGAACATCAGTTCGAGGATAACCTTCACCCGCGCCCGGGATTTTTCGGCTGATTTGGAGAGATGGACGAAACCCTCGGGCGCCTCGTCGATGGTCGGAAAACTCGTCTCCAGAAAACGAAGGATCGGCTTCACGCCCCGGCCATCTACGGCCTTGCCGATCTTGCTTGCGAGGGCGCGGTGATCCTGCACACGTTGCAGTTGTCCGATCTCGATAAGAAGCGCGATCAGCGGGCGGGAGGCCCCGAGCAAGTCCGGCAGGCGCATGACCGGAACAGCATGCTTTACAACGTCGATCAGATCGCGCGCGGCGGTGTAGTCGACCACGAGCCGGTTGCGCCCCTGCTCCGCCTCTGCCGGGCTCAACAGCCCCGCCACCTGCAGGAGGTTGCGCAGCGTTCTGGCGTCGAGACCTTCGGCCTTTGCGATCGATGCCACGCTACAGAGGTGAGGATCAGTAACCGGCTTGCCCAAAAGCATGTGCCCCTTGCTGAGCGGGGTGGTCTCGAGGATCACATCCCTGAGCATGTCGCGGATGGGCCCAGGGTCCTTAGAAAGCCGGCTTCCCGACAGCCAGGCATGCAACATGCCAAAGGCCGCGCGCGGCGCGGCTCTTTTCCCTCTGGATGCCGTGACGCGCGCCATGAGATACTCGCGGATCGCCGCATCGCCCTCGGCGACGATTGACCAACCCGCTCGCCCGGCCGCATCCCACATATCCGCATTCATGTCCGAGGCTTTCAGCTTCGGACCAAAGGCCTCGAGGGCGCCCAGCATCTCGGTCGCGCGCACCGCCTGATCGATATCCTGAGCGTCCAGCCATGCGGGCCCGGGGTAGCCCTCCAGACGCGCCACCGCGTAGGCTTGCAGCGGCGAGACCACGCGGACGCCATCCGGCACCTGCCGCTCGGCATCGATCAAGGTAGTCATGGCCTGCAGCTCATGTGCGATGTCGTCCCATTTCCCCGACCGCAGATCGCGGAGCCTGACTCCGTGGACCGGACAGGTCCGTACCGGAGCCAACCGCCAGATGAGCCGGTGACGCAGCGCGGCACCGGGCAAACGCGCCCCGCTGAGATCATCTTCCAGGCAGGCAGGACAGATCCGTGTCACAGGACCGCTCGTGAATTCGGCTGCGAACTCCAGCCCCCGCAATTGGTAGCGCCGCCCACCAACTGCGCTGATCGTATTGCGCAGCACCGCTGCGGGATCGTGCCCCGCCCTCTCGCACAGCCGCAGAACCGCGCGCTCGTCGCCCCGCACGAGGTCCACGAGGGGAATGCCGAGATCCTTCAGGAATGCGAGAGCGCGTCCGTGGGTGTGGAAGGCGGCCTGCCGCGCTGCCCAGGACAGAGGGGTCTCATCATCGGCAAACGGCAGCATGGGGAAAAGCGCGCTCATGAGACCGCCCTCACTGCTTTTTCCGACGAGGATGATCCTCCTCGACCTCATCGGGTTTCAGGAGCCAGTAGTGGTCGGCGTAGAAAACATTCTCGGCAGCTGTGCAGGCCTCGTTCATCGCGTAGGCCGCCGCGAAATGTCCGATATCCAGTTCCTCATCACCGCGCCCGATGGCGATTTCCATGGCCTGCAGCAACAGCTCGAGGGCCCGTCCGAACCGATAGCGTGCCCCATGGAAGATGCGTCCGATCAGATCCGCTTCGATCGGCGCCCCGAGCCCCACCCGCTGGCAGTATTGCGTAATGACATCGCGGAAGCTGTCGCCATCGACCTGCTCGACGAGATCGGGCAGCACCATCGCGGTGAACCTGCGCTGCACCTGCGGATCCGTACGAATGACCTTTGCGAGGTCTTCCGTGCCAGACAGGACCACGATGACGGCATCGTCACCCTGCATCAGAGATTTCAGCGCCCGAAGGATCAGCTTGCGGTCCGCGCAGAAGAGGTCCTGCGCCTCGTCGATCCAGAGCACCGAGATCCCGAGAAGCTGCAAGCGGTGACGCAAGTCCTGCCAGAGCGACCAGGCCTCCTTGCGCGGGTTCGCATCGGGGTAGCCACTCTCCGCCAGCAGAGCGAGCGTCATACTCTTGAACGTCGCTGGGCTCGGCACCGAACATCCGAGATAGCGCGGCTGCCCGTACTCGCCCTCCTGCAACACCGTGAGCTTGGACAGCGTGCGCTCCAACAGGTGGGACTTGCCGCTTCCCGGCCCCCCGATCAGCATGACCCCACGGGTTTCCCCGGTCCGGGTGAAGCGCTTGACGACAGGGGTCAGATCCCCCTGTTCGTCCGTGGCAAGAAGGCGCGTCATGTGCATTGCCGCCTCGGCATCACGCGCAGAGCCGATATGAAGGCTGCGGACACGTTCCAGAGCACTCTTTGCGGTATCAGCTTGTGCCATGATCAGTCCTCCTCGATGGTCATGTTGGATTTGGGCGAGGTGGGCGTGGCGCCGCGCCCTTTGGTGGCCCGCTTTGCGGGTTTGCCGGGCGTCACCGGCGTGCTGGGTTTCTGAGCCGCCACGGTCATCTCGGAGGAGTCCGGGATCTCCATGCCGAGACCGTCTTTCGCCTGGCGCAACTCCTTGCGCTCAACGAACTCGATGCCGGCCAGAAGCTTCTTCTCTTCCTTCGCGCAGCGTTTCTCGGACCAGTCCTCAAGGTTGAGACCGGCCGCGGCCATCGCGGCTTCGTTGCGCGCTCTGATCGCCGTGATGGCGTCACGGACGGCGACGTTGTCGAGGCGGTTCGACTTCGGGTTCGCGTCGCGGACATGACGCACAGCCGTCAGCCAGGTCTGGGCTGCTACGCCCCGCAGTGCCGGGTCAAGCGCAGGCACCTCGTACCATTTCTTGCCCCACTTGACCGAGATGGCGCCAATGTCCTTGGGATGCCAGCGCACGGAAACCTTTTCCGGGTCCTCGCGGCGCAGATAGGTTTGCATCGCCTCGGATTGGTAGCGCACGCCCAGAACGGTGATGCCGGTCTTGTCCAGGCGATACTCGCGCTGCTGGCCGAAGCACAGCCGCATCATCTCCGCGTCCGGCGGCGGCGTCACGCCACGAAGCTTGGACAGGCGACGCCAAGCCTTCACAGGGGTTTCTCCGCCCAGCCCGTGATGGGGCGTATTGTGGTAGATGTCGATCACCCAACGCAGCAGCGCGAAGGTAAAGTCATCCAAAGTAAGCGCGGCGCGCTTTTCGGGATCTGCATCGCCCTTTTCCATGATGCTGGAGAACGTGTGGCCAGAGAGACGCGGCGCGAAGTCGCTCCCGAAGCTGTTGAAGACGCGCTCAATCGTTCCGCGGTTTTCCGGCACCCCATTCATCGCCATCTCCCACATCACGCCGAGATCCTCAGCCGCCATGCGAAAACGCATCGACTTGAAGGCAGAGCCGCCATCGAAGACGATCAGCTCGGGAGTGCCATGCATGTCCCAGGGAGTCAGTGCCCCGACCGCGTCCGCCCACGCCCCCTTGTTCGTCGTGATCATCTGCAAGAGTTGCACCGCAGCCTCGGAGTTCGCCGAACGGCTCAGGACCATGCCAACGATGCAGCGCGTGGCACAGCAGATCGCTGCGGTCAGCGTCCAGCGATCCTGGGCTTTGGCCTTGTAGCGGGGATTTTTGTCGTCACCTTCGATGTAGAGGCCGAGTTGCCGCTTCTCGTCATCGCTGAGCATGCCATAGATGTTCGTACTCTTGAGCAGGGTCGAGACGTCCACCGTCCATTCGTCGATCTCGACGCGTTCCAACGGGCGGGTCACGCCGAGACCATTCAGAACGGGCCGGAACTTCTTGCGGGCGGCAGCCTCACCATTGCGGGCAACTTCCACGCGAAACGGGTCCAGTGCCCGGATCGCCCGGCGCACCGTCTCGCGGCTCGGTGCGCGGAGATGATCGTCCTTGTCAGTGTATTGTTCGTTGCGTGCATGGATGGCCAGCGCGACATTCTCATAGATCTGCTGCATTGTCGGCCTATCGGGCGACAGATAACCTTGGACTTCCCTGCGCATGATGGCAGCCGCTTCCGGCTTGACCCGCGTTCCCCGCCAGCCACGCCGATCCATATTGTCCAGATGGCCGGGCAGCCTCAGGTCACGGAGATCTGCGAGCCAGCGGCGCAGCGTGCGCGGGCTCGGAACCTCGCCCATGTTCTCAGAGGGCAGGATATCCAGCGCACCAGAGGGCATGTGCGGCTTCGCCAATTGCGTCGCACGACCGACCAGCGTGTCCATCGATGCGGCAATGGAGGCATCAGTGAACTTCATCAGCTTTTCGCGGTGCATGTCGAGCGCGGCCTGACAATAGGCATCCTTGCGCACGAAACGCCGAAGAGGCCGCACGGACAGCGCCCCAAGCGCCACGCCTTCCGTCAGTTGCCGTTTCCGCGCGGCCTCCGGATTGAAGTAGTCACGTTCGACGCGGATGCGGCCCAAGTGACCGAGATCGGCAAGCTCTTCATGGGAGAACTGCCGCGCAAGGCCCTCATGGTCATCATGCGTCATGACGAAGCCCTTCTCGGTTTCCATGTGGAGCCGGAAGGCCATACCGTCGATGGTGACACGGTCGAAGCGGCCAAAGGCATAGCGGGAATTTTCGGAGGTGAAGGAGAGATCCATTTCGAAGTCCTTTTCAGATGTTTGGCGCTGCACAAGGCAGCAGGAGAGAGTGCGGTCGCCGAACGGCACCGCCTGGAAGAGTGATGGGTTGAGTGATTGCGGGTTGCAGTGCGGACGGCATCTTCGGCCGTCCTGAACTCAGTCGTCGGCCGTTGCGGCTAGATCAGAGGCGACCTGCAGCCCCTTCTGGCTCCGGAAAGCCGTGCCTCCGTCGAGGATCAACAGGGCCGGAACAACAGGCGCCCCCAACCATGCAGCGCCAGCGTCGTCGTGCGCGACACGATCAACAGGTGCGGAATGGACCCGTTTGGAGCCCTTGCGGCGCCGCGTAACCAGACCGGCGCTCCGCGAAGGAGAGGCAGTCATGCGCAGACCTCCTTCGCCTTGAACACCAAGCTGCTGTGGTCGATACGCTCATAGCTCACCATCTGGAGGTGCCCGGACCGGATCAGTCGAACGAGCGCACGGAACCCCATCCCATCAAGGCCGGTCTGCTCGACCAGGCTTTCGATCGTGGCCACACCGGCCATCCGGCCGACGATATCCCGAGCCACGGGATCGCCGAAGCAGTCCGGCCGCCGCACGGAAAGGAAGAGCTTCGCGTTGAAGAACTCGACGGGGCAGACATCCCGCTCCGTGAACAGACGGAAGTCGTCCAGAACACCTTGCGCGACGGCCTGCTCCTTGATGCGGGCCAGCTGCGCCAGATAGGCGTCCTTCACCCGCCCCAGGGGACGCACGGCATAGCCGATGACGGTCCCGTTGTGCTCAGTGGCGACAAGGTCGATGTAGTGCTTGTGAATTTTGCCGTCTTCGTCGAACCAGTCGAAAAGGACTTGTTCAACAAGCTCCTGCACTTCGGGCCGCGCCGCCAGCAGCAGGGCAGCTTGCGCCTCGAGATGGCTCTCAACCCCGGTGCGAACGCCAGGGCCGGAGCCCAGGACGATACCGCCGGTGAAGTGTTGGGTCGAACCCACCTGGGTGGCACGGTCGCCGCGGCTGAGTTCGGGCAGGCGGACGCCGCCGCCGATGGAAAGGTCAGACATGATTTCTCCTGCCCCGAGAGCATGGCTGCCTCGGGCTGTGTTTATCTTTGAAGATTGCGGAGAGCTGTCCTTGTCCTGGCAATAGCGGCATGCTAACTGGCAGGTGCTACACAGGGACCGGGCCCTCGCACGGTTCAAATTGGCGCTATGCGCCTATTTCTGGTTTCTGGTTTTTGAGCCTCTTTGGACAGTGTTTTCCGATGAGCGCCTGCCACCTGCTTGGATCTGAGAATTCAGGACCAAGTCAGGGCATCAGCCGCATATTCTGGAAATGCCCATAAGAGTTGTTTGGGCCCGGTGTCCAGACTGCCAGTTTTGCGGAGAATGGCTCGCATTTTCTTCGTTAATCCTGGCCTCAAGAGCGGGGAACAGTTTCACTCCGATTTCGTCCTGGACTAAGGGATTTTGTGAAAAGAGGACGCGAGCTCCTTTAAGAACACTCGGAACACTAGCTTTTTCTACTGCTACCTGAAATGCCGGGTACATTTTCATCTGGATAAGCCTGTGGATATCAAGGAGCGCCGCTCGAAACGGCTGAATGGTCAATAGGAATTCGGTGAATTCGCGAATCGATTCCCGCAATGTAAAGCGTCAAAAACAGGAAACCGCCGCCGCTTGTCACTCCGCGGCATCCCCGCTCGCAAGCGAGGCAAGCCTGTTAAACAGCTTATGGGACACGCAGACCCTCCTTTCCCACTCCGGCTCAGCAATTTCCGCAGAAGACTTTCCGAACCAAACTTTGAGGTCTCCCTCTGAGGACACGTGTGAAAATACCGCGTGCGGCCCATTCGTGCTGATCTCGACCGAAACCCTGGCGGGACCAAAGCCATCCGCCTCCGTATTGAAGCCATACTCGAGCCAATGCCCGCAGAACGCTCCGAAGGTGCGCGCCATTTCAAGGCCATCAACAGGCAGACGGTTGAGAGCATCAAGCATCTCGCTGCGTCCCTCTGCCCGACCAGCGACCTCCCACTGAATGTGGTCATCAAGGAAGAGGCTGCCCTGTGCGACCCGCAGCTGAGAAAGCTCCTTCACAGCTTCCGGCGCATCTTTGGTTTCAACATTCATGACCAATGCCAAGGTCAGGTGAAAGATATCTTCGCCAGTCATGTGCGCCGCCGCCCGCCCGCGCCCCCCAGGGCTGCGCAGACCGGCACGGGCCATGGCGCGCGTCATGGCATCAACCTTATTGGGATTCAGATCAAAGTACTCCGCAAGAGCACGGACCATTTCACCTTTTGTCGCCATAGGAGATGCCCTCAAGAACTGCCGATGAGGAGTTGATAGCCCATGAACAGGTCACGCGTCAAGTTTACGGTAAAACTTTTTCCGAAAATAAATTGGGAAATGATCCGAGGCCTGTAGCCCCTGTAGACTGGACACTCTGACAGAGGGAGCAGGCAGGAGACGTCACGCTTAAAAGAGTGCGCCACCCACCAATTGCACCTTAAGGGTGTGTCGGTGCGCCCCATAGGAATACTGTACCCCTAAAAGGAATACCTCGGGATACTCCAATTTAACAGATTGAAATAACTCGATAATCGCGCCTCCGCGAGCACACATCACTCGTGAAATTTCCAACCAGCTGGTTAACTGAGTTCCTCACTGCTACATGGAAAACATTGGCCTCTCGAGTAGCCGCGAAGTTGGTAGGTGAAATCAAAAACACGCGCGCCGCAGTATGCGTAAAGCGGCGCGCTAAACTTGCTCCAAAGAGGACTACGTGAGCGGCAGCTCCTCCTTCAGCGCCCTGTACAAGCTGACTATCATCAGAAGGATGACAATGGAGAAGGGCAGTGCGGCGGCGATCGACGCCGTTTGCAACGCTACAAGACCTCCAACAACCAACAGCACGCTGGCGACAACCCCCTCGGTAACGCCCCAGAAGACGCGGACCAGATGCGGCGGGTGCTGGCTGCCCATCGCAAGCATGGTGCAGATCACCAAGGTGCCTGAGTCCGACGAGGTGATGAAGTAAGAGGCAATCAGGAAGGTAACGATTGCCGCGAAGGCAGTGCCCCAGATGCCAACGTCCATGCCTTCAAGCGTCGCATAAAGCGCCAGGGTCGGGCTTTCGTTCACGGCTTCGATGATACCGCCGGCACCCTGCAATTCGATACTGACCGCGTTGCCACCGAACATCGCCAGCAGGAACATGGTCACTAGCGGCGGAATGATCAGCAAGGACACAACAAACTCGCGCAGGGTTCGCCCCTTGGACACACGGGCGATGAACAGGCCGACAAACGGCGACCAGGCGATCCACCAGCCCCAATAGAAGACAGTCCACCAACCCTGCCAGTCGCGCCCGGCCTCTTCATCCACCCACATCCCCATTGGCACAAAGTTCTGCACATAGTTACCGAGAAGATTGACGTATTGGCCGAGCAGATAGACCGTCGGTCCCGCAAAAAGGAAGAAGGCAAGGATCGCGAAGGTCAGCCACATATTCAATTCGCTGATAATGCGGATGCCTTTGGACACACCCGAGACGGCCGAGAGTGTAGCAATGCCGGTCACTACAGCTATCAGAATGATCTGATTGGTTGTCGAATTGGCGATTCCAGTAAGCAGGTTTAGACCCGCGTTCATTTGCTGGACACCCAGCCCCAGAGTGGTGGCAACCCCAAAAATTGTGCCGAAGATGGCCAGCAGGTCAACGGCATGCCCCCAGAACCCGTAGATCCGGTCGCCGATCAGCGGATACAGGGTGGACCGCATCGAAAGCGGTAACCCTTTGCGGTAGGCGAAAAAGGCCAGAGACAAAGCAACAATCACGTAGACCGCCCAGCCGTGGACACCCCAGTGAAAGGCTGTAATCAACATTGCCGTGCTGGCGGCCAGCGCTGAGTTCGCCTCGGTTCCGGCCATTTCGATGAACGGATTGCCCTGCAGGTGGTACATCGGCTCAGCGATACTCCAGAACAGCACGCCATTGCCCATGCCTGCGCTGAACAGCATGGCAAACCACGAGAAGTTGCCAAATTCCGGCCGGTCGCTGTCCTTGCCCAGCCGGATGTGGCCGTAGCGGCTGAAGGCCAGCCAGATGCTGAACAGCAAGAAGATGCTGATGATCAGAATGTAATACCAGCTAAGGGTGCTGGTGATCCACAGCTTGATCCCGTCGAACACACCGGAGGCGAATTCGACGTTGGCGACCGTGAACAGCACAAAGGTGATGACCATGAGTTTCGAGGCGATGCTCATACGAGCATGTACACCTTTCAAAAGGCCGGTTCTGGCGACGGCGTTATAGGGGTAGTGGCCGTCAAAGCCCTGTTCGAGTGACATTGTTTCTCCCTGTCTTAGTGTTTGGACCGGACCTGGGTGGGCCAGCCATGGCCCGGCCTTCCGTGCCGCCAGCAGGCAATAGGTGTTCAGCCTGAGACCTTAGTGGAGCATCGGGGAGGCAGGGAATGAGAATTGCAAATAGCTGGATTAAGGTTATTTATGGCGCGCTGCTGCGGAGCGACCAGGATTTGCGGAAACTGTGCGGTGAACGGTCGAACTTGCGCTTAAACTGCCTGGAAAAATACGAGGCATTTTCAAAGCCCGAGGCCATGGCGATCTCGCGCACGCTCAGGTCGGTTTCGTTCAGCAGGGAAAAAGCCCGCTCCAGCCGCAGGCCGAAGTAGAACTGCCAGGGCGACTGCCCGACGTATTTCTGGAACAGGCGCTCCAGCTGGCGGCGGGAAACGGCCAGAGCTGCGGCAATTCCATCCATGTCCAGGGGCTCTTCCAGGTTGGCTTGCATCAGACGCACAGCCCGGATCAGATTTTGATTGCGGCAGCCAAGCATGGATGACACCGGCGATATCTGCCTCGACATGCCTGCTCCCGGGCGTTTGTGCAGGCACATATCGGCAACGCAGGACGCAAGGTGGGTGCCGCAGTGGTCCTCAATGATTTCAAGCATCATGTCAGTTGCGGCATGGCCGCCGCCGCATGTGTAAAGCCCGCGATCAGATTCATAGAAGTTGCCGGTCGGCTCGAAACAGGGAAACAGCTCGGAAAAGCCGGGGGCATTTTCCCAATGCAAAGTAAACCGCCGTCCGGTCAGAACACCTGCTGCTGCCAGAGCAAAGGCGCCGGTGCAAATGCTTCCAATGCTTGCACCGTGCGCTTTCTGGCGGCTGATCCAGCTGACAACCCGGCTGTCATAGGATTGCGCTGGCTCCGTTCCGGCACAAACAAAGAGCGAAGCATTGCGGTCCAGGTCGACCAGCCCGGAATCCACCTGTATCGAAATGCCGTTCGAGCAGGTTACCGGCAGGCCGTCCGGGCTGAGCGCGTGCCACTCAAATAGCGGCTTCTGAGTCAGCTGATTGGCAATCCGCAGCGGTTCGATTGCAGCGCTGAAGGCCAGCATCGTTGTTTTGGGCAGCAGAAGAAAATGGAACTTCTTCGGTGGCGCGTCGCTGTCGAAGCGTACAGTGGCAGCGCCTTTCGGAAGGAAGCGGTTGTCTTGCATGGGGTTTCTCCAGGACATCTGAAAGTGGGATTCTGTCCGGGTTTTTATATTCAGGCATTTCCAGGCACGGTGCCCGCGGGCGCGGTGCTATTACGGCATGGGGAAGGCCAGGCGCAGATAAACCCATTTGGCGGCGCTTTCGCTGGTGCGCCGCGGGTCCGGCGCCAGTGAAAGCAGGCCAAGGGACCCTGCAAGGACAACCAAACAGGTCAGCCCCTGCAGCAAGTTTCCGGCCTTCCCCCGCATCTTAAGCCTTACCGCCGACGATGTTGTGTTCCGGACCATAGGGGAATCCGGTGATATTCTCGGCACCGTCTTCGCCGACAATCAGAATGTCATGCTCGCGGTAGCCGCCTGCGCCCGGCGTGCCTTCTGGCAGCATGACCATTGGCTCCATCGACACCACCATGCCGGGCTTCAGCTCGGTATCGATATCCTCGCGCAGCTCGACCCCGGCCTCGCGGCCGTAATAGTGGCTTAGCACCCCAAAGCTGTGACCGTAACCGAAGGAGCGGTATTTCAGCAGATCCCACTCCCGGTACATCTCATTCAGCTCCAATGCGATATCCTTGCACTTTGCACCGGGCTTGATCAGCTCCAGCCCGCGCTCATGCACGGCGACGTTCTTTTTCCAGATGTCCAGGCTGGCGTCGTCCACATGGTCGCAGAACAAGGTCCGCTCCAGCGCCGTGTAATAGCCGAAAATCATCGGGAAGGTGTTCAGGCTCAGGATATCGCCGGACTGTACGATACGGTTGGTGACGGGGTTGTGGGCGCCATCAGTGTTGATGCCGGACTGGAACCAGGTCCAGGTGTCCATCAGTTCAACAAAGGGGAAGGAGGACGCAATCTCGCGGATCATCGCATTGGTGCCTGCTATGGCAACTTCATGTTCAGCCACACCAGCCTGCACTGCCTTGGCCACCGCCGCGCCGCCAACATCACAGATCCGCGCACCTTCGCGGATCAGTTTCAGCTCCTCATCGGACTTGATCGTCCGCATCCACATGCAAGGTCCAGACACATCGACGAACTCCACATCCGGTAGCGCATCCTGCAGCGCCTGGCGGTAGTCCAGCGACACGTGGTCGAACTCAATTCCGACCCGCTTGGCACCCTTGGTGAGATCCTGCACAGCCCGATAGAAATTGTCGCGGCGCCAGTCGGTATAGGTGATGTTGTTTCCGAAGCTGCGGCGCCAGGGCTGGCCGCCATCAATGCCGGCAGAGATTGTGGTCGCATTCTTCTGGTCGATCACCATGCCGTACTTGCGTCCGAAGTAGCAGTACAGCCAGCCAGAATAATAGTTGATGCATTGGTAGGAAGTGAACAGCGCCGCGTCTACGTTCTGCTTTGCCATCCAGCCGCGCAGCTCGTCCTGGCGGCGTTTCATTTCCTGGTCAGAGAATGGCGAAAAATCCTTCTCGCCATTGTGCCATTCCATGACGTGGAGCATATCTTCAGACATTTTTAATCCTTTCTTCGGGGCGTGTCCCAGTCGGTAGCACCGAAGAAAGATTTCAAAAAATTAATAGATGTGATCCTACTATAAAGATTTCAAATTCAAACCCTATCCGGACGTCGGCTTCAATGTCTTGCGGAAGCCCCCGACGCCTCCGGCAATCTGCTCGATCAGTTTGAGCGCCGCTTCACTCTGGCGCACATGTTTGTAGAACAACCCGACATGTATTCGCGCCAGCTGCGGAAATCCGATATCCGGTGTCAGGATACGCATACCCGGGAGCAAGGTCTTAGTTGTAAGGGCAGAAATGCCCCAGCCGCTGGCCACCGCGTTCTGCAGCGCCGAGATGCCGGGGCTTTCAAAGGCGATCCGCCACTTGCGCCCTTCGCCGTTCAGCGCTTCGATCACCCGGTTCCGGTAGACGCAGCCCTCCGGGTGCAGAACTAGCGGTAACGGCTCATCCGGGTTGAAATGGAACTCCTTTGCGCAAACCCATTTGGGACGCTCGGACCAGTAGTGCGAGACATATGGCGCTGGCATTGAGTCTGTGATGGCAATTGTCATATCCAACTCGTCCGCATGCAGCTTACTCAGCAGATCGCGGCTCCAATTGCAGCGGATATCCAGCGTGACGGCCGGGTTTGCAGAGACAAAGTCCGAAATGATCTCCTGAAAAAAACCGATTGCATAGTCAATCGGCAGGCCAACACGCAGCACGCCCTGAATACTGGAACGCGACAACCGGGCCACGGCCCTGTCGTTCAGCCGCAAAATTTCACGGGCAAAACCGATCAGCGCATGGCCATCTTCGGTCAGCGTCAGCTCCTTACCCTTATGCACGATTAGCTTGCAGCCGCTGAGCTCTTCCAAGCGGCGTATTTGCAGGGAAATCGCTGGCTGGGTCCGTCCGAGGGCCTGCCCGGTCTCTGTGTAGTTTCCTAGATCGACTGCCGTCACAAAGGTGCGAAGCAAGTCAGTTTGAAAGTTGGTGAAGCTTCTAGCCATTTGCAATTCTTATTCCATTATTGCTACTATTAATTTCTCACATGTCACCTCCGGAGTCAAAGTAAAGCAAGCCTTAACTTTCCCGGAATGACCCAACCCATGAAGAAAGCTTCTGTTTTTGCCGCCGAGCTGCCTTGGCCGGAGTATAAATCCCGCGTCGCAGGTGGCTGCACCCCCATCTTGATCCCGATCGGATCAATGGAGCAGCATGGGCATCACATGCCCATGCATGTCGATGTACTGCTGCCGACAGAGTTTGCCCGCAGGGTGGCGTCAGAGACCGGCAGCCTTGTCGCCCCACCCTTCACCTATGGCTACAAGTCACACCAGAAATCCGGAGGCGGGAACTTTTTTCCCGGCACTACCAGTCTGGATGGCAGCAGCCTGGTCAACGCACTGAAAGATGTGATCAAGGAGTTCGCCCGCCACGGCAATCGCCGAATCTGCTTGGTAAACGGTCATTTTGAGAACTCCTGGTTCATTGTTGAGGGCATCGATCTGGCCCTCAGAGAACTGCGCTGGGACGGCATTACCGATATGAAAATTGTGGTGCTGTCCTACTGGGATTTTGTCGGCGATGACTCAATCGCCAAGCTCTACCCCGACGGCTTCCTGGGTTGGGACATCGAACACGGCGGTGTGTTGGAAACTTCGCTGATGCTCAAGCTTTACCCGAATTTGGTGTGGCTGCAGGACGCAATCGACCACCCGCCGGCCGAATTTCCGCCCTATGACGTCTACCCCCCGCACGAGGACTGGACACCCTCCACCGGCACCCTGTCCTCCCCCAAGGATGCCTCGGCCGAAAAGGGCGAGCTGCTTCTCAATGTCTGCACCGCAGGGATCGTCAAAGCGCTGCGGAAAGAATTCGGAGAACGCTCTCCGGCAAGCGCGGCGGCTACAGCTGCGCAATAAACCCAGCAAGGAGACTGACATGACTGCCAAACTTATCCATCCCACCCGGCGGGCGCTGCTGAAGTCGGCCGCAGGCGCGGCGCTCGCAACCCCGTTTCTGTCTATCCGGGCCGCGGCCGAAACCGTGAATCTGTCGATGCTGGCGTGGTATGGCCATGCAGAGCCCGATGTCGTTGGCGAATTTGAAGAGCTGCACAATGTGAAGTTCACCCCGAAATACTACACCGGAGGCGACAACATGCTGGGCCTGATCGCCCAGTCGCCGCCGGGCACCTATGACGTCATCCTGTCCGACGCCGAATATGTTCAGCAGTTGAACGCGGCCGGATACATTGAGGAACTGGACCCAAACGACTATGCCTTTGATGACTTCTTCCCGGAGTTCCAGCAATTCCCGGGCCACTGGAAGGACGGCAAGCTCTACTCGGTGATCACCCGGTTTGGCTTCCTCGGTATATCCTATAACGCCGATGTGCTGAGCGAGAGCGATGCGGCCAGCTACAACGTCTTCGGCGACAGCCGCCTGACCGGCAAACTGGGCCACTTCGACTGGCACCTTCCAAACTTGGGGCAGATCAGCTTGCTGAACGGCAATCCCAATCCCTTCGACCTGAGTGACAAGGCTTGGCAGCAGGTGGAGGACAGCACAATGGCGCTGCGCGACCAGGTGGGCGGGTTCTTTGACTATGGCGGCACCTTCTCGTCGCTGAAGAACGGCCAGATGACCGCATTTGCGGGCATTGGCGACTGGATCACCGGCGTGCTGGAGAAGAACGGTGCCAATGTGCGCACCGCGATCCCGCAAGAAGGCGGCCTGCAATGGACCGAAAGCTTTTCGATCGGCAAGGGCTCCCGCAACCAAGAAATGGCGAAGAAGTGGATCCAGTACATCACCTCGCCCAATGGCCAAGCGAAGTCAGCGGATATGGCGGCCTACCCGGCGCTGATCCCCAACAAGAAGGGCTGGGTCGTGCTGAATGAGGCGAACCCTGCCGAAGCCAAGAGGCAGAACATGGTCCTGGGCCAGCACAACGCCATGGACCTGATCCGCGAAGGCCGCATCAAGTACCGCCAGCTACCCGTGCAGCAAAGCCTGGAGGACTGGAACGACTTCTGGTCCGACTACAAAGGCGCGTAACTCCACCAGCACCGGAGATGTCTCCTCCCCTGTCCCCGGTGCCCAACTGAAGGCCAGCTGCCGCCCGGTGCTGGAAAACCGATGAATACACGGCCATCTCTGTTTTCACTGACCTTTTCGCTGCCGCTTCTGATCTGGCAGCTGGCCTTCTTTTTGTTTCCGCTGGCCTTTCTGGTGGCACTTAGCTTCTGGACAGTGCGGAACTTTCAGATGCAGCCCGATTTTGACACCGTGAACTGGGTGAAAATCTATTCCCGCAGCGTGTTCTGGGATGCCTACTTCAGGACCCTGCTGCTCGCTTCTTTCAGTGCGGCGCTAATTAGCCTGGCGGCTTTCCCGGCGTCTTATGCGATCTCGTTCAAACTGGGTGAAAATGCGAAACGCTGGATGATCTTCGTCCTGATCATCCCTTTCTTCACCAGTTATTTGGTCCGCGTCTATTCGCTGCAGGTCTTCTTGTCCGACGCAGGCATCCTGAATGCTTTCCTGGGCTACCTTGGGCTCGGCCCCTATTCTATGCTCAACAACAGCTTCGGCACCCTCACCGGCTATGCCACCCTGTGCCTGCCGCTGGTTATCCTGTTGCAGGTCTTCAGCCTGAATTTCGTGAACCGTGATTTGGTCGAGGCCGCCCACAATATGCGCTGCGGCCGCCTGCGGACGGTTCTGGAAGTGATCATCCCCTCTGCCAAAGCCGGTCTGGTGATCGCAGGCCTCTTCGCTTTCATCCTCAGCTTCGGCGATTTTGTGAGCCCCCTTTATCTGGGTGGAGGCAACCCGCCGACCCTTTCGATCATGATCACCGATATCACAAAATCCGGGCAGCAATGGCCGCGCGCTGCGGTGGTGGCGCTGACGATGATCGCCACACTTTTGACAGTCGCCTTTGCCGCCATCAAATTTGCCTACAGGGAGGCAGGAAAGTGACCGGTAACCGTAATCCCCTTATCAACGGCCTGCTGAAGCTGCATATCACGCTATGCCTGATCTTCATCTTCGCCCCGATTGCCGGCAGCTTTGTCTTCTCGCTGAACTCGGACCGCTTTCCTTCGCTGCCGCTAGGCTCGTTCTCAACTGAATGGTACCGGCTTATCTGGGAAGACCCACTGGTCTGGGCCGGCTTCTTCAACACTCTTCTTGTTGGCGCTTGCGTTGCAGCGATTGCCACGCTGCTGGGCTTTGGCGGCGCCTACACCGATTTTCGCTACAAGTTTTTCGGCAAGCCCGTCTATCTGGCCCTTGCCCTGCTGCCGCCCACCATCCCAGTGGTGATCATGGGGCTGGCGATGCTTGCCTTCCTCTCCCGCGTCAGCCTCTCCGGGAATGTGATTTCGGTGATCATTGCCCACGGCGTGATGTGCAGCCCATTTGCCATGGCGATCATCCGCCTGCGCCTGTCGCAGATGGACCCTGATCTGGAAGCCGCAGCCTGGAACTTGGGCGGCAATGAATGGGTAACCATGCGCCATGTGATCATCCCCTTCACCAAACCCGCAATCTATGCCGCCTTGTTCATCACCATGGCCGTGTCCTTTGACGAATTCGCGGTGGCCTGGTTCGTATCGGGCCTGAACGAGACCCTGCCGGTCAAGGTTCTGGGCTTCCTCCAGGGCCAGGTCAGCCCCCGGATCAATGCCATCGGCTCGCTCGCCTTTGTCAGCTCAATCTCCTTCATCGTGATTGCCCAGCTTCTGATGCGCAATCCAAACGCCAAGACCTCTTAACAGACAGGACAGAGCCATGATGGACACTCCAATCGTGCATTTTGACAACGTTGTTAAAAAGTTCGGCAGCTTCACCGCTGTTGAAAAGGCCGACTTCCAGATCGCCCGCGGCGAGTTCCTGGCGATCATGGGCTCTTCCGGCTGCGGCAAGACCACGACCCTGAGGATGCTGGCAGGGCTGGAAGATCCGACCGAAGGCAATATTTTACTGGACGGGAAGAAAATCAACGGCAAGCCGACCTGGGAACGGGACACGCCGATGGTCTGGCAGAGCCTGGCGCTATTCCCTTTCCTGACGGTGCAAGAGAATGTCGAGTTCAGCCTTAAGATGCGCAAAGTGTCCAAGGGTGAACGGCGTGAGCGGGCCCGCAAGTGGCTGGACCGGCTTGGTATCCTGGAGTTTGCTGACCGCAATATCTCGCAGCTGTCCGGCGGCCAGCGCCAGCGTGTCGCTCTCGCCCGGTCGCTGGTGACCGAACCTAAGATCCTGCTGCTGGACGAGCCTCTCTCCGCTCTTGACGCCCATTTGAAAGTCCGCATGCAGTCGGTGCTGTCGGGCCTGCAAAAGGATCTCGGCATCACTTTCGTTTACGTGACCCATTCGATGTCCGAGGCCTTCTCCATGGCAGACCGGGTGGTCATTATGAGCCGCGGCAAGATTGAGCAGATCGGCACCCCGGAAGAGATCTACCGGAAACCCCACAACCGATTTGTTGCGGACTTCTTGGGCTCTTCCAATGTGTTTTCTGGCAACCTAGCGTCCGGAGGCAGTGTCGTTTGGAAAGTCGATGCTAAAAACGCAACCTATACTTTAAAGGCGCCTGCAGGTGTGCAGAAGACCCGCGGAGCCTCCGTGGCCTTTGCCGTGAGTTCCGAGAACATGTCATTGGCCGTCGCTGGAACGCCCTGTACTGAAAACTGCGTTGAAGCCACGGTTGTGGGCGGCGAATTCGCTGGCGCCTCTGCCACTGTCTTCCTGGAAACGGATCAGGGCCAGGAACTAAAGGTGCAAAAAGGGCATGAAGAACTCGAGGCGGTAGACCTCAGAGCCGGACAGAGGCTCTTGGTTCATTGGCTACCGGAGCATTGCCACGTTCTGCCTGGCGAATGAAGGGTTTAACGCAAACTTCGGAAGCCCACATTCCGCCCTTGGCGGCAAGCCTCCTGCCATGGTCTATTGGCTGAGAAAAGACGAAACCCAACCTGGTCAGCAGCGGCAGAGAGTAGCTTAAATTACGCCAGATCCTGTCCAACGATCGGGGAGTAGCTCATACAGATTCCGCCGCATCTTTGGTTTCGACATTCATGACCAATGCCAAGGTCAGGTGAAAGATATCTTCGCCGGTCATGTGCGCCGCCGCCCGCCCGCGCCCCCCCAGGGCTGCGCAGACCGGCACGGGCCATGGCGCGCGTCATGGCATCAACCTTATTGGGATTCAGATCAAAGTACTCCGCAAGAGCACGGACCATTTCACCTTTTGTCGCCATGGGAGATGCCCTCAAGAACTGCCGATGAGGAGTTGATAGCCCATGAACGGGTCACGCGTCAAGTTTTCGGTAAAACTTTTTCCGAAAAATATGCCAAAAACCGATCCGAGCCTTTAGCTCGCTTGTGAGTTGGTCGCTCTGACAGAGAGGCCCGGCAGGAAGCATTGCGACTAAAGAGGCAACAACTCTCAAAAATCTCTCACAAAAGTTTATCCAGTACTCCCCATAGGAATACTGTACTCCCTGAAAAGATACCGCAGAGCACTCTAAGGTTAGACCCGGAAAAGGATAAGAATGATGCCTTCAGCCCCCCTATAGGAGAGATGTGCCTTAAGGCTACAAACCTTCGGTCCATTAACGCAGGTGGAGCATATTCAGCCTCTGCCACCCGCCCGATACCGCACGACGACTTGGTCGGACCGCTACTCAACCTTGAAAAGCGACAAGCGGCTCCGCCAAATTCATCCGCTTGGCAAGGCCTTACTAGGAGACGGGAAAGCCCCCCCTCAAGCATGCTTCGCGCATCAATGGCCCGACCTGACAGTTGGCGCACTCCTCGAACAATCAGGTTTTACGCTACTCAGAAGGAGCTGCGCTAGTAGACTTGAGCGTAGACAGCACATCTCTCCTCTGGCGGCATCGAGTCTAGATAGGCCAGCTCACCCCTTTTATGAGCAAGGTAGACTTCTGCAAAGCCTTCCGGAAACCAACTGCGAGCAATGTCATTGTGCTCGAACCGCGCCAGGGCTTCGGGCAGCGCTTCAGGCAGTCGGGTATAGCCGCGCGCCTTCAACGCCTCTGCGGACAGTAACGACAAGTCTTCTTGGGTCACTGGCGGTGCGGCCAGGTTCTCTTGCAGGCCTTGCGCCCCAGCATGCACGATTGCAGCAAGCGCCAGATACGGCGAGGCAGCGGCGTCGCCGGCCCGGAACTCAAAATTATACTGGCGGGCAATGCCGGCCTCGTCCTGTGCCGAGGTTGGGCAGATCCGCAACGAAGCCTCGCGGTCACGCAAGCCCAGATTGTTGTAGGCTGCGCTCCAGCGGTGCGGCGTCAGGCGCAGGTAAGACACGTCGCTCGGTGCGGTGAAGGCAACAATGCTGTCTAGGTATTTCAGTACACCTGCCAGAAACGCACCGGTCACACTGGACATTCCCGCAGGACCAGCCGGATCATAAGTGGCTGGGATCCCCTGAGCATCTACAAAACTCATATGGATATGCACGCCATTACCGACGTTTTCAGGGTCGCGGATCGGCGTGAAAGTCGCTCGTTCCCCGCATCTGCGGGCGACCGAACGGGTGACCTCTCTCAAAACAGCAGCATGGTCGGCGGCGCGCAAACCATCCGTGGGATCAATTGTGACCTCGTACTGGTCGGGGCCGTATTCATTCATGAAAGTATCCGTTTCCATGCCCGCTTGCCCCAGCGCCGCCATCAGGCTTTCGGCCAGTTCACGTTTCTGCTGAAAACCGGAATGGGTATAGGCCTCACCGAATGCGGGCGACCCCGCATCCAGCTGGAATTCGTGCTCGAAGGCAGCGACAAGCCTGACACCGCCAAGATCTTCTAGCCGTTTAAGCGCCTGCTTGAGAATAGAGCGCGTGCAGCAGCTCCAGGGCGCTCCATCAAGTTCGCGGATGTCTCCCAGCACGAAGCGGTCCGCCGGGCTGCCATCCCCATAATCGATATCAACCAACGTTTCCGCATCGGGCACCAGCAGAAGATCGCCCAAGGATCCAAATGGTGTCTCGGCAATTTTGTCGAAACAGGTGATCTGAACATTGGTGGGCGTCCATCCCACCCCCTTGGCCGAGCGTTTTTCCAGATCCGCCAGCGGAAAGCTTTTGCCGCGGATCTTACCGGCGAAATCCGAGGTTGCTGCGAATACCAAGGGGGTCTTAATCATCGCTTATCTCTCCTATGTCCAAACGAAGGGAATCCCATCGCTCAATTCTCTTGCGCGCCTTATCCCAACCGCCTTCCGCAATCCGCGTTACAACCGCCTCCAGCAGCACCAGCGCGCCCACATAGCTGTCCCAGACAGTCCCACTTTCGATAGGTGTCGCGATGACCTCGCTTGCCACTCGCGCAACAGGTGAAAGCCACTTGTCCGTTAGCAGGATAACCTGCGCGCCCTGTCGGCTGGCCGCCCGCTCCGCAAGTTGTTCGAGGCTTGGTTGGTAGCGTCGGAAATCCACCACAAAAACCACATCACGCGGCTTCATGCGTAAGAGGTACTCGGGCCAGATTTCGGGATCAGCAGGCAGGTGATAAACATTGCCCCGCATTTGCCGTAAGTGGCGCGACAGGTACAAAGCCAGCGCATCACTGATGCGCCCCCCGATCACATAGACGCTGCGCTTTTCGTCAGCAAACATATCGCAGACACGGTCAAATTGCGCTTGAGTGATGGCTGCCGTCGATTCTGACAGCAGCGCTGTAGCCCTGTTGACGAAATCTTCCAGGAAGTCCCCCTTCATCGCACGATCGCTCTGATGCAGGTCCAGAGGCGAACGGTTGCCCTCCTTCAGCTCGTCGATCAGGTGGCGCTGGAAGTCCTGATAGCCCGAAAAGCCAAGTTTGGCGACAAACCTCGAGATGGAGGGGGGCGATGTTTTCGTCTTTTCCGCAAGCGCTTGGATCGGCTCCAAGCCAGCGAACGGGTAGTCCAGCAATAACGCCGTACACAGTTTTCGCTCGGTCGCGGTCAGCGTGTCCGACAAAGATTCCAGGCGCGTTCTGACATGCATTTCTTGTTTCATGCATCCAGAGACGATTTTGAAAATAAAAAGTCAACAAGCAAAAAAACATTGACTTTGAAAATGTGCGATCAGCATTGTAGGGGCAACTTCACGGGAGCCGTCCATGATCACTTCGCCAAGAACGCACATGCTTGCCGCCCTCTCTGCAATCATCGCCGGAGCCGTCGGCACTGCATTGATCGCAAGTTTCCTAGGGCCTGCTGCGGAGCGGATTGTCACGGTGTTTTTCATCTCGCTGATCGGCGTGGTCGGCATCGCCATCTACAGCGGCAACAGCGGCATTCTCAGCTTCGGCCATGTGGCCTTCATGGCAATCGGCGCCTATGTGTCCGCCCTGCTGACCCTGCCGTCGCAATTGAAGATCGCGACCCTGCCGAATCTGCCGGAGTGGCTGGCGACCACCGAAATGGGGCTGCTGCCCGCAACGGTAATCGCGATGGCAGTGACGGGCCTCGTGGCGCTGCTTGTCGGTGCGGCAATCGGCAGACTGGAAGGATCCGCCGCCACAATTTCGACCCTGGGTCTCTTAATCATCGTGCATGGTGTCATCATCGGCTGGCGGGATGTGACCCGCGGTGCCCAGTCCTTCTTCGGAGTGCCCCGCGAAACCGGCATCTGGACTGCGGTGGCAGGCGTCATCGTGGCGCTGGTACTTGCGCGGCTGTACCGGGATTCTATTTCGGGACTGAGGCTGCGGGCGGGCCGCGAAAACGCGATTGCGGCTTCGGCCGTCGGCATCAACATCCCGCGCGAGCGCCTGATCTCCTTCGTGCTGGCGGGGATGACAATGGCGCTGGCTGGTGCTTTGCTGGCTCATTTTCTGGGCGCGTTCAGCCCCAAGAAATTCTACTTCAACGATACGTTTCTACTGCTGGCCATGCTGATCGTAGGCGGCATGAGCACCATTACCGGCGCCGTGACCGGCGCGGTGATCATCACGCTGGTGACCGAGGTCCTGCGTCGGCTAGAGAGCGGCCTGTCCATAGGCGGCATCGAACTGCCCGCGGTTTTCGGCACAACACAGATCGGCATCGGGCTGATCATTCTGCTCGCCATGTTCCGCAAGCCCGAAGGCCTTGCCGGATTAAAAGAATGGGAAGAAAGACTCTTTCCGCCCGCTGCCGCTGGCAACGCTGCGCCCGCCATGCCCAAAGCACACGCCTCCACGCCGCTTGTTGCAAAGGGCATGACCATGCGGTTTGGCGGACTGGTCGCGGTCAGCAATGTGTCGCTGACCTTGCAGCCCGGCGAAATCCTCGGCCTGATCGGCCCTAACGGCTCCGGAAAAACCACGCTGCTGAATATGCTGTCGGGTGTCCTGCAGCCGAGCGAGGGAACCGTGACGCAAGGCAGCGTTGACCTGACAGGGATCCCTTCGCACAAGATTGCGGATCATGGTATCGCACGAACGTTTCAGAACATTCGCCTGTTTCCCGATCTGACGGTTCATCAGAACGTACTTGTTGCCGCCCTGTCAACGCGCGGCGGCGCCGAAGCAGAGGAGCGCGCTCAGGCGGCGCTGACCGAACTAGGAGTTGCAGCCCTGGCTGGAGAAAATGCCGGCAACCTGTCTTACGGCGATCAGCGCCGCGTTGAAATTGCCCGTGCATTGGCGTGCCAGCCGACCCTGCTGTTTCTGGACGAACCGGCGGCTGGCATGAACCGTGAGGAAACCGACGCTCTGATGGAAACCCTGCGCGGCCTCACCCGCAATCTGGGCATCGGTATCCTGATGGTCGACCACGACCTAGCCCTGATCAATCAGCTGTGCGATCGGCTGGCGGTGCTGAACGAAGGCAAGCTGATCGCCCAAGGCACGCCGGCTGAGGTCCGGCAGGACCCCGCGGTCATCGAGGCCTACCTCGGCCCCGGAAAACTAAGCTCCAAGAAAAACACTAAGCCCCAGGGTCAACCCGGGCGCAAACCAGAACTGGCCGGATGATCCCAGAGGCCAGACCCCAACAGACGGAGACTTACCCATGAAAGCACTGCTTCTATCATCCACTCTGGCTGCCGCCTTTGCGGCGGCTCCCGCCCTCTCCGAAACGCTGCGCGTCGGAGTCGCCACAGCACAAACCGGGGCCCTGGCCTACGCGGACGTGCCGGTGTCTGGCGGGATGCGCTTGGCCGCCGACGAGATCAACGCAAAGGGCGGCATTGGCGGCGACGTCAAGATCGAACTTGTCGAAAAGGACGTGCGGTCCGATGCGGCGCAAACTTCGATTGCGACCCAAGAGCTGGCGGATGACGGTGTCTCCGTGATCGTGCTGCCCTGCGACTCCGATCCGGCGCTGGCTGCAATCGGCGTCATTTCCTCGGCGCAGATCCCGGCAATCTCGACCTGCGCCTCCTCGCCGACCCTGCCGATGATCGGCGGCGATTACATGTTCTCGAACTTCCCGGGCGACAATGTGCAGGCGACCGTCTCCGCCAAATGGGCCTGGGACGAGGGCCACCGCAACGCTTATATCATCTACTCGCCCGACACCCAGTACACTACGATGCCGCTCTATTTTGCTGAAGTGTTCGAGAAACTGGGTGGAACCATCGCCGGGCAGGCAACCAATACCATCGGCCAGCAGGATTTTTCCGCTATCGCCACCAAGGTTGCAGCGCTGGACCCGCAGCCGGATGTCATCATGACGTCGGCCTATGAGCCGGACTTTCCTTCGTTGCTGAAGGCGCTGCGCGCGGCGGGTGTGACCGGCCAGGTCATAGGCTCTGACGGCATCGATAGCCCGACGACCTTCTCGCTGGGCGACGTTGCCGAGGGCGTCGTTTTCACCACCGCAGGCCATGCAACGCCTGGAAGTCCGCTAGAAGCATTCAACTCCGCCTATGAAGCCGCCAACGGCGCGCCGCCGGAAACGATTTTCAGTGCAGTCGGCTACGACCTGATCAAGGTTCTGGAGGCCGCTGTACTAGCGGCAGACGGATCAGTGGAACCCAGCGCCTTGCGCGATGCGATTGCCGGGCTGGAGAATGTTCAAGGGGCGACCAGCCTCATCACTTACAAAGGCACGGATGGAATGCCGGTTCGCCAGGTCTCGCTGATCCGCGTTGCGGACGGCGAGCGTGAACTCGTCGGGCAGCCCTCACCAGACGCCTCGCTGATCCCAGCGCCACGCATGCAATAAGGAGCGTCCCGGTGTCAGCGCTTTTGTCTGTTCAATCATTCCATGTTCACTACGGAGCAGTCGAAGCGGTACGCGGCATCGACTTTGAAATCCGGGAGGGCGAAATCATCGCCCTTCTGGGAGCCAACGGGGCCGGAAAGTCCTCAACACTTAATGCCCTTGTCGGCCTTGTTCCCGTCGCCGCCGGTACAGTGATGTTTGACGGGTCGGACATCACCCACAACGCTCCTGAGACCCTGGCCCCGGCAGGGCTCACCTTGTCGCCGGAAGGGCGCCGTGTTTTCGGCACCCTCAGCGTGGCAGAAAACCTGCTGATGGGTGCCTACGGCATCCGCGACAAACAGGCCGTGGCAGCAGCTTGGGACCGTGTCTACACGCTGTTTCCCATCCTGCATGAGCGCCGCGATCAATTCGCCGGCACGCTGTCCGGCGGGCAGCAGCAAATGCTGGCCGTCGGCCGCGCTCTCATGAGCAACCCCCGGCTGCTGCTGCTTGATGAGCCCTCGCTGGGGCTTGCCCCGAAGATTGTCGAGCAGGTGTTCGAGCTGATCACCTTGCTGCGCGATCAAGGGGTGACGTTGGCCGTCGTCGAGCAGAACGTCGCCATGGCTTTGGAAGTCGCAGATCGTGGCTACCTGATGTCTGGCGGCAGGATCGTCGCAGCGGGCTCTGCTGCAGAACTGGCACAGTCGGATTCACTGCAATCTGCCTATTTGGGAGCAGGCTGATATGGACCTGATATTACAGCAGACTGTTAATGCATTTGCCTTGGGGGGCACCTATGCGCTGCTCGCGCTGGGACTGGCGGTTGTCTTTTCCATTATGGGGCTGATCAATTTCGCCCACGGTGAACTGATGACAATTGCCGGCTATGTCCTGATGTACTGCGGGCTTGCGGGCTTTCCCTTTGTGCTGTCCGTCGCCTTGGCCATTAGCGCAGCAGTGGCGGCAGCAGTCCTGATGGAGCGGATCGCCTTCCGCCCTGTCCGCAATGCCTCCGGCGCAACAATGCTGGTCACCAGCTTTGCCATTGCAATGATCCTCCAGGTGCTGTTTCAGAACCTGATCTCAGCGCGGTCCCAGGCTGTGGTGCTTCCTCAATTCCTCTCGGACAGCGTCCAGTTCGGCGGCTTGATTATCGGCGTCAACAAGATCGCCGCGATCGCGGCAACGGTCATCATGCTAGTGTTCCTTGACCGGTTCATGAAACACCAGAAAACAGGCATCGCCATGCGTGCCTCAGCCGAAGATTTTGCCGTAGCAAGGCTGATGGGTATCCGTGCCAATACAGTGATCGCCGGCGCCTTTGCCCTGTCCGGACTGCTGGCCGGTGTCGCAGCGGTCTTGTGGGTCAGTCAGCGTGCCTCGGTAGATCCGCTGATGGGCTTCACACCGGTACTAAAGGCCTTCATCGCAGCCATCTTGGGCGGTCTGGGATCCTTGCGCGGTGCGGTAGCCGGGGGCTTTCTGCTCGGATTTATCGAGATTTACCTTGCCGCCTTTCTGCCGCAGGAGCTGCAGGAGTTCCGCGACCCGATTGGCCTGTGCATCGTTGTTGCCGTGCTCCTGTTCCGGCCCAACGGACTAATCCCATCCCTCGCACTGAAGGCGGAAAAAGTGTGACCTACGGAAACGTCAAATCCGATCCTGCGACGCTGTTGGGTCCGCGCGACCCAGCCCCGGTGGAGGTTCTGAATAGCGCCAGCCGCCATCCGGTTCTGCTGGTCTGCGAACATGCGGGGCAGCAGATCCCGGAACGCTTGTCCGGCCTCGGGCTGTCGCGCACAGACCTCGACCGCCATATCGGCTGGGACATCGGCGCCGCGGCAGTGACCCGCAAGCTGGCCCACGCGATGGGAGCACCTGCGGTTCTGCAGACATACAGCCGACTGGTGATCGACTGCAACCGGCCGCCGGAGGCACCCGACGCAATGCCACTGATCAGCGACGGAACGCCTGTTCCCGGCAACCGCGGCCTGACCCAGCAGGACCGCGCGGCGCGGGTTTCCGGGATTTTCGCCCCCTACCAGGCGGCTGTCACAGAGGCCCGGGGGCAGCCTGAACGGCAGCTCTTGATCTCGATCCACAGCTTTACCGCCCGGATGGCCGGTGAGGTGCGTCCCTGGGACATAGCCTTCCTCTACCGCGGCGATGCAGACACACCTGAAAGACTGCGCCACGCCTTGCTGGAGCAAGCACCGGAGCTGTCGGTGGGCATGAATGAGCCCTATCAGATCGATGACGAGTCCGACTGGTTCGTCCCCCGCCACGGCGAGGCCAGCGGCCTGCCACACAGCCTGATTGAAATCCGCAACGACCTGATCGCCGATGACGCGGGCCAAAGCCGCTGGGCCGGTCTTTTGCGCACCGCCATCGAAAGCCTGCTTTAAGGAAGAAACACATGACACTGAGCCGAGACATTCCCGTCGATCCGCAGCAAACCGCCCTTCTGTTCATCGACGTTCAGAATTTTGGCGCCCATCGCAAGGGCGCCGAATTCGTCAACATGCCGGAGGCCGAAGTCGCAGAGAAATACGGCTGGTACTTCGCGGAGCTGGAAGGCCGGGTCATTCCGAACATGCAGCAGCTCCAGCAGGCCAGCCGCGCCGCCGGGCTTGAGGTGATGTATACGACGATCGAAAGCCTCACTCTGGACGGGCGTGACCGCAGTCTCGATTACAAGATCACCGGCTTCAACGTGCCCAAGGGTGCCTGGGACGGCAAGGTGATCGATGCGCTGGCTCCCGGCGAAGACGAAATCGTGCTGCCAAAGTCATCTTCCTCGGTCTTCGTGTCGACGCATATCGACTATGTTCTGCGCAACTTAGGTATCAAACAACTGGTGATCAGCGGGCTTATTACCGATCAATGCGTTGAGAGCGCCATCCGCGACGCCTGCGATCTGGGTTATCTGGTGACACAAGTAACAGATGCCTGCCTGACCTATAGTCCCGAACGACAAGAAAATTCCATTTCGGCCGTACAGGGCTACTGCCGCCAGCGCACCACATCTGAGTTACTTGAAGAGCTGTCTCCGACCTGACGCCCCGCCAATCTTGCTGGGCGCAAGCCTTTGCAAACAAGCATTCTTAGCGCCGCGAGGGCGTCTGCGCCCTCTTTCGTAGTCCGCCAGCCCGCGGATTGCGGCGCCCTGACATATATTCGAACTGCAGGAGCGATCACCCGATGGTACATCACTGGCAACAGGTTCTAAGCGATCATTGGGGCATCACTGCCGCGCTGACACCGCTGAACGGTGAGTATGACCAGAATTTTCTGGCGCAAGGGGAGCATGACTATGTCATGAAGATCATGCGGCCAGACTGCCAGGCTAGTTTCATTGATCTGCAGTGCCGTGCGCTTGAGCACATCAGGACACAAGCCCCCGACGTCCACGTTCCCGCAGTCTGCAGGAGCATCCGCGGCGACATGTTCTTGGCCGTAGCGGACGAGGGTGGGGCTGAGCGGCTGGTCTGGGTCATTGAGAGGCTTCCAGGGAAGACTTTTGCCGAGTTCAAGCCGCAGACCGATGGACTGATGTTTGATGTGGGGCGCGCCGTCGGGCAAATGGGGCTTGCCTTATCCGGTTTCGCCCATCCCGCGCTTGAACGTGACTTCAAGTGGAACCTAATGCAATCGGATTGGATTCTTGATTGTCTAGACATGGTTGAGGGTCACGATCGGCGCGCGCTCCTCGATTGTATCGTCGCGGAATTCTCCGCCGTTTTACCGCTTCTGAGAGATTTGCCTAACGTGGCAATCCACAACGATGTCAATGATTACAACATATTGGTCCGCGGCTCGCTGAGTGAGCCACCGCGCGTTTCCGGCCTGATCGACCTCGGCGACATGTGCGCCGGGCCGCGCATCTGTGACCTGGCGATTACTTGCGCCTACATGGTTCTTGGTCAGGAGAACCCCGAATAGGCGCTGCAATCCGTAGTGGCCGGATATCATAGCATCTGGCCCCTCACCGAGGCAGACGTTGATCTGCTGTGGCCGCTGCTGCGGATGCGGCTGGCGGTCAGCGTCGTCAACTCGGCGCTAATGGCCAGTGAATATCCAGATGATCCGTATGTTGTGATTTCACAGAAACCCGCTTGGCAGTTTCTCGAAAATCCCAGCGTCAGCGGCGACCTGATCAAGGTCCGCCTTCGTGCGGCCTGCGGCCTGCCGGTTACCGGTGCAGCCCCGCGCATCCTGTCTTGGCTCGACCACCAGCGGGGCCAGTTTGCACCGGTGGTGGGTAAACCCCTGGATGGAATGGCGATGCGCAGCCTGTCGGTGGAGCGCTCGGTCATCCCGAGCGACCCGTTTGCAGCCGAAACCGAAGCGATGGCGGACGGCCAAAGCAGCGAGAACATCTGGCTAGGATACTACGGCGAGCCTAGGTTGGTCTACACTGGTCCTGCCTTTCAAACCGGGCCGTGGAAGGCCTCCAACCGCCGCACGGTGCATCTGGGGATAGATGTCTTTTGCGCTGCGGGAACGCAGGTGTTTGCCCCGGTTCCCGCGACGGTTCACAGCGTAGAGAACCGCTGCGGCCGCCCGGGCCAAGGGGGCGTTGTCGTCCTGCGTCATGAAACGCCAGATGGGGATCCCTTCTTTACCCTCTACGGGCATCTCGACCCAGAGGTCTGTGGCCGTCTGAAAGCAGGTCAGCAGATCAAAGAGGCTGAGGCCTTTGCCCGGCTGGGCGATGCGGCGCAGTGTGGCGGTTGGCACCCGCATGTGCATTTCCAGCTAATACTCAGCACCGAGGGCATAGCTGAACACTGGCCCGGCGCCGCTGACCCGGACGAACTGGGCCTTTGGGGAGCGCTCTCTCCGAACCCGGCCGCGCTTCTTAACCTGCCGGACGCCGACATGGTCTACCAGCCAGCCGACAAAACCAAGCTTTTGGCGGAGCGAGCGCGCTGCTTTGGCGAAAACCTGAGGCTCAGCTACGCCGATCCTGTGATGCTGCTGCGCGGCTGGCGCCACCACCTGTTCGACGAATGGGGGCGGCCCTATCTGGACGCCTACAATAACGTCCCGCACGTCGGCCACGCACACCCGCGCATTCAAGCGGTCGCGGCGGACCAACTGCTGCGCATGAATTCCAACACCCGCTACCTGCACCCCGCGCAGGTAGCTTTTGCGGAAAAGATCACTTCGAAACTGCCTGAATCGTTGTCAGTGTGTTTCTTCGTCAACTCTGGTTCTGAGGCCAATGAATTGGCCCTGCGCTTGGCTCGCGCTGCAAGCGGTGGGCGCGATATGGTCACTCCCGATCACGGCTATCACGGCAATACAACGGGAGCGATTGACCTGTCAGCCTACAAATTTAACGCCAAAGGCGGCATCGGACAAAGTGATTGGGTGCATTTGGTTGAGGTCGCCGACGATTACCGCGGCCGTCATCGCCGCGAAGATCCGGACCGGGCCGAAAAATACGCGGCGCAGGTGGACAAGGCCTTGGCCGCGATTGCAGACCGCGGCGGTAAACTGGCTGGTTTCATCGCCGAGACGTTTCCAAGCGTCGGCGGGCAGATAATCCCGCCCAAGGGCTACCTGGCCAAAGTCTATGCTCGGATTCGCTCCGCGGGCGGCATTTGCATAGCAGATGAGGTGCAAACCGGGCTTGGAAGGCTGGGAGACTATTACTTCGGCTTCGAACAGCAGGGCACCGTGCCAGACATTGTTGTGCTGGGCAAGCCGATCGGCAACGGACACCCGCTGGGTGTTGTGGTTACGACCCGGGAGATCGCCGACGCCTTCGCCCGCGGACCGGAGTTTTTCTCGACCTTCGGTGGGTCAACCCTGTCCTGCCGCATTGGCAAAGAGGTGCTGGACATCGTCGACGATGAAGGTCTGATGAAGAACGCACAGCATATGGGCACCCAATTACTTGCGGGACTGCGGACCATGGCGGAGCGGCACCCCCTGATCGGGGATGTGCGAGGTTTCGGACTGTTTATTGGTGTTGATCTGGTAACGGACCGCAACAGCCGCACGCCTGCTACGCAGGCTGCGAACTACGTTAAGAACCGGTTGCGAGAGCACCGCGTATTGATCGGGTGTGAAGGACCTGCGGATAACATTCTGAAGATCCGCCCACCGCTCACCGTGGATGACCAAGCGGTTGATATGATATTGACCCTTCTGGACCGAGTACTCGACGAAGCAGAAAACCTCTGCGGAAAGACAGGTTCCCCCCCACGCCAATATTTCCTAGATGAACCGTGAAACCTACCGCTTTGCAAAAAGCCGGACCAAACAGCTCAAAGACACTTTTTGAAAGGGAACTCCCATAGGTCCTAACAGACCAAGCCGCCTCGGAATACGTCGGCTATTTAATATTTAATGAGCGCGCATCCCAACACGCCAGTTGAACCTGCACTGGCAGGTTTTTACACAAACCTTTGGCCAGAAAACGAACCACCGTTCACACACCACCTTTCGTCGCCGCCATGTGACTTTCGCGGATGATGTCTGTCCATGTAGAGAACTGGGAAAATCGAGCGCAAACCCGCCATGTGGCGATACGGCAAAAGCAGCGTTGCATAGATGGGCATGGGGTTGATCGCCAAATGACGGCAGCCAGCCCAATTCGGACGTTTGCACGAAGCGCGGCGACTTCCTCGCTGCAAGCGCGAAGGAACCAGCCAGATTTCCCGAGAGCGGACTTTCAGGGCTGCACAGATGACCAGGACGATGCTGTGCCCCGCTCGAAGGTCGGCGGGGCGCAGATAGTGACCTTTGCAAACTCGGATTTTCGACTGCCTGAAGCTGGCAGCGTCGTCGCGCTGGCGCCACCGTAATCCGCCATTCGCCGCTGGTGCAGCCAGCACCCACCGTCGAATATCGGGGATCCGGACCTTTCTGCCTTTAGCTGCGTCCTCAGTCTGCAAGGCGCGGTACGGCGTCTATGCGCAGCGAGCAACATTCGCAACTCTAAGTATCTACCGACCGGACTGCGGTCCTATGCTGCATGAGCTGGAAAGAACGGATCTTCGCTGCGAGTCATCTGTCTCTGACTGGGAACGGTTCGGTACAATAGGTCTTGACCCTAATGACGGGTAAGCATGCTTGCGCAATGTGATGAAAATCCGAGACAAAGTTTACATTCTATTCACCAATCCTGACTATGAATAAATAAATGAGGCAAAATGGTGTCCGCGCCATAGAAGCGTGGGTAGACAGGATAATGAAGTAACTTAACGGTCAGCCACGGGTGGGAAGCTGTGGAGACTTGGAATGCGTAAGCTGTTTGACGAGCCTGAAAAAATAAAATGGGACAACATTGAGCCGATATCGATTAAGGAATTAAAAGGAGGAGCATCAAGAAATTACAACGTTGACCGAATGCCGGTTAAAGAAGGAGGCGATAGCTCTGGGTTGCCGCCAGTCGACAATGGTCTGATTGATTGCATTTCTAAAAGAATTGAGGAGGAGGAAGGCAAGGCAGCAACCGAGGTAGCTTGCAAAAAAAGAATCCTATTGTTTCGCGCCCAAAAGGATACTGATTAGCATGTGTTCAAGACGCACGCAAAGCCACTGCAAACGTTGAAAGCGCTTTTAAACATTCAACGCTACATTCTTCGATCGGGAACCTGCTAGGTGTCAATGTAGATTCTAATTATTTCCAGCCTCGCAGCAGGAGAGGCTGGAAATTGAAAAATCAACTCTACGTCAGTATGAAATCATAATGAAAGGCAGCTAATATTTCATCACTTCCGATGTTTTCAAAGATGATGACATCGCCATTATATGATAGAGTGGTGAACAGAACGCCGAGTGACACGTCTTCCGAAACCTGTATGTCAAGCATATCGGAAATTCCCCAAGCTCTCAGATCGATAACATCAACGCCTCTTTCAAAGTCGCGCAGCGTGTCTCTGCTATTATCCTTTAAAAACACAAAGTGATCTATATCAGATCCTCCGACCAATACATCATTCCCAACACCGTCACATAAGGTATCGCGACCTTCACCACCCAATATCGTGTCATCTCCATTTCCGCCGCGCAACGAATCGTTTGACGCCTCGCCGGAAATATAGTCATCGCCGCCCCCGCCACTAATTACATCGTGACCATTTTCCCCAAAAATAGTGTCTCTGCCCCCATTTCCAAAAAGAGTGTCATCCCAATCCCCCCCAAACAACTTGTCATTCCCACGCCCCCCATGAATTTCGTCACGGCCACCTTCTCCAAAAATATGATCCTGACCAAAGGATCCACGAATTGTATCATGCCATGTCCCACCAAATATGGTATCACTCCCATAGCCTCCCGAGATCTTGTCTTTTCCGGAGTTTCCAAAAATTTGATCATTCCCCCCCCCGCCCAGTATCTCATCACTACCCTCACCGCCCATTAAAGAGTCAAATCCCTGTTTTCCGTTAATGAAGTCAGAGGAAGAGAGACCATGAATGCAGTCATCCGCAGTGGACCCATTTATTTTGTCTTGACCGCTGCTTCCGCGTACGATCCCAGCCCCACTATTGACTTTTGTTAATTGAACGAAGGTTAGTGACCAGGGATCTTGCTCCAGAGAGATTACACCGTCAGATGTAGATTGGAGCTTCTCAATGCTAATAACCGGGTCAGCACGGTGATCAGCCCCTCCTTTCCCGCCGTCCGATAGCATGGTTGACCGAACAAAAAATATATCCTCTCCAATGACTTCTGAGAGGTCCAAAGATATTTTTGAACTATCACCTCCACTTCTCTCTGAAACGATAAAGACGAAATCCTCACCATCAGAGAAGCCGTGCATGTCGATTTCGCCTTCCTTGGACCAGTCAAGGATCGGCGACATGCCAATCAGGTTATCTCTCATAAGGGAATATGTTTGCCCTGCAATTGTAAGATTCTGCTGGGCGACATCCGTAAGGGTGATGTTTTGTGTTTTATCGAACGTCAAGGGCCAAATCTGAGAAGAATCAATGCCGTGCGTTACCTGTTCGAAAAACATTTCGACCATCATGGCCCCATGCTGTAGGCCCCTTGCGCTCTGCCCATAAAAATTCGTGTTCCATTCCGTAACGTGAAATGAAAGAGGCTCCAAACTTTCAGAACGATTTAAAAGCTCTTCAAAGCGCCCGTATTGCGAAAACATGAAGCGATGAGATTCGTCAACGCTATTTAATCCGGTGCTAACATAGTAGTGGTGAAGAACACCATCAATATGATCGGCCGACCCGGGAATTTTGTTGATTTCTGATGTAATGTTTGATATTTGCGTATACGCGCTACCTTGTCCTTTGACTTCTACAGGAAGCCAATCGCTTGGCACATTACCGTCCATCCTCTCATCGATGAATCTCTTCGAATAAATACCGTGCATTACTGCTTCAGGATCAATGTAGACCACGGTATCCTCATTCGGTGAATACACTTCAGAAGCGGAGGAAGTGCCTTGAACCACCAAGTCAGGCGTCTCCACACCAAGCTCTTCGAAGAATGACTCAATTTTAGGAAGCAAATTTGCCACGAGATATCCATACTCTGAGGCGGTCATTTCTCCGGACCCCCAAAATTCGTTGCCAATCTCCAATGCGGACACTGGAACTCCATTTTCCTCTGAGCTTTCAACTATATATTTTATAAAGACTTTCAGATCCCGCAGGTAATCTTCGCTAATCTCTTTTCGACTGCCATAATTTCCAAGACGCATGGCATCGTAGGCCGTTTGCTTGAATCCCGTCCTTGTGGGAATGACAATCGAAACCGATAGTCGCGATTCCCCGGCTTGCTCAAACATTTTGTCCATGGGCAGAAGTGTTTGAACATTATCAGTGTCTGACAGAGTTGCATTTGGGTTCGCCATGTCAAAATAGTACTCTGTGGCCGCTCCGCCTGGATACCTGAGGTTAGTGATGCCGATTTCTTCAACCAAACTTGACAGGTTGGATGCGGGATCGACATACTCTTCATCATAAATTGTGACTAGGTTTACACCAAAGTGGTTTTCGGTAACCTCTTCGGCCTTGTCGAAGTAGACTTCGTTATTTATGAAGTAGTTAGACATCCCGCGCACCAAATCCACAGTTCACCATTTGTTCTCAACCTAATATTACCCTGAAGTGTGGCGAAAAAGTGGCGATTTGAACCCGGCGATTTCGAAATAAAATTGGCCTTTTAGCAAAATTTTTCTTCATTCTTCTTGTTGCGCGAAACGTTCCAAGCATCGAAAGGAAGTAAATGAATAACGAAACCTAAAGTGTTGTGAACCGAATGTTTCGGTCGTCATACAGCTTATCCAAAAGAAAATTCATTGCCTTGCACGCTGCTGAAGAAGTCGGCTCTAGACGCGGCCTGCTAAAGCGAACGTCGGCTTTGACGCATGAGCCTTTGTCGTCTTGCTTCCGCCCCGAAGGTCGGCTTCCCGCCCGACCTGCATGCGAACCAGTCGCGCCTATGCGACAGGTCGGAGGCTCGCTTCGGTTAAGTTTTCTGATGCGAGCCGCGGTGAGGGGGTGCGGCTTGGCGCGACATAGGCCCGCATTGGAAAAGGGCCGCCTTTGCAAGCGGCCCGAATTCTTCAAATTTCCACGCTTTCGGAGATCGCGAGAGCATCCTCCAGCTCGACGCCGAGATAGCGGACGGTGCTGTCCATCTTGGTATGTCCGAGGAGGAGTTGAACGGCCCGCAGGTTGCCAGTCTTTCTGTAGATATGCGCCACCTTTGTCCGGCGCATGGAATGCGTTCCATAGGATGTGGTATCCAGCCCGATGGACCTCACCCAGCCGCGCACGAGACGGGCGTACTGCCGCGTTGAGATGTGTAGACGATCATGAAATCGGCCAGGCCACAGAAATTCTGAGCCGATCATCATCGGTTCCTCCATCCATCGAAAGAGCGACTTGCGCGTGCCCTCCGTTATCTCAAAGCGCACCGGTCGCTGGGTCTTGCTCTGGACAATCGAGGCGCGTTCTTTGACTTGGCCTGAGGCATAGACATCGGCGACTCTCAGCGTCACCAGGTCACAGCCACGCAGCTTGCTGTCGATGGCCAAGTTGAACAGAGCAAGATCCCTGTGGTTCCCGGCGATCTCCAGGCGGACGCGAATGGCCCAAACGTGTTTTGGCAGGAGCGGCCGCTTCTGACCGACAACGCGCCCCTTGTTCCAGGCTGGGCGGCGCGCGCGAATGGCAGGTAAATTGGCAATGGGCATAATAGGCTCTCCGATCCGCCACGCCCTGCCACGACACCAACCCGACGTTGGTGCATAATTCTAACATGCTAATTCAGCAGCGCGGCTAATTGCGGCTAGGTCAAGCGAGCGATGAAACGGGGAAATCTCGGGCCGAGAGCGAAGCTTCGAAGGTCATGCCCGTGCTTGGATGAACGTCCGCAATGGATGGATTGGCTGCGCCTGCAGCATCCAGCACTGCGCGCCTGATTCGCATGTCTGCTTCGGGCTGCCTGCGGTCAGCTGTGACAGCGACGGCAACCGTCCAGGCCGGTGATGATTCCGTGGCGCTGCCGCAATGCCGCTTCGAGCTCAATTCGACTGATGCCGCATATTTCGCCAACGTTCGTTTCTTGAAAGGAGGTCGAAACAACATGATAACGTAAAATCAGTTTTACCAATGGATTGTGGTGAAAAAATTTTGAGCAATTTCGGTGTGCCCTTCAGGGGTGTTCGTTTCTCTTTCTTTAGATTTAGGTGGCGCAATCATCTAACATCTTGACGTTGCAAGAGCAGAGCTTCCTATGCTGCGCGGCGAACAACAGTTCAGAGCCTGGACATAACTGAGTTCCGACACTGTTCGACCAAATTTTTGCCAGTTTCCGATACTACTTGGAGCCATGAAAATTACCTATTTCAATCACATAGCTTCCATCCTGTTCGGGCTTCTTGCGCTCTACTCAGCGACGTATGCGCTGCCCAACGCGCTTTCTTACACCCGTGATTTGGGCAGCGACTTCTTGCGCTTAGGTTTTATCTTGTTCGCAGTCGTCACTGGTTTGACCCTGCTTCTGCCACATCGCTTGATACCCGCCCTTCGGCGTATTGCCGCACAGACAACACCAAGGCCCGTCAGATTTACTTGTGCCCTCGCAATGGTCATCTGTGCGTTTGTTGCCAAACTCTCCGGCGCGGTGACGCTATGGATGCACCTCCCCGTTGTCGTCAGTTTCATCTTGGTCTTTGTGTTTCCCGGTTTTTTGTACCGGGACTTATGCATCATCTCGTCCGAAGAGATCAGCATGCGGGAACTCGGTTTGACCGTGGGTGCGGAAATTCGCAAAGGATCGCGAGTCGACCGATACCTTTTTTTGTGTTCGATTGCGCTTGTTGTTTTGGCAATTTTGAGTTTTGCCTTTGGAAAAATCCTTGGCCTACAAACCATTCCCAACCCATTTTGGGCAACGTTGTCTGCCTGGGTCGCAGCCTTGGGTGGGGTCGCGGTGACCGCTGTCATCATCCGTCCTTACTTCCAATTGATGCCGAAACGTGCCCGCTACAAGTCACTGCCCAACCTCTTCTTGCTGGCAGCCGCGCTTCTGATATTTTCTATCGTTGGCAATCGAGCGCTACTGCTGGAAGCACTGCCGACAGGTGCAGCGTACTTCCAAGGTGCGGAAGCCGTCCAAAACTTCACTGTCGTAAAAAGCAGACCGAATTCCCGTAAAAAATTCTGTTACGGTTCAGTTTCCATTCGAACTGCGAGAGGCGTTCAAGAGATCTGCAATTTTGGTCCTGAGTTTCTACGAGAACTGTCACCGGGAGATACTTTGGCTGTTGTCGGCAAGGTGACACGCTTGGGCCTAACCATACGCGAATTGAGATTTGTAGATTGATAAGGTCACGACCTACTCCGGCCGATCAGCGCCATTTGTCTTGAGCACAATGCCTGCCGGGAATGACCGCCCCCAACTTCCGATACGGCCACTGAAACGACCACTATGAAGCAAAAGGCGTTTCATTCGCGGGCTGCGTTCGCTTCAAGAGGCTGCAGACAGTCGGCCGAGACACGACGAGCATCTCGACCAGATCCACCGAAAGCCGAAATTGGCATGACTGCAGCGAATTGGCGTCTTGTCCGCACCGCTGACGTTCGAAGGTGGTCGGCGGCTGCACCTGCGGCAAAGGTCAGCTCTTCTTATTGCGGTTGCGACATGGATCGCCCGCAATGTCGCAAGATCCGTCGACTTTGCAAAGGTCACTTCCTGCAGCTTCGCCGACATCGGTGCCAAGCGCGGCATCGCCTTCCCCAACTGGGCAACTCGAAGGTCCGCTCTAGGAAAATTACAGCTTAAGCGGCGCTTTCGTTGCTCCAGGTACGAATGTCGCGACTTGGCTGAGCCTGATCGTAAAGACCGTGTATCTGGTGTTCAGGTCTTGCAAGCGCATCGAAAATGTCGAAATGGTGTTTGTCCGGCTCTTCCCAGATTGCCACCTCCGCTCCAAGCCCGGCCCACATTGACGCCAAAAGCCGATTCTGGCGTAAAAACTCGGCCCGCTCACTAGCACCGACCCAACAGCACATCCGCAGGCCTTCGGGGGGATGCAGCAGCGCCGGGCTTTCGCGCATGGCTTCTTCGACATCCAGACGCAGGCTTTCGTTCATTTTCAAACGCAAGAATGACCGCAAATCGCTTAGGCCGGATATCGGGATCACCATCGACAACCGACTTCGCGCTTGCTCCGACAAGGTGGAGCCCTGGGCGCAGACCCGGGCCACCAGATGCCCGCCTGCGGAATGCCCGGCCAGGACAATGGGGCCCTCTACCTGCGCAGCCGCCGTGTCCACTGCCTGTGCGATTTCGCGGCCTATGTCGGTGATGCGAACCTCCGGGCAAAGAGTGTAGCCCGGCATTGCAACCGCATAGCCATGCGCCAGAGGCCCTGCCGCCAGATGGGACCAATAGCTGCGGTCCAAGGTGTGCCAATAGCCGCCGTGAACAAAGACAAACAGTCCGCGCGGCTTACCTTCAGGCAAGAACAGGTCAAAGCGTTGCCGCTGACCGCTCCCATAGGGCTGATCAAGGACCGCGCGCCCCAATTCCGTCATGTCCTGCCGGAACTTTGCTGCGGGCGCGACCCAGGCGTCCGGCCAGCGGTCGCTGCGGTGGATATGTGAAGCATTGGAATAGGCACGATCCCAATCGTCGATTTTGTAAAACATGAACAGTTCCGTTTTTGCGCCGCCCCTGCGTGGGGTGAAGCAGGACCCAATGGCCCTGCCCTGGTGTTTTTCCGATCCGGTTTCAGTTCCGGTCCACGCCCAGTTCTTCGGCAACCTCATCCAGTTGCTCCTGATAAAAGGCAACCGCTGCGTCCGCATCCACGCCTTTTGCTTTTGCGTCTTCGGTCCACTGGTCCCAGATCGGCGCAAGCCGCTCCTTCATCTCGTCCAGATCGGCGCCGGTCAGTTCGATCCGCGTCAGCCCGCCAGCCATCAGCTCATCAATGGCTTTCGCGTTATGCGCCTGCCAGACAGTGGCAAATTTGCTCACCATCTCCTCACCCGACAGCGCGTTGATCGCCACTTGATCCTCGGGGCTGATGCGGTTCCAAGCAGCATCGCTGACAACGATGAACTGGCTGGAGGCGGCAAAGCCGCCCGGCACGGTCATCACAACCGGCATGTGCTCAGACATGTTGAAGTCAAGCACGGTGCCATAGGTCTGGAACATCCCGTCGATGATCCCGCGGGAAATCTGGTCATAGGCCTCGGTCAGCGGCGAGGAGATCGACACCAGCCCCAGCTTTGTTGCGATCTGTTCGACAATGGCACCCGGAACGCGAATGCGCAGGCCATCCAGATCGTCGACGCCTTCCACGCCAGCGCGTGTGAACAGCTGATAAGAGCCCGGAACCCAAAGGCCCAGCAGATGCGTGCCTTCGTGTTCATTCGCCTCCATGAAGTACTTTTGATAGGTGCGCCAGTTGGCGATCGAATTGACCTGCGCGTTCTCGGCCGTAAAGGGCAGTTCGACCATTTCGGTCAGTTTGAACCGTTCCGGCGTGTAACCGTGGACGCCAAAGGCAATGTCGGCGACACCGTTGCGCACCATGTCAAAATGCGCGCCCGGCGCCCCAAGGGCAGGCAGGATCTGCACGGACACCCGGCCCTCGGTCGCGGCTTTGACCTCTGCGGCCCAGGGCTCGATCATATCAGTCAGAATTGGGTGGGTCGGCGGCAGCCAGTTGGAAAATCGCAGAACCACGTCCTCTGCCAATGCGGATGTGGCGCTGGCCAATAGGGTCAGGCTTGAAACCGCGGCAATGAAATTGCGTCTTATCATAGTCTTGTCTCCATGTTGGTTTTGTTATGTTTTTTTCTATTATTTGGGGGGGTCTTACATCAGCCCCGGCAGCCAGAGGGCCAGACCGGGAATGAGCATGAGGAGAAGGATGCGGATCGCATCCGCCGCAACGAACGGCGTCACACCGACGAACATCTTGCGCAGTGGCACTTTGGGCAGCACCCCTTGCAGGACATAGATATTCATCCCCACGGGCGGTGTGATCAGTGCCACCTCAACCAGCGTGACAACGAGGATGCCGAACCAGATCGGATCGTAGCCAAGATGCAGGATCAGCGGAAACGTGATGGGGATGGTGAGCAGCAGCATCGACATGCTTTCCAGAACGCAGCCCAGGATCAGGTAGATCGCCACGATCACCAGCATCATGGCCCATGCCGGAAGATCTAGCCCGGCAACAAAGCTGTTCAGCGCCGCGGTGAAGCCGGCAACGTTGATGAAGTTGCCAAACACCTGCGCCCCCACCAGAACAAAAAAGATCGACGCGCTCATGATCGCGGTTTGCCCTAGTGTTTGCAGAAAGCTCCACAACGTCAATTTGCGCCGCCAGACAGTGATCGCCAAAGCGCCAACAGCACCAACGCCCGCGGCTTCGGTCGGGGTGAAGAAATTCCCGTAGATCCCGCCGATGACAAGACCGAACAGCAAAATGACGGATCCGACCGCACGCAGCGCCACCAGCCGTTCACGCCAGTTGCTGCTTTCCCCTGCAGGCCCCGCCGCCGGGTTCAATGCGGTGGAAACAACGACCGCGCCCACATATAGCAACGCGCCCAGCAGGCCAGGCAGGATGCCCGCGATGAACAGCTTGCCGATGTCGGTCTGGGTCAGGATGCCGTAGACAATCAGGACGATGCTGGGCGGGATCATGATCCCCAGGGTGCCCGCCGCCGCGATGGAGCCGGACGCAAGGGAATCGTCGTATCCATAGCGTTTCATCGATGGATAAGCGACGCGGCCCATGGTGGCCGAAGAGGCAAGGCTGGAGCCGCAGACAGCTGCAAACATGCCACCGGCAATGATGGTGGAAATCGCCAATCCGCCGCGCCGGTGACCGACAAAGCGATACGCCAGATCGAACAATTCCTTTGAAATCTCGGCCCGGCTGATCAGATTGCCCATCAGCATGAACAACGGGATCACCGACATGTTGAAGTTGTGGACCGTGCGATAGGCCGTGTCCGCCGCCATGTATCCGGCCGGCCCCCAATCCACGATCCAGGCGAAACCGCCGACGCCAATCGCCAGCATCGCCAGGGCAATCGGCACCTCCAGAAACAGCAGCAGGAAAAGCAGCGCCAACGCGCAGAGCATGACCGTCATCAGACTTCTCCCATACCCTCGGAATCCGGTGCCTTGCGACTGAACGGCAATACAATGGCGGACACCATGCACATCGCAGCCGCGAACCACGCAAACGGCGCCAGCGGGAAGCCTGCGAAAATTGCCCGCGCCCCGGCACTGCTCATCTGATTGCCAAGCCGCAGCAAGTGCCAGGCAAAGAACAGGTAGACTGCGACGCCGACGCCCCGGCTCAAGGCCATGAACAGAAGATCCACCCACCGGTAGCGGTCGGCGACTGTCCGAAAGAGCGTCACGCGCACATGTTCCTGACGCAGCGTGACAATCGGCAGCGCCGCAAAGACCATCGCACCAACGGCGATTTCAGTGATCTCATAGGCGCCGGGGATCGGACGGTTCAGGCCGCGCAGGATCACGTCCGAAAAAGACACCGCCATCAGGACAACGATGCAGAACGAAGTGAGCAAGTATAGCGGAAACAAAATCCTGGAGGCGATGGTATAGGGCATCACACCTCCTCTCGAACAGCGGACAGATTACGGATCATGCCCCGTGAACCTTGTCAGCCGGGTTTGTATTGAGATTGTACTTCATGATCTTGCCATGCCGCCCATTGCGGTCCCCTTCGAGCCCGTAAACCGGACCATTGGGCCCCGCTGCCTGTTCCAGCACGGCAGCGATCGCCGCACGGTCCTCGGCATCAAGGGACACTTTGAACACCTCGAGAGTCTTGGGCAGATGGCGCGCGTAGCGCGCGCCGACTATGGCGCCCGCGACCTGCGGCTGGTCCAGCACCCAGCGGGTTGCGATGGTAGACAGCGCAACGCCATGCTTGTTTCCAATGTCCTGCAACACCTGGAGCAGCGACTGGAACAGCTCCCACGATCCGAATTCATCTATGATGAGCCGGTACTTGATGAGGCTGCGGTTTTCGAACACAAACCCCGGATCGGGCTTGCCGAGCCAGTTCTCGGTCAGAAATCCCCCTGCCAATGTGCCGTAACACAGGATCTGAACATCCCGGCGCGCGCCCCAATCTGCAAAGGTCCCGGCCGGCCTGCGGTCCAGCAGCGAATACTGCACCTGCGCGGACACCACGTCGAACCCCGCATCAATGAACTGGTCCATAACCGGAGCGTCCCAGTTGGTCGCTCCCAGATTGGCGATCTTGCCTTTGCGCTGGCAATCCTTCAGCACCTCAAGCTGTTCGACCGCATTGCCCACGGCCATGTCCCACCAGAAGAATTGAACCAGCGGGATACGGTCGATCTGCAGGCGTCGCAGGGACCGGTCCACGATCGCCTCGACCTCTTCCGGCCGGATGTCCGCCAGGCGCGACAGGTCGGGGACCAGTTTGGTGTGGACCACCACGCGGTCCGCCACCTCGGAACCGCGGCGGCGCCGGACATCCGCGATGAAATGGCCGATCATCTCTTCAACGCCGGTATAAATGTCTGCGCAATCGAACGTCGTGATCCCGGCGTCAAGAAAGGCTTCCATGTCTGCGATAGCATCCTGCTTTCGCACCTCCCCGTGGCCGCCGGCCAGCTGCCAACCGCCCTTGATGATGCGGGACATGCGGTGGCCGGGGCGCAGTTCTGCAGTTTCCACGGTCATTTGTCTTCCTTCCAATAGGGCGTGCCGCGCTGGTCCGGCAGGCCTGTTGTGGCCGCATGAGAAAACCAGCGCTTGTTTTCGCGGTGAATACGCAGCCGCCCGCCGCAATGCGGATCCGGGCAGGCGACCTCGGCATCGGTCGTCATCCAATCGTCGGCATCCGTCTCTCGCTGCTTGGCCGCAAGCAACGGCAGAACCGACGACAGGGCATACATCGAAATCCGGGTGTCCTGATCAAACACAAGGTTCTCGCCGACAACGCGGAAGGCCTCTCCTTCAACATGCCGGCACACCGGTGTCCGTCCGTCCAGCACGGTCTCAACCTTCAGATCGTAGAGCCAGAAACCCCGCTCTTTCTTATCCTCCATACCGCGCCTTTCCATGCTTGACCGACTCCACTGTGATGTGTGATATTTTATCAAAGATACGTTTCTAAGCTGTCAAGGGCGAACATGAGCACACCGATCATTCCCCGCATCGATCCCCTGAAACTGCGTGAAAATGTCTATTTTTCACTCCGCGACGCCTTCACCCGCGGCGCATTTGCCCCTGGCGACGTGCTGAGCCTGCGCTCTTTGGCCGATCAACTCGGGGTTTCCATGACCCCCGTGCGCGAAGCGGTGCGGCGGCTGGTAGCGGAGGGCGCACTTGTCGATACGCCATCGCGCACCCTAATGGTTCCAGCTTTCGACGCGCGGCGCGCCGCAGACCTGAAGGCCGCGCGGTTGGCGCTGGAAAGCCTGGCTTTGGACCAGGCGATGGACCGGATCAATGATGCCGACATCGACCAGCTTGAAGAGATCCTGTCGCGGCCTTCGACCAGCACGACAGGACAGCCCGACCTTGTCGCAAATCACGACTTCCATCAAATGCTGTACGGCTTTAGCCAGTCAGAGATCCTGCTGCCGATGATCGAGGCTCTTTGGCTTCAGTATGGCGCATATTTGAACCTAATCATCAGCACCCCCGCCTCAAGTGAGATCGACGAACACGCGCATCACCGCGCGCTTATCGCCGCCCTGCGTGAGGGACGCAGAACCGACGCACATGCTGCACTGAAGGCTGATATCACCCGGTCGTTTCATATCTTACTGCCCTAGGTCAGCCTCTGAATTATGTCTTCCTGCCCTTTTTATGGACCGGAACGGGGCACAACGAGGATATAAAGCAGCTTAAGCCGCTCGGCGCGGATACGCCGAGCGCAGAGGTGGTCTTCGCTCCGGCCGAAGGCAAGATGGAGACGCAGCAGGTTCTGTTCGGACCGATCGACGGCATTGAATTGCGTTGATGCTGGCACGCTGTGCGGGCCTGACCCCAAAGGGGTCGGAATAAGCGCGCAATTTTTCGCGGTGCTTGTTTATATCGCTGAAGAAAACGATGTGGTCAGTTGCTTAATATCCGCTCTTGCGTCCAGGCGGACTGCGCGTTCGCGTTAGCAGCGAAATCACATTCTCCGCCGTTGCACACTCCCGCTTCCAGCCTATTGCGAGACTCCGCCTGGTTATCGTGGGCTGCAATGCAGTCAGGAAGTGCCTTTATTCGTGCGGCTTTGTGAATGCGCCTCTCAACTCTGTACAATCATTTTTGCAACGAGTTCTGCCGCATTCTGGACACCGAGCTTCTTCATGACGGAGCTGCGATGAACTTCTACGGTTCGAGGGGATATTCCCATCGCAAGGCCCGTTTCCTTGCTGGTGAAGCCATTTACAATATGTCGGGCAACCTCGCGTTCTCTGGGCGTTAATGTGGAGGACGTCGACGGTCGGGTTTCCAAGTGATCGAACGTCCAAACCATCAATCGAAAGGGATCGGTCGGGGTCAAAGTCCGTCCTGACGCTCGGGTCCAGATGACCTCACCGCTGCGGCATTGCATGAAGCGCTCGTCCGTATAACGCGGCCGACCATCCAGCCAGCGCCGCCAACGGGAGCCTGTCTTTTCGTAATCGACACTTGAGGGGTAGAGGATGCGGATTGATTGTCCTTCAAGTTCATCGCGGGACCAGCCAAAAATGCGCTCCACCTCCGTATTCACAAGCTGAATTTTGCGATTCGACAGCACCATTAGGCCGATCGGAGCGTCCATGAACCCCGTCAAAATAAGGTCGGACTCCGAAATCTGGTCGTAATCCATGGGCCGCTTCCTTTCTCTGCACCTGCATCTACGTAGTACATACGTATTTTTATACGTAGTTCCACGGATAGCTGAGATATTTTTTTTCCAGCACCTTTGTTCCCGGAGGACATTACATGACCCAGGAAATTTATATCACAGGCTCTGGCCACACTCGGTTTGGCCGCCTCGATGCCACGCTCGAAACGCTGATCGTCGAGGCCGCGCGTGAAGCACTGGAGGAAGCACAGATTCCGCCGGCTGAAATCGACGCCATTTTTCTCGGCAACTTCAATTCCGGACTTGTGCCTGACGGGTTTGCCTCCTCACTCATTCTGCAGGCGCATCCTGACCTGCGCTTTACACCTGCTGCGCGCTGCGAAAACGCCTGCGCCTCGGGCGCGGCCGCGATTCATGCCGGGCTGAACGCCATTTGGGCGGGCCAGGCACGGAACGTTCTGGTGGTTGGCGCCGAAAAGATGACGCACCGCTCCACGCAAGAGGTTACCGCCGCCCTGGCGGGTGCGGGATATCAGAATAATCCGGCAGAAGCGGCCCTGAGTTTTCCGCAGGTCTTTGCCCTTGCGGCTGATCAATACGCGGAGCGCTATGGCGATCCGCTGGATGCGATGGCGCGTATTGCGGCAAAGAACCATGAAAACGCAATGAAAAACCCGCTGGCCCATATGCACAAGCCGCTGGCCTATGAGGTGTGCCGCGAGGTGAGCGAGAAGAACCCGCTTATCGCACCGCCTTTGCGGCTGAGCGATTGCTCTTTGGTCACGGATGGGGCCGCTGCGATTATTCTGAGCGCCTCTGACGCCCACGCTGCGGATGCAGTGGCCCGCGTGCGGATTGCAGCCGCCGAGCATGTGTCCGATTTCCTTCCGATGAGCCGCCGCGATTTCGTGGCATTCGAAGGGCCGGAGCGCGCCATTCGCGCGGCCTATGACGCGGCCGGGATTACGGTTGCAGATCTGGATTTCGCAGAAGTCCACGACTGTTTCACCCCGGCGGAGCTGCTGATCTATGAAGCGATGGGGCTCACCCCCAAGGGTCAGGGCGCGCAGGCGCTGGAGCAGGGCACCGTCTATGCGGACGGGCGCACTCCGGTAAACTTGTCCGGCGGTCTCAAGGCCAAGGGACACCCGGTCGGTGCCACCGGCGTGTCGATGCATGCACTGGGGTTCCGGCAATTGACCGCGCGTGCTGGAGGGATTCAGCGTGCCGGTGCCGAATGGGGGCTCGCGTTCAACATGGGCGGCGCGGCCGTCGCAAATTACGCAACCATTTTGCAAGCCGATCGCGCCTGAAGATCACCCGGGAACTGCTAAAACTATGAATATCGCAAATTGGCTGTATCAGACCGCCTTGTCCTGGCCCGCCCGGCCGGCACTCTATCAGGGGGACGTCCTTCGCCAGACCTATTCCGACTTGTTGCAGGCGGTCTGCAACCGGGCCGCCTGGCTGCGTGACCAGCATGGCATCCGCAGCGGTGACCGGGTCGCGGTCTTTGCCAGAAATGCGCCGGAGTATATCGAAGTACTGCATGCCTGCTGGTGGCTCGGGGCTGTTGTTGTCCCCGTCAATTTCAAACTGCACCCCCGTGAAGCCGAGTGGATCATCCGCGATGCCGCTGCGGCGCTGACACTGACGGAAAGCGGAACGGTGTTTGCGGCTGAAGACGGCATCGCCGAGGCAAAGCTTGCAGCACCGGTTGCAAATCAGGGCAAGATCACCGCGCCCGAACCGGTCTGTACACAGGCGCTCGCATGGCTGTTCTACACCTCGGGTACCACCGGCACACCCAAGGGAGTCATGCTCAGCCATGACAACCTGCGGCACATGACCCTGTGCTATGCGCTGGATGTCGATGCCGCCCAACCCGATGATCACATGCTTTATGCCGCGCCCATGTCCCACGGTGCAGGGCTTTACATGTTCGCGCAGATCCGCGCGGGCGGCGCGCATCTCATCCCTGCGTCGTTCGGGTTTGACTGCGAGGAGATCATTGGCCTCGCCGAAACCCGCGGCAACCTCGTGTTCTTTGCGGCGCCAACAATGGTCAAACGCTTGATTGCCGCTGCGAAACAGCAGGGCTACGCGGGGGACGGCATCCGCACCATCATCTATGGCGGCGGGCCGATGTATGCCCATGACATCGACGAGGCGCTTGCCTGTTTCGGTTCGCGTTTCGTGCAGATCTACGGACAGGGCGAATCTCCCATGACAATCTCGGTGCTGTCGCGCGATCTGGTCGCGGATCAGACCCATCCGCGCTGGAAGGCGCGGCGAGCCTCTGTCGGCATTGCGCAAGGGGCTGTGAAACTGGCGGTTCTGGGCACCGATGGAGAGGTTTTGCCAGCGGGTCATACCGGGGAAATCTGTGTCCAGGGCCCAACCGTGATGACTGGCTACTGGCAAAACGAACCGGCTAGCGCGCAGGCGTTGAAACAGGGTTGGCTGCACACCGGCGATCTGGGCCATCTCGACGAAGACGGCTTTCTCTACCTCACCGACCGCTCCAAGGATGTCATCATCTCGGGTGGCACCAACATCTACCCGCGCGAGGTCGAGGAAACGCTTCTGGCCCACCCTGCGGTCTTTGAAACAGCCGTCATCGGCGAACCGGAGCCGGACTGGGGCGAGCAGGTTGTTGCATATGTCGTGTTTGAACCCGGCAGCAGCGCCAGCGAGGCCGAGCTTGACAGCTGGTGCCGCCAGCATATCGCCGCCTTCAAACGCCCCAAACGCTATGTGGTCGTCCCGGAGTTGCCCAAAAACAGCTACGGCAAGGTCTTGAAAACCGATCTGCGCTGCCGCACAGGAGCCGAGGCCGCCCCCGCATAAGCCCAAGCGAATTTTTCCGGGCACGAGGAGCCCGGTTCCAACGGAGGAGAACCCAATGAAAAGACGCGACTTTCTGAAAAGCTCAGGCGCTATGGCCGGCGCGGGGCTGATCGCGGGCCTGCCCGGCCTTGCCCATGCCGCAACCTCGCTGAAATTTGACAGCTATGTCAGCGAAACCGCCGGCCCGTCCTGGATCGACCGCTGGTTCCTCGAAGAGCTTGCCAAGCGCAGCAATGACGAGATCGGCATCAAATACTACTGGGCGGGCAGCCTCAACAAGGTCGGCGAGCATCTGGGCGCGGTGCGCGACAGCACCAGCGAGATGACCCTGATCTCGCCGGGCTATTATCAGGCGGAACTGCCGGTCACGCGTGGTCTTGAATGGTATTTCCGCATGGAACGCGCCGACGAGCTGCAACTGGTGTGCCGTGACGTCTTCGAAAACTTCGCGCCGCTGCGGCAGGAATGGGAAGACCGTCACCGCAGCAAGGTGTTGTACTGGACCAACTGGAACTACGCGCCTCTGGTGATGCGCGATCCGATCAGCTCGATCGCCGATATCAAGGGCAAGAAGATCCGCGGCTACGGCGTGGCCACCGATGTGATCGAAAGCCTGGGCGGCATTGCCGTTCCGATGGCCGCGGGCGAGGTCTACCAGGCGCTCGAACGCGGGGTTCTCGACGGGGTCTACGGCTTCGATTTCGTCACCGCTGTCGCCTACAAGCTGCATGAGACCGCACCGAATTTCTACGACATCGGCGACGGACCGCATGCGCCTGCCGCCACCATCATGAATCGCCGTGTCTGGGAGGGTCTGCCCGCCGAACACCAGCAGATCTGCACCGATCTCGCCGATGAGCTGTATGGCGGAAAATTCACCGAGATCTACAACAAGGTGCTGACCGACTACGTCCAGAAAGCGCAGGCAGAAGGCGTGGTGCTGTCCTCCCTGTCGGACGAAGAAAAGCTGCGCACCAAGGCCGTCGTGCAGCCGGAGCAGGTCAACAAATGGGTCGACACCGTGGCGCGCCCCAACGGCATCGACGGCGCGGCCATGCAGGCCGTTGTAGAAGAGGCGATTGCCCGTCACGCGGGCACCGGGGCGATGAAACGTCCGGTCGAAATCGCGGCGGGCCTGTAGGCCGATGCTGGCGCGGCTGAACCGCCTGGTCGACGGGGTTTCCCGGATCACATCATGGGTGGCGCTGGGGTTCCTCGCCTTCATGATGCTGGCCATCACAGTGGATGTGGTGGCCCGCGCCGCCCTGGGACGCTCTGTGCCCGGGCTGTTTGAAATGACGGAAATGTCCATGGTGATGGTGGTCTTCATGGGGCTGGGCGCAACCCTGCTTGATGACGGACACATCCGGGTCACCATGCTGACCGATGCGCTGCCCGGTCCGTTGTCGCGCGCAAGCACGGCCCTGGCCTGGCTGTTTGCCGCGCTGACCTTTCTGATGCTGGCCTGGCCCGCGACGCTTGAGGCGGCATATTCGTTTTCGATCCGGGAGTTCCGCTGGGGCTATTTTCAGGTGCCGATCTGGTGGGCAAAGATCGCGGTCGCCGCGGGGCTTTGGTTTGCTGCGCTGCAGGCCGCTCTGCACAGCCTGCAGATCGCGCTGAAGCAAACCGGAGCGCAGCTCGACACGCCCTCCACCGGTGCGCGGAACACGCGGCTGCACTAGCCGCCCGCGCCCGAATGGTCCCGGCGGATGCCTCCGGGACCGCGACTTTGCATTTCACAGGACATCGACAATGGATGTGACACTCATCACCCTGCTCGCCGTCGGGCTGATCTTTTTCCTCATGGCCCTGGGCACCCCGGTCTTTGCGGCACTGGCCCTGTCGGGGGCTTTCGGCATCGTCATGGTGGAAAACCTGGGCTTCCTGCTCGCGCGGTTGAAGTCGTTTTCCTTCAGCCACACCGCCAGCTACGCGCTGACGGTCATTCCGCTCTTCATCCTCATGGGGGCCTTCGCCCATCATGCACAGGTCGGGAAACGGCTGTTCTATGTGGCAAATAAATGGGTGGGGCATCTTCCGGGTGGGTTGGCGATGGCCAGCATCCTGACCTCCGCCGGCTTTGCCGCGACCTCCGGCTCCTCGGTGGCGACGGCGGCCACGGTCGGGGCGGTGGCCATTCCGGAGATGAAAGAAAAGGGCTACGATCCGCGCCTTTCGGCCGGGGCGGTGGCTGCCGGCGGCGTGCTGGGCGTGCTGATCCCGCCCTCTGTCCTACTCATCTTCTATGCCGCGCTGACCGAGGTGTCGGCTGGCAAAATGCTGATCGCGGGCTTCGTTCCAGGAGTAATCACCACGGTCGCCTTCATGATCGGCGTGGCCGTGATCGGCCGCCGAGTTCAAACCCGCTCCACCCGTGCCCCCAAGGCAACCTGGGCAGAGCGGCTGTCGTCGACCACACAGGCCTGGCAGGTGCTGGTCCTGTTTTTGATCGTGCTCGGGGGCATATATCTCGGTCTCGTCACCCCGACCGAAGCCGGTGCGGTCGGCGCGCTTGCGGCCCTGCTGATGCTGGTTTTCGCCCAATCGGCACGCGGGCGTCTCGGCCATGCGCTCTCCGAGAGCTTCCGGTCTACCGCCACCACCACGGTGATGATCCTTTTCACCATGATTGGCGCGGGCATCTTCAGCTTTTTCCTGACGTTGGTGCAGGTGCCGCAGATGATCGCCGGCGCCGTCACCGAAAGCGGTATTCCGCCCCATCTGATCGTCGCCGTTCTTCTGTTGCTTTACATCCCGCTCGGCATGTTTCTCGATGCCTTCTCAATGATGGTGATCACGCTGCCCATCGTGTTTCCCACTGTTTTAGGGCTGGGCTTCGATCCGATCTGGTTCGGTATCCTCTGCGTCAAAATGTGCGAAATCGGGCTGATCACCCCGCCCGTCGGCCTAAATTGCTTCGTGATCGCTGGCATTGATCGAGATACCCCGCTGCCCGACGTGTTCCGGGGCGCGCTCTGGTTCGTGGCAATTGAGATGGTGACTGTAGCCCTTATCTTTGCCTTCCCCTCCATCATCACCTGGATGCCCGACACAATGATGGCCCCGTAGCCGATGCGCCCTAAGAAGATGTTTGCCCCCTCTTTGCAGGTGCAACGCCACTCCTGCAAAGGGGGGCCTCCATAGCGGGATGTGATCGCACTGACCTACCCTAGAAAAGGTGGCCAGCTTCACTCTGGAACGGTGGGGGGGTTAGCGCGCTGCTGAAAACACAAGATGCTAATGGTACTGATAGAGGTAATCGTCCTTGGCTTTGCACCGGAGGGCCCTGAAGAGGAGGTAGCTAGCACCCTTTTGAAAGAAACCGACCATTTGGAACCACGGGCTACGCCAGTTTCGCCTAATTCCATGCAAAAAGCTCCTCCAACCCATTGACCTTTTGATCGCGGATGCGGGCGAGCTCTTAGCCCAGCCAAAGGCTGACAACCCCGCGATGCCGTTGCGCATGTCTGTGACGCCGAAGACAAGATACTCCCGAGCACCAGTTCCCGGGCCGATCATGCTGCCTCCACTCCGTGGATCAGCGGGTTCGCCCCCCCTGCTTCCAGATCACTGGGAAACCGGAGGCACCGCCCGTTGACCAGGCTCAGCTCAGCTTGAACGGAACGGCTGGCAACCGGCAAAAACGCGCCCCCTCTGTCATCCTGCGAGAAAATTCTACCTCCGCATCCCCTCAAGATTGGAACGATTACCGGTAGAAACGGAAGAAAGACTGAAGCGTTTCTATGAAGAGCCAGAAATTGACTGGTATTACAACGACCAGTAAGCGCGAGCCGGACCAGTCAGATCAGCCTTCCCACTACTAGACGCCACAATTTTTATTGTATGATAATTTAACACCATTGATAATATCATTGACAGGTGCATTGATTCATCATACCAAACCAGCGACGTTGCGGACGTAAGCTGCAGTGTCGATGGAGGGTTCGGTGGACAGATCAATCAACAAAGCGTTGAAACGCGACAGCCTGAACAGGTCGGCTAAGGGATCCGAAATGTTGGAAACTCTCGGGCGCCGCATCGTATCGGGTGAATACGCCGTCGGTGAAACCCTTCCGATCGAGGCTGAGCTGATTGAAGAATTTTCTGTCAGTCGCACCACACTTCGAGAGGCGATCAAGACACTTACCGCGCTGGGTCTCCTGGAGGTCCGGCCCAGGCATGGGACCCGCGTTCGTCCGCAACGTGAATGGACCTTGCTAAACCGAGACGTGCTCCGCTGGATGCAGCCCGTTAACGGTTTCAACGTGGAGCTGTCGACGGCAATTGATGAAGCGCGCGAGGTTTTTGAACCCGCAGCCTGCGCCCTGGCCGCGGTCCGGGCTGACCGGAAAGAGATCACCCGTATCCGGTTGGCTTATGAAGCGATGGAGCAGGCCGCTGCAGAAGACGATGTTCCCGCAGCGATTCAAGCAGACAAGGAATTTCACCTGTCGATCCTCGCCGCGACCGGCAACCCCATACTGGAGGCCTTTGACACGGCTATCGATGCGGTTTTGGGGCAGCTCTTTCGCGCGGCTATCGAAGTCCACATGGAAAGTTTCCGCAAGAACCTAGTCAATCACCTGCGGGTTCTCGAGGCAATTGAGCAAGGCAAGCCGGAGGAGGCGCGCCAAGCAATGCTAGATATGATCAGCCTCACACGCCGCCACTTGAAGAATTACAAGATAATCCAACCAAACAGCTGAAAATAAGGAGGAAATTTCATGCTGAAGAACACCCTGCTGGCGATGGCCGCAGCGGTGGCCGCTACCGGTGCGGCCGCTGCAAATTACCCGGAAAAGCCCATCACTATGATTGTCCCTTGGAACGCTGGCGGCGGCACGGACGCCATCGCCCGCACCTTGGCCAGCGGCCTGGAAGAGGAGCTGGGTGTTCCGGTCGCTGTCGTGAACCGCTCCGGCGGAGCCGGTGTTGTCGGCCACAACGCGATGGTGACGGCCCCTAAGGATGGCTACACCATTGGATTCGCGACCGCCGAGATGCTGACCTACTATTGGACAGGCAATGCCGAATTCTCCGTGGATGATTTCACGCCGCTGGCGCTGGTAAACTTTGATCCTTCCGCGTTCCATGTCTCCGCTAGCAGTAGCTGGGAAAATCTGGACCAGGCGATTGCCGCGATCAAAGCAGAGCCTGAAGGGACCTACAAAATGTCCGGCACCGCTGTCGGCGCCGCCTATCATCTGGCATTCGCTGGTTTCCTGCAGCAACAGGGCGTCGACCCGCTGAAGGTCACGATGGTTCCGTCCCAAGGCGCAGCCCCCGGCTTTCAAGAGCTCGCGGCGGGCGGTGTGGAGATCATCCCCTCGTCGCTGCCCGAAGGCAAAACAATGATGGACGCTGGCCTGTCCAAAGCGATCGCGGTCTTCGCCGATGATCGCAACGCGTCCTTCCCGGATGTCCCGACAGCGTCTGAGCAGACCGGAACGCCCTATGCGGCGGGCACCTGGCGCGGGCTTGTCGGCCCAGCTGACATGGATGCCGAAGCCGCGGAAAAACTGGAAGCGGCCGCGCAAGCTGTCTTTGAAAGCGAGAGCTTTCAAACCTTCATGACGCAGCAAGGCTTCGGCGCACAGTATCGCGGCGGTGATGACTTTGGCACCTTTCTGAAGGCCACGCACCGAAGCATCGGAGAGGTGATGCAGTCCATCGGCCTGTCCCAACGCGCAGACAAGGGCTAAGACGATGCGGCTCCCCGATACCTATACCGGATTGGCCGTTGCCTGTCTTGGCGGCTTCGTCGTGCTGCGGGCCACTGGCTTCCCGGAGCCGACGGGAGCCGCATCCCCACGGCTTTTCCCCTACATCATCGGCAGCGCCTTTCTTGTTCTGGGGCTAGCGATTGCGGCGCGCAGCCTGTGCGCGCCTCAAGGCCGGGTCACCGACGCCTTCCGGCCGCTGGCAAACGACTGGCTGCGCAGGCCGCGGCACCTGCTGCGGGTGCTTCTGATCCCGGCAACCGTGGTTCTGTTCGGCCTCCTGTCCCCTGTTGTCGGGACCATGCTGGTGGCGGTGCCCCTGATCTTCCTCAACGCCTTGGCCTGGCAGGAAAAGCCTGTGCCCGCCTTGGTTTCATCAGTGGTGATCTGCGTCACCGTCACCCTGTTCTTCACCAAGGTGATGCGCGTACCGCTGCCCACCGGGCCGCTACCTGGTCTCTGGTTCTGAGGTTCCGTCATGGATATTTTTCTCTCCTCTCTGGAAATGGTCCTGACGGTTCAGGTTCTTGGCGTCATCCTGCTTGGCGCTGTCTTCGGACTGTTCGTCGGAGCCACACCTGGTCTCAGCGCCACAATGGCTGTTGCCCTGCTGGTTCCGGTGACGTTCTTTCTGTCGCCGGTCGCCGCCATCGGCGCCATCGTGGCCTGTTCAGCCATGTCGATCTTTGCCGGCGACATTCCCGGCGCGCTGCTGAGGATCCCCGGCACCCCCGCCTCGGCTGCCTATATGCGGGAGCTCGACGCGCTGACCCAGAAGGGGCGCCTCGATCTATCTCTGGGCCTCTCGATGTGCGTCTCGGTCACCGGCGGGCTCATCGGCACCCTTGTTCTGGTGGTGGCCGCGCCGCAATTGGCCCGCATCGCTCTGAAGTTTTCCAGCTTTGAATATTTCTGGCTCGCCCTCCTCGGCCTGTCTTGCGCGACAATGGTTGCGGGGCGCGACCGGCTGAAGGGCATGGTGTCATTGCTGCTGGGCCTAGCGCTGACCATGGTCGGACTGGATGTTACCACCGGCCTGCCGCGCTATACCTTTGGCATCATCGACCTGCAGGCCGGTGTTTCACTGATTGCCGTGATGATCGGGGCATTCGCGTTGGCCGAAATCCTGCGCACCGCCTCACGCGAGCTTAGTAGGCCGCAAAAACCGGCGACAGCAGGGCTGTCGATCCTCAAAGGCCAGTTCGGCAACCTGTGGCGGTTCAAGCTGCCTGTACTGCGCGGCAGCCTGATGGGCACCGTAATCGGCGCCCTGCCCGGCGCCGGCGCCGACATCGCCGCCTGGATTGCCTTTGCGGTCAGCCAGCGGTTCTCCAAGGTCAGGCAGAACTACGGCAAAGGAGAGCCGGAAGCCATCGCGGGCTCGGCTTCCGCCAACAACGCCGCGCTGTCCGGCAGCTACGTGCCCGCGCTGGTGTTCGGGATCCCCGGCGACTCGATTACCGCGATCGTGGTGGGGGTTCTGGTCCTCAAGGGCATCCAGCCCGGCCCGATGGTGCTGCTGACCTCGCCGGATCTGGTGAATGCGATCTATATCGTGTTTGTCCTGGCCAACCTGCTGATCATCCCGCTGGGCCTGGCCGCGGTCATGGGCGGCCGCCATGTCCTGGGGCTGCGCCCCGGCCTTCTGTACCCCGCGATCCTCTTGATGTGCGTACTGGGCACCTTTGCCACCAACAATGCGCTGTTCGATCTGTGGACGCTGGCCGCCATCGGGGTGCTGGTCTGGATCATGGAAGCCAATGACTATCCCGCGGCGCCGATGGTGCTGGGCCTGGTGCTGGGCAAGATCGTCGAGGAAAGCTTCATGTCCAGCATGATCAAGGCCGACGGCAACCTGCTTGGCTTTTTCGAACGCCCCATCGCCGGAACTCTGGGGGTCATTACGATCCTGGTCTGGCTGGTGCCCCTGCTGCTTTCACTGCGCGGCCGCCGTGTCGTGCGCTCTGAACTCTCATAACTCAACCAAAGGACTAGCCCCATGCCTGTCGAAGCCGACAAGGTCGAAGACCGCAACGACGCACTGACACCCTATCAGCTACCGTTCCCGCAGGACGCCGCTGAAGAAATCGTCATCCCCGAAGCCATCGCGACCGACGAACGCATCTGGGTGCCGCAATCGGAAAACGTCTCCTTCCGCCCGCTGTGCCTGAACGCATCGCAAGGCTACTGGATGAACCTTCTGCGGGTGCGCAAATCCGGTGTGCTGTCGCGCCACCGCCACCCGCAGCCGGTGCATGGCTTTGTGCTGAAAGGGCGCTGGCACTATCTGGAGCACGACTGGGAAGCCCGCGAAGGCGGCTATGTTTACGAGCCTCCGGGCGAGACGCACACACTGGTCGTGCCCGATGACGTGACCGAAATGATCACCTACTTCCAGGTGAACGGTGTCATGCTCTATGTTGACCCCTACGGCAAGACGATGGGCTACGAGGACGTCTTCAGCAAGATCGAGATGTGCCGCAACCACTACGAAGAAGTCGGCCTGGGCGCCGCCTACGTGGACCAGTTCATCCGATGACGGCCGGGTCTGAAAAAACCGGCGCCTGGGCGGCGCCCTTTCTTGACGGTCGGCGGGTGATGGTCACAGGCGGCTCGTCCGGTATCGGCCGTGGCATCGCCGAGGCCTTTGCGCGCGCGGGATCGCATGTCGTCGCCACGGGCGTCACCGGGCCCGAGGTCGATGCGGCCACGGAATGGGCCGCCGCTGAGGGGCTGTCCTCCCGCCTGTCCTTCCGCCAGCTCGACGTCTGCGACAGCGACGCCGTGACCCGGGACATTGGCGGCATTGACGATCTGTTCGCCTTGGTCTGCTGCGCCGGGGTGATCCGGCGCGGTGACGAACTGTCGCCGGACGTCTTCGCCAAAGTGGTCGACGTGAACCTGAACGGAGCGATGCGCTGTGCCCACGCGGCAAAACCGGCGCTGGCAAAGACCGGCGGCTCGATCGTGATGACCGCATCCATGCTGTCATTTTTTGGCGGCGGTCTGGTGCCGGGCTATTCGGCCTCCAAGGGCGGCGTGGCCCAACTGACCAAATCCCTGGCTATCGCATGGGCAGCTGATGGCATTCGGGTGAATGCCATTGCACCGGGATGGATCAAGACGCCGCTCACCGCGGCGCTGCAAGAGGATGAAAACCGCGCGCAGCCGATCCTGTCGCGCACCCCGATGAACCGCTGGGGCGAGCCCCAAGACCTCGCGGGCCCGGCAATGTTCCTGACCACGCCACTGGCGGGCTTCATGACTGGCACCGTGGTGCCCGTGGATGGCGGCTACGCGATCGCGTGAACAACGAAAGATCCAAATATGAAAGCGCTGGTCTATACCGGACCGCGCACCGTCGAGGTGCGCGACATTCCCAAGCCGCAGCCAAACGCTGGTGAAATCTTGCTGAAGATCCGCTACTGCGGGGTCTGCGGTACAGATATTGGCATTTTTGGCGGCACCCACCCCCGAGCCACCGCCCCGCTTACGCTGGGCCACGAACTCGTCGGAGAGGTGGTCGATGGGTCGGACCGTTTTGCCGCCGGTCAGCGCGTGGTTGCTTACCCCCTGCTCTCTTGCGGGACATGTCATGCGTGTCGGACAGGGCAGCCGCATGTCTGCGACAGTTTGCGGCTACTTGGCATCGACATGGAAGGTGGCATGGCGGAATACCTCGCCGTGCCCGAGGACATGCTTTTTGCGATCCCGGATGATCTTAGCGATCAGATCGCTGCGCTGGTCGAACCGATGGCCGTAGCACAGCGCGCTGTTGAACAGTCTGGCCTTCGGCTGTCAGATCGGGCCACAATTCTTGGTGCCGGACCAATTGGACTTCTGGTGGCCCTGGCCGCCCGCCAGGCTGGCGCTGCAAAGATCATTGTGTCTGATATCGACCCTTTTCGCCTGTCACTGGCTGCATCCTTCGGCTTCACAACTGTCGATCTGCGCAACCAGGACCTAACCGAAAAGATTCTGGCCGAAACCAACGGCGACGGAGCTGATGTTGTTTTTGAGTGCGCAGGGGCCGAAGCGGCTGCGCGGGACATGACCCGCGTCACCCGATCCGGCGGAACAATCTGTCTCGCGTCCCTTCATAAGGCTCCCAGCCCCGTTGCTCTACTGGACATTGCCTTCAAGGAGCTGCGACTGATCGGCTCACGCGTTTATACAAAGGAACAATTCCAACGCAGCATTGAGCTCGCGTCCACCTTGGCCGATGATCTAGAACAGTTGATAACTCGCACTTTACCGCTGAGCGCTGCAAGTTCCGCTTTTGGCCATGTCTCTGACTTACACAAGAACGATGTGAAAGTTTTGATCAACTGCAAGGAGTAATGTCACGATAACTCATCAGTTTTACTCATGAACCGCCCCCCTAATCTGAGGAGGTGTCTAATTAGGCCGTGTTGACAAAAGGGATTCACAGGCAGGGCTGAACGTGATTCAAGCTGGTATCTGCGATGGAGACCAGCTTGGCACGAGACCTTATGTCGGACGAAGAATGGGTATTCTTTGAGCGTTTCATCCTTTCTGCCCGCGCCCCGAACGGACGCAAACAGGCCAACCACCGGCTTGTTCTTGATGGGATATTCTGGATTGCCCGGACCGGCGCGCTATGGCGCGATCCTATGATGGCGACAGCATCAGGGCGAAGCTGAATGCGCGAAACGTCCTGCCCGTTATCCCAATGCGAAAATCCCGTAAGAAGCTTATCGATGTCGACCGCTCGCTTTACCGCCTGCGCAACCTGGTCGAGCGCTGCTTCAACAAACTAAAGAAGGCCCGCCGCGTGGCAACTCGCTACGACAAAACCATGGAAAGATTCCTGGGCTTCATCGACATTACATCCATCCGGCTTTGGCTCAGACATTTGTCGACATGACCTAAACACGCCGTGGCATCTGAGGGTGATTTGACGTTCAACGCGCTCGCATCATCCAAGGTAGCCACGAACGGCAGCTCAGGGCTCAGACCAGCCCAATGCATCCGCGGCGTGTCCCAAAGAACAGGCGACCTAACAACGGCCATTCAAACTGTCTGAAATTCAGGTGTCAGCGCGGTGCTGATGTCTGGGCTTGGAGGGGAAAACTATACCAAGAGGCCAACTTCCTGCTGTCATCCCGAAACGAAGAGCCTGGAACAAGGGCCGGATCATCGACCAAAAACGGCCACTGTTGCTGAAACAGGTCTGGGCGCTCCGAGCGCGACTCGAACTGGCGGGTAACCTGCGCGATCTTGCGCTGTTCAACGCGGCATTTGATAGCAGGCTTCGCGGATGCGATTTGGTAAAACTGCCTGAAAGTAATTCACTTTTGGCAGACTGTTGACAACATATAAAATCTGGCGCGCAAGCGTCTTCAGAGCTTACGCGCCAGATCTCCGCGTCATTCGCAGGGACGAATGTCGGCGGGAGGAGAGTTATTTCCTGTTGTGAAAGATGAAACCGATGAAGTTCAGCAGAAGCTGCGCGGCAAGGATCTGGGTGCTTTCGCTGGAATCATAGGCAGGGGCAACCTCGACCAGGTCGATCCCAACGACATCACCGCGCTTGCTCAGCCCCTGCAGAATTTCCAGCACGTCGTAGTAATGGAAGCCACCGTGACTGGGGGTGCCGGTGCCGGGCGCGATTGAGGGGCAGAACGCGTCGATGTCAATAGTCACATAGTAACGCGCGCCTTCGGGGATGCGGTCCAGCACCGCGTCCCTGCCCAGTTTGCGCACCTGGCGCACCGACAGGATGTCGGAGCCGCGCTCGCGGGCGTCGATGTAGCCTTCCTTGGCGGTCGAGGACACGTTGCGGATGCCCAGCTGGGTCATGCCGGAGACGTAGTCTTTCTCAATCGCGCGGCGCATCGGGTTGCCGTGGCCATCGGTGACCCCCTTGCGTTCGTCGACAAAGTCCAAGTGTGCGTCGATCTGAACCACATGAATCGGGCCGTTCTTGGCACAGTCTTCCTTGTAGGCGTTGATGCAGGGAATGTTGATCGAGTGATCGCCGCCAATGGTGACGGGCAGCGCGCCCGCGTTCAGTATCTTCTTCACGCCGTATTCGATATTGGCGTGGCTCTCCTCGGTTTTCGTGTGGATGATGTCGGCATCGCCCAGATCGACGATCCGCACCTCCGCGCCCAGATAGGTGACGTCATCCTCGTGATCATAGGCGCCAGCATGGCCGAAGCTGAACAGCGTCGAGGCCTCGCGCACCGCCCGCGGGCCGAAGCGCGCCCCGGAGCGGAACTGGCAGCCGAAGTCAAAGGGCGCGCCCAGGATCGCAACATCGGCGTCGATGCTGTCCCAATCCTCCACATAGGGTTTCTTGCCGAAGGTGGCGATGCCGACAAAGGGCAGGTTCAGGCGGCCGGATTCGTAACCGTGTGCAGACATGTTGATTCTCCGTTTTTCTCAGCGATAGGCCAGTTCCGGCAGGAACAGGGCGATTTGCGGGAAAGCGACCAGCAGGCCGGTCACGAGCAAGAGGATGACGAGGAAGGGCGGCACGCCTCGCACCACCTCTACAAAGGGGCGGCGGAACACCGCGATCGCGGTGAACAGGTTGCAGCCAAACGGCGGGGTTGCGGCACCGATGGCAACCTGCAGGGTGATCAGCACGCCGACCAGAACCGGGTCGAGGTCGGCGGTTTTGATCATCGGTGCGAAGATCGGCACCAGGATCAGGATCACCACAATCGAGTCCACGAACATGCAGCCCACGAAAAAGGCGACGTTCACAGCCAGCAGCGTCATCAGCGGCCCGGCCTCATCCAGGCCCAGTGAGGCGATGATTTGCTGCGGCACTTGGGCAAAGCTCAGCGTCCAGCTGAAAGCCGCGCCCGCCGCGATCAGGATAAACACCACCGAGGTAATGGCGCCGGTCGACAACGCAATATCCCACAGGTCGCGCAAGCGGACCGAGCGGAAGATCAGCACCTCCAACACTGCCGCATAGAGCACGCAGATCGCGGCCGCTTCGGTCGGCGAAAACACCCCGCCATAGATGCCGCCCACGATGATCGCCGGGAACCCCATCGGCCACAGCGCGCGGCGCATGGCGGTGAAACGCTGGCCCCAGCCCTCGCGCGGCAGCACTGGAATGTCATGGCGGTAGGCGTAGGCCATGCAATATGCCGAAAACAGCACCACGATCAGCAGCCCCGGTACGATGCCTGCGATGAACAGCTGCGAAATCGAGGTGCCCGAGACCACACCATAGATGATCATGCCGATGGAGGGCGGGATCAGATAGGCCAAGTCCGCGGCATTGACGATCAGGCCGATGGCAAAGCTGTCCTTGTAGCCGGACATCAGCATTCTGGGCCGTATGGCACCGCCGACCGCCACCACAGTTGCCTGGGTCGAGCCGCAGACCGCGCCGAACAGCGCACAGGCCGAGGTAACGGAAATCGCTAGGCCGCCCTTGATATGACCCATGAAGCTCATCACTACGTCGATCAGCCGGTTGGCGGAATGGCCGCGGGTGATTATGTCGGCGGCCAAGATGAACATAGGCACCGCAATCAGCGCGGCAGGCTTCACGCCGCCGATCATCTGCTGGATCAGGATCTGCATGTTCATGGATGGGAAGTAGACGAGGAAGCCCAGCACCGCGGCCGAGATCAGCGGCATCTTCATTGGGAACCCTGCCAGCAAAAGCAGGATCATCACGGCAAGCATCAGTTCGGACATTGCTTTTCCTCCCCGCGCTGGGTCTCTTCACCAACGTCTTCATAGCGCTGAATGGCCGCTGCGGTTTCCGGGTCTTCGTAGCTGTCCACCTCTAGGTAGGAGACGTAGATCTCCTCCTCGGCGAAATTCAGGTTGCGCAGCGCGGTCAGCAGGTATTGGAACGAGGTCAGTGCCAGCCCGATCACCACCCAGACATAAGTGAGGTACAAGGGTACCTGCAGCGCAGGGGTGATGCGGCCACGGCTGGCCACTTTCTGCACATAATCCAGCGCGTAGCACGCGAGCAGCGCCATCATCACCGCGGTGGTGGCAGCGATCACCACCATCAACCCCTTGCGCATCTTTACCGGCAGCGCGTCATAGATCGCCGACATGCGGATGTGAATGCCCTTGCGGGTGGCATAGCCCAGCCCCATGAAAGTTACGATGACAATCAGGAACTCATTCAGTTCCTCAGAGAAATAAATCGACTGGTTGAACACATAGCGGCCAAAGACATTGGCGATGGTGTTGCCAGCCATCAGGATGATCCCCCAGCCCAGGATCCAGACCTCGGCACGGCCAATGGCGCCGTCAATCTTTCCCAGAAAGCCGAAAGGAGCGGATTTGCCGTCTTGCATGATTTCCTCCCTTGGTTCGGCCCCGCGCGAGACTGGGCGGGGCCTAATAGCGGGATCAGTTGCCCGCCAGCTCTGCCTGCAGGGCGTCCAGCAGCTCTTGGCCGCGGGCGCCTGCGGTCTCGACATAAGTCGCGGCAGTGTCGCCCGAGCGGGTACGAAAGACGTCGCGCTCTTCCTCGGTAAGGACGACCAGGCCGATGTCCGGCTTGGATTCCTTGATCACGTCAAGACGGGCCTGATTGAAATCGGCGACCACGCCGTCGATGAAGCCGGTCATATCGGCCATGGTGTCCCGCACCAGCTGCTGGCGCTCCGGGGTCAGGGTGGCGAACCAGTCGGAGCCCGCGACCACGATTGTGACCAGCTCCTGCTCGCCCGCCCAGATCAAGTGGCTGGTGACCTCATAGAATTTCATCTCCTCGATGGTCGGAATCGGGTTCACCTGGCCGTCCACAGCACCCAGCTGCAGCGCGCCGAACACTTCGCCAAACGGCAGCGGCGTCGGGCTTGCGCCCATGTTCTTGTAGGTTTCCAGCAGGATGGGCGACACCATCACTCGCATCTTGAAGTTCTCGAAATCCTCCGGCGTGCGGATCTCACGGTTGGTGGTCCAGACTTGCGGGCCTTCGGAATACATTGTCATGATTTCCAGGCCGCGCTTCTGGAAGTCCGCGTTCAGCGGGCCATAGATGGTCTCCGAACCGCTCAAAATGTCCGAAACCGCCGCCGGGTCGGAAGGCAGCAGGTAGGGCAGCAGGAACACCTGGCTCTCCGGCACGATGGTGCCCAGGTTGCCGATCGACACATTGGTTAGCTGGATGATGCCATCGGCTGCCTGTTCCACCGTCTCGGTCGGGGTGCCGAGCGTGCCCATCGGATAAACGGTCACCGTCACATCGCCATCGGTCGCTGCCTCAATGCGCTCTTTGAACTCCTGCGCATAGGCGTCCATGATTGAGCCTGGAATCTCCTCAATGGCGAATTTCCAGTCCTCCGCAAAGACGGCGGCCGGCGCCAGGCTTAGCAGCGCCGCAGCCGCGGTGGTTTTCAGGTGATTCAAGCTAAAGGCCATGCAGGTCTCCTCCCGGTTGGCATGGTTGACGGGGGTCGGGAGGCACCACAGCACGAAGAGATGCTTTGAAAAATATTACATTGATTATCTTTACATAAGAATATTTCATGCAAATCGACCTTAAACAAAAAAAGGGATCTGCCATGAAGCTGTTGCGCAACACGCTACTGGAAACCTTTGTCACTGTCGTTGAGTGCGGCGGTTTTTCTGATGCGCAATACGCCCTTGGCGTCACGCAATCCGCCATCAGTATCCGCATCCGCGATCTGGAAACCTCCTTGGGCTACCGGCTCTGCGAACGCGGCCGCGGCGGCTTCCGCCTGACGGAACGCGGAGAGATCGCCTATCAGAAGGCCCGCGATATCCTGCGCAGTGCCCGCGACTTTGACGCTGAGCTGCTGGAGCTGCGGAATACAATTTCCGGGGATCTGCGCATAGGGATCGTGGATGCGATCGACAGTCTTCCAGACCTTAAGTTTGTCGAGGCTTTGCAACGGTTCCTGGCCCGCCCGAATGAGGTCAGGATCGAAATCGTGGTCGCGTCCCCCATGGACCTGACACAGCAGCTGATCAGCGGCGAGTTGAACGCTGCCGTGGCGCCGTTCCGCAACCAGGTGCCCGAACTGGAGTATGTGGAACTGTGCAGGGAGGAGCACAGGCTTTACTGTGCTCTCGGGCATCCCTTGTTCACTGAGCCGGATAGTGAAATCTGTCTTGAAACCATAGGCCGGTTTAAGTTGTGCCAGCGATCATATGATATGCTGGTATCACCGGAACTCGGATCGCCCGAACCGATGGCGGTCGTGGCCAACATGGAGGCCATGGCGATGCTCATCGAAACCGGTCAGTTTCTAGGGCCACTACCAACGCATTTCGCCCGCAGGCGGGTTGCAGAAGGCAATTTCCGGGAAATCAGTAATACCCAAATGCGTTGGAACTCAACCTTCTATCTCGCAACCCGCCGAGTGCATGTTCTCAGACATGCCGTAGAACTGTTTGCTCAAGATCTGCAGAACGCCTGCCTTGATGAAAGCAAGACGCGGGAATGAAGCTTGAGTGCGAATAAAAAGGCAGAAGCTGATCGGCAGCTCTGTTGCGGGCGTTAGCATGGCATAGGGGGAATGCCGATGTCTCAAAAGGTAACGCGCGAAGCGAGTGTCCTAGCTAGTACAGGTTGCACGCGCAGCAAATGGCTGGTTGGTCCCGCGTCTGAGTTATCGGATCAAGCTGCGGCGAAAGCATGCTTGCGGTCCAGGTAAAACTGGCACCTTGAATGACCTCTTCGGTGACATTGGCTGCATCGCAACAATGAGTGTGCCGCACCTGCGAGGAGATGCTGCGCCAGCAAGATCCCGCAAGAGCAACGGCGGTAAAGACGGCAACCAAGTCATACGATGCAAGTTTCATGCTGCGCCCTCGACGAGCGGCAGCTTTTGATCACGGCACCGCGGCGAAAATCGTGGCCTAACCTGGCGACAGTAAGGGTTTTGCAAAGGTCGCAATCTGCGCTTTTCTAACATCTGCACCGAGCGCCGCATCGCCCTGGTCAGCAGGGCAGACCCGAAGGTCGCTTCCGGGAAATCTGGCAGGTTACCCCCCTGATAGCGACTAGACGGGACATGCCTTGTCCCATCTGAACTTCAAGCTGCGGCAGCTTAGAGTCAATCTCTTCGGGCTTCGGTCGCTTGTTCGCCATTCGTGGTTCTACATTTTCTAAACATAACGGTGGACCAATTCAATTGGGGAGGCTCAGGCTTAGAAACGGAAAACGCTCACGTCCGTGGTCCGGCCTTGGGGGCAAGTCCACATCAGCCGGAACCATCCGGCTTTCGGCGATTCAGAGTTGGGGAACAGAGCAAGAAGACCGGGCTGTAACAAGGCGACTGAGGCCAAGTCATGGAGCACCGGTCATAAAGCAAAACAACCAATAGCGTCGCCTACAGTGATGTCAACATTCCCGATCAGGAAGGGTGCGACGCGTTTTTGGCCTCTCGCCGTTTCGAAGAGAAACGCTATGCAGGTAGGTCGAGGTGGGATGTATATTGAAAGAGCCCCGGGGCTCAGAAGGTGCGCTAGAAATGAGGAGGCATGACTGTGCCGAACTTTTTGAGCTGACTGTTTGGCGGTAGCAGAACTGGTGGGGGTACTGAGTTCCGGTGCGGGGCGCTACAAAAGGAAGCGCAGCGGCTGGGACAGTAGAGGCAGGGGTCGCTATCCCAAATCTTCCAGCCAAGGCGTACTTCAAAGCGCTAGATCTTCTCTCCCGGGGTATGTCTGATTGCGACTACCGGACCGCTACCGCCGCGGCGCACGCCGGATTGCCGCACCTAAAGGATTGGCTCAGCAATCCGGACGTAGTTCAGGACCGCCTGGACATTCGGATCCCGGAACTGGCCGAGAGCGGAACCATGATGGCAATCATGGCCGACCCGATGGGTCTGAGCGAACTGCCCGATCTGGTTCAGAAATTCAAGCACCTCGCGGACTGTCGCGAGGCGACGGACGCACATTTCGAGGATCTCAATCTGTTCATCCGCAACATGAGGATTGTCCGGCAAAAGTCCGGAACCCAAAAAAATGGGTTCAAGGAAGAACTGGACATTGAATATGGCCACCGAGCTGCCGGGTTGATTTCATAACTCGAGAAAAACGGGCACGTCAGGCGGAAAGTGGATAGCAGAACCAATTGGCTTTACCCGGCTGCGGACCAAGTTCTCAGGTTTGGCGCGCGAGCTCCGCTTCCACCCGTGAGCCGGGGGCACCCGAATTGCGTCATGGGCGAGCAAATCGACATCCTCACACTTATAACGGTTGACAGTTCGCGCCCGGCGGCTAGGCTTTCCTCATGGTCAAGAGCGTAACCCCATTCCGGTTTCTTCTTCTGAACCGCCCGGTTCCCCGGGCGGTCTGCGCATAGGCGCGTCTTTGACCACCCGGGGCTTCTCAAATCCTTGAATTGAGAATGCGGGCCTTGCGGCTCCGGGAGACATTTCATGACCATCATAAAGATGAACCGGCTGCCTGAGAGCAGCGACTTTCGATCGCTCTATGAGAGGTCCTCATTGGGCGCAGGTTTCCTTTTGACCGTTGAAGACCGGCTTGGCATCGAGCGCCTTCTTCACGGCCGCGGCACGCGAAATGCGCCCAATCCGACGCTATTGAACGGGTTCCTGAACCATAAGTTGCGGATTTCGCGCGGCGCTCCGTGGCCCACCCCGCCGGAACTGGTCGTGGCCGGCTGCCATGTGACCTACATGATCAGCGGCGAGGGCGCGCGTTCGGGTGTGCTGTCGATGAGCCCGACACCGGCGCCTGGGCGGATCCTCGTCGCGTCATTGCTCGGCGCAACCCTGGTCGGTATGCGGAAAATGCAGAAAGTTCCGCTCTTGCGGGATGACGGCCGCATCGAGACGATCGTTGTTCTGGACGTAATTCCCGCACCGGACGACGACACGGCCTAAGAATGGCTCGTGGCCCCGATTTTTAAGGCCATCAATCTGATCCACCACATCAAAGCCCTTGGTTAGCTGGGGCAAGGAGACTTCCATGAAGGAAAATTACTCCGTTTCACGCGGGCCCGCCCGCCGACCGAAGCTCATCATCGCTGATGACTGTGCAGACAAGCTCGAGATGCTTGCCGAAGGCGCGATCCGCCGGAACCCGGAACTCGCAGACCGTTTGCTTGGCGAACTCGGCCGGGCCCGCATTGTGCCGCGCGCCAAGCTACCGGCCAACGTCGTGTCGATTGGCCGAGAGGTCACCTACCGCGATGAGGCCACCGGGCAAGAAAAGACCGTCACACCGGTTTACCCGGAGGCGGCCGACATCGCCCAGGGGCGGATTTCGATACTGACACCAATTGGTGTCGCCTTGATCGGACTGGCGGAGGGCGCCTCCCTGCACTGGCATACCCGCGATGGGGAAAAGCGAGTTCTGACCGTTTTGCGCGTCGCGTCCCAGTACGTCGCCGAAGGACTGGAAGCTCAATGAACCGCTATTCCCGGAGGCCAACAGAGCACCATACCCACCCCGGAAGGAGCCGATCGATGCGCTGACAAAGCCATACCGCTTCTTCCGGGATATCGTCCGGCGCCGATGCGGCGTCCCGTTCTTCATATCGAAAGATCCAAAGAGAAGCACATGACCCGTCACATTCCGTTCTCCTGTCCGTCCTGCAAAGTGCAACTCCCTCGTGCAGCCGCACATCGCTGCCCCATCTGTCGCCATGTACTGGGTGGCCCCACGCCCATCATCCGAATCTCTTGCCGCCGCTGCGGTTCGGAGGTGGAGAGGAACGCCCGAGCCGCCGCAATCTGTATCCGCTGCCGGTCTCGCCATCCGTCCCGGCTTCAGCAGAAGGACTACTGATAGCACGGATGGGACCTCTGCAGTGCGTGAGCATCCTGCAACTCCCTCCTTTTTTCGGGTGAGTGCCACACGGCAGTGTCCAGAGGTTTCCCTGTGCAGTCCGTCTCATGAGGATGGACCAAGCAGGTGGCGCTGATGAGGTTTAGTGAAAGGCTCAGGGCATGCCCCCTCGGCAATTTAGGATGCTGCTCCTGCTAAGATCGGGACCTCAACAGCCGCACGGCGCAGGCATCGCATGTGGTTGTTAGCCAGCCGCCGAGGGATTTTTTCTGGGCCGACCGAGTACCGCAATGCTCACAGGTCTCTGCAGCTTCCATCTGGGCCTGAGCTACCCGATAGGCGGTGCGCTCGTTGCCGCCGCGCGCATAGAACCGCAACTCACCCAGTTTCTGTTTAACCTGCTGCGCCCGGAAGCGTGTCAGACCATCCTCACGTATGATGTCGACGAGATCTGCACTAAGGCGCTCAATCAGAGGATACCAGCCTTCGCCACAAGCGAAGCCACAAGCGAGGCTTGTCTTCTTGATGCTCCAAGGCGGAGGCCCATACACCTCAGGAAACCGCTCCATGATGCGCTGCGCTTCAACAGTAATGTAATGATTTCGGTCGGCCATATGCGGCTCCTTCCAATAAAGTTCTACGTTTTAAGAAATTGCATGTTCAATGAAGAAGCCGAGCCGCCTCCAACGCTTCCCCCCGGGTGAGCATCCGAATGACATGCCGCAGGCTCAACGGCGCTGTCTGACCAGAAATCTCCAGCACCTCGACTACGGCCTCGACAGACGCTTGTGCCAACCCGCGCCTGCCGCCTTCACGGCGGGCAAAGGCTACCAGGTCAGGCACCGGGACAGGTGACAGCTTTATGACCTCCAGGCGGCTTAACAGAGGGGCTGGCAAGGTGGTTAAGGTGTTGGAGGTCAGCACCCAGCTGATCCGGGACATGTCGAACCCGACCTGATAGTAGGGGCATTGCCAAGATGCCGCCGAGGATGGCTCCAAAAGGGACAGCAGCCCCTCGGCAAGTCCAAAGCTGTTCCCTTTTGTCGAAGTCGCAACTCCCGCCTTCTCCACCTCATCCACAACGACAATCGGGTTCGCGATCAGGTGCTTCAGGATCGTCATCAAAGGGCGTCCCGGCTGTGCATTGGCCCAGCCGCGCTGGGAGCCCACAATGCCGAACGACGCCTGCTCTGCCGTCGCCTCTACGCCACAGCGGGGCACACCAAGTGCTGTGCTCAGCTGACGGGCCCACATGCTCTTGCCAATTCCCGGGGGGCCGTCCAGCAGCACCGGAGGCAAGCGGAAGCCCGAATCCCCATTGCGGACTGACCGCCGCATCGACTTCCAAAGGAGATCCGTCGCAGGTGCCATCCAGGGCATGTCGGCATGAATACCAGCGGCGATTTCATCCGCTTGGTCTTCTGTCCGGATCCTAATCAGGCTCACGCCATTGCGCAGCCCCTCGAGCGCCCTTCGGTCTTCGCGCTTCACGTGGGCAAGGCCTGCAGCCGCGTCCCGCCGCTCCGCCAGCCTGTTCACCCGGCGGTCTATCCGGTCCTGAACTTCGCGCTCGAAACGAACCTGCATCAAGTCTGTTTCCCACCGCAGGGCGTCCTCCGGGTCTTCCGACTCCGGCGGTACAACACCGCGCTCGACGGCTCGGCGCTCTTTCAAGAACCGTTCCAGGCGCTGCCGTATTGCCCGACGGTCTTTCTCGACATTGTGGAACTCTGCTTCGATGAATTTGATTCTGGACATAGCTGGCCCTTTCCCGGCGCACTGCGCCGTCCGGCTCCCGATTGCACAGGGTGTGCTCGGGTAAGTGAAGGAAAGAACCTGGCCAGGTTTGAGCTACAGTCCTGCTCGTAACAGCGGTTTCAGTCAACAGGCAGAGCGGGTTTGTTCAGGCGAACCGGCCCCGCAAGCAGGCAAAAGGCAACCGCCCCTTATGCCATTGTTTTAAAAAGAAACCACCGGCCGCGCCGCGGCCGGTGGTCATTAAACCCGTGTCGTAATGGTCAGAAAACCCCCAAAATGGTCACGTTTTCGCGGGTCCTACAAACTGACTCAGAGCGCGCCCCTCACCCGCACTTCGAGTGGCCGCAGCTGCGGCAGGTCATGCAGCCTTCGACCATCTGCATGTCGAACTGGCCGCAGCTGGGGCAGGCCTTGCCGCGCGGCGGAGTGAGGTTCACCACCTCCGCCTGCGGGTCGGACTTCAGGCCCATGCCCTCGCCTTCCAGGAACCCGGTCTTGATCAGATGCGTCTCGATCACGCCACCAATCGCCGCCAGGATCGACGGGATGTACTTGCCCTGCACCCAGGCGCCGCCGCGCGGATCGAACACCGCTTTCAGCTCCTCGACCACGAAGGACACGTCGCCACCACGGCGGAACACGGCCGAGATCATCCGGGTCAGCGCCAGCGTCCAGGCGTAATGCTCCATGTTCTTGGAGTTGATGAAGACCTCGAACGGGCGGCGGTGGCCGTTGATGATGATGTCGTTGATGGTCAGGTAGATCGCGTGCTCGGAATCCGGCCACTTCAGCTTGTAGGTGTGCCCCTCCAGGCTCTGCGGGCGGTCCAGCGGCTCGGACATGTAGACGACCTCGGCGCCGTTCTCGTCCACGTCGGCCTCATGCGGGGCATCGGCGCTTTCGCCCGGCGCGGTGTCGGCGCTCTCGCTCACCGACAGGACCGAGCCGGTCACGTCGTTCGGGCGGTAGGTGGTGCAGCCCTTGCAGCCCTGGTCCCAGGCCTGCATGTAGACGTCCTTGAAGTCATCAAAGGAGATGTCTTCCGGGCAGTTGATGGTCTTGGAAATCGACGAGTCGATCCATTTCTGCGCCGCCGCCTGCATCTTGACGTGGGCCGCGGGGCTCAGCGTCTGGGCGTTCACGAAATAGCCGGGCAGCTTGGCGTCATCGCCGAACTTCTCGCGGTACATCTGCACCGCGTAGTCGACCACCTCTTCCTCGGTGCGCGAGCCGTCCTTCTGCAACACCTTGCGGGTGTAGGCATAGGCGAACACCGGCTCGATGCCCGAGGAGACGTTGCCCGCGTAAAGGCTGATGGTCCCGGTCGGCGCGATCGAGGTCAAGAGCGCGTTGCGGATGCCATGCTCGCGGATCGCCTCGCGGACGTCCTCATCCATGTTCATCATGTTGCCGGAGGCGAGGTATTTCTCCGCGTCGAACAGCGGGAAGGCTCCCTTCTCCTTGGCAAGATCCACCGACGCCAGATAGGCGGCGCGGGCGATGCTGTGCAGCCATTCCTCGGTCTGACGCGCCGCTTCGTCGGTGCCGTATTCCAGCCCCAGCATCAGCAGCGCATCGGCCAGGCCGGTGACGCCGAGGCCGATGCGGCGCTTGTTCTGCGCTTCCTCGGCCTGCGCCTCCAGCGGGAACTTGGAGACGTCGACCACGTTGTCCATCATCCGCACCGCGGTGGCGACCAGATCCTGCATCGCCTCCTGGTCCAGGTGGGCGTTGGTCTCGAACGGATCCGCCACCAGGCGCGCCAGGTTGATCGAGCCCAGCAGGCAGGCGCCATAGGGCGGCAGCGGCTGTTCGCCACATGGATTGGTGGCCGCGATCTGCTCGATATAGCTGAGGTTGTTGGCCTTGTTGATGCGGTCGATGAAGATCACGCCCGGCTCGGCGTAATCATAGGTCGCCTGCATGATCTTGTTCCACAGGTCGCGCGCCTGCACGGTGTGGTAGACCTTGCCGTCGAACTGCAGATCCCAGGAGCCGTCGGATTTGACCGCTTCCATGAAGGCATCCGTCACCAGCACCGACATGTTGAACATGCGCAGGCGGGCGGGATCGGACTTGGCGGTGATAAACTGCTCGATGTCCGGGTGGTCGCAGCGCATGGTCGCCATCATCGCGCCGCGGCGGGAGCCGGCCGACATGATGGTGCGGCACATCGCGTCCCAGACGTCCATGAAGGACAGCGGCCCGGAGGCATCCGCCGCCACGCCCTTCACATCCGCGCCGCGCGGCCGGATGGTGGAGAAGTCATAGCCGATGCCGCCGCCCTGCTGCATCGTCAGCGCCGCCTCTTTCAGCATGTCAAAGATCCCCGACATGCTGTCCGGCACGGTGCCCATCACGAAGCAGTTGAACAGCGTCACCTGGCGCGCGGTGCCGGCGCCTGCGGTGATGCGACCGGCGGGCAGATATTTGAAATCTTCCAGCGCCTCATAGAATTTCTCTTCCCAAACATCGGGTTGCTTCTCCGCCCGCGCCAGGTCGCGCGCGATGCGGCGCCAGCTGTCCTCGACCGTCACATCGATCGGTGTGCCATCCGCTTTCTTGAAACGGTATTTCATATCCCAGATCTGCTCAGCGATGGGGGCGGCAAAGCGGCTCATGTGTCGATCCTTCGAGTCGTTCGGGCTTCATGCGAAACGGCTCCGCGACGGCTGCTCTTTCCGGGCACCGTGGCGAATCCATTTTTGATTAAGGCTTACTTGCAGCAATTGCGTAGGAGAACACAATACCTTGAAGTCAGAGCGCCGTAAACCACTATATAGAGGTGTTGCTCTGGATGACTCTGTGGATATCTTGTGCGCAAGTCCCGATGACAAATCCATCGAGCGACGCGCGCAGATACAGGCAATCCTCTCAGCGCCTGCTCAACACCCCCTGTCCGAAAAGATTTGACCAAGTACGCCTTCATCTCCACGGGCCATCCAGCACCAGCTAACCCCATGGCGGTAATACACATCTGCCCTCGGAACCCGAAGAAGGCAGCCAGGCCGAGAACCGTCCAGTGATCACCTTCGGCAGGCAATGCCCGCCCGCAGCCCGTCGCATCCCGCGACGCCAGCCTTGATTTTCAGGTATTGGAACGCCCGGCGAGCCGGGCCGGCTTCAGGCAATACGGCCCCCAATACAGCCCTGCCGTCGCCCGCCCCATCCGGGCACCGGGGCAAATCCATTTTCTACCGAGGCTTACCGGCAGAAAATGCCTCGATAAACACAAGACCTTGAAGTCTGCGGCTCAAATACTACTATATACAGTCAAGGCGCTGAACGACTCTGTGGGGAAACTGTGGATAACTGCATCAACTTGGTAAAGCTCTCGGTGGGCACGGAAAGCGTCGACGGGCTGATGGCCTGGCAAGCGATGCGCCGCGCCGAATTGCCGGAGGGCTTGCCGCGCCACGTCACCCGCATGTGGCCCAAGCGCGAGGCGGAGCTTTTGAACGGCGGCTCGATCTACTGGGTCATCAAGGGGCTGATCCAGTGCCGCCAGCGCATCCTGCGCCTGGACGAGTTGCGCGGCGAGGACGGCATCCGCCGCTGCGCCATCGTGCTGGACCCGCAGATCCACCGCACCCACACCGCGCAGAAACGCCCGTTCCAGGGCTGGCGCTACCTCAAGCCCGAGGACACCCCCGCGGATCTCCCCGCGGGCAAGAAACAGGAAGATCCCCTGCCCCCGGAGCTGTCACAGGCTCTGGCCGAGATCGGAGTTATCTGAGGCCTGCCGCACTCCCCCCCCTTGCGGCAGCCTCGCCAGCGCCGGGCGTCAGCCCGGCGCGCGGCCCAACCGGGGCGGCGCCATCCGTGATGGCGCCTGCCCCGGGCGGGAGCGCCCACCGTCAGACGTGGCGGGGGCGCCCACCATCGGAATTGAAACCAACGTTGAAATCAGACTGCAGGGGCGCTCTCCCGCCCCCTTGCGAAGGCATCTCGCGATGCCTTCAAGGTGTTGGGCCCAGCCCGCGCCTTGCGCGGGCTGCCCCGCGTTACTTGCGCGCTTCCAGCAGGTCCAGAAGCGTGTTCAGCGCCGCCTTGTCCTCGGCGCCGTATTTCGCCACCCGGCTGCGCCACAGGGTGGCCTGCGACTTAAGCACCAGCCCGTCCGCCAGCAGTTTCAGGTGGTTGGCGCGCAGGGTCTCGCCGGTCGAGGTGATGTCGGCGACCATCTCGGCGGTCTCGTTCTTCACCGTGCCCTCGGTGGCACCCTGGCTGTCGACCAGCTGGTAATCCGCCACCCCCGCATCGGTCAGGAACTCGCGCACCAGTCGGTGGTACTTGGTGGCGATCCGCAGGCGGTGGCCATGCTGCGCGCGGAAGGCCGAGGCCGCCGCATCCAGATCATCCAGCGTGTCCACGTCGATCCAGCACTGCGGCACCGCCAGCACCAGGTCGGCATGGCCAAAGCCCAGCTCGGCCAGCTCCTCCACCTGCTGTTCAAAACGCGGCAGCTTCTCCTGCACCAGGTCGGTACCGGTCACGCCCAGGTGGATGCGCCCCGCCGCCAGCTCGCGCGGGATCTCGCCCGCCGACAGCAGCACCAGCTCCATGTTGGACACGCCTTCGACCGCGCCGGCATATTCTCGGTCCGATCCGGTGCGCGACAGCGTCACGCCGCGCTTGGCGAACCAGTCGAATGTCTTTTCCATCAGCCGCCCCTTGGACGGAACCCCCAGCTTCAGCGTCATGCCCGCGCCTCCTCAAGCTGCACCATCAGATAGGGGCGCAGCACGCCGCCCACTGCCGGGATCTCCTCACCCTGCCCCAGTTGCCGGGTCAGCGCATCATAGCGCCCGCCACTGGCAATCGGCGGCAGGTCGGGGCGCGCCTCGGCGTAGAAGCCAAAGACGAACCCGTCATAATACTCCATCGAGGTGCGCCCGTAGGAGGCCTCGAAGTCGAGGTTCTCCACATCGACGCCGCGCGCCTTCATCGCCGCGGTGCGCGCATCCAGACGGTCCAGCGCCGGGTTGATCTGCGGCAGGTCCACCGCGATGTCGCGCATCTGCTCGATGGCATAGGGCACGGTCTCGCGCACCGCCATCAGCGCCTCCAGCGCCAGCAACTCATGCTCGGCGATCGGCGGTGCCTTGGAGTCGGCGCGCAGCGCCTCCACCCGCGCCTGCACCTCGGCGGCGCGGCGCTTGCCCAGCTGCGGTGCCGAGCCGGTCAGGTCGCCCTCGGTCTCCAGCAGCTTCTTGCGCGTCTCCGGCACCGGGGTACGACCCGCGAACCGGTCGAGCAGCGCGCGGAAGCGGCGCGGCCGCCAGATGTGGCGCATCAGCGCCGCCTTGCGCTTCTCGGTGGTGTTCAGCCCCTGGACCGCGGCCATCAGGATGCCGATGTCGCCGGTCGCCGCCCGCAGCGGCAGCCCCCGCACCTGCAGCGCGAACAGCGCAAACACCTCGGCATCCGCCGCCGCCGCATCCTCGCGGTCGAACACCTCGTAGCCGACCTGCAGGTATTCATTGGGCCGCTCGGGGTAATGTTCCTGGCGGCGGAACACCTTGCCCGAATAGGTATAGCGCGCAGGCTCGGCACCGTGGCGCATATGCGCCTCCACCACCGGCACGGTGAAATCCGGGCGCAGCATCTGCTCGCCGCGCAGCGCGTCCGAGGTCACATAGGCGCGCGCCCGGATGTCCTCGCCATAAAGATCCAGAAGCGTATCGGCGGGTTGCAGCAGCGGCACATCGACGACCTGCGCACCGGCGGCCTCGAAGCGCACCCTGAGCTGCGCCGCCCGCGCCTGGACCGCGCCCAGGTTATCCGCCAGGTCACCGACCCGTCCTTGCGTTTTCACAGCCATCGTTCAGCCCTGCCCGTCGAGGATTTCACGCACCTTGGCAACCAGTTCCGTGCGCGGCACTTCGAACTGGCTGGGGCGTTCCTTCCACTCTTCCAATGTGGCGTTCTCGGCGATCTTGGCGCCGAGGATCAGGTCCTTGATCTGCACCACGCCGTTTGCCTTCTCGTCGCCCCCCTCGATCACCGCGACCGGCGAGTTGCGCTTGTCCGCGTATTTCAGCTGGTTGCCGAAGTTCTTGGGGTTGCCGAGGTAAACCTCGGCGCGGATGCCCGCATTGCGCAGCTCCGCGACCATCGCCTGATAATCGGCCATCCGGGCGCGATCCATCACCGTGACCACCACCGGGCCGGTTGCCTCGGCCGTCAGACGGCCCTTGGCATGCAGTGCCGCCAGCAGCCGGTCGACGCCGATGGAGACCCCCACCGCGGGCACTTCCTGGCCGGTGAAACGCTTGACCAGACCGTCATAGCGACCGCCGCCCGAAACCGAGCCGAACTGCCGCTTGCGGCCCTTCTCGTCGAGGATTTCGAATGTCAGTTCGGCCTCGAACACCGGGCCGGTGTAATAGCCCAGACCGCGCACCACAGACGGGTCGATCTCGATCCGGTCCTGGCCATAACCGCCCGCGGCCAGCAGCTCGCCGATCTGCTCCAGCTCGGCAATGCCCTCCTGACCCGCTTTGCTGTCGCCCACCGCGGCGCGCAGGTTGGCGATGGTGCCCGCCGCATCCGCCGCCTTGGAGGTGAGGAAGGCCAGCACCGGGGCTGCCTGATCCTCCGACAGGCCGACGCCATCGATATAGGCACCGGAGGCATCCAGCCGCCCCTTGGTCAGCAGCTCGCGCACGCCGGCCTCGCCCACCTTGTCGAACTTGTCGATGGTGCGCAGCACGTCGTCGCGCTTGGCGTCGCCATCGGCAAGGCCCATGGCCTCCAGCACGCCGTTCAGGACCTTGCGGTTGTTGACCCGCACCAGGTAGTCGCCGCGCGGAATGCCGACGGTCTCCAGAGTGTCCGACAGCATCGCGCAGATTTCCGCATCCGCCGCCATCGAGGACGTGCCGACAGTATCCGCATCACATTGATAGAACTGGCGGAAACGGCCCGGACCGGGTTTCTCGTTGCGCCAGACCGGCCCCATCGCATAGCGGCGGTAGGGGGTCGGCAGATCGTTGCGGTGCTGCGCGTAGACCCGCGCCAGCGGCGCCGTCAGATCATACCGCAGCGCCATCCACTCGCCGTTGTCCTTTTCGTCGAACTCCTGCCAGGCGAACACGCCCTCGTTGGGGCGGTCGACGTCGGGCAGGAACTTGCCCAGCGCTTCGACGGTTTCCACCGCCGAGGACTCCAGCGCCTCGAAGCCGTAATGATGATACACACCCGCGATGGCCCGCAGCATCTCAGTTCGCTGGGTCACCTCCGCGCCAAAATAGTCACGGAACCCCTTCGGCGTTTGCGCCTTGGGGCGGGGTTGTTTCTTCACTTTGGCCATCTGAGGCCTCCTCACGGGTAGCGGTTTCACTCGCGTGGCGGTCTAGCGGATGCAAGCCGTGGCGGCAAGAAGGAGCCGCGGCGTCGCGCCCGAAGAGGCGTAAAAACCAATCCAGCCCCCGCGTGGTCCCGACCGGCGCAGGCCGCGATTTTATCCGGACACCATGGACCTTGGCCGCCACCGCACCTATTTAGATGCATCCGCAATCAGAGGTCCGAACCATGCAGCATCTGGAAGAGCAAATCGCCCATCTGACCCGCAGCGTGGAGGAGATGAGCGACGTGATCACCCGCCAGCAACAGGAGATCGACGTGCTGACCCGCCGCGTTGCCCTGCTGGTGCAGCGCGAGGCAAGCCGCGAGCAGGAAGGCACCGGTGGCGTGATCCTCGGCGACGAGCGCCCGCCGCATTACTGACGCCTGCGCCACCCGGTCGGCACAGCAGCCGTCGGCCGCAGCGCCGGGAGCACAGCGCGTGGAAAACTTGCCGCGCGCAAAGAAACCGCTTGCGCATTTGCCGCAGGGTCATGCACGCTGGGGCTGAATTGGCCTTGGCAAATGGGTTTGCCCTTTTTAATTGCGTTCGCAAAACGCACAAATTGGACGCTGGCAGTGACAAGCAACGCGGAACTGGTACATTTTTGGTTTGAAGAGGTCTGGTACCGCGACAACAACGCGGTGCTGGGAGAGATGTTCTCGGACGAGACCGAGGCCACCGGGCCGGTGTCCAACCTGATGGGCAAACAGTTCATCGCGTCGGATTTCGTGTCCACCATGAAGGCGCTGCTGGGCGGCGCGCCGGAGTTCACCTTCCGCGTCTTCGAGGAAGCCGGCGATTGGGTCATCACCTGTTTCGACGTGCATGTGACCAATCACCCGCACCGCCCGCCGTTCGATTTCGATGGCCAGATGATCTTCAAGGTCGAGAATGGCCAGATCTCCGCGATCCACTCCAGCCTGAACTACATCAAGCTGTTCGAGGGGCTGGGCCAGATGCCCCCGGAGACCCTGCCGGTCTGCCTCAGCGGAGCGGAGCTGGTCTGGAAGTGATCCAGACCCGATCCGGCGGCAGGCGCGCTGCGCCGCCTGCCCTCAGATTTCCTCCACGTCCATTACCCCGTCCAGCGACTTCAGCGCGCCCTTGATCTGCGGGTTGATGGGGAACGGCTGGCCCAGGTCCATCTCGACATCGCCGGGCAGACCGGGATCCTGCAAATACATGAAGATCTCCCCGCGAGAGGCGTTGCGGGCGGCCGATTTTGCATCTTCCAGCACCTGCGCCACGGTGTTCACGGCCGACACGTCGTTGAGATAGACCCGCAGGCAGCTGCGCCCGGCATCGGCAATCGCACTGTCCACCGGCCCGACCGAGCGCACCAGAAGCTTGAGCTGGTCGCTCTCCATCGTGGCCTCGGCCGTGATCACCACCTTGGCCCCGGTCTCGAGGAATTCGCGCGACTTTTCCAGCACTTCCGAGAACAGCGTCACCTCGAAGGCCCCGGTGGGATCGCTGAGCTGGACAAAGGCAAAGCGGTTGCCGCGCGCCGATTTGCGCTCCTGACGCCCGGCCACCACACCGGCCATCTTGGCCATGAAGGGACCACGTTCGGCCTTGGCCGTCACCTCGTCCAGCGTCATCACCTTCTTGCGCTTGAGCGCGGGCATGTAGTCATCCAGCGGGTGGCCGGACAGGTAGAAGCCGATCGCCTTGAACTCCTCGCTCAGCCGTTCGGCGGGCAGCCAGTCCGGAACATTCGGCAGCCGCGGCTCCGGCAGATCCTCGCCCGCCTCGCCGAACAGCGACACCTGGTTGGAGTTGCGCTGGTCATGCACCGCCGCGGAATAGTCGACCAGCGCGCCGAGGCTCTCGAACACCCGCCGCCGGTTGCTGTCCAGCTGGTCAAAGGCCCCTGCCCGCGCCATCATCTCCAGCGGCCGCTTGCCGACCCGTTTCAGGTTCACCCGGCGGGCAAAGTCGAACAGGTTCACGAACGGCCGCTCCTGGCCGCCTTCGCTGCGCGCTTCGGTCACGAGACGCATGACGTCGACGCCGACGTTCTTCAGCGCGCCCAGCGCGTAGACCAGCTCGCCGTTCACCACGTTGAAGGTCGCCATCGAGCGGTTGACGCAGGGCGGCACATAGGGGAGCCCCAGCCCCTTCTTCACCTCTTCAAAGTAGATCGCCAGCTTGTCGGTCAGGTGGATATCGCAGTTCATGACGCCGGCCATGAACTCGACCGGGTGGTTCGCCTTCAGCCAGCCGGTCTGATAGGACACCACCGCATAGGCCGCCGCGTGCGACTTGTTGAAGCCGTAGTTGGCGAATTTCTCCAGCAGGTCGAAGACCTCGCTCGCCTTCTTCTTGTCGACACCGTTCTTGGCCGCCCCGGCCTCGAACTTCGGCCGCTCGGCGTCCATCGCCTCCTTGATCTTCTTACCCATCGCCCGGCGCAACAGGTCGGCGCCGCCGAGGCTGTAGCCGGCCATCACCTGGGCGATCTGCATCACCTGCTCCTGGTAGACGATGATGCCCTGGGTTTCCTCCAGGATGTGGTCGATCAGCGGGTGCACCGACTGGATCTCGCGCTGGCCGTTCTTGACCTCGCAATAGACCGGGATGTTTTCCATCGGGCCCGGACGGTACAGCGCCACCAGCGCCACGATGTCCTCGATGCAGGTGGGCTTCATGCGCTTCAGCGCGTCCATCATGCCGGTGGATTCCACCTGGAATACCGCCACGGTCTTCGCCCGCGAGTAGAGGTCGTAGGTCGCCTTGTCATCCAGCGGGATGGCGTTGATCTCGTTCACCGCCCCTTCCGGTGGCTCGTAAAGCTGGGTGCCATCGGCCGCGATATGCAGGTCACGCCCGGACTGCTTGATGAGGTCGACGGCGTTCTGAATGACCGTCAGCGTTTTCAGGCCCAGAAAGTCGAATTTGACCAGACCGGCCTGTTCGACCCATTTCATGTTGAACTGGGTGGCAGGCATGTCCGAGCGCGGATCGCGGTAGAGCGGCACCAGTTCGTCCAGCGGCCGGTCCCCAATCACAACCCCCGCCGCGTGGGTACCGGCCGAGCGCAAGAGCCCCTCGACCTGCATGCCGTATTTCAGCAGCCGGTCGACGACCTCCTCGTTCTCGGCCTCCTCGCGCAGGCGCGGCTCTTCCTTCAGACTGTCGGCGATCGACATCGGCTTCACGCCCTCGACCGGGATCAGCTTGGACAGCCGGTCCACCTGGCCATAGGGCATTTGCAGCACCCGGCCCATGTCGCGCACCGCCGCCTTGGACAAGAGCGCACCGAAGGTGATGATCTGCCCCACCTTGTCGCGGCCGTATTTCTCCTGCACGTATTTGATGACTTCCTCGCGGCGGTCCATGCAGAAGTCGATGTCGAAGTCCGGCATCGACACCCGTTCCGGGTTGAGGAAGCGTTCGAACAGCAGCGAGTAGCGCAAGGGGTCAAGGTCGGTGATGGTCAGCGCATAGGCCACCAAAGAGCCCGCACCCGAGCCCCGCCCCGGACCCACCGGGATGCCGTGGTCCTTGGCCCACTGGATAAAGTCCGCAACGATCAGGAAGTAGCCGGGAAAGCCCATGCCCTCGATGATGCCCAGCTCGAAATCCAGTCGCTCCTGGTATTCCTCGACGCTGACCGCATGCGGGATCACCGCCAGGCGCTTTTGCAGACCCTCGTTGGCGATGCGGCGCAGCTCGGCCACCTCGTCGTCGGCGAATTTCGGCAGGATGGGATCGCGGCGATACGCCATGAAGGCGCAACGGCGGGCGATTTCCACCGTGTTTTCAATCGCCTCCGGCAGGTCGGCGAACAGCGCGACCATCTCCTCCTGGCTTTTGAAGTAATGCTGTGCGGTCAGGCGGCGGCGCGGCTCCACCTGGTCGACATAGGCCCCCTCGGCGATGCAGATCATCGCGTCATGCGCCTCGTACATCTCCGTGTTCGGGAAATAGACGTCGTTGGTGGCAACCAGCGGCAGCTCCATCGCATAGGCCATCTCGACATGGCCGCGCTCGGTCAGCTGCTCGGCCTCGGGCTGGCCGTGCTCCCCCGGATGCCGCTGCAATTCCACGTACAGCCGGTCGGCAAAGATCGCCTTCAACCGCTGCATCAGCGCCTCTGCCGCGGGGCGCTGCCCCTGTTGCAGCAACCGCCCCACCGGTCCGTCCGGCCCGCCGCTGAGACAGATCACCCCCTCGCAATGCGTTGCCAGCTCCTCCAGCGTCACATGCGGCAGCTCGTTGCCCTCCCGCAGGTACAGGCAGGAGTTCAGCTTCATCAGGTGCTCATAACCGGTCTCGCTCTGCGCCAGCAACACCAGCGGCGCAGGCGGCTTGGGCCGCTCACCGGGCGCAGGCTCGGCATACCGCAGGTCGACCTGGCAACCGATGATCGGCTGCACCCCGGCGCCGCTCGCCGTGACCGAGAATTCCAACGCCGAGAACAGGTTGTTGGTGTCGGTCACCGCGATGGCGGGCATCTCGTGCTTCTTGCACAGATCGGGCAGCTTCTTCAGCCGCAGCGCGCCTTCCAGCAGCGAATACTCGGTGTGGGTGCGCAGGTGAATGAATCGGGGAGAGCTGGTCATGCCGCAAAGCTATCCCATTGCCGCGCCGGGGTGAACGGCGTTCTGCACCCGCCTGCCAAGGCATCCGCGCGTGCGCCCGGCGCAGGTCCAACACCCGCCAAAACCGCTGCGGTCGGGGTGGCATTTTATCCGATCTGTTGAAACTCTTTCACGCCCGATGCCGTAAGCGCGCGTGAAATACCGGATAAAACGCATTAATTATAAAGAGATGCCCGCCCAAGCAGCAATTTACTTGCGCTGCGAGCCGCGGCGGTGGCACGGCGGTTTTTCTTGCTTTGACAAGGGGCTGCTCCCTAGGCTGGCGACAGCAAGCAATAATCAGCCCGCCTCCTTCCCCACCGCATCGAAGGGGGCACTACGGGTCAACAGGGAAATGCGGAGGGTCCGGGGATGATGGCTCATCTCTTTCGGTCATGCACTGGCGCGGGGGTCTCCGGCGCCGGGCGCATTGCGGCACCAACGCCGCAGAGGTCTGGAAACACAGGCCAATTGCGGCTGCCCTATTCCCAAGTGCTGGATCAGACGCTATGCCAGCCGCTGTTGAATCACCTGATTGCCTGCACCGCTCCCGCCGCTTTTTTGCGGGTGCCCCGGCCGGGGCCGGGCCCGCAGTGGCAAGCGGCATCACGACTCCCGCCGCAGTTGCGGCATGGTGAAGAACACGGATTGAGAGAGGACCGGCGCGCGTGACTGTACCCCTGCTAAGCCTGCAAGGCCTGACCAAGGCCTATCCCGGCGTTGTGGCCAATGACAGCGTATCCTTTGACATCGGCGAGGGCGAGGTTCACGCCCTGCTCGGCGAAAACGGCGCCGGGAAATCGACGCTGGTCAAGATGATCTACGGGTTGGTGAAACCCGACAGCGGCCAGATGCTTTTGCGCGGGGCGCCCTTTGCCCCGGCAGAACCGCGCGCCGCGCGCGCCGATGGCATTGCCATGGTTTTCCAGCATTTCTCGCTGTTCGACGCGCTGAACGTCGCGGAGAACATAGCCCTGGGCATGGAAAACCCGCCGGAGATGCGCGACCTTGCCGCCCGCATCCGCGAGGTGTCGGAAACCTACGGCCTGCCGCTGGACCCGTTCCGCACCGTCGGCGATCTCTCCGCCGGTGAGCGCCAGCGGGTCGAGATCATCCGCTGCCTGCTGCAGGACCCGAAACTGCTGATCATGGATGAGCCGACCTCGGTCCTCACCCCGCAGGAGGTCGAGATCCTGTTCAAGACGCTGCAGAAGCTGCGCGCCGAGGGCACCTCGATCCTCTATATTTCGCACAAGCTGGAGGAAATCCGCACCCTCTGCGATCACGCCACCATCCTGCGGCTGGGCAAGAACGTCGGCGAATGCACCCCTTCTGAGACCTCGGCCCGCGACATGGCCGAGATGATGGTCGGCAGCTCGTTGCAGACCCCGCAGCGCAAGACCCGCGAGTTCGGCGAGGTGGCAATGGCGATCACCGGCCTGTCGGTGCCTGCCCCGTCGGCCTTTGGCACATCGCTCAAGAACGTGCACCTGACGGTGCGCAAGGGTGAAATTCTGGGCATCGGCGGCGTTGCCGGCAATGGCCAGGACGAGCTGCTGGGCGTGCTGTCGGGCGAGGTTCTGACGGCGGCGGATGCGGTCAAGCTGCACGGGCAGCCCATCGGCCGCCACGGCCCCACCGCGCGCCGTGCGCTGGGGGTGCTGGCCGCGCCGGAAGAACGCCTTGGCCATGCCGCCGCCCCGGACATGAGCCTGACGGAAAATGCCATGCTCACCGGTTCAGTGCGCGAGGGGCTGGAGAAGAACGGTTTCCTCGACTGGGGCAAGACCAAGGATTTTGCCGAGCGCATCATTAAGGCTTTTGACGTGCGCACGCCCGGCCCCGGCAATGCGGCGCGCTCCCTGTCGGGGGGCAACCTGCAGAAGTTCGTGATCGGCCGCGAGGTGCTGCAGAACCCGGATGTGCTGGTGGTGAACCAGCCGACCTGGGGTGTCGACGCCGCCGCCGCCGCCGCCATCCGCCAGTCGCTGCTGGATCTGGCCGCCAAGGGCGCCGCGGTGATCTGCATCAGCCAGGATCTGGACGAGCTGATGGAGATTTCCGACAGCTTCGCCGCCCTCAACGAGGGCCGCCTGAGCGCGCCGCGCGAGGCCGCGGGCCTGACGGTCGAGGAGATCGGCCTGATGATGGGCGGTGCCCATGGCATGGAGGTGGCGCATGTCTGAGGTCGGTGTCCGCCTCCGGCGGGAGTATTTCAAGAAAGATGAAAAGGGAGCCGCGCAATGATCCGGCTTGAGAAACGGCCGCAGCCGTCGCGGGCCTGGTCGCTGGCGACGCCGCTGGTGGCGGTGCTGGCAACGATGGTGTTCGGCGGGCTGCTGTTTGCGGCCCTCGGCAAACCGCCGGTGGAGGCGATCCGCACCATTTTCTGGGAACCGCTGTTCGGCGAATTCTCGTTCTATTACCGCCCGCAGCTTTTGGTCAAAGGCGCGCCGCTGGTGCTGATCGCCATCGGCCTGTCGCTGGGCTTTCGCGCGGGCATCTGGAACATCGGCGCCGAGGGCCAGTATATCATGGGCGCCATCTGCGGCGCCGGTGCCGGCCTTGCGTTCTATCCGCTGGAGGCCTTCTACATCTTCCCGATCATGGTGATCGCCGGCGCGCTTGGCGGTTGGGCCTGGGCGATGATCCCGGCGGTCCTGAAGACCCGCTTCGGCACCAACGAGATCCTGGTCTCGCTGATGCTGGTCTACGTGGCCGAGCAGTTCCTTGCCTCGGTCTCGCTGGGGCTGTTGAAGAACCCCGAGGGCTTCGGCTTTCCCGGCTCGCGCAACCTGCAGGCCTATGACAGCGCCCACAATGCCGAGCTGATCGCCGGCACCGGCATGCACTGGGGCGTGGTGGCCGCATTGATCGCGGTGATCTTTGCCTATGTGCTGCTGAACCGCCACATGACCGGCTATCACATCCGCCTCACCGGCGAGGCGCCGCGGGCGGCCAAGTTCGCGGGTGTGAACCCCGCGCGGCTGGTGCTGTTCTGCCTTGGCATGTCCGGGGCGCTGGCCGGGCTGGCCGGCATGTTCGAGGTCTCCGGCCCCTCCGGCCAGATCTCCATCGACTTCAACGTGGGCTACGGCTTTACCGCGATCATCGTGGCCTTCCTTGGCCGCCTGCACCCGGTGGGCATCCTGCTGGCGGGTGGGCTGATGGCGCTGACCTATATCGGTGGCGACATCGCGCAGTCGAATCTGCAGCTGCCCGCGGCTGCCATCCAGGTGTTCCAGGGGATGCTTCTGTTCTTCCTGCTGGCGTTCGACCTGCTCACCAATTTCCGCATCGCAATCGGCAAGCCGGAGGTCGCGTAACATGGATCTGTCTGCAATCAACCCGGTCCTGCTGATCGCCTCCCTGATGGTGGCGGCGACGCCGCTGCTGCTCGCCGCCATCGGCGAGCTGGTGGTGGAGAAATCCGGCGTGCTGAACCTCGGCGTCGAGGGGATGATGATCGTCGGCGCCATCGCGGGCTTTGCCACCGCGGTGGAAAGCGGCTCGCCCCTGCTGGGCTTCTTTGCCGCCGCCTTTGCCGGTGCCGCGCTGTCGGTGCTGTTTGCCATCCTGACCCAGTTCGCGCAGGCAAACCAGGTCGCCTCGGGCCTGTCGCTGACGCTGTTCGGCCTTGGCCTCTCGGCGCTGATGGGGCAGTCCTACGTCGGGGTGAAGCCGCCGCGGATGGGCGACATCCACATCCCGGTGCTGAGCGACCTGCCCGTCGTCGGCCCGATCCTGTTCGGCCATGACATCATCCTCTACTTCGGCATCGCGCTGACCGCCGCCGTGTGGTGGGTGCTGAAATATTCCCGCATGGGCCTGGTGCTGCGCGCGGTGGGCGAGAACCACGAGGCCGCCCATGCGCTCGGCTACAAGGTGATCCGCATCCGTATCCTGGCGATCCTGTTCGGCGGCGCCTGCGCGGGTCTCGGCGGCGCCTACATCAGCCTCATCCGCGTGCCGCAGTGGACCGAGGGCATGACCGCCGGCATCGGCTGGATTGCCCTGGCGCTGGTGGTATTTGCCAGCTGGAAGCCCTGGCGCGCGCTGCTGGGTGCCTATCTTTTCGGCGGTGTCACCGTGGTGCAGCTCAATCTGCAGGCGGCGGGCGTTGCCATCCCGGTCGAGTATCTGGCAATGTCGCCCTATCTGATTACGATTATTGTGCTTGTTATCCTTTCGGCGGACAAGAGCAGCGCACCCGCCTCGCTCGGCCGTAATTTCCATGCCTCCCGCTAAACCAGCGGGCGGCACACGATCCCGCCCAGGGTCCTCTCCTGGGCGACACAACCAAAACGGGGAGTCCCAAACATGAAACTGACCAAACTTCTGACCAGCGCCGCCGTGGCGCTCGGCCTTGCCGCCGGTGCGGCCTGGGCGCAGGACAAGACCAAAGTGGGCTTTGTCTACGTCGGCCCCGTCGGCGATGGCGGCTGGACCTATGAGCACGACCAGGGCCGCAAGGCGGTCGAAGCCGAGTTCGGCGACAAGGTCGAAACCGTTTACGTGGAAAACGTGGCCGAAGGCCCCGACGCCGAGCGCGTGATGACCCAGATGGCGCTGGAAGGCGCGGACCTGATCTTCACCACCTCCTTCGGCTACATGGACCCGACCATCAACGTCGCCAAGAAATTCCCCAACGTGAAGTTCGAGCACGCTACCGGCTACAAGCGCGCCGAGAACGTCTCGACCTATTCCGCCCGCTTCTACGAGGGCCGCGCGGTGCAGGGCACCATCGCGGGCCACATGACCGAGAGCAACATCATCGGCTACATCGGCTCCTACCCGATCCCGGAAGTGATCCGCGGCATCAACTCGGCCTATATCCACGCCAAGAAAGTGAACCCGGACGTCCAGTTCAAGATCGTCTGGGCCTTCACCTGGTTCGACCCGGCCAAGGAAGCGGATGCGGCCAAGGTGCTGATCGAACAGGGCGCCGACGTGATCCTGCAGCACACCGACTCCACCGCGCCGCAGGCGGCGGCCCAGGCGGCCGGCAATGTCTACACCTTCGGCCAGGCCTCCGACATGGCGGAATACGGCCCCAAGCCGCGGATTTCCTCGATCATCGACAACTGGGCGCCCTACTACATCGCCCGGACCAAGGCCGTGATGGATGGCACCTGGGAGTCGGTTGACACCTGGGACGGCATCGGCGCCGGCATGGTCGGCATCGGCGAGATCACCGACGCGGTTCCGGCCGAGGTGAAAGCCGAGGCCGAAGCCCTGATCGAGAAGATTGCCTCTGGCGACTACCACCCCTTCACCGGCCCGCTGAAGAAGCAGGACGGCAGCGACTGGCTGGCCGAAGGTGAAGTGGCCGACGATGGCACCCTGGCCGGCATGAACTTCTATGTCGAAGGCCTGGAAGGCGACATCCCGCAATAAGCGGCGCGCGGTCAGCCGCGCCCCTGACACCCGAAAGGCCCGCCTGTCGGCGGGCCTTTTTTGTTGCGCGGCTCCGGCGCAGCAAGGCGCGGCAGGGCGGCGGCCCGGCCCGGCGCGACCCGGGAAGCTCAGCCGCAGGAGACCGGCGCTGCCAGCCTGCGGACCTGCCCCTTGTGCTGGTGCACCAGCGGCGCCCCGATGACTCTGCAACCGGACAGCCCCGCCGCATGGGCGGTCAGCGCCTGCAGTGCTGCGCTGTCCGGCGCGCGCAGGTCGGCCTTGGGCATGTTGAGGGCAAAAAGCACCGCGAAGCTGCTGCCATCGACGGTGACGATCCGAAAGCGGGCCCGCGTGTTCCCCAGCTCCGCCTGCGCGGCATAGGGTTCGCTGCGCTCCCGCTCCATGTAGGTCAAGGCCGCCTGCGCCGCCGCGGCCGGGTTCAGCCGCGGGCCACCGGCCTGGAACCCCGCCGAATGAGCCACCAGCCAGGGCGCGCCGCTGCGGGTGCGGTGGACGCCCGGGCGCATCGCCACATGCGGCGCAAGCGCGGATTCCGCCCCGGCGCGATACCCGAGATCCGGCGCTGTCATCGGCGCGCTGCCATTTCCGCCATGGCCGGTGCGGGTGGCGGTCCAGTAATCGGGCCTTTCGGGGGCGGCACAGGCCGTCAACACCATTGCGGCCGCGACTGACACAAACGGTTTCACCAGAACTCTCCTTTGCGCAATTGCTCGCGCCGGAGCCTAGCGGCCAAACGGGGCGGCAATATGGCCTGCCGCCCCGAGCGAACGGTCAATGACCCGACAGCACCAGAGTGGTCACCGGCATCATCAACAGGCGCAGCCGCAGGCCCGCCGCATGCACGACGCCGATGGTATCCACCACATGCAGGAACAGGCGCTCGCCGGTGCCAAGGCTGTCATCCTCCTGCAGCCGCGCGTGGTTGCTGGTGTAGACATTCGCGATGCAGTTGCTGCCCGGGGGCAGCGGCTCCACCATCCCCGCATACAGCGGTTCCATGATCACCGTGATGGTGCCCGGTTCGCGCATGTTCTTGAGGTCACGCAGCTCATCCGTCGGGCGCAGCTGGCCGGTTGCAATGACATCCTGCACCGCCACCACCACCATCGGGATCACGGTGAACGGTTTGGTCATGCAGCCGATTTCCCCCACCATGCCGGGCTTGATGACCTGTGCCGCCATCTGGTTGAACCCCGCCTGAAAGCGGTTTCGGCCCGACTCCAGCGGCACCAGGATGCCCGCCGGGCGCAACACCGGGCTGACATAATCGCCCACTTGCAGCGCGAATTGTTCGATCCGGGCGTCGACACCGGCGGTGACAAGCGTCTTGTCCAGCTCGGCCTCGGCCAGGTGCAACTGCGCCTCGGCGCTGGACATCCGGGCCGGGATCAGCACATCGATCTGCTGCTGCACCGCCGCCATCTGCGCCTCGGCGGCCTCCACCGCGGCCTCCCGCTGGGCAACCAGGTTTTCCAGCCGTTCGATCTCGGTCAGCCGCACCGCGCTGGAGCCCTGGTCGCGCAGCTGCTGATTGCGCTCCAGATCGTCCCGCTCCTGCGCCAGCGCCGCCTGCGCCTGGGCAATCCCCGCCTTTGCGCGGGCGAGATCGGTTTCCGCCAATTTGTGCGCGGCCTCCACCTCGGCGATCGCCGCGCGCGCGGATTCCAGCGCCGCCCGCTGCGAGAGCCCTTCCAGCCGCAGGATCGGATCGCCTGCCTTAACCTCCTGATTGTTCTCGACATAGACCTCGGCGACGCGGCCGCCAACCTGCGGCAGGATGGTCACGGTGCGAAAGTAGGAGGCCACCGTCTTGGTGGCGGGATGAAAGTAGAACAGCGTGGTGATCACCATCAGCGTCAGCATCACGCAGGCGGTCAGCCCCCAGCGCAGCTCATACCAGACGGAAAACAGCGTCAGTTCCCGGCCGATGCGCTTTCCCTGCACGAAGCGGCGATAGAGAAAATCCGGCAGGATGGTGACCAGCGCACACAACAGTGTCTCGATCATTGGTCAGCACCCCCTGACACGGCTTGTCCCTGCGCAGCGGCGCTGCCCTGGGTCGGCTGGGGCGGCGCGGCCTGCCCTGCTGGCGACGCCGCCGTGCCCCGTTGCCCCCGGATCGCATCGGCGATGGCGCGCAGCGGGCTGACCAGATCCGGGATCTGGAAGCCGGCGATCAGGATGGCCGCGATCCAGAAGACATTGTTGTGGGTAAACAGCGCCAGCAGCGCCAGGATGCCGACCAGCTGGAACTGCGGGTGATTGCTTTTGTGCGCCATCCTCTCGGGCAGCGCGTGCAGAGAGAAATAGGCCACCCCGATCAGCAGGACCATGACGACGGTGAACACCGCCATGAAGCTGAACAGGAAATCACTGCCGTCCGCAGCGACCACGTAGGACGGTATGTGGCCCGCTGCCATCGGATGAACTTCTGGCGTCGTCATTCGAATGCCCCTTTTGATACAAAATGACTTGGTGAAAGCACATGCAATAGTTGCACCGCTTTCAGATCCGACAAAGCCTTTTGTGGAAAGCTGCGGGAAACCCCTTTGCCATCCGCGCCCGGCGTGGCAGTGTCGCGGCATGACCAGAACCACGCTTTTGACCAGCCCCGACACAACCCCGGCGAGCAGATTTGCTTTTGGCTGCATGCAGTTCGGTGGCCGCGCCGATGCCGCGCAGTCTGCGGCGATGTACGACGCCTGCCGCGCCGCCGGGATCAATCATTTCGACACCGCCTGGGTCTATACCGACGGCCAGTCGGAACGTATCCTCGGCGATCTGATCCGCGCCGAGCGCGACGCGCTGCTGATCGCCACCAAGGCGGGCTATACCGGTGGTGCCGGTGCGGCCAATATCCGCGCCCAGCTCGACGACAGCTGCCGCCGCCTGGGACTGGAGATGGTCGATATCCTGTATCTGCACCGGTTTGATCCCCAGACCGACCTGCGCGAGACGCTGGAGTGCTTTGCCTCCCTGAAGGAGACCGGGCGGATCCGCTATGTCGGCCTGTCGAACTTTGCCGCCTGGCAGGTGATGAAGGCCCAGATGCTGGGGCGGGACCTGGGCGTCGCGGTGGATATCCTGCAGCCGATGTACTCTTTGGTGAAACGCCAGGCCGAGGTCGAGATCCTGCCGATGTGCGCCGATCAGGGCATCGCGGTTGCCCCCTACTCGCCGCTGGGCGGCGGGCTTTTGACCGGCAAATATGCCAGCGGCGGCGGCGACGGGCGGCTGCGCGAGGACAGCCGCTACGGCGCGCGCTACGGGCAAGCGTACATGCATGAGGCGGCCCGAGGGCTGGTGAAGCTGGCGGCGGAACACGGCTGCGACCCGGCCACCCTGGCGGTGGCCTGGGCAGCGGCGCATCCCAGCCGTCCGATGCCGATCATCTCGGCCCGCAACGAGGTACAGCTGCGCCCCTCGCTGGCGGCGCTGGAATTTGACATGGACGCCGATCTCTACAGCGCCATCAGTGCGCTCAGCCCGCGTCCCGCACCGGCCACCGACCGTCTGGAAGAGCAGGAGTAACGCCCGTGCAGGATTTCATCGTCATCGGTGGCGGCATGGCGGGTCTCAGCGCCGCCGCACGGCTGTCGGAGCTGGGCCGCGTCACCGTGCTGGAGCAGGAAGAGGCGCTGGGGTACCACGCCTCGGGGCGGTCGGCGGCGATGTTCGCCGAGACCTATGGCCCGGCCCCGGTGGTCGCGCTCAGCCGCGCCAGCGCCGCCTTTCACCGCGCCGCGGGCTGCCTGTCGCCGCGCGGATTCCTGCTGCTGGGCGGCACCGGCGAGGACGCCGCTTTTACGCAGGAAATGGCGGAGTTGGGGCTGGAGGAAATCAGCGCCGCCGAGGCCTGCGCCATGGTGCCGGTCCTGCACCCCGACCGGATCACCCGCGCGGCCTGGCATGCCGATCCGCAGGACCTGGACGCCGATCTGCTGCTGCAGGGCTTTGCCCGCGAAGCCCGCGCCAATGGGGCGGTGATCCGCACCCGTGTGCCGGTCACCGCGACCAGCCGCAGCGCGCAGGGCTGGCAGGTTACCGCGGGCGGCGAGCTGTTCGAGGCGCGCCAGCTGGTCAACGCGGCAGGCGCCTGGGCCGACCAGGTGGCGCGGCTGGCCGGGGTCGCCCCGATCGGCCTGCAGCCCAAGCGCCGGTCGATGGCGCGGCTGCCCGCCCCCGGCGGCCATGATGTCACCGGCTGGCCGATGTTCATGGGCCCGGGCGAAAGCTGGTACGCCAAGCCGGACGCGGGCAAGCTGCTGGTCTCTCCGGCCGAGGCCGACCCGGCAGAGCCGCATGACGCCTTTGCCGACGACATGGTGCTGGCCGAGGGGCTGGCGCGTTACGAGGCATACGTCAGCGAACCAGTGACGCGGGTGGAGCATAACTGGGCCGGTTTGCGCAGCTTCGTGCGCGACGGTGCGCTGGTGCTGGGGCCGGAGCCAGATCAACCCGACTTCATCTGGTGTGCGGCGCAGGGCGGCTATGGCATCCAGACCGCCCCGGCCGCGGCGCAGCTTCTGGCCGATCTGGTCGCAGGGCGCGCGCCCGATCTGGAGGCGGCCACGGTCACCGCGCTGACACCGGGGCGTCTGCGCTGATGCCGGTGCGGTCTGTTCCCGGCGCCGCCTCGGTCGCCCTGCCGCAGGACGGCAAGCTGTTCGCGCCCGCCTCGGCCCGCAACTGCGAAGCGATCGGTCAACTGCTGGCCATGGTGGCGCCGCCAAGGGGCCGCGCGCTGGAGCTGGCCAGTGGCACCGGCCAGCATGTGGTCGCCCACGCCGCCCGCCTGCCCGGCCTGAGCTGGCAGCCGACGGAGGTGGACGCGGTGCGCCGTGACAGCATCCGCACCTACATCCAGGAGGCCGGGCTGGACAACATTCTGCCCCCCGTCGCGCTGGACGCCACCGCGCCGGGCTGGGCCGCGCAGCATGGGCAGCAGGATCTTATCGTACTGGTGAACCTCCTGCACCTGGTCAGCGAGGCGGAGGCGAAATGCCTGATCACCGAGGCCGCCGCGGCGCTGGCGCCCGGCGGGCGTTTCGTGATCTACGGCCCGTTCACACGCGGCGGCGCGCTGACCAGCGAGGGCGACCGCAGCTTTGACGCCGCCCTGCGCGCCCATGATCCCGAGACCGGCTACAAGGATGATTTCGACGTCATCGACTGGCTGCACAACGCCGGGCTGGAGCTGTTGCAGGCGGTGGAGATGCCCGCCAACAACCTAGCGCTGGCGGCGGAAAAACCGCGCGGCTGACGGGCTACCCCCCGCGGCACGGTACACCAAAAGAGGGGCCGATGGCCCCTCTTACGTAACTGTGCTGACAGCGGCGGAGTTAGTCCCACCAGCCCTCGTCAACCGACGGCAACTGCTCCAGCTGTTCTTCGGTGAAACGGGTGACGATCACGTAGCGCTTGTCATCGACCTTGCGCGCGCAACGAAAAAGCCCCGGCAGGATCGCCGGGGCTTTTCCGTCTGTGTCATGCGAACGTCAGCCGTTCTGACGGATGGTCTCGTTCTTCGGGTCATAGGGGCTGTCGCAGGTCACGACCGCATCCCACAGCTTGTCCTGCATCTTGACCTTCAGCTTGGTGCCTTCGACAGCCATCTCGGGCTTCACATAGCCCATGCCGATGGATTTCTCGAAGGCGACCGAGTAGCCGCCGGAGGTGAGACGGCCCACACGGGTGCCATCCTCGGCATAGAGCGCCTCGCGGCCCCAGGGATCGGCGTCTTCGGGACCGTCGATCAGCAGGGTGCAGCATTTCACCCGCACGCCGGTCTCGATCAGCTTCTCCTTGCCGTGGAAGTCCTTCTCCAGGTCGACAAAGCGCGGCAGGTCGGCTTCCAGCGGGGTCGCGTCGCGGCCCAGTTCGTTGCCGAAGGCACGGTAGGATTTCTCCTGGCGCAGCCAGTTCTGCGCACGCGCGCCGACCAGCTTCATGCCGTGCTTCTCGCCCGCCTTTTCCAGCAGGTCAAAAAGGTAGTTCTGCATCTCGATCGGGTGATGCAGCTCCCAGCCGAGTTCACCGGTGTAAGCCACACGGATCGCGTTGACCGGGCACATGCCCAGCTCGATCTGGCGGGCCGACAGCCAGGGGAAGCGCTTGTTGGACAGCGCGGTTTCCGGGTCGGCGTCGACGATCACCTCTTTCAGCACGTCACGCGACTTGGGGCCTGCGATGGCGAAGACGCCCCACTGGGTGGTCACGTCCTGGATCTCGATGTAGCCGAACTCCTCCATCTTGTCCTCGGCCGCCTTGCGCAGGAAGTCGGCGTCATACTCCGACCAGGCACCGGCGGAGACCAGGTAGTAGTTGTTCTCGCCGTTGCGCACGATGGTGTATTCGGTGCGCGTGGTGCCATGCGAAGTCAGCGCGTAGGTCAGGTTGATGCGGCCGACTTTCGGCAGCTTGTTGCAGGTGAACCAGTCGAGGAACTGGGTGGCACCGGGGCCTTTGACGACATGCTTGGTGAAGGCGGTGGCATCGATCAGGCCAACGCCATTGCGGATCGCCTTGGCCTCTTCCACGGCGTATTGCCACCACTTGCCCCGGCGGAACGAGCGGCTTTCCCTGTCGAAGTTCTCCGGCGCATCGACGGGGCCGAAGTAGTTCGGGCGTTCCCAGCCGTTGACCCAGCCGAACTGTGCGCCGCGGGCCTTCTGACGGTCATAGGCGGGGGCGGTGCGCAGCGGACGGCAGGCTTCGCGCTCTTCGTCCGGGTGGTGCAGGATGTAGACGTGTTCGTAGCACTCTTCGTTCTTGCGGGCCGCGAACTCGGTGGTCATCCAGTTGGAGGAGTAGCGTTTCGGGTCGAGCGACGCCATGTCGATCTCGGCCTCGCCGTCCACCATCATCTGCGCCAGGTAGTAGCCGGTGCCGCCTGCGGCGGTGATGCCGAAGGAGAAGCCTTCTGCCAGCCACATGTTGCGCAGGCCCGGCGCCGGACCAACCAGCGGGTTGCCGTCGGGGGTGTAGCAGATCGGGCCGTTGAAGTCGTCCTTGAGGCCGCTCTCGGCGCAGGAGGGCACGCGCTCGGCCATCGCCATGTACTGGTCGGCGATCCGGTCGAGGTCCAGCGGGAACAGGTCGGCGCGGAAGCTGTCCGGCACGCCATGCTCAAACCGCGCCGGTGCGCCGTGCTCGTAGATGCCGAGGATCCAGCCGCCGCGCTCTTCGCGGGCGTAGGATTCGTTGTCGGCGTCGCGGATCACCGGGTGCTCGGGGTTGCCCGCTTCGCGCCATTTGACCAGCTCGGGGTCCTGATCCATGACGATGAAGGTATGCTCCACCGGGATCGCCGGCATCTTGATGCCCAGCATCTTGGCGGTGCGCTGCGCGTGGTTGCCGGAGGCGGTCACGACGTGCTCGGCGGTGATCACCACCTTCTCGTCGGACTCGACCAGGTTGCCACCCTTCTCGATCATCTTGGTGCAGGTGACTTCCCAGTGGGTGCCGTTCCAGTGGAACGCGTCGGCCTGCATCTTGCGGACGATCTCGACGCCGCGCTGGCGGGCACCCTTGGCCATCGCCTGGGTCACGTCGGCAGGGTTAATATAGCCGTCCTCGGTGTGGTAGATCGCGCCCTTCAGATCGGAGGTTTCGATCAGCGGCCAGCGTTCCTTGATCTGCTCCGGGGTCAGCCACTCGTATTTCACGTCGCAGGTTTCCGCGGTGGAGGCATAGAGCATGTATTCGTCCATGCGCTCCTGGGTCTGCGCCATGCGCAGGTTGCCGACCACGGCGAAACCCGCGTTCAGGCCGGTTTCCTCTTCCAGGGTCTTGTAGAAATCGACCGAGTACTTGTGGATGTGGGTGGTCGCATAGGACATGTTGAACAGCGGCAGCAGGCCGGCTGCGTGCCAGGTCGAACCGGAAGTCAGCTCGTCCCGTTCGATCAGCATGACATCGTCCCACCCGGCCTTGGCCAGGTGATAGGCAATCGAGGTGCCGACGGCGCCGCCGCCCACAACAAGTGCTTTGACTTGGGTTTTCATTCTCCGGCTCTCCAGCGTTATGAGATTCTTGGCAATGGTTATGCCCAAGCGCGTGCGGCGGCGCGAAATCCAGCCGACGCAAAAACAGCCAAAACCGACCTTGCGCGCCAAGCTCGACAGGTTTCTGGCGAAAAACCCCGCCAACGGCCTGTTTCACCCGGCATTTCGGCTGAATCGCTATACTGGAAAACCGGTGTCGTCGCCTGCGCTCAGCAGTCGGCCACGGTGCCACGGCGCACGCAGACCGGCTGCGGCGCCTCTTCCTGCGGGGTACCCTGCGCTTCGGCCAGCTGCTCGCCGCCGCCCAGCAGGCTCTTGCCATAGGTGGCAACATCGCCCCACAGGGACGTTTCCGCGTCGCCTCTTGCCGCCTTGGCGGCACGGGCGCGGACAAAGCGATCCTGCACGATGGTGCCGTAGTCGGTGGCGCTGAGATCGCCCCAGCCCAGCCCCGCATCGCGGGTCTGGATGTAGTAATCCGCACCGATCACCGCCTGGGTGCTGCACAACAGGATGCCTACGGCTTTTTTCAGTCCCATGGGTGGTCTCCGCCTACTTCCTCGCCCGGATGCCAGCGGGCACCGGCATGAGGCGCGAAATTGCGGCGGTTTGCGGGCAATTCTGCGCAGAACCGGCACAATTGCCGCTATCCGGCCAGGGCCCCTGCCCTGCCGGTGTTGCTTCGGTACTGTCTATGTCGCTCGCGCTGTGCAGCGGTTGAGGATGGCGGCGCCGCCACGGGGGCGGAGGCGGGACGGGCGTATCCGCCCGCACGCTAAACGTTGTCTCTGCGTGCCCCCTGCCAAGGGGGCCCTGTTCCTGGGTGCCGGGAGTGTCAGGCCCGGCAATGACCGCGATCCACGACAACCTGCCATAACCGCCTTTACATGCGGTGACAGCGGCGTGCGGCGGCGGCGCAACACCCCGGCGGCGCGCGGGCGGCCGACGGCGTGCAGTGAGTATCTTTGGAAAGATGAAGGCGCGGAGGTCACTTTCATCTTTCTTCAAATACTCAAATCCCAAGGCCTGCCTGCAGCGCCAAGGCTGGTGGGCTTTCGTCAGATCTCGAGGATCTTGCCGGGGTTGAGGATGTTTTCCGGATCCAGCGCCGCCTTGATGGCGGCCATGTAGCGGGTGGTCTCGCCCAGTTCCTGGGTCAGATAGGGGCGCTTGCCCTGGCCGATGCCGTGCTCACCTGTGCAGGTGCCTTCCATCGAGATCGCCATCTCGTTGAGCCAGCCGACAAATTCATCCGCCTTGGCGCGTTCTTCAGCGCTGTCCATGTCGATCAGCAACAGCGCGTGGAAGTTGCCGTCGCCGACATGGCCGACCATCGGTGCCATCAGGTCCATTGCTTCGGCCTTTTCGCGGGCCGCGGAAACGCATTCGGCCAGCCGCGAGATCGGCACGCAGACATCGGTTGAGATGCCCTTGGCGCCCGGGCGCAGCTGCAGGCTGGCCCAGTACATGTCATGGCGCGCCTGCCACAGCTTGCTGCGCTCCTCAGCGGTTGATGTCGCGGCGATGTCGAAGCCGCCGAATTCCTCGGCGATGGAGGCGAACATGTCGGCCTGCTCCACCACGCCCGCGTCGGAGCCGTGGAATTCCAGCAGCAGGAGTGGCGTTTCCGGCAGCTCAAGCCCGGAATAGGCGTTGGCGGCGCGCACGCTCAGCGCGTCCAGCAGTTCGATCCGGGCGACCGGGATACCGTATTGGATGGTCATCATCACCGCGCGGCAGGCGTCGTCGACGCTGCGGAAGGCGCAGCGGGCAGAGCGGATCGCCTCGGGGATGCCCTGCAGTTTCAGGGTCAGCTCGGTGATCAGGCCAAGGGTGCCCTCGGAGCCGACCAGCAGGCGGGTCATGTCATAGCCGGCCGAGGATTTCTTGGCCCGCTGCGCGGTGCGGATCACACCGCCGTCGGCCATCACCGCCTCAAGCGCCAGCACGTTGTCCTTCATGGTGCCATAGCGCACCGCGTTGGTGCCGGACGCGCGCGTCGCCGCCATGCCGCCGAGCGAGGCATTGGCGCCCGGATCGATCGGGAAGAACAGCCCCTGGTCGCGCAGGTAGGTGTTCAGCTGCTCGCGGGTGACGCCGGGCTGCACCACCACGTCAAGATCCTCGGCATTGACCCTGAGGATCTTGTCCATACGCATCATGTCGACGCAGATGCCGCCGGCGGGCGCGTTCACATGGCCTTCGAGCGAGGTGCCGGTGCCGAAGGGGATCACCGGCACGCCATGCTCGGCGCAGGTGCGCACGATCTCGGCGACCTCCTCGGTCGAGGTGGGGAAGGCCACCGCGTCGGGAGCCTGGTTGGTGATCCAGGTGGTGGTGTGACCGTGCTGTTCGCGGATCGCCTGGCCAGTCTGCAGCCGGTCGCCCAGACGGTCCTGAAGGGTGTCGATCGCGGCGCGGATCCCGGCCTCGTTGCGGGGCAGTGAGGTGGCTTGGACCATGGGCGGGGCTCCTGGAAGCTGGTGGGTATGCTTATCAATTACCCGGGCACTATAGGCGCCGGCAGGCCGGGTGCAAGGCACGAAGCCGGGAGCGGCCCGGCCCCCTTGGGCCGGGCGGCGGCGTTATCCGCCGAGCGCGATGCCTTCGCGGCGCGGGTCGGCAGCGCCCTTCAGCCCCTCGCCGATCTCGATCGCATGCAGACCGGAGGTGAGGTCGCGGGCATTCACCTTGAAGCCCATCTCGGTCAGCGCTTCGCCCAGGTCTTCGGCGCTGGTGCCCACCTCGAGGTCATAGGTGCCGAAGCGGTTGACCAGATGCGGCATTGCCAGCGCTTCCTGGATGTCCATGCCCCAGTCGGCCCAGGCAATGATGGATTTCGCCACGTAGCCGATGATCCGGCTGCCACCGGGCGAGCCGATGGCCAGCACCGGCTGACCGTCGCGCAGCAGGATCGTCGGCGCCATCGAGGAGCGCGGCCGTTTGCCCGGCTCCAGCCGGTTGGCAATCGGCACGCCGTCTTTGTGGCTGCGGAAGGAGAAATCCGTCAGCTCGTTGTTCAGGAGGAAGCCGTTTGTCATCAGCCGCGAGCCAAAGGCGTTTTCGATGGTCGTGGTCATCGACAGCACGTTGCCATAGCTGTCGACGATGGAGATATGCGAGGTCGAGGGCAGCTCGATCGACTCGTCGTCCGCCAACAGCAGCGCGTGGTCGAACTCGGGCGCGCCCGGCGCCACCTCGGGCAGCGCGTCGTCGCCTTGCAGCAGTTCGGCGCGCGACGCCAGGTAATCCGCCGCCACCAGCCCCTGCACCGGCACCGGCACGTAATCACTATCGGCCATGTAGCGGCCCCGGTCGGCAAAGGCGAGGCGCGAGGCATCGCCGATCAGCCGCCAGGCCTCGGCACTGTCGGGGCCCATCGCAGCCAGGTCATAGCTGTCGAGCATGCCGAGGATCTGCCCCACGGTCAGCGCGCCGGAGGACGGCGGGCCCATGCCGCAGGCTTCGAAGTCGCGGTACTGGGCGCAGACAGCGGGGCGCTCGCGCACCTGGTAGAGCGCCAGATCCACCGTCGACAGCACACCGGGGTTGCCCTCTGCGGTCTGTACCGTGCGGCTGATGTCGGCGGCAATCGGCCCGGTATAGAAGGCTGCCGCGCCGCCCTCGGCCAGGGCGCGCAGGGTGGCGGCGTAATCGGGGTTCAGCAACGTGTCCCCTGCCCGCAGCGGCGCGCCGCCGGGCAGGAAATACGCCGCCGTGTGGGCAAACCGCCCCAGCCGGTCGGCGTCGCCCTCGACCAGCGCGGCAAGACGTGGCGAGACGGCAAAGCCTTCCTCGGCCAGCTGGATCGCGGGTTCGAACAGCGAGGGCCAGTTGGCGCGCCCCCAGCGCCGATGCGCGGCCTCCAACAGCGCGGGCGTGCCGGGGGTGCCGACAGAGCGGCCGCCGACCACGGCGTCATAGAATTTGAGGGGTTCGCCGTTTTCATCCTGAAACAGCGTCGGCGTGGCGGCCAGCGGCGCGGTTTCGCGGGCGTCCAGCGTGGTCAGCTCGCCGCTGGCGGCGTCGTACCAGACCAGGAAGGCCCCGCCACCGAGGCCCGAGGATTGCGGCTCAACCAGCCCCAGAACGGTCTGCACCGCCACCATTGCATCCGCCGCCGTGCCGCCCGCGCGCAGGATTCGCGCCCCGGCCTCGACCGCATGCGGGTTGGCGGCAGCCACCATCCAGTTCTCGCCCTTCACCGCGCGGCCGTCGGCCTTGGCGGCCAGCGCTTCGGCGACCTCGGTCGAGATCGCCTCGAAGGTGCCGGAAGTGGCGGCCTCGGGCGCCACCGCATCGGCCGCCTCCTGCGCAAGGACGGGGGCCGCGGCGAGACCGGCGCAGGCCAGAACGACATACTTCATCAAAAATCCTCCCTTGAAAAAACGGCGGCCTCTACAGCATCGAGGGCACCACCTGATCCGGCGGACGGTGACCGTCCTCAAATGTCTTGATGTTCAGCAACACTTTCTCGCCCATCTCGATCCGCCCCTCGATGGTGGCCGAGCCCATATGCGGCAGCAGCACCACGTTGGGCAGCTCGCGCAGGCGCGGGTTGATGTCGGTGCCATGCTCATAGACGTCGAGGCCGGCACCCGCGATCTCGCCCGCGCGTAGCATCCGGGTCAGCGCGTGTTCGTCGATCACCTCGCCGCGCGAGGTGTTGACGATGACACCGGTGGGTTTCATCAGCTTGAGCCGACGCGCGTTCATCAGGTGGAAGGTCGATGGCGTCGAGGGGCAGTTGACCGAAATCACGTCCATGCGGGCGACCATCTGGTCGAGGCTCTCCCAATAGGTGGCCTCCAGCTTTTCCTCGATCTCCGGGCGCAGGCGGCGGCGGTTGTGGTAATGCACCTGCATACCAAAGGCGGCAGCGCGCCGGGCGACCGCCTGGCCAATCCGCCCCATGCCGAGAATGCCGAGGCGGCGTCCGGCGATGCGGCCACCCAGAAGCGCGGTCGGCGCCCAGCCCTGCCAGTCGCCCTTCTGCATCACCGCCAGCCCCTCGGGGAGGCGGCGCACCACGGCCATGATCAGCGCCATGGTCATGTCGGCGGTATCATCGGTCAGCACACCGGGGGTGTTGGAGACCAGGATGCCGCGCTGGCGGGCCGTGGCGACATCGATGTGGTCGACCCCGGCACCGTAATTGGCGATCAGCTTGAGCCGCTCGCCGGCCTGTCCCAGCAGCCCGGCATCGATGGTGTCGGTCACCGTCGGCACCAGCACATCGGCCTCCTTCATGGCCGCCGCCAGCTCGGCCCGGCTCATCGGGGTGTCATCCTCGCGCAGGCGCACGTTGAACAATTCGCTCAGCCGCGTTTCCACTGGTTCAGGCAACCGTCGCGTAACGACAACACTCAGTCGGTCTCTTGGCACTTGCGCTCTCCCTTGGGCATTTCTATTCCTGCGCCTGCGTGGCATCGTGGCGCAGGACGCGGACGGGCACAAGAACCCAAGCGCCTCCTGCTGCCGCTGGACGGGAAAAATCCTTCCTTTGGCAAACGGTCAGACCTAAAGCGGGCATCAACGGCAGTACGAATGACAAAGGCAGACAGAAGCGTGACATTTGTGGCAGGGTTTGCGCGCCGCCTGGCGGCGGCGGTCATCGCGGTGACAGTGGCCAGCGCGGCCTGCGCCGCCGAGACCCGTGGTCCGGTCACCAACCTGCCGCTGCCCCGTTTCGTGTCGATGAAGGCCGCGAAGGGCAACGTGCGCCGGGGGCCGTCGCTGAGCCACAAGATCGACTGGGTGTTCAAGCGCCGCGGCATGCCGCTGAAGATCACCGCCGAATATGGTCATTGGCGCCGGGTGCAGGATCGCGACGGCTTTGGCGGTTGGGTGCACTATGCCCTGCTGTCCGGGGTGCGCACGGTGCTGGTCGAAGAAGACATGCTGACCGTGCACACCCGCCCCGACAGCAAGGCGCCGGTCAGCGCGGCCTTTGAACTGGGCGTGGTGGCACGGCTGGGCGAATGCCAGCCCGACTGGTGCGAAATCTCGGCCGGAGGCTACAGCGGCTGGGCTCCCAAGAAGAAACTCTGGGGTGTCGCCCCGGATGAGCTGCGCGACTGACCGACGGGAAGCCCGGCGGGCCAGCGGGCGCGCAGGACATCCGGTCAGACCGCCCCCTGCCCTCGCCTTGGTGGTGCCGGGACACGTCCGCCGCGGCAATCCGCGCGCAGGCCGCATGCGCCAAACCATTGCACCCGCAGCAATGGTGATTTACATGGGTGGCACATCCATGGCTGCCAAGGCCGGTCCGGGCCCCCTTTCCGGCCCCCGCCGCGGTGGCACGGCATTTCTCTGATCGGCGCGGTCGCCCGCGCTGGCGTCATCATCAAACCTCCGAACTTCGCTGAAAGGTTGTGGAACATGGCAGAAAACTCAAAGCCCGACGTATTGTATACCATTGTAGACGAAGCGCCCGAACTGGCCTCGGCATCCTTCCTGCCGATCATCCGCAAGTTCGCCTCTGCCGCCGGTGTGACCGTCGGCACCAAGGACATTTCGCTGGCCGGGCGCATCATTGCCGCCTTCCCGGAGAACCTGACCGAAGAGCAGCGCCAGAACGATGACCTGGCCGAGCTGGGCCAGCTGGTGAAGACCCCGGACGCCAATGTCATCAAGCTGCCCAACATCTCTGCTTCGGTGCCGCAGCTGACCGCCGCGATCAAGGAACTGCAAGGCCAGGGTTATGACATCCCGGACTACCCCGAAGAGCCGAAGACCGACGCCGAGAAGGACATCCGTGCGCGCTACGATGCCATCAAGGGCTCGGCGGTGAACCCGGTTCTGCGCGAGGGCAACTCTGACCGTCGCGCTGCCAAGGCGGTGAAGAACTTTGCCCAGAACAACCCGCATTCGATGGGGGAATGGAGCGCCGACAGCAAGACCAAGGTCTCGTCGATGCCGGGCAACGATTTCTACGCCAACGAGAAATCCGCCACCATCACCGCCGCGCAAGCCGGTAACGCGAAGATCGAATTCGTGGCCAAGGACGGCGCCGTCACCGTGTTGAAGGACAGCTGGCCGCTGGAAGAAGGCACCGTTGCCGATGCCACCTTCATGTCCGCCCGCGCGCTGGATGCCTTCCTCGCCGAAGCGATCGAGGACACCAAGTCCGATGGCACCATGTTCTCGCTGCACCTGAAGGCGACCATGATGAAGGTCTCCGACCCGATCATCTTCGGCCACGCCGTCAAGGCCTGGCTGGCACCGGTGTTCGAGAAATACGGCAGCGAGCTGGAAGCACTGGGCGTGAACCCCAACTCCGGCCTGGGTGACCTGCTGGAACGCGTCAAGGGCAACGCCGAGATCATGGCCGCCATCGACGCCGTGCGCGCCGAGCGCCCCGACATGTACATGGTCGACAGCGACAAGGGCATCACCAACCTGCATGTGCCCTCCGACGTGATCATCGACGCCTCGATGCCCGCGGTGATCCGCGCCGGCGGCAAGGGCTGGGATCAGGACGGCAACAAGGGCGACACCAACTGCGTGATCCCCGACCGCTGCTATGCATCCGTCTACGACGAGACCATCAACTTCTTCAAAGCCAATGGCGCGCTGGACGTGACCACCGCCGGCGCGGTCGCCAACGTCGGCCTGATGGCCCAGAAGGCCGAGGAATACGGCTCGCATCCGACCACCTTCGAGGCGCCCGCAGACGGCACCATCCGCATCGTGCTGGCCAATGGCGAGACGCTGCACTCGCACGACGTGGAAGCCGGTGACATCTGGCGCTCCTGCACCGTGAAGAAAGCCCCGATCGAGAACTGGATCCAGCTGGCGATGGACCGTCAGCGCCTGACCGGCTCCGAGGCGATCTTCTGGCTGGACGCAAACCGCGCCCATGACGCCGAGCTAATCAAATACGTCAAACCGGCGCTGGAAGCCGCGGGCGTGGCCGACAAGTTCAAGATCCTGGCTCCGCGTGAAGCCACCCGTCAGTCGCTGGAGACCATCACCGCGGGCAAGGACAGCATCGCCATCACCGGCAACGTGCTGCGCGACTACCTGACCGACCTGTTCCCGATCCTGGAGCTGGGCACCAGCGCCAAGATGCTGTCGATCGTGAAGCTGATGAACGGCGGCGGCCTGTTCGAGACCGGCGCCGGCGGCTCGGCCCCGAAACACGTGCAGCAGCTGGTCGAGGAAAACCACCTGCGCTGGGATTCGATGGGTGAATTCTGCGCGCTGGGGGAATCGCTGAAGTTCCTGGCCGACAGCAAGGGCAACAAGAAGGCCGGCGTGCTGGGCGCGGCGGCAGAGGAAGCGACCCAAGGCATCCTCGACAACAACCGTTCGCCCTCGCGCAAGGTCGGCCAGCCGGACAACCGCGACAGCCACTACTGGTTCGCCCGCTACTGGGCCGAGGCGCTGGCGAAGCAGGAAGACGATGCCGAGCTGGCGGCGCATTTCGCGCCGATCGCCAAGGAACTGGCTGACAAGGAAGCACAGATCCTGGCCGAGCTGGCCGCGGCGCAGGGCGCTCCGGCGGACATCGGTGGCTACTACCACCCCAGCGTCGAGCTGAAGGCCAAGGTCATGCGCCCCTCGGCGACCCTGAACGCCATCATCGACTGATCGACGCGGCAGCTGCCGCAGCCCACAACAGGAAAACGCCCGGAGCCATGCTCCGGGCGTTTTTATTGGCGCCGTCGTGATCCCCCGGCGATGGTGCCGAGGGCAACCGGGATCAGAAGTCCTGCCACATGTCGCGGGCAGCGTTGCCCTGCGCCACCGGGGCGGCAGCGGGCGCCGAGGCCAGCTCCACGTCCCAGTCGTCATCGCCGTGGGCGGTGGGCACGACCGGGGCGGCAGCGGGCGCCGCGCGGGGTGCAGCCGGGGCCGCGGTCGCCGCGGAGTTGCCGCCCGGGATCTTGAAGTGGGCAACCATCTCGGACAGCTTGGTGGCGTCGGTCTTCAGCATGTGGCCGGCCGCGGTGGCCTCTTCCACCATGGCGGCGTTCTGCTGGGTCACCTGATCCAGCTGGGTCACACCGGTGTTGATCTCGTTCAGGCCAGTGGACTGCTCGGCCGCGCCTTCGGCAATGCCGGAGACCAGCTGCGAGATGTGGCTCACCTGCGAGACGATGCTCTGCAGCGCCTCGCCTGCCTTGCCGACCAGATCCACGCCGCGCTCAACCTGCTGCGAGCTGTTGCCGATCAGGGTCTTGATCTCCATCGCCGCATCCGAGGAGCGCTGCGCCAGGGCACGCACTTCGGAGGCCACGACCGCAAAGCCACGGCCGGCTTCGCCCGCGCGGGCCGCCTCGACACCGGCGTTCAGCGCCAGGAGGTTGGTCTGGAAGGCGATGTCGTCGATCACGCTGATGATCTGGCTGATGTGGGCCGAGGACTGTTCGATCTCGGTCATCGCGGCCACGGCGCTCTGCACCACCTCGCCACTGGTGCGGGCCTCTTCCTTGGCCTCTTCCATGGTGGCTTCGACGCTGCGGGCGCCTTCGGCGGCGGATTTCACGCTCGCGGTCAGCTCGTCAAGGGCAGCGGCGGTCTGCTCCAGCGTCGCCGCCTGGCTCTCGGTGCGATGCGACAGGTCGTCGGAGGCCTGGCTGATTTCCTCGGCGCCGTTGCGGATGCTGGCGGCGGCGGCGACAACCTGTTCCACGGTGCCGCTGAGGGTGCGCGCGGTGGTGTTGAAGTCCTTGCGCAGCTGTTCGTATTCCTCGGGGAAGCTTTCGGTGATCTGCGCCGTCAGGTCGCCCTGGGACAGCACCGACAGCTTGCCGCGCAGGGTATCCACCACCCGGCTGCGCACGCGGTCCAGCTCTTTCTGCTCCTCCTCCAGCTCACGCTGGCGAATCAGGGCGGTGCGGAACACGTCGAGCGTGCGGGCGATCTCGCCCAGTTCGCTGCGGGCCTCGGTCGACGGGATCTCGCTTTCGGTGTCACCATCGGCCATCGCCTGCATGCGATCCTTCAGCGCGCCAAGCGGGCCGGTCACGCCACGGGTCACGAAGAAGGCACCAATCGACAGGAGCAGCAAGCTGACCGCCATCACGGCAATCGCCTGATTGCGCATGGTGGCTACTTCGGCTTCGATGTCGGAAACATAGGCGCCGGTGCCGATGATCCAGCCCCAGGGCTCGAACGCCTGCACATAGCCGATCTTGGCTTCCATCACGTCAGAGTTGGGCTTCTTGAAGTAATAGGTCAGATCGCCCGCGCCTTTGCTGGCAGCGATCTTTTCCAGCTCGACAAAGACGTTCATGCCTTTGACGTCCTTGTAGCCCGCCTGGTTGGTGCCGACCCAATCGGGCACAACAGGGTGAGCCTGTACTGTGATGTCATGGTCAAACACGAAGACATAGCCCGCGTCACCGAAGCGCAGCGCAGTCAGGCGCTCGCGGCCGATGTCACGCGCCTCCTCCGGGGTGAAGCGGCCATCCGCCACCCCCTGTTCGAGGTCATGCAACAAGCTGATCGCCGCATCGGTGACATTGTGCAGCTCGGCCTTGCGCATGGCGTAGGCGTTTTGGGTAACCTGGGTCAGGATCAGGACTGTCAGCCCCGCGGTCATCACAAGGGCGAGCAGCGCGAGCGCGTAGATCCGCACAGGTAAGCGGTACATGAAAGCTGGCATTATTACAGGGTCCTTTTATTGGGCCATTTGCCAAAGCTTTAGTGCCAGCTTCCTAAAAAAGTCCTAGCCTCGGTATTCCATTTAAAATTGCTCTGATTTTACGGTGCCTTTTCGACGGAAAGCGGCCACGGCAACGGCCGCCGCAGACCCATTTACGGGCTGTGCGGCTGTCCCTGGATCGTCGTGGATGGTCCGTCGCCGGGAACGGCGCGGTCAGTCGTTGGCCGATTCGTGCACGGCGGCAACCGCCCAGGCCTCGAGCGCGTCGAGGTCCGGTTCGGCAGCCGTTGCCAGCCCGTCCGCGAAGGCCTGAAAGGGGGCGACGTTCAGCCGGTTCACACCGGACAGCACCGGGATGCCCCTTGCCAGCGCCTCGGCGATCACTGGTCGCATGCCACGCCCGTCGGCCTCGTGCTTGCCGAATTTGTTCACGATCATCAATTGCGGCAGCGGATCAGATTGCAGCGCTGCCGAGACCTGCCCCACCGCGCGCTCCAGCGCCTCGGGGTTGAGGCGGCAACCGCGCGATCCGGCCCCCAGCGACTGCGAGATGCGGATCGTTTCGCCATCCGGCAGCACCCGCACATCCATGTCGCACAGCTCGCTGTCGTGGCACTCCACGTTGGTCTGCACGATGCCGCCCAGACGGATGCCGCGGGCCTGCAGGCGGTCGGCCAGGGCGCTCAGCAAACGGTCGGTGGCGCCGCGTTCCTCGGTCATCACGTAGGCGAGTTGCATGGGTCGTATTCTCCGGTGTCGTGCTGTCCCATAGGTGGGGATATGGCCGTCAGGGTCAAGCCCGGATGGCCGCGAAACATCGGCGGGCGACCACCTGAAAACAGGAAAGGGCACCGCGGGGGTGCCCTCTCTGTTGGTCGACAAGGTCCGAACGCGTCAGAGCCCCAGCGCGCGGCGACGGTCCTCGGCAAAGCCCTGCACGATGCGGTCGGCAATCAGCGCGAGGATCGCCATCGCCGCCCCGGCAGAAATGCCCAAGCCGACATCCGCCTTGCCCAGCGCCAGATAGATCGACTGGCCGAGGCCGGTGGTGCCGATCAGCGCCGCGATCACCAGCATCGCAAAGGCATAGAGGATCGTCTGGTTCAGCCCCAGCAGGATCGACGGCGCCGCATAGGGCGCGCGCACGTCGCGCAGCATCTGCCAGCGGGTCGCGCCGGAAGCGGTCGCGGCCTCGATCATCTCGGCCGGGGTCTCGGTCAGCCCGTGGCGGGTGTAGCGGATCATCGGCACGATGGCATAGGCGATGATCGCGAGGAAGGCCGAGAACTCGCCGATCTGGAACACCATCAGGACCGGGATCAGGAAGACGAACAGCGGGATCGTCTGCAGCATGTCGCAGACCGGGCGCACCACGCGCCACACGGTGGGCGATAGGGCTGCGGCCAGCCCGATGCCGCCGCCCAGCAGCGTGCAGGCAAAGACCGCCGCGCCCGACAGGTAGAGTGACAGCAGCGCGCGCTCCCACAGGCCGGAGACCAGGATGGTGGTGAGCAGCACAACGGTCAGCAGCGCCAGCCCGCGCCCCGCCGCGACCCAGGCCAGCGCGCCCGCGCCCGCCAGAACGAAGGGCCAGGGCAACTGCGAAATCCCGGTCTCGAGCATGCCCGCCGCGATCAAGATCATCAGCCCCAGCGCCAGGTGGCCGCGCCAGGCGCAGAGCAGGCCGAGGGCGGCACCGGCGGCGAACAGGCCCGCGCTCATCGCGGGGGTCCAGGCAAAGCCCCAGGTGAAGGGCAGCACCGCCTGATCCAGCCCGATGCGCAGCGGCAGCAGGACGTAGAACATCACGTTGTTCTTCAGCGCCGTCAGCGCCGCGGCATTGGCGGTGGTGAAGGCCGACAGCCCGGCATCGACACGATCCGCCACCGGGTTGAACAACGTGTAATCCTCGGCCGAGCCAAGGCTGCCCCAGAACAGCACGCTGGCCAGCACGCCCAGCCCCAGAATACCCCAGGCCACGCGCGGATCATGGCGCTGGCGGCGGTCCTCGGTCAGGGTGCCGCTCATCCGGTCGATCAGGATAGCGAAGATCACGATCACCAGACCCGCCAGCAGGCTCTGGCCGAACTGCGCCTTGCGCATGGTCAGGAGCACCTCCCAGCCGATGTCGTCAAAGCCGCCAATCACCGCGGCGATGATCACCATCGACAGCGCCGCCATCAGGCATTGGTTGACACCAACCATGATCTGGCGACCGGCCGAGGGGATCTCGCATTGAAACAACTGTTGCAGCCTTGTGCCGCCGGACATGACGGCGGCTTCCTTGATCTCGGGCTCGACGCGCTGCAGCCCCAACAGCACATTGCGCGCCATCGGCGGCGCCGCATAGATGGCCGAGGCAATCAGCCCCACCACCGGGCCAAAGCCAAATAGCACCAGCAAAGGCGTGAGATAGGCGAAGGTCGGCACCGTCTGCATCACGTCCAGCGTGGCCTGCACCGGGCCACGGATGCGGGGGTATTCATTGGCAAGGATACCGATGCCGCCGCCGATCAGCAGCGCCAGCGGCACCGAGACCGCCACCAGCGCCAGCGTGTTCATGCCCTCGGACCAGTAGCCCGAGGCCAGCACGAACCCCAGCCCGACAAGGGCCATCAGCGCCATGCGCAGCCCGCCCAGCATCCAGCCCAGCGCGGTGGCGGCGGCGATCAGCAGCGGCCAGGGGGTCTGGTTCAGGGCGGCACTGGCGGCCTCCATCGGGTAGAACAGCAACGCCGAGAACGCCCGCGCGGCGGGTTTGATCAGCAGCAGGAACCATTCCACCCCTGCCCCGACCCAATCGGTCGCGGGCAACACCCAGGCTTTGGGGAATTGCACCAGCCACGGCGCCACGCCCTCCAACAGCAGGCACAGCGCGCCGACTATGGCGGCCAGCAGCGCGGCCTGCGCGCCCTTGGTCAGCTGGGTCATGGCTGCTCCACCTGCAGCGCGGCGGCGAGATCGGCGGGGTTCACCACGCCCACCAGCTGGCCGTCCGGTGCGCGCACCGGCACCGGTTCATACAACTCCATGCAGCGGGCGAGCGCCGCGTCCAGCGTCATGTCCTGGCGCAGGCCGGGATCGTCGGGGCCGTGCGCCAGCCCGTCGCCGGTCTGCATGACCGAGGCCACGCGGGCGTGCTGCCCCTTGGCCACATCGCGGGAGAATTCACGTACGTAATCATCGGCCGGACGCAGCACGATATCGGCGGGGGTGCCGATCTGCACGATCTTGCCATCGCGCATGATGGCAATGCGATCGGCCAGCTTCAGGGCTTCGTTGATGTCATGGGTGATGAAGACGATGGTGGTCTTCAGTTTGGCCTGAATTTCCAGGAACTCGTCCTGCAGCTGCCGCCGGATCAGCGGGTCCAGCGCCGAGAAGGGTTCGTCCAGGAACCAGACCGAGCAATCCGCCACCAGCGAGCGGGCGATGCCGACGCGCTGGCGCTGGCCGCCGGACAGCTCGCGCGGGTAATGGCGTTCGCGGCCACCGAGGCCGACGAGGTCGATCACCTCCTGTGCCTTGGCCATGCGCTGGCCTTTCCTCATACCCTGCACCCGCAGGGGATAGGCGACGTTTTCGGCCACGGTCATATGCGGGAACAGGCCGAAGTGCTGGAACACCATGCCCAGCTTCTTGCGGCGCAGTTCGATCAGCCGTTTGGGGCTGGCCTCGACGATGTTCTCGCCGTCAATACGGATCTCGCCGCCGGTGGCGTGCAGCAGATGCGAAATGCAGCGGATCAGGGTGGATTTGCCGGAGCCGGACAGGCCCATGATCACGAACAGCTCCCCCTCCTGCACCTCAAAGGAGGCGTCCTGCACCGCGGGCACCAATCCGCGGGCGCGCAGATCATCCGCAGCGGCCTGCGGGCTGTCATGCTGCGACAGCGCCTGCTTTAGGGCGCTGTCGGCGTTCTTGCCAAACACCTGCCAGACATTCCGGCAGGTGATGGCGGGCGTATCGGAGCCGCTCACAGGCATCGGCTCAGTTGGTGGCGGCGTCGACTACCGGGCGCCATTTGTCCTCGTTGGCGGCCATCCAATCGGCAACGACCTGTTCGACCTTGCCGCCGTCCACGTCGATCGCGCCCATCATCGGCTGCTGGTCTTCCACCGCCAGGGTGTAGTTCGCGAGGATTTCATAGGCGGCGGGCCAGGTTTCTTCCATGCCGGACCAGGCAGCCTTGAAAATGCGCGAAGGCGCAAAGTCGCAGTCGTTCACCGCGTTGGGGTTCGGCCCCCAGGCGGGATCGGAGAAACAGGCGTCCTCGCCCGGCGGCAGGTCGACGAATTTGACGTCATAGGCCGACATCGCCCAATGCGGCTGCCAGAAGGTGATCAGCAGCGGCGTCTTGCGCTCGGTCGCGGCACGCAGCTCGACGATCAGCGCCGCCTCGGACCCTGCGGGCACGGCCTTGAACGGCAGCTCCAGGGCCGCCATGCGGTCGGCACCGGGCGTGCCCCAGTCGGCGGGATAGTCCACCAGGCGGCCCTGCGGCAGGGTTTCGGCGGTGGCAAACTGCATCGCGCAGTCGCGCAGCGCTTCCCAGGCCGGCAGGCCGGGGCACAGCTCGGCCACATGCGCCGGATAGGCGATGCCTTCGCGGGCATTCAGCTCCAGATCGCCCAGTTCGACCACGGTGCCTTCCTCGACCTTCTTGGCGTATTCGTCGGAAACGTTGGAGGACCAGATTTCCAGCGTTGCGTGGATGTCGCCGTCGGCAATGGCCTGGAACTGGTTCAGCATGCCGGCCGAGACGTATTCCACCTCATAGCCCGCGGCCTTCAGCATCTCGCCCGCGATATGGGTGGTCACGTGCTGGCCGGTCCATTCGTTCAGCGCCAGCTTGATCGGCTTGGAGGTGTCGCCCAGCTCCGCGGCCGAGGCCAGACCAGCGGCCACGGTCATGGAGGCGGCGCCCAGCGCCAACGCATATCCCTTGAAGTTCATCCTGATACTCCCTGTCATGTGTGTGCGCCGCCGAAGGCCCGGCTGTGGCGCTGTTTTTGGAACCCGGTGGTTCGCGGCACGGGTCTGCTCGTGGAACGGGTCCACGTAAACCGCCGCGTGCCGATGAGACCGAGTGTGGCGGGTGATACTGCAAGTATTTGAACCTATTACGGCGCTTTGTCGAGCAAATGCGGCACGAAAGGCAAAACTTCCTGAACGAGAGATCAGCTTTTTAACTTGTGAAACAAGTTTTTCCCGTCCCCGGAACAAGTGTGCCCCCGCCGATGGCAGGGGCACAATCGCGGCACCGCGCGGATCAGAACCGCGCTGGCGTGTCGGGTATCAGCTGCGGCCGGCGCCCAGCGCGGCTTCGACGATCGGCATCCATTTGGCCCGGTTCACCGCCAGCCAGCCGCGCGCCGCGCCCTGCACGGTTTCGCCGCGCACGTCGACAAGGGCAATCAGCGGCTGCTGATCCCAGATGCTGAGCTGGAACTGTTTCAGGATCTCATGCGCGGCGGGCCAGCGCTGCTGCAGGCCCGGCCACGCGGCCTTGACCACGCCGCCGCGGTAGAAATCGCAGTCGCCGGTGGCTTTGGGGTTCGGCCCCCAGGCGGGATCGCTGTGGCAGGCCGGTTCGGGTTTCGGCAGGCGCACGAACTGCAGCGCGTAGGAGGACATCGCCCAATGCGGCGCCCAGAAGGTCGAGATCACCGGGCGGCGGTCCTTGTAGGCCTGCTGGAAGGTCTCGATCATCGCCGCCTCGCTGTCAGCGGCCACCACGTCGAACGGCAGCTCCAGCGCCCGGATCCGGTCGGCCCCGGGCGAGCCCCAGGAGGCCGGATAGGACAGGTAGATGCCCCGCTCGCCCTTGCCATCGGCCGAAAAGATGCCCGCACAGTCGCGCAGCGCTTCCCAATTGGGCAGGCCGGGGCACATCTGCGCCACGTAGGGCGGCACCACGACGCCGTTGCGCGCGTCGAGCCCCATGTCTCCGAGTTCCTCCAGCTGGCCGCTGTCACGCGCCGCCAGATAGGCTTCCGGGCTGCTCGTGGTCCAGATCTCGACCATTGCATGAAAGTCGCCGTCGGCGATTTCCTGGTAGATCGCGGATTGGTCTGCCTCGGCATATTCCACGGTATATCCGGCGTGTTCCAGCATGCCGCCGACGATGTAGGTCGACAGCTGCTGGCCGGTCCAGTTGTTCAGCGACAGGCGGATCGGCGTGCTCCGGTCCCCCATCTCCAGTGCGTTCCCCACTGTTGGCATGGCCAGCGCCAGCGCGGCCACCATTGCCCTGAGCTTCATTGGCGTCACTCCCGTACTGCCAGTCGTCTTGCAGCCACCCGCGAAGGGCAGCGCAGCACCGGAGATAGCAAGCCCGGATTGAGAAAGATTAACGCGCGGCGGGCCGTTACCCGCAACCGGCCGGAAAAACGATTAAAACTCGTACCAACCGCGCATTTCCCCGCCGAAACGTCGCAAAGCGTCAGCCTGTCCTGCGCGCCAGCAGCAGCACCGGATCATAGGTCAGCGGCAGCCGCCCCGCCTGCCCGAAGCGGGCGCGGTAGCGGTCCTCGAAGTCGCGCAGGCGGCGGCGGCTCCAGCCCTGCTGGGCGTGGCCGTTCACACCGGTCTGGCGCAGGTGCTTCAGCAGCGCCATGGCGCCGTCGAAATGCAGCACCTGCGGGGTCTGCTCCAGCGCGTGGATCTCCAGCCCGGCGGGCAGCATGGCGGGCCAGTCCGCCGCATCCAGATAACTCGGCGCCGCAGCGGCAGAGCCGAGCGCCACCAGCTCGTGGAACTGGTTGCGGCCGAAACCCGACAGAAGCAGCCAGCCGCCCGGCACAAGATGGTCCGTCAGCCGCGCCAGTAGCCCCGGCAGGTCGGCGATCCACTGTACCGTCGAGGCCGAGGCGATGAGGTCCAGCTGCGCAGGCAGCGGCAGCGCCTCGATCGGCCCGGCCGCGAACCGGGCCTGCGCCCGCGTCGCCCGTGGCAGGACAGAGAGCGCGGCGGAGGCCTCGGGCACCAGATCGTTCAGCAGCAGTCGGCCAAAGTCGAAGCGCTGCGCCAGCTGCTGCGTCAGGTGGCCGGTGCCGCAACCGAATTCCACGGCGCTGCCGATTTGCCGCGCCCCCCCGGCCTCGGCCAGCAGCTGCGCCAGCCGGGCCGCGATCTGCGCCTGCACCGAGGCCGCGCGGTGGTAGCTGCCCAGCCCGCGCCGGAAGCTTTGGCGGATGCGGGTCTGATCGGGAATGCGGGCGCTGATGTCCTTCATTGCAGCAGCGCCTCCCAGCTGGAGAACCAGTCGAAGGGCGCATGCGGGGCGTCGATGCTGCGCACCGGTTGGCCTTCCCAGGCGCGGGCCAGGTTGGCGGGCGGAAAGATCTTGTCGGCGGAGCTGATCCAGACGCGGTCGAACGCGACGTGCGGCGCGTCGCCGCGCGCCTCGACGGCCAGCAGTTCAGCCCGGCGGGCGGTCACGTCCAGAGGCTGGTCCGGCTGCGGAGCGCCGAAGACGCGGGTCAGGAACTGCTGGAAGCTGGCCGCGTCCAGCGTTTCCACCGTGCGGCGAAAGATGGCCGGCGGGATGCCGGTGTTGCGGCTGACCGGAGAGAGGCTGCCATTCACCGCCACCTTGCGGGCGAAGGGATCCGGGCGGGACTGCTGCCAATGGGCGTAAGCCGCCACGCCAAAGGACCAGGCCACGAGTGCGACGCTGTCATAGGCCGACAGGTCCGGCAGTTCGGCCTCAAGCGCGGTGTAGTCGCTGGCAAAGAGGATGTCCTGCGGGCCGGCCAGATGGGCGAAGACCTGTGGCCCGATGGCCCAGCCACCGAAGACCACGATGGCTTCGGTGGCTGGGCCATGCCCTTGTGCCTGTTTCAGCCAGCGGAAATCCACGGCCTACAGCTCCCGCGCCAGCCGCAGCATGCCTGCGGTGATCTCGCTGAGCTGGTCGGGCGTCGTGATGAAGGGCGGCATGGTATAGATGTTGTGACCGAAGGGTCGCAGGAAGACCCCCATCTCGTGCGCCCGCGCGTGGGCCTCGTCCGCAGATACGCGGTGCTTCATCTCGATCACGCCGATGGCGCCCAGCACCCGCACATCCGCCACATTGGGCAGGTCACGGGCCGGGGAGAGCTCGGCCTGCAGCTGCTCGGCAATCGCCGCCACCCGCCCGCGCCAGTCCTGCCCGGTCAGGAGATCCAGCGAGGCCTTGGCCGCAGCGCAAGCCAGTGGGTTGCCCATATAGGTCGGCCCGTGCATGAACAGGCCGGGATTGCCGCCACCGATGCCTGTCGCCACGCGATCGTTGGTCATGGTGCAGGCAAAGGAGATATGGCCGCCGGTCAGCCCCTTGCCAAGACAGATGATGTCGGGCTCGACGCTGCAGAAGCCGGTTGCAAACAGCTCCCCCGTGCGGCCAAAGCCGGTGGCGATCTCGTCGAAGATCAACAAGATGCCCAGCTCATCGCATAGCGCGCGGGCCTGATTGAGGTATTCCGGGTGGTAGAAATACATCCCGCCGGTGCCCTGCACGACGGGCTCCAGGATGAAGGCGGCGATCCTGTCAGCATTGGCCTCCAGCACCGCGCGCAGGTCGCCTAAGCCGTTCTGCGCCGGATCGTCGATCCAGTCCGCGTCCAGCCTGACCGGCGGGCGGGGGACGAAATGCTGCACGCTCAGCGCGCCCTGGAACAAGTGGTGCATGCCGGTGTCGGGGTCGCAGACGCTCATCGCCTTCCAGGTGTCGCCATGATAGCCGGAGCGGATGGTTGCGAACTCCTGCCGCTGCGGCTGGCCGATGGCGTGCTGGTACTGCACCGCCATTTTCATCGCCACCTCGACCGAGACCGAGCCCGAGTCGCAGTAGAAAATGCGGGTCAGGCTGTCCGGCGTGATCGCCAGCAGTTTGCGGCCGAGGTCGATTGCCGGATCATGGGTCAGCCCGCCGAACATCACATGCGGCAGGGTGTCGAGCTGATCGTGAATGGCCGATGTGATCGCCGGGTTCCTGTGGCCGTGCATCATGCACCACCAGGACGACATGGCGTCGATCAGCCGGGCGCCGTCCTCGAGCGTGATATGCACGCCCTCGGCCTCCTTCACCACGAAGGTGGGGCCGGGTTTGGTGACGTTGGTATAGGGGTGCCACAGGTGCTGCTGGTCAAATTGCAGCTGGGTGAGGTCAGAAGCGCTCATGCCGGGTCCTCCTCCGACGCCAGCGCCTCGCGGATCAGGTCGAGGTGGATGTTCTCAGCAAAGGCCTGCGCCAGCGCCGCGGAGCATTCATCGGTGCGCGCAGCACCGGGGCCGCCCGCGTCACTGCCCAGCCCCGGAGCGCTGCGCAGGGCTTCGACAAAGGGCAGCCGCCCCAGATGCGCCGCCTTGCCGAACTGGCAGATGGTTTCCTCGACCTCCGGCTCCGGGTTGCCGATGAAGGCAACGCCCACCACCTCGCAGCCCGCATCGCGCAGCGCCTTCAGCGACAAAAGCGTGTGGTTGATGGTGCCGAGCTGGGTGCGTGCACACAGGATCACCGGCGCGCCCCAGCGCGCGATCAGATCCAGATACAGCTCACGCCGGTTCAGCGGCACCATGAGGCCGCCCGCGCCCTCGGCCACCAGCACGCCATCGGTGTCCGGCAGCTGCAGCGTCCCGGTGTCGATTTCCGCCCCCTCGGCCTCTGCCGACAGATGCGGCGAGGCCGGGAGCTGCAGAAGATAACCCTCGGGCAGCGCCGGGCGGCCGGACAGGCGGGAGACGATCTGGCTGTCGGTCTCTTCCTCCAGCCCCGATTGCACCGGTTTCCAATAGGTGGCCTCCAGCGCCTGCACCAGTCCGGCCGAGAAGATGGTCTTGCCGATGCCGGTGTCGGTGCCGGTCACGATCAGCGTGTTTCTGGGCGTCATGGGCGTGCCTCCAGTTCGCGGGCAAGGGTTTCGAACATCGAGGTGATGACCCCTGCCCCGGTATTCAAGGTGATCGACAGCCGCAGCCGCGCGGTGCCGCGGGGCACCGTGGGCGGGCGGATGCCGCGGATGTCGTAGCCGTGGCCCTGCATCGCCGCGGCCAGCGCCATGGTGCGCTTGTCGTCGCCGATCACCACCGGCAGGATCTGGCTGGCAAAACCGCCCAACCCGCACAGGCGTTTGGCCTCGCTTTGGGCGTGGGTGATCCCGGCCCACGCCTGCTCCCGGCGGGTCGGGTTCTGGCGCAGCTCCTGCAGGGCGGCGCGCACAAGGGCGGCGTTCAGCGGTGACGGAGCCGTCGCATAGATGAAGCCGCGCGCCTTGTTGATGAGGGTCTCGATCAGCACCCGCTGGCCGCAGATCAGCGCGCCGGAGGCGCCCAGCGCCTTGCCGCAGGTGTGTAAGGAAAGGACGTTGGGGCGTTGCGCGATCTCATGTGCCAGACCGCGACCCATGTCCCCGAAGACGCCGGTGGAATGGGCCTCGTCGACCACCAGCACCGCGCCGGTCGCATCCGCCAGTTCCATCAGCGCGTCCAGCGGGGCGAGATCGCCATCCATGGAATAGACGGCCTCCACCGCGATCCAGACCTGCCCCTCGCCGCCCGACGCACGCCAGTCGCGCAGCACCCGCGCTGCATCGTCTGTGTCACTGTGGGCAAAGCTGCGGGTCTCGGCGCGGCCCAGCCGCATGCCGTCATGGGTGCTGGCGTGGATCAGCGCGTCATAAAGCACCAGATCGCCCTGCTGCGGCAGCGCGGAGAAGATCGCCTGGTTGGCGTTGAAGCCGCCGCCCATGAACAGCGCCGCCTCGGTGCCGAAGAACGCGGCCGCCTCCGCCTCCAGCCGCTGATGCTCGGCGTCGTTGCCGCGCAAGAGGCGCGAACCACCCGCCCCAACCGGCACGCCGCGCGCGAGCGCGTCCGATGCGGCGGCGCGCAGCACCTCGCTGCCCGCCAGACCGAGGTAGTCGTTGGAGGCAAAATCATGCCCTTCCCGCGGCATCAACTGCCGGTAGCGCCCGCGGTTGCGCAGCGCTTCCAGCGATTTTTCATGCCGTGGAAAGGCACCCGCCATCAGCGGCTGCCGTCGCAGCCCACGGCCATCGCGGTGATGCCCAGACGGTCGAACAGCTGCTGGTCCTTGTCTTCCTCGGGGTTGTCGGCGGTCAGCAGCGTATCCCCCACGAAGATCGAGTTGGCGCCGGCAAAGAAGCACATCGCCTGCATCTCGTCCGACATGTCGGTGCGGCCTGCCGACAGGCGCACGTGGGACTTGGGCATCAGGATGCGGGCCAGCGCCACCGAGCGGACGAATTCGATCGGGTCCAGCTTTTCGACATTGGCCAGCGGCGTGTCGGCAATCGGGATCAGCATGTTGACCGGCACCGAATCCGGGTGCTGCTCCAGCGTGGCTAGCGCCAGCATCATGTCGATGCGGTCCATCTGCTGCTCGCCCATGCCGACAATGCCGCCCGAACACACCTTGATGCCCGCTTCGCGCACCTTGTTCAGGGTGTCGATCCGGTCCGCAAAGGTGCGGGTGGTGATGATTTCCTTGTAGTAGCGCTCGGAGGTGTCGATGTTGTGGTTGTAGTAATCCAGCCCGGCATCGCGCAGGCGGAACACCTGCTCCTCGTCCAGCATGCCCAGAGTCATGCAGGTTTCCATGCCCAGTTCCTTGACCCCTTTCACCATCGCCTCAAGGGCGGCCATGTCGCGGTCCTTGGGCGAGCGCCAGGCGGCGCCCATGCAGTAGCGGGTCGCGCCGCCTTCCTTGGCTTTCTTTGCCTCCGCGATCACCCGCTGCACCTCGATCAGCTTGGAGGCCGAAAGCTGCGCGCCGTTGCCGGCGGACTGCGAGCAATAGGCGCAATCCTCGGCGCAGCCGCCGGTCTTGATGCTCAGGAGCTTGGATTTCTGGACCTGGTTGGGGTCGAAATACTGCCGGTGGACGCTGTGCGCATGGAACAGCAGGTCCATGAAGGGCTTGTTGTAAATCTCTTCCGCTTCTTCGCGGGTCCAGTCGGTCCGGATGGGTGCAGCGTCCAGCATGCTGTCTCCTGTGCTCATGTCCCTGCCATGCGCGGATGGCGTTGCGAAATTTTATAGATAACTTTGCCACCCCCGATCAAGCGCCAAAGCAGCGGCGCTGCGATTTGCCACGAGGCGGGCCGAAAATTCTCACTAATACACTGTTATTGTTATGTAAAAATAATCTACAAAAATTCATGTTGACGCCACGATCGCCGCTCCCTAACCCTAAAGCCACGCAGGGGAGTCCCGCCAAGGGGACTGAGAGGTGGACAGGAACGGCATCAGCCGGGCCGGTGAAGCGACCCTTTGAACCTGACCCAGTTGATACTGGCGTAGGAAGCTAGGCACGCTTGGCCACCGGGGATCGTACAGCCCCGCATGCCGCGCGATGACTGAACAAGGGGGCCGGTACACCCTCTGTTTCCCAGCCAAACCTCATCTGGTGTCTTTTCCGAGTCTCGGCTTCGAGGAGCACCAAAATGAACGTCCCAAACCCCAAGATCACCACGGGCGCCCTGCCCGCTTCGCGCAAGATCTACGTGAACGGCGAGGTCCACAAGGACATCCGCGTGCCCATGCGCGAAATATCCGTCCATCCCACCGCAGGCGAGGATCCGCTGCCGGTCTATGACAGCTCCGGCCCCTACACCGACCCGAACGTGCTGACCGACATCCGCCAGGGCCTGCCGCAGCTGCGCCGCCAGTGGATCCTCGACCGCGGCGACGTCGAAGAATACCAGGGCCGTGACGTGAAGCCGGAGGACAACGGGTTCGTCGAAGGCGACCGGCTGGTGCCGGAGTTCCCCGTGAAACCCACCCCCCTGCGCGGCAAGAACGGTGCCGCACCGACCCAGCTGGCCTATGCCCGTGCGGGCATCATCACGCCGGAGATGGAGTTCGTCGCAATCCGCGAAAACCAGCTGCGCGAGCTGTCGCCCTGCCACGGCAAGCGCGACGGCAATGACTTCGGCGCCAACATCCCCGACTACGTGACCCCGGAGTTCGTACGCCAGGAAATCGCCGCCGGCCGCGCCATCATCCCCGCCAACATCAACCACCCGGAAATCGAGCCGATGATCATCGGCCGCAACTTCCTGGTGAAGATCAATGCCAACATGGGCACTTCTGCCGTCACCTCCTCGATGGAAGAGGAAGTGGACAAGCTGGTCTGGGCGATCCGCTGGGGTGCCGACACCGTGATGGACCTGTCGACGGGCCGCAACATCCACAACACCCGCGAATGGATCATCCGCAACTCGCCGGTTCCGATCGGCACCGTGCCGATCTACCAGGCGCTGGAGAAGGTCAACGGCATCGCCGAGGACCTGACCTGGGAGGTGTTCCGCGACACACTGATCGAGCAGGCGGAACAGGGCGTCGACTACTTCACCATCCACGCGGGCGTGCGCCTGCACATGGTGCCGATGACGGTGAACCGGGTGACGGGGATCGTCTCGCGCGGCGGCTCGATCATGGCGAAGTGGTGCCTGCATCACCACAAGGAATCGTTCCTGTATGAGCACTTCGAGGAAATCTGCGACATCTGCCGCCAGTATGACGTCTCCTTCTCGCTGGGGGATGGCCTGCGCCCCGGCTCCATCGCGGACGCCAATGACGAGGCCCAGTTTGCCGAGCTGGAGACCCTGGGCGAGCTGACCAAGATCGCCTGGGCCAAGGACTGCCAGGTGATGATCGAAGGGCCGGGCCATGTCGCCATGCACAAGATCAAGGAGAACATGGACAAGCAGCTGGAGTGCTGCCACGAGGCGCCCTTCTACACGCTTGGCCCGCTGACCACCGACATCGCGCCGGGCTATGACCACATCACATCCGGTATCGGGGCGGCGATGATCGGCTGGTTCGGCTGCGCGATGCTGTGTTACGTGACGCCCAAGGAGCACCTGGGCCTGCCGGACCGCGACGATGTGAAAACCGGCGTCATCACCTACAAGATCGCAGCCCATGCTGCCGACCTCGCCAAGGGGCTGCCGGGGGCACAGCGCCGCGACGATGCGCTGTCCCGTGCGCGCTTCGAATTCCGCTGGGAGGATCAGTTCAACCTCTCGCTGGACCCGGACACCGCGCGCGAGTTCCACGACCAGACCCTGCCCAAGGAAGCCCACAAGGTAGCGCATTTCTGCTCCATGTGCGGGCCCAAGTTCTGCTCGATGCGGATCAGCCACGACATCCGCGCCGAAGCGCAGAAAGAGGGGATGGAGGCAATGGCCGCCAAGTTCCGCGAGGGCGGCGAGCTCTATGTGCCTGCGGCCGAGGCGGCGGCAGCCAAGTCGGAACCGGCGGAATGATCACCATCGCAGGCGCGGGCCTTGCCGGCCTCGCCTGCGCCTATGAGCTGGCGCAGCGCGGCGCGGCGGTCACCCTGTACGAACGGGGGGACACCCCGGGCGACAGCAGCGTCGCGCGCTATGCGGGCGGCATGCTGGCCCCCTGGTGCGAGCGTGAAAGCGCCGAGGAGGAGGTCATAACCCTCGGCAGCCGCGCCGTCGACTGGTGGGAAGCGGTCACGACCGTCCACCGGCGCGGCACGCTGGTGGTGGCACCATCCCGCGACCGGGCAGAGTTGACTCGCTTTGCCCGCCGCACCAGCAACCACCGGGCCGTGGCCGGGGCCGCGATTGCGGAGCTGGAGCCGGCCCTTGCCGGGCGGTTTGCCCAAGGGCTGCTGTTCGAGCAGGAGGCGCATCTCGACCCGCGGCGCGCCCTGCGCGACCTTGTGGACAAGGTGCGGGCGCTGGGAGTGGAGATCCGCTGTGGCGGCCCGGCCCCGGCCCGCGTCACGCTGGACTGCACCGGCATGGCGGCGCCGCTGCCCGGCCTGCGTCCGGTGCGCGGCGAGATGGCGATCCTGCATTGCCCGCAGGTGGAGATCCGCCGCACCCTGCGGCTGCTGCACCCGCGAATGCCGCTGTACCTGGTGCCGCGCGTCGAGGGGCTGTTCATGATCGGGGCCACCATGATCGAGAGCAGCTCTGACCGCCCCGTCACCCTGCGCTCGCTCGCGGAGCTGCTGAACGCCGCCTACACGCTGCATCCCGGCCTCGGCGAAGCCAGCGTGGTCGAGACCGGCGCGGGGCTGCGCCCGGCCTTTGCCGACAACCTGCCGCGGCTGACCGAACAGGACGGCACGCTGTACCTCAATGGCCTCTATCGCCACGGGTTCCTGCTGGCCCCTGCCATGGCGCAGCAGGCCGCGGACCGATTGTTACCGGAGACATCTGATGAAGATCATCGTGAATGCCAAACCGCATGAAGTCGCGGCAACCGACCTGCAGTCCGTGCTGGACGAGCTGGGCTTTGCCGCCTCGGCCGTCGCGACCGCGGTGAACGGAAGCTTTGTCGCCCGCCCCAAGCGCGCCGAGGTGACGCTGGCCGACGGCGACCGGCTGGAAGTGCTCGCCCCGATGCAGGGAGGCTGAGATCAATGAGACTTTACGGAACCGACGTCGCCTCGCGGCTGCTGCTGGGCACCGCGCAATATCCCTCTCCGGCCGTGCTGGCAGAGGCGGTGAAATCCAGCGGCACCGGCATCATCACAGTGTCGCTGCGCCGCGAAACCGCCGAAGGCTCCGGCGCGGGCTTCTGGGACGGGTTGCGCGACACCGGCTGCCGTATCCTGCCCAACACTGCCGGCTGCCACACGGTGCAGGAGGCGGTGACCACCGCCCATATGGCGCGGGAGCTGTTCGACACGGACTGGATCAAACTGGAGGTGATCGGCCATGCCGACACCCTGCAGCCGGATGTCTTCGGACTGGTCGAAGCCGCGCGCATCCTCAGCGCCGATGGCTTCAAGGTCTTTCCCTACACCACCGAGGATCTGGTGGTGGGCGAACGGCTGCTGGAGGCGGGCTGCGAGCTGCTGATGCCATGGGGCGCGCCGATCGGCTCGGGTCAGGGCTTGCGCAATCCGGACGGCCTGCGGGCGATGCGGGCGCATTTCGCAGGCGTGCCGCTGATCGTCGACGCCGGCATCGGACGCCCGTCGGATGCAACGCAGGCGATGGAGCTGGGCATGGATGCGGTGCTGTTGAACACCGCCGTGGCCAAGGCCGGCGATCCTGCCGCGATGGCCCGGGCCATGGCGCTGGCTGTTGAAGCGGGCCGTGCCGGATACCTTGCCGACCCGATGGAGCGGCGCGACATGGCGGTGCCCTCGACGCCGGTTCTGGGACTGGCCGAACTCAACATGACGGAGACCGCATGATGGAGCGTTTCTACCTGATCGTCGGCCATGTCGGTCGGCTGGAGCTCTTGGTGCCGCAGGGCGCGAGGCTGGTGCAGCTGCGCATCAAGGACCAACCCGAACCGGAGGTGCGCCGCCAGATCGCCCGCGCCCGCGACTTCTGCGCGGTCCATGACGCGCAACTGGTGGTGAACGACTACTGGCAGGCGGCGCTGGATCTGAATTGCAACTTTGTCCACCTCGGCCAGGAGGACATGGAAACCGCGGATTTCGCCGCCCTGCGCCGCCGCGGCGTGCGCTTTGGCCTCTCCACCCATGACGAGGCGGAGCTGGAGCGCGCGCTTTCCCATGATGCGGCCTATGTGGCGCTGGGTCCGGTCTATCCGACACTGCTGAAGAAGATGAAATGGGGGCCGCAGGGGCTGGAGCGGGTGACGCGCTGGAAACAGATGGCGGGCAAGACGCCGCTGGTGGCGATCGGCGGCCTGACGCCCGAGCGCCTGCCCGGCGTCTTCGCGGCCGGTGCCGACAGCGCGGCGGTGGTGACCGACATCCAGCAGGCCGCCGACCCGGAGGCACGCACCCGGGAATGGGCCGAGGCCTGCCGCGCATGAGCCGCTATGCCCGCCAGATGATCCTGCCGGAGGTCGGCGCCGACGGCCAGGCGCGGCTGGCGCGCGCCCATGTGCTGGTGGTGGGGGCTGGCGGACTGGGCTGCCCGGTGCTGCAGTATCTGGGCGGCGCCGGGGTCGGGCGCCTCACCATCGTGGATGGCGACGTGGTGGAGGAAAGCAACCTGCACCGGCAGGTTCTGTATGCCATGCAGGACATTGGCCGACCAAAGGCGGAAGCCGCGCGGGCGCATCTGCTGTCCGCCAACCCGGCGCTTGAGGTCACCGCACTGGCGCAGCCGCTGGACGCCGCCAACGCCGCCGCATGGGTGCAGGCTGCGGACCTGATCGTCGATGCGGCGGACAGTTTCGCGGTCTCCTACATCCTGTCGGACAGCTGCCTCGCAGCGGGCAAGCCGCTGATTTCGGCCTCGGTGCTGGGGCAGTCCGGCTATGCCGGCGGGTTTTGTGGCGGAGCGCCATCTCTGCGCGCGGTCTTTCCCGACCTGCCCGCCCGCGCCGCCACCTGCGCTACGGCGGGCGTCATGGGGCCTGCCGTGGGCATGATCGGCGCCCTGCAGGCACAGCTGGCGCTGAAGGTTCTGCTGGGCCATCAGCCCAGCCCCTGCGGTCAGCTGTTCAGCTTCCGGCTGGAAGATCTGCATGTCAGCAGCTTCCGCTTTGACGACGCGGAAGAACCCGAGGCTGCCCTGCCTTTCGTCGCCGCCAGCCAGATCACGCCGCAGGATGTGGTGGTGGAACTGCGCCCCGAGGAGGAAGCGCCGCGGATGGCGGTGCCGCAGGCGCAGCGCATCGCGCCCGCGGATCTGGCCACCGCCGACCTGCCGCGCGGGCGCCGCATCGTGCTGTGCTGCCGCAGCGGGCTGCGCGCCTGGGGGGCCGCCGCGACCTTGCAGCAGGCGGGCCACCGCAGCCTCGCCCTGCTCGCCGCCGGGGACAGCCCCGCATGAGCGCGATCCTGGCCATCGGCGGCACCGACAGCAGCGGCGGGGCGGGACTGAGCCGCGATGCGGCGATGGCGGCCACCCTTGGCGTCACCCTGCGCCCCGCCGTCACCGCCGTCACCGTGCAGACGAATGCGGCGGTGCTGGCCGTCCACCCCTGCACCGCCGAGGCCGTGGCGGATCAGATCACTGCCGCGCTGGCCACACCCGCGCCGCCCGGCGCGGTGAAGATAGGCATGCTCGGCTCCGCCGCGGTGGCAGATGCGGTGACCAACGCCCTGCCCGACGATCTGCCCATCGTGCTGGACCCGGTGCTGAAGGCCACCTCTGGCGGGACGTTGATGGCGGCGGGCGGTTTTGGCGCGCTGCTGCGCCGGGTTGCGGTGGTGACCCCCAACCTGGATGAGCTGGCAGCGCTGTCGGGCTGCAGCGGTGACCCGGCCCGGCAGGCGGCAACTTTGCTGGCGCAAGGCGTGCGGGCGGTGCTGGTCAAGGGCGGCCACGGCCGCGGCGCGCTCAGCACCGATGTGCTTTACTGCGCCGATGGCAGCCCTGTTGCCTTTGAAAAACCCCGGTTGGGCGTCTCGAAACGTGGCACCGGCTGCAGCCTGGCCACCGCGATTGCCTGCCATCTGGCCATGGGCGCGCCGCTTCCCGAGGCCTGCCGTGCCGCCAAGGAGGCAGTGCACCGCTGGCTGCAGGAGTGATCAGGCGGCGGGCAACCTCTCCAGCACCTCCGCCGCTGACAGCACGGTGCCGAAGCCGACCTGCAGCGCCGACAGGGTCACCTCCAGCACCACCTCGGCATCTAGGTCGCCGCCCTTGCGCGCAGGCAGGGCAAATGCCACCAGCGCGTCCTCGACAACCTCGATCTCGAAGCCGAGGTTGGCCGCAGACCGCGCCGTGGAGTTGACGCAGAAGGCAGCGACCCCGCCAACGATCACCAGCCGGGTGACGCCACCCGCCTGCAGATGCGCCGCCAGCCCGGTGCCGACAAAGCCGGAGGAGCCGGTTTTCCAGAACACCGCCTCGCCTTCCGCAGGGATGGCGCACGGCAGGGGCTGGCCGCTGGGCAGATCGCGGCGGAACTTGCTCTCGGTGCGCGGATCGTCGTGCAGCACATGCACCACCGGCAGCCCCGCGGCGCGAAACCCCGCCGCCAGTTCCGCCACCCGCTGTTCCGCCTGCGGATTGGCCTGCGGCCGACCAGCCGCCGCCACATTGGCCATCTCCTGCTGCATGTCGACAATCAGCAGCGCCGTGTTTTCATACATCAAAAAGCCCTCGCGGAGGCATTCGCCGCGAGGGTTGCAGATCCGCGCCGCCGAAGCCAGCGCAAACATGTCGTCAATGCGGCCTCAGCACCGCGGTGCCGAAAAACCGGGCAGCCGGTTCAGCCCTCGAGACACCAGCGCATGATCGCCTTTTGCGCGTGCAGGCGGTTCTCGGCCTCGTCGAAGATCACCGACTGCGGGCCGTCCATCACGGCGGAGGTCACCTCTTCTTCGCGGTGCGCGGGCAGGCAATGCATGAACAGCGCATCCGGCTTGGCGTGCGCCATCAGTGCATCGTTCACCTGATAGGGACGCAGCATGTTGTGGCGGCGTTCCTTGGAGGACTGGCTGTCGTGCATCGACACCCAAGTATCCGCGACCACCAGGTCGGCGCCCTCGACCGCCTTGGCGGCATCGCGTTCGATCACCACCTTGGAGCCGGCCTTGCGGGCGAGGCCGATGAACTCCTCCTCCGGGTCCAGCTGCGCCGGACCGGTGAAGGTGAGGTCGAAGCCGAACTGGCCCGCGGCGTGCAGGAAGGAGGCGCAGACGTTGTTGCCGTCCCCGCACCAGACCACCTTCTTGCCCTTGATCGGGCCGCGGTGTTCCTCGTAGGTGAGGATATCGGCCATGATCTGGCAGGGGTGAGTGCGGTCGGTGAGGCCGTTGATCACCGGCACATCGGCGTATTCCGCCATCTCGGTCAGCACAGTCTCGTCGAAGGTACGGATCATGATCATGTCGACATAGCGTGACAGCACGCGGGCGGTGTCGGCGATGGTCTCACCGTGGCCCAGCTGCATGTCCTTGCCCGACAGCACCATGGTCTGGCCGCCCATCTGGCGCACGCCAACGTCAAAGGACACGCGGGTCCGGGTCGAGGGTTTTTCGAAGATCAGCGCCACCATCCGGTCTTTCAGCGGCAGCTCGTCGTCGAGCGCGGCCCTGGGGCGCCCCTGACGCGCCTGCTTGGTGGCGCTGGCCTGATCGATGATCCTGCGCAGGTCGGCCGGGTCGGTTTTGTGGATGTCGAGGAAATGATTCATGTCGGTATCGCTTTGTTCTGGCGAAGGCCGGGGGCGCCTGCCCCCGGACCCCCGGGAGTATTTATGCAAAGGTGAAGGTCAGGGGTTGCCTGCGCTCAGGCTTGTCGCCACCGCGTCCAGACGGCGGTGGGCTTCGGCGATGTCGTCGTCCGTCAGGGTCAGCGGCGGCAGCAGGCGGATCACGTTGTCCGCAGCCGGCACGGTGATCAGCTCATGCTCGTAGCCTGCTTTCACCACGTCGAGGTTTGCCACCTTGCACTTCAGCCCCAGCATCAGGCCCGCGCCGCGCACCTCCTCGAACACCTCGGGGTGATCGGCGACCAGCCCCTCCAGCTTTTGCCGCAAAAGGCCCGCCTTGCGGTTCACCTCGGCGAGGAAGGCCGCGTCCGCCACGTGGTCCATCACCGCGCAGCCCACCGCGCAGCCCAAGGGGTTGCCGCCATAGGTGGAGCCATGGGTGCCCGCGGTCATGCCGCTGGCGGCCTCTTCGGTGGCCAGCACCGCACCCAGCGGGAAGCCGCCGCCGATGCCCTTGGCCACCATCATGATGTCGGGGGTGATGCCCGCCCATTCATGGGCAAACAGCTTGCCGGTGCGCCCGACGCCGCATTGGACCTCGTCCAGGATCAAGAGCAGGCCGTGTTCATCGCAGATCGCGCGCAGCGCTTTCAGCTCGGCATCCGGCACCGCGCGGATGCCACCCTCGCCCTGCACCGGTTCGATCAGGATGGCGGCGGTCTGTTCGGTGATGGCATTGGTCACGCCGTCCAGATCGCCGAACATCAGATGCTTGAACCCCGGCAGCAGCGGGCCGAAGCCCTTGGTCATCTTCTCCGAGCCTGCTGCGGCAATGCCGGCGGAGGAGCGGCCGTGGAAGGAGCCGTCGAAGGTGATGATCTCCACCCGCTCCGGCTGGCCTTTGTCATGGAAATACTTGCGCGCCATCTTCACCGCCAGCTCACAAGATTCGGTGCCGGAGTTGGTGAAGAACACGGTGTCGGCGAAGCTGTGCTCCACCAGCTTGTCCGCCAGCGCCTGCTGCTGCGGGATGTGGTAGAGGTTGGAGACATGCCACAGCTTCTGCGCCTGGCTCGTCAGCGCCTCGACCAGCGCCGGATGGGCATGCCCCAGCGCGTTCACCGCAATGCCGGAGCCCAGGTCCAGAAAGCGTCGCCCGTCGGCCGTGGTCAGCCAGGCGCCTGCGCCTTCGACGAATTCAAGCGGCGCGCGGTTATAGGTTGGCAGAACGGACGGGATCATCGGGATCATCCTTTTCAAAGATAGAAGCCAAAGCTGTGACGTAAGCTTGGCCTTGGGTCAACGGTGGAACACTGGTTTCAATTGGGGAATGTGCCACGGGGCGGGCACAACGGATCAAAGGGCCGGTCACGCCAGGCGGCGTCGGCGTCGCGAGATGGTGATATATGCGCGTTTGATCATAGGCAGGTTCCATAACGGAGGATTCGGCAAAAGAAAACCCTTTTCGGATGCTCATGCGGACAATCCGCCATCCCTGCACTCGCCCCTGTTGGCATGGCATGGATCAGAAACCTGGCAACGGGAGCGGACGCGCCGCCACGCGGGCCAGCGCGCCGCCAGGTTCCGGCGGCACAATTGGGCCTGCGCCACGTCCTTTCCCCTTGAAACGCGCCTCCGGTTGGCGCACCGCTACGCCATGCACAGCGCCCCGTCACAGAACCCCGCCCTCGCCGCCAGCCTGATCCTGGCAGCGACCACATTCATCGCCGCCACCACGCTCCTCGCCAAGGCGCTGGGGACGGATGCACTGGGGGCGCCGCTGCATCCGATGCAGATCAGCCAGGGGCGGTTCATGTTTGCCTTTTTCGGCATTTCGGCGGCGGTGCTTGCGCTGCGGCCGCGCTTTCAGCGGCCGCACTGGGGGTTTCACATCGGGCGCACCTCCTGTGGCTGGGCGGGGATCACACTGCTGTTTGCTTCCGTCGCGCATATCCCGCTGGCAGAGGCCACCGCGATCAGCTTTCTGAACCCGGTCTTTGCCATGCTGCTGGCGATCCCGCTGCTGGGGGAGCGTGTCGGCCCCTGGCGCTGGGGCGCGGCGGCGATCGCCATGGCGGGGGCGTTGATCCTGCTACGCCCCACTCCGGCCGGGTTTCAGCCCGCGGCGCTCTTGGCGCTGGGCGCGGCGGCGGTGATGGGGCTGGAGCTGATCTTCATCAAGAAGCTGTCGGGCCGCGAGGGGCCGCTGCAGGTGCTGTGGGTCAACAACCTGCTGGGGCTGCTGATCGCTAGCTGCGCGGTGCTGCCCGTCTGGCAGATGCCCAGCGCGGCGCAATGGGCGGCGCTGGCAGCGCTGGGGCTGGTGATGGCCTGCGCGCAGGCCTGTTTCATCAACGGCATGGCGCGGGCGGATGCGTCCTTTGTCGCGCCCTTCAGCTATGCCACGCTGGTGTTTGCCGCCGTCTATGACTTTGCCGTCTTTGGCGTGGTGCCGGACTGGGTCACGGTGCTGGGGGCCGCGATCATCCTGATCGGCGCCGCCGTGCTGGCCTGGCGCGAGACAAGACCGCGGCCGGCAGGGCCTCCGCCCGCCTCGGTCTGATCGACGCCCTGCCCGGCTGGGTTCAGGGCTTCAGCCGGTAGCCCGTGCGCAGCATCGACCAGGCCAGCAGGCACACCGCAAAGGTTGCGCCGCTGCAAACCGCCAGCCCCAGCCAGGGGGAGCTGTCAGAGGCGCCGATCACCCCGAAACGTACACCGTCGATCAGGTAGAACACCGGGTTCAGATGCGAGATGGCGCGCAGCACCGGCGGCAGCGCCTCGACCGAATAGAAAGTGCCGGACAGGAAGGCCAAGGGGGTCACGATGAAGTTGGTGATGGCCGCCATCTGGTCGAACTTGTCAGCAAAGACGCCCGCGACGATGCCAAGCCCGCCGAGGAAGGCCGCGCCGAGCACCACGAAGACCAGCGCCACCAAGGGGTGCGCGGGCACGATCTGCAGCACCGCCATCAGCCCCAGCCCGATGGCCAGTGCCACCATGACGCCGCGCGCCACCGCGCCCGCCAGGTAGCCCAGCAAAATCTCCAGCCCCGACAGGGGCGGCATCAGCGTGTCGACGATATTGCCCTGCACCTTGGAGATCACGATCGAGGAGGAGGTATTGGCAAAGGCGTTCTGGATCACCGTCATCATCATGATGCCCGGCGCAAGGAAGGTCAGGAACGGCACCCCCATCACATCTCCGCGTTTCGGCCCGATGGCGATGTTGAAGATCATCAGAAACAGCGCCGCCGTCATCAGGGGCGCCAACAGGGTCTGGGTCCAGACCACCAGGAATCGCTTGACCTCGCGCCAGGCAAGCGCCTGCAATCCCAGCCAGTTGATGCGCCCGAAGCGGCGCGCGCCCAATTCGACCTGATAGCCCTGATCTGCCATGCTGCCCCCGATTTTGTTGCATTGCCTGCATAACGGCTGCGTCATGAGGCGCAAGGTGCCTTGTAACTCCGCCCACAGTGATTAAAATGGGGCGATCACCGGAATAGGATGGCGGCCGCAGAACACTGGGGCCGCTATTAGCTTGAAAGGCAACATATGTCCTGGACAGACGAGCGCGTCGAACTGCTCAAGAAAATGTGGGGCGAAGGCCAGTCGGCGAGCCAGATCGCCAAGGAACTCGGCGGTGTGACCCGCAATGCCGTGATCGGCAAGGTGCACCGACTCGGCCTGTCCAACCGCAACAGCGGTGGCACCAAGGCGGCAGAACCCAAGGAAAAACCAGCAGCGGCACCGGCTGCAGCGGCACCGAAACCGGCCGCGGCCCCGAAACCCAAGCCGCAGCCGAAGACCGAACCGGCACGTCCCGCCGCGGCCCAACCCGCCGCCTCGGAGGCCAAGCCGGTGACCCCGGCCCGCCGCCAGATCATCCCGGCCGGGCAGCCGCTGCCGCCGCAGCCCTCGGCCAATGAAATCAGCCCAGAGGCGCTGGCCAAGGTGAACGAGGTCGAAAAGAAGGCCAAGAAGCTGGGCCTGATGGAGCTGACCGAGCGCACCTGCAAATGGCCCGTGGGCGACCCCGCGACCGAAGACTTCTGGTTCTGCGGCCTGCCCGCCCAGCAGGGCAAACCCTATTGCGAGGCGCATGTTGGCGTGGCCTTCCAGCCAATGTCCTCGCGCCGCGATCGCCGCCGCTAAACCACGGCTGCCCGCCTGAAATGCCTGCGCCCCGTGCCAATTCCGGCGCGGGGCGTTTTCATGTGATCCTGAGGCACCGTGTTCCGGGCTGGCCGCACGGACGCGGACCGGCGTGCGCTCAGCTGCCTTCGGGCGCCGCGGAGGTGAATTTCGGGATCACCCGATCCGAGGCCGCATCCGGCTCAATCTTGGGCCAGTTGCCTTCGGCGAGCGTGATGTGGCCCGGGATGTCCTCTTCCCAGAAACCGACGACCACATCGGTGATGTTGAGATACAGCTTGTCGTCAACGATGCGCCACAGGTTCGGGTTGCCCGGCACCTTGCCGCCCTTGGACACGCCGTAGGCACAGTGACCATCATACTGCGGCGCGTAGTAGGCCGGGTCTTCAAGAAATTTGTCACGGTTTTCTTCGCTGGCAAACGCCCAGGTCGCACCGTTGTATTCAGCCGTGATCGAGGCCTTGCCCGGCACCGCCCCGGTTTGCGGCGTGCCCACCGGCTGCGCTGCAAGACTGCGGTAGGCGACCACGTCATAGCCGGACACCGCATAGCCGGTGCCATCAACATATTGCTCACCGGCAATCCCCGGCGCGGCCATGGCAACGCTGAGTGCCGTCGCGGCAGCAAAAAGAAAACGCTTCATCGGAATATCCCTTTCATCGGTGACGGCGGATGCCTCACAGACGCAGATTACACGGCACCCGGCAGATGCGAAGGCCCCCTCACGCCCCTGTGTCCGGGGACGAGACTTCGTGAGCGCGCTGTAAAATTTCCGTGCGACCGACCTTCCAGTCATTGGAATATTTGTGTGCTCTGCTTATCTGTGTGCAAGCCACTTGCCGCCATGCGGCGAAGCTCCGCGATCACGAAACAGTCACGCAGGGACACGACAGATGAGCGACACAGCCTACACCCCGCCCAAGGTCTGGAAATGGGAACAGGAGAACGGCGGCCAGTTTGCCTCCACCAACCGCCCCATCGCCGGTGCCACCCATGACAAGGAACTGCCAGTTGGCGAACACCCGCTGCAACTCTACTCACTGGCAACCCCGAATGGCGTCAAGGTCACCGTCATGCTGGAGGAACTGCTGGCCAAGGGCCATGCCGGGGCGGAATATGATGCCTGGCTGATCCGTATCGGAGATGGCGACCAGTTCGGCTCGGGTTTTGTGGAGATCAACCCGAACTCCAAGATCCCGGCCCTGATGGACCGCAGCGGAGAGACCCCGGTGCGGGTATTCGAAAGCGGGTCGATCCTGGTGCATCTAGCCGAGAAATTCGGCGAGTTCCTCCCCAAGGACGGCCCCGCACGCACCGAAACGCTGAACTGGCTGTTCTGGCAAATGGGCAGCGCGCCTTATCTGGGCGGCGGTTTTGGCCATTTCTATGCCTACGCCCCCGAGAAATTCCAGTATCCGATTGACCGTTTCGCGATGGAGACCAAGCGGCAGCTGGACGTCTTGGACCGGCAACTGGCCGAGCGTCCGTATATTGCCGGGAACGACTATACCATCGCCGACATGGCAATCTGGCCCTGGTACGGGCAGCTGGTTCTCGGACGCCTGTACGATGCGGCAGAGTTCCTGGACGTCGAAAGTTACAAGAACGTGGTCCGTTGGGCCAAAGAGATCGACGCCCGCCCCGCTGTCCAGCGCGGCCGGATGGTCAACCGCGCCTTTGGCGATCTCGAAATGCAGCTGCATGAGCGCCACGACGCCAGCGATTTTGAAACGCGCACTCAAGACAAGCTGGAAGCCGCGGAATAAGCCGCGCATCCAGATGCACATCCGGCGCGGCAGCCCGTGCCAGTGGGCGTTCGGGTATCCCCGGACGCCCATCTACATTCCAGGGCTAGACGCTGCGCGCACGGGCGGCACTTGCGCGCCCCGTCGTGACACCCCTCGACGGAACGATAGATCAAAGCCGCTCGCCGTGGCGCCTGCACACCTACTGGAGGGCGGGACCGGCGCTGTGCGCCAGCACAGCGCCACGCCCAACTGTGAGGCCCATTCCAAAAATGGGCTGGAGCAGGCGGGAGCGCGCCGCGGTGGGACCGCTCAAACCAGGCGGGGCGGTTTGTCCGGGTTGCTGCCGGGAATTTCCGGCTGGTAGATCTTGGGTTCTTCCGGCTGGGGCAGGTCGAATTTCAGCCCCACCCGCGCCAAGCTTGCCGCCACCGGGCTGTCTGGCTCGAAGAAGGCGACATCCATGGCGCCGGCCTCGATACCCGAGAAGGTCAGCGCCTCCCCTGCCGCCTTGGCCAGCGATGGCTGTGCCGCCTCCCGCGCGGCGACAAAACCCAAAAGATGCCCCATGCCGCCATCCGCATAGCGCACCCCGACCAGATAGGCCGCGGCGGCCAGGCCACCGGCGGTCGCCAGCTTGGCATCCAGCGCCGTCAGAAGCGCCTCCGGCAACCCCTTGGGCGGCGTGAATTCGGAGACATCGCCCTCCAGCTCCTCCGGCGCGTGGCCCAGGGTCTGATGCAGCCAGCCCACCGCCTCGGCCGGGATCAAGATGGAGGACGGAGCCACTTCCAGGTTCACGCCGAGACCGATCCCCTGCCCGGCCAGCATCTGCGCCACGACCCGCCCGGACAACGCGGCATAGGGCACCGGCTGGCCTGCGAACTGCGCCAGCCGCTCCTCGCGGTCGAACACCAGCACAAAGCTGCCTTCGGGCGTTTCGAACAACGCCGGGGAAATCTGCTCGCCCACGGCCTCCTCTGTCAGCATGAGAAACAGCTCCGCATCGGCCAGCCGCTCGTAGAACCGCAGCCGGGCGGCATCCTCCTCAGGTCTGGCCTCCATGGCCGCATGGGCCTGATCCAGCGGTGTCAGCTCCTGCGGGGTTTCGTCAGTCATCTCATCAGCTCCTTCACTCGGGCGCGCAGAACCGGCAGCAGCTCCGCCTCGAACCAGGGGTTCTTCTTCAGCCACCCGGTATTACGCCAGGAGGGATGCGGCAAGGGAAAGACGTGTGGCGCGTGATCGCGCCAGCTGCGCACCACCTCGGTGACCGAGGCCCTGGTGCCCAGGTGATAGCGCTGCGCATGCCCGCCGACGAGCACCCTCAAGCGCACCTTCGGCAGCTGCGCCATGACCTGGTGGTGCCAAGTCTGGCCACAGATCGCCGGGGGTGGCAAATCGGCCTTGTTACCGTCGTAGCCCGGAAAGCAGAACGCCATCGGCACCACCGCGACCCGGTCCCTGTCGTAAAATTCGTCCTCCGTCAGCCCCAGCCAGTCGCGCAGGCGATCACCGGAGGCATCGGTGAATGGCCGCCCGCTCTGATGCACCCGCAGCCCCGGCGCCTGCCCCGCCACCAGGATGCGCGCGTGGCCGCGGAACCAGACCACCGGGCGCGGCGCATGGGCGGTGGCGGTGGCGGCAAACCGCGCCGCGCAAATGCGGCAATCGCGGATCTGCGCCTTCAACGTCTCGGTGTCCTGACTGTTCTCGACCATGCGCTCCCCTGGTCCCCTCCCCATCGCGGCGCGTCCGCGACTGTACGTTTGCAACACCGACGCCTTGCCGTCAGCGCCCCATCCGAGCCATACTGGTTAAGGCCTTATTGATAAATCATGTCACAATTCGACATAATAAAGCCCAAGTCACGACGTAGGCCATTAATACTCTTTTGATAAGAAAGAGCCGTCGGGCGGGTCGAAACGCCTGTCACGCGAGAGGCAAACAGAGCCCGACAGCGGGCCATACGGGCAACACCGGAAGCAACGATGCTAGAGTTTGAAAACGTCAGCAAGTCCTTCTGGACGGGGACCCAGCGCAAGGTAATCCTTGATCGCGTGTCGTTTCGCGTCGAGCCGGGCAACTCGCTGGGAGTTCTCGCACCGAATGGCACCGGCAAGACCACGCTGATCAACATGATGGCCGGGCTGGAAAAACCCGACGAGGGCGAAATCCGCCGCGGCTGCAAGATCTCCTTTCCGCTGGGGTTCATGGGCGGGGTGATCAGCCGCCTGTCAGCCATGGAAAACAGCCGCTATATCGCCAAGCTTTACGGGCTGGACCCCGATTACGTCGAGGCCTACTGCCGCTGGCTGTGCGGGCTGAAAGAATATTTTGACCAACCGATTGGCACCTATTCCGCGGGCATGCGGGCACGGTTCAGCTTTTCGCTGATGCTGGCGCTTGATTTCGACATCTACCTCATCGACGAGGGCATGCCGAGCACCACCGACGTCGAGTTCAACCGCAAGGCCGGTGAAATCCTGCAGGAGCGGTTGCAGACCACCACCATCGTCATCGTCTCGCACCAGGCCAAGACGCTGGAGAAATTTGCCCGCTCCGCGGCGGTCCTGTTGCAGGGGCAACTGCATATGTTTGACACTTTGGAAGAAGCGAAGCAGCTCTATGACTACGAAACCCAGAGCTAGAAAATTCCGCATCCGCCGTAGCGGCGCTGGGTCGGACGAGGGCAGTGCCTCCGGTGCCGCGCAGTCTCATGCGGCAAGTCCAGCTCCGGCGACGCCCCAGGAGGCAGCGCAAATGGCGGCCGCCGCGGCGGCGCGACCCGCGGCCGCCCGGTCTTCTGCAGACCACGCCCCCAGCGGCACGGCGCGCTCGGGGATGGTCAGCTCCGCCCGCGAAACCAGAATGGAAACCGATATCGAGGCAATCCGCAACGAAGGGCTGACCGGCCGTCAGCTGCGACTGGCGCGCCGCATGGCGCAAAAGCATAACCTGTCACCAACTTCGGATTTCGAAGCGGTGCGGATGTTGCGGGAACGCGGCATCGATCCGTTCAAACGCGCCAACATGCTGGAGCTGGTGGTGCCGCAGAACAAGGCGCGGCCCGAAGGCACCCCGGTCGCTCCGGGATCTGTCCAGCTGCCGCAGACGGTTCCGACCGGCAAGAGCACCCTGCCCTCGACCGAGCTGAGCCCGGCGGAACGGCGCAACCGCGAAATCCAGGAGATCCAGCGCGACATCGCCCGCCGCCGCCGCCGCCGCCTGGCGCTGCTGCTGACCCGGCTGGCATTCTTCGTCATGCTGCCGACTCTGATCGCCGGCTATTACTTCTACGCGGTGGCGACACCGATGTATTCTTCCAAGTCGGAGTTCCTGGTTCTCAAGGCCGACAGCGCAGCAGGCGGCATGGGCGGGCTGCTGTCGGGCACCCAGTTTGCCACCAGCCAGGATTCAATCGCGGTGCAGAGCTACCTGATGTCAAAGGAAGCCATGCTGCGGCTGGACCGCGAAGCCGGTTTCAAGGCCCATTTCACCCAGGAGTGGCTGGACCCGATCCAGCGCCTGGAAAGCAACCCCACCAACGAGGAAGCCTATGAAACCTACACCCGCAACGTTCGGATCGGCTACGATCCGACCGAGGGTGTGGTGCGGATGGAAGTCTCGGCGGCGGACCCGGAGGCGGCCGCGGAGTTTTCGCGCAAGCTGATTTCCTATGCCCAGGAGAAGGTGAACAACCTGTCGCAGCAAAAACGCGCCGACCAGATGTCGGAAGCGGAAGCCGCTTTGAAGGATGCCCAGCGGGAACGCCGCGCCGCGCAGGAGCGTCTCGTGCGGTTGCAGCAGCAGGGCTCTGTCCTCGACCCGGAGGGTGTGGTGGCCTCCCTGCGCCAGCAGATCAGCACCTTTGAAATCCAGCTTGAGGAAAAGCGGCTGGAACTGGCCGCCCTGCAGGACAACCCCCGTCCCAACCGGGCCAAGGTCTCCGGTGCCGAGGCCGACATCAGACGACTGGAAGCCGTCATCGAGAGCCTGAACAACCGCATGGTCAATGCCTCGGAGGGAGAAGACTCCCTGGCCAACTTGCGCATCCAGATCCAGATGGCACAGGCCGATCTGGCCACTCGCGACCTGATGCTGCAATCGGCCTTGCAGCAGGTCGAGACCACGCGCCTCGAGGCCAACCGTCAGGTTCGCTACCTCACCACCGCTGTGGAGCCGGTTCCCAGTCAGGAACCCGCCTATCCGCGCAAGTTCGAGAATACCGTTTTGGCATTTCTGATCTTTTCCGGTATCTACCTGATGTGTTCGCTGACCGCTTCCATCTTGCGGGAACAGGTCTCCTCCTAACGCCATCGGGCCAATACCATCGGGTACCCATGAAGAAAATTGACATCGCCGGACTCACCATTGGCAATGATTGTCCGCTGACCATCATTGCCGGTCCCTGCCAACTGGAAACCGCCGATCACGCCCGGATGATCGCGGAGAAACTGAAAGAGGCCTGTGACAAGGTCGGCGCGCAGTTCGTCTTCAAGGCCTCTTACGACAAGGCCAATCGCACCTCGCTGTCCGGCGTGCGCGGCCTCGGCATTGACGAGGGGCTGAAGGTTCTGGACGGGCTGCGCCGCGAGTTTGACGTCCCGGTGCTGACCGATGTTCACACCGAGGCGCAATGCGCCGTCGCGGCCGAGGCCGTCGACATCCTGCAGATCCCGGCCTTTCTGTGCCGCCAGACCGACATGCTGCTGGCCGCGGGCCGCACCGGCAAGGCGGTGAACATCAAGAAGGGCCAGTTCCTCGCGCCCTGGGACATGGCCAACGTGGTGGCCAAGGTGGAAAGCACCGGCAACGAGAAAATCCTGCTGACCGAGCGCGGCACCTCGTTTGGCTACAACACCCTTGTCACCGACATGCGCGGCCTGCCGCAGATGGCCCAAGGCGGCTACCCGGTGGTGATGGATGCCACCCATTCGGTGCAGCAGCCGGGCGGCCAGGGCGGCTCCTCCGGCGGGCAGCGCGAGTTCGCGCCGCTGATGGCGCGCGCGGCGGTGTCGCTGGGCATCTCGGCCGTCTTCATCGAAACCCACCAGGACCCGGACAACGCCCCCTCCGACGGGCCGAACATGATCTATCTCGACCAGATGCCGCAATTGATTGAAAGCCTGATGCGATTTGACGCGCTGGCCAAGGCCGACCCCATCCGTATTTGAATTTGAGTCTGAAAGAGTATTTTGAGATGAGCAAACCCCTGCCTGAGGTGACCCCGAACACCTGGAGCTTTCTGCGTGACGCGATGATCAAGCCCACCGGCTTTCGCGAATATGACGCGCGCTGGAAGTACCCCGAGGAGATCAACCTGCCCGGCATGACCGCGCTTGGCCTGGGGCTCGGCACCCAGATGCGCCGCCGCGGCATCGAGCCGGTGATCGCGGTCGGCAACGACTATCGGGACTATTCCCTGGCCATAAAGAATGCGCTGATCCTGGGCCTGATGCAGGCGGGCATTCAGGTCAAGGACATCGGCCCTGCCCTGTCGCCGATGGCCTATTTCGCCCAGTTCCATCTGGACGTGCCCGCGGTGGCCATGGTCACCGCCAGCCACAACCCAAACGGCTGGACCGGTGTCAAGATGGGCTTTGACCGCCCGCTGACCCACGGCCCGGACGAGATGGCAGAGCTGCGCGACATCGTGCTGAACGGCGACGGCGAGCCCGCGCCCGGCGGCTCCTACGAGTTCGTCGAAGGCGTCAAGGAAGCCTATATCGACGATCTGGTGGGTGACTTCACAATGTCCCGCCCGCTGAAGGTGGTCTGCGCCACCGGCAACGGCACCGCCGCCGCCTTCGCGCCCGAGATCTTCAAGCGCATCGGGGTTGAGGTGGTCGATAGCCACAACCGGCTGGACTACACCTTCCCGAACTACAACCCGAACCCCGAAGCGATGGAAATGCTGCACGACATGGCCGCCAGCGTGAAAGCCTCGGGCGCCGATCTGGCGCTGGGGTTTGACGGCGACGGCGACCGCTGCGGCGTGGTGGACGACGAGGGCGAGGAGATATTTGCCGACAAGGTGGGCGTCATCATGGCCCGCGATCTGTCCAAGCTGCACCCCAACGCGACCTTTGTGGCAGACGTGAAATCCACCGGGCTGTTTGCCTCCGACCCGGAGTTGCAGAAGAACGGCGTGAAGGCCGACTACTGGAAGACCGGCCACAGCCACATGAAGCGCCGGGTGAAGGAAATCGGCGCGCTGGCAGGGTTCGAGAAATCCGGCCACTATTTCCTGGCCGAGCCGGTGGGCCGCGGCTACGACTGCGGCATGCGCGTCGCGGTCGAGGTCTGCAAGATGCTGGACCGAAACCCGGACAAGTCGATGTCCGACCTGCGCAAGGCACTGCCCAAGACCTGGTCGACCCCGACCATGTCGCCCTATTGCGCCGACACCGAGAAATACGCCGTGCTGGAGCGGCTGGTGCAGAAGCTTGTGGCCAAGCACGAGGCGGGCGAACAGCTGGCCGACCGCGCCATCAAGGAGGTCGTCACCGTCAACGGTGCACGGGTGATCCTGGACAACGGCTCCTGGGGGCTGGTGCGGGCGTCTTCCAACACGCCGAACCTGGTGGTGGTCTGCGAAAGCTCAGAGAGCGAATCCGAGATGCGGGCGATCTTTGCCGACATCGACGCGGTGATCCGCACCGAACCGCTGGTGGGGGAGTACGACCAGACCATCTGATCTGGTGACAAAGAGTGATTTCGCCTGCTGACGCAGGCGACCCGCGCCCGCCTTCGGCGGGCGCATTCATTTGCTGAGAAGCGATGTAAGGGCAGGTGTGCCCTCACATGCGCCAATTCAAGTGTAAGGCGCCCGCGGCCGCGTCAAGGACACGCCGGGCTGCGCCCGGGGGCCTTTGGCCCTCCTTGACCCGGCCGCCGGCCTGGGGCGTCAGTTGCCGCCAAGCAGTTTCAGCAGCTGGTCACGGGCTTCCTGCTCGATGCGCTGTTTCAGCAGGTCGTTCAAATTCTGCTCGGGGGCGATTTCGGTCTCCAGCTCCTCGCTCAGCTTCTGGCGCACACGATCCTTGGCCTGTTGCTCGATTTCGTCGATCCGGGGCTGCAACGCTTGGTCGAACTCCGGACGGATCGTCGGGTCATCCCAACTGCCGCGGATGCGGACCGGGATGGAGAGGATCTGGTCGCTGCCCGCGCGGGCCAGCTGCGGCGTGAACAGGTAGTCGAGATCCCGTGCCCCCAGTCCGATGCGCCCCTTGCCCTGCGCCCGCAGCCCCTTGAGCAGCAGCAGAAGGTCCTCGTTCTTCAGGCTGCCTTCCTTGATCTCGTAGCTGGCCGAGAGCTGGTCGAACACGGTGCTGCCGCCATTGCCGCCCGAGCGCATCAGTGCCTCCAGGTCGAAGCCGGTGAAGAAGCCCTTGCCAGCCTCCAGCCAGCCCTTGCCGCTGAGCGAGCGCATGATCGCATCGATCGAATTGCCCGAGCCGAGGAATTCCAGCCCGCCCAGAGCCTCGCCGTTCAGTCGGGTGTAATCGGCAGTCTCGCCCAAGGCGCGCTCCAGAAGGATGCCATCAAAGGTCAGGTTGCCGCCCACTGACAGCCCGTTTCGGTTATTCGCCACCAGCTGCCCCTGCACCTGGCCGCCAAACATCGCCGCGGGCAGAAATTTCAGCACCGCGCGGCTGCGTTCGATGGTCAGGTTCAGCTGGCTTGCGCCCATCCGAATACCGCCAGCCGCGAGACTGTCGAAGGACATGTCCACATCCGCATCCGCCAAATCCAGTATCGAGGCATCAATATGCTCCGTCGACCAGCCCGAGGCAGAGGCGCTATCCGCCTCGCCCGCGGCCTGACGCGCGTCAGCCTTACCGGCGGCCAGAAGAGTGGAAAGATCCAGCGCCTGCCCCTTGAGTTGGGCGGTAATCTTCGGACGCTCCCCGATGGCGACATCCGCGGCCCCGGTCAACCGATTGCCACCGGTCTCCACGATCAGGTCACGCAGGGACAGACGCCCGTCCGCCGTATAGGTCGCATCGGCGCCGAACATCGCCTTCTGGGCCAAGCCCAGGGTTGGCGGCAGTGCAGCCCCCAGCGCAGCCGCCATCTGTCTTGCGTTGGTCGCGGCCACCGTCAGCCGACCACTGCCCTCGCCACGCACATCCGCGTGGCCGTCGTAACGTGCCTTGCCGCCCGGCGCCGCGATGGACAGACCGACCGGGGCCACCTCGCCAGAGAGGAAAGCCGCGAAGGTTCCGATCTCCGCCTCGACCTCGACCGGCTCTCCCGCGGGGCGGAGCGTCGCGCGCACCGTGGCGGGCCCGGTCGGATCCGGCCAACGCAGTCCGAAGTCGGCGTTGCTCAACGCCACCGGGTCCTGACCATGCACGGTGTACCGCAGGGAGGCGCCGGTCAGCTCGACCGCCTCGATCCGCAAGGGCAGAGTGCTGTCACCCCCAGCCGGTGCGACACTGCCATCAGCTGGCGGCGGGCCGAATTCCCAGTTGCCGGTGCCATCTTCGCGGGTTGCAAGGTTGAGATGCGGCAATATGGCCGAGACTTCGGTCACGCGCACGTTGCCACGCAACAGATCCGCAGCATCGACCCCGATGGTCAGCCGTTCCGCCCGCAACAGCGGCTCGGGCCCGGCCCATGGCGCGTTGGACAGGGTGACGGCATCCGCCTTGACGCCCAGCACCGGCCAGAAGCTGAGCCGCACCGGACCGCCAAAGGTCAGCTTGCGCCCGGTCTGGCTTTCCAGCTGATCCGCCGCCAGCCGGGCGATTTTCTCTCCCGGCAACAGCACCACCAGAGCCGCCAGCAACGCCACCGTCAGCACCAGCGCCGAAATGACCCGGATTATCAGCTTCATCAGCCCACTCCTCATGCCCTGCCACCCTTGGTCCGGGGGCTTTTCCCCAGATTACCCGGTGCGGGCGGACGCGCAATGGCAGAAGCTGGTGACAGACGTCATCATCCCAGACGCCGCAGGATTTCGGCGCTGGCGCAGAAGTCCGGGATCGCCGCCTGGTCAGCATTCTTCTGCGCGGTCAGCCACAGGGCGCAGGTCTTGCTGCACCCGCCGCCGCGGCAGGCCGTGACCAATTGCGAAAACTCCAATGGCGATAGGCGCCCTTCCGCCAAGGCTGCATCGAGATCCAGCCCGGCAGCGGACGCCAGCGAGCGCAGCAGCCAGAGATGGCGATAGATATACCCGAGACTCCGCGTCTCGTCACCCAGATCTCTCATGCCAGAAGCCTTGAACCTGAATGGAGGATTTTGCGCGGCATCAGTCTCGCGGCTCCTGCAAATAGGCCAGAAGGTCCCGATTGCGGCAGAAATCCGGTGCCAGCCCCTGCCCAGCCCCCGCATCCGGCGCTTCGGTCAGCCACTTTTTACAGGCTTTGACATTGCCGCAACGCCGACAGCGCAGCACCGCCTCGGCGATTTCATCGAACTGGAAAGCCCCCGAGACCGCCTCCTCCTCAAGGTCGAGGCCAACGGCACAGGCCGTCCGGTCAAACAGTTCGGCATGTTGTTTCAGCGAAAGTTGCGAGGGCATGGCACGGATCCTGCTATCATTCATTTCAGGTGCACCTTAGGGTGCCCGTGCCAGTGCCTCCTTGACCTAGGTCAAGTCAGTCAGCGGACCGACCCGCGCGGTCCGCAGCGATCTTTCAGTGGTGCTGCCCGAGATATTCGCGGACTGCATCCTGTACGCGGCGAAAGCGGTCGCCGCCCAGCTTCTTGCCACCATACCAGCGCGTCACGATGATCAGGTGGTCGGACAGCTGCTCGCGTTCCATCATGCGCAGGATGACCATACCGGCACCGCTTTCGCCGTCATCGGCCTTGAGCGCGCCGGTGGGCAGCACGGCCGCCCAGGTATTGTGGGTCGCCTTGGCGTACGCCCGGTCGGATTTCAGCTCGGCCAGCACCGCGTCGATATCGGCGCGGGTTCGCACACGCGCACCGCTGACCGCATAGCGCGAGCCGCGGTCGCTCAGCACCACGCCGAGCCGGTTGAGTGTCTGCACGGCCGCAGCGCCGTCCTCTGCTGACATGGTCAGTTCAACCCGTGGCGCTGGATCGTTGACTGCACCACCTGCACCCGGTTCGGGTTGGGCGGATGGGTGCCCAGGAACTGGTCGCCCGGATCCGGCAACCGGTTGAAGAACTGCACGCCCACGCTGGGGCGATACCCCGCGGCATGGGTGATGATGGTGCCCAACTCGTCCGCCTCCAGCTCATGGCTCTTGGAGTAGGCCCTCGAGCCGACAAAGCCGCCCAGGTCCCGTGCCAGCGACACGGCCGCCTCGCTGCCGCCGAACACTGACGTGATCGCCCCCGCGCCGACGCTCGCCAACACGGTTGTCTGCTCCTGTCGTGCCAAATGGCCCCGGATGTGATGGGCCGCTTCATGGGACATCACGAAGGCGAGTTCATCCTCGTTGGCGATTTCGCGCAGCATGCGCTGGGTAAAGGTGATCAGCGGGCGTCCGTTGCGATCGAGGCTCTGGTAGGCGTTGGGCGCGGCGGAGGGGTTCGGATCTATGCCGATCAGGAAGTCACAGTTCATGCCCTGCGTGCGCTTGCGGCACTCGCGTTCCGCAACCGGCTCCACCCGCCGTGACACGGACGCAAAGGCCGCCTTCGCCTGCGCGGCGGACATGCCCTTCGTCGAGGAAGCCGGGGTCGGCGCATTCGGCACGGGCGCCGGTTGTGACGTCGGCACCGGTGTGGTGGTCAGGGTACAGGCGCTGACGGACAAGGCCAGCAAGCAGGAAAACAGGCGCATGACGGCTCCTTTCACATTTCGCGCACTGTATCGCAGCTCCGCCCCCGTTCGCAATCGCGCGGCGGCGGAACTTTGCCGGAAGGATCATGTGAACGGCAGCGTTTTGAAGGTCTTGCCAGATTGCTGGCGGTCATGCAGGCTGGCAGCATGTTTACAATCGAACATGAGTTTGACTCCACAGTCATCACCCTGGTTGACGAGGACAATGTCCCGCTCGCCGAGGATGTCACCATCAACGCCTTCGCCGAGTGCGTCACCGTGGAACAGTATGATCCACGCACCGACAGCGTGCAGAAGATCACCCTGTCCCATTTTCAGGTGCGGGATCTGGCCGCGGCCCTGGACCTGCCCGAAGGCGTGTACCGCCTGATTGAGGAAAAGGACTAGCCCCGCTGCGAGCCTGAGCCGACGGGACCGGTATAAACGAAGAGCTTGTTGCGTGATGTTGCCCCGCGGCACAACTCCAGTTGACTTGCAGCCACCCCCATGGCGCGGGCCAGCAGGCGGCGGATCGCCTCGGTTGCCTTGCCGTTTTCCGGCGGCTCCTTCACCATCACCCGCAGAGATCCGTCATCGGCCTGCGCCACGGCATCCCGCGCCGAACGCGGCTGCGCGCGCACCGGAATCTGCTGGCCCGGCACGCAAAGATGGCCCAGATCGGGCAGGTCCTTCCTTTTCGGTTTACCCATCGGCCGAGATTTTCCCTTCGAAACCGGGAAAACCATAGACGCCCCCGGGGGTGCCCGTCTATCACTCGCGTGATGCCCCAGCTGCGCCCTTCCCTGCTTGCCTCTGGCAGGCATTCCCTGCACGCAAGGCCTTTGCCCCTTGAAAATTGACCGCAGGTTGCCGAAATAGACGGCAAGCGATGTAAAAAGGATTTACATATGTCCGAAAGTTCCGCTCCCGCCAGCCGCAACGACGCCGCGCTGGAGTTCCTGCTCACCCGCCGTTCGCGCCCGGCAAAGACCCTGACGGCTCCGGCCCCCACGCGCGACCAGCTGCTGCCGATCCTGACAGCCGCCGCCCGCACCCCCGACCATGGCAAGCTGGAGCCTTGGCGCTTCATTGTCGTCGAACGCCCGGCCATGGCGCGTCTCGCCACCTTGACCGAGGAAGCCGGAACCCGCCTTGGCAAGAGCGCCGAGGACATCGCCAAGGGGCGCAGCCAGTTCGACCTCGGGCAGCTGGCCGTGGTTGTGGTCGAAGTTCAGACCCCCAGCCCCAAGATCCCGGCAATCGAGCAAAGCTACTCTGCCGGCGCCGTCTGCCTGTCGCTGTTGAACGCAGCGCTGGCCTCGGGCTGGGGCGCCAACTGGCTCAGCGGCTGGGCCAGCCATGATCCGCAGTTCTGCAAGGAGGCCTTTGGCCTTGAGGCGCATGAACGGGTGGCGGGCATCATCCATATCGCGACCGAAACCGCACCGCCGCCAGAGCGCCCGCGCCCCGACATCGATGCCAAGACGACCTGGATCAGCGCATGATTTTTGACGCCTTTTTCAAGACCCTGGGCCAATCCGGGGATCCACGGTTTCGCCGGGTGCTGTTCAAGGGGCTGGGGCTGACCATTGGTTTGCTGGTGGCAGCCTATGCCGGTTTCGTGGTGCTGATCCAGTGGCTTGTCGGTCCCGACGCCACGCTGCCGCTGGTCGGACAGGTGACCTGGCTGGATGACCTTCTGTCGGTCGGCTCCCTGTTCGTGATGCTGCTCTTGTCGGTGTTCCTGATGGTGCCGGTGGCATCGGCCATTACCTCGCTGTTTCTCGAGGACGTGGCGCAGGCGGTCGAGGACAAACATTACCCCGCCCTACCCCCGGCGGCCAAGGTGCCGTTCTGGGACGGGGTCAAGGATACCGTCAATTTTCTGGGCCTGCTGATTGCCGCCAACCTTCTGGCGATCGTGCTCTATCTTCTGTTTCCGCCCGCGATGCTGTTCATCTTCTGGGGGCTGAATGGCTTCTTTCTGGGGCGCGAATATTTCACCCTTGCGGCCGCGCGGCGCATCGGCACCGCCGAGGCCAAGAAACTGCGGCGAAGGCATGCAGGCACCATCTGGGTGGCCGGTACGTTGATGGCGATGCCGTTGTCGGTGCCGCTGCTGAACCTGATCATCCCGATCCTCGGGGCGGCAACATTCACCCATCTCTACCACGCGCTGTCGCGGCAGTAATGCACTATGCGCGCCGCGCAGCAGCGCGGCGCCACACCCAAGCCGGGCTTGGAAATGAATATTTACTCGAAAGACGTGAAGGCAGAAACGCGACTGCCACGGGCCGCCGGGCCCTGAAGCTCCGGGCCCGCTCGTTGCTGGTCCTGACGGGTTACTTCGCGTCGCCGGAGACCGGCGGCATCATGCCCATCCAGTCAAAGTCACGCACCGAGATCACGCCAGAAATCACGATGGCGCAGGTTACCGCCCAGATCAGAGCGGCAACCCCGGTGGTGATCCAGGCCTTCTGTTTCAGGTAGTGATTTTCAGGTGCGCCTGCATGGGTGCCCGGCACCACCTCGCCAAGGTCGCCCTGTGTCTGCAGGCGAATCGGGATCACCACCAGAAAGGTCATGAACCAGATGACCGCATAAAGCACTATTGCTGAAGTCACACCCATGTCGTCGGCCTCCGGTGAATTTGCCTGCCCCCAAAATGGGGCAGGACGCTCATAACGTCAAACCTGCTCGAGTTCCACCAGGCAGCCGTTGAAATCCTTCGGGTGCAGGAACAGCACCGGCTTGCCATGGGCGCCGATCTTGGGCTCCCCCGTGCCCAGCACCCGGGCCCCTTCGGCCTTCAGGTGATCGCGCGCGGCGAGAATATCCTCGACCTCGTAGCAGATATGGTGAATGCCGCCTGCCGGGTTCTTCTCGAGAAACCCCTTGATCGGAGAGTTTTCGCCCAGCGGATACAGCAGTTCGATCTTGGTGTTGGGCAGTTCGATGAAGACCACCGTCACCCCGTGATCCGGCTCATCCTGAGGCGCGCCCACCTTGGCGCCCAAGGTGTTGCGGTACTGCGCGGATGCCGCCTCAAGGTCGGGGACGGCAATGGCTACGTGGTTCAATCGGCCGATCATCAGGTCTGCGCTCCTCTTCGCATTTTGTTCCCTTGCCTAGGTTATGCGGCCATTGCTGCGCCGCGGCAAGTGCGCCATTGCGCGCGGGGTGGCGGTTGCCCGCAGCGGCGCGCGCCGCGTTAACCCGGTATTAGCCTAGAGTTCCTAGCGTCGTGGCATATCCCGCAAGGAGGATAAGTTATGGACGATTCGGAACTGTTTGCAGCCGCCCAACGCATGCCCACTTCACGCCGCCCTCTTCTGGGCCTGACCATTCTCGTAGTGGAGGACAGTCGCTTTGCCTGCGAAGCCATGCGTCTTCTGTGCCTGCGAAGCGGTGCCCGCATTCGCCGCGCCGATTGCCTGAAATCGGCCCGCCGTCATTTGCAGGTCTACCGTCCCTCGGTGCTGATCGTCGACGTCGGCCTGCCGGATGGGTCCGGTCTGGATCTGATCAGCGAGCTTGCCACGGCCAGCGCCCGCCCGGATGTCATCCTCGCCACGTCTGGCGACCCGGCGCTGCAGCAGCCCGCCATTGAGGCCGGGGCCGCCGATTTCATGGAAAAGCCCATCACCTCGCTTGCGACCTTTCAGCAGAAGATCCTGGCCGCCCTGCCCGCCAGCCAGCAGGCCAGCGGGCCGCGCAGCCTGACGGATGAGACCGTAGAACCCGACCAGCTCGCCTTTCGCGACGACATGGCCCATGCCGCGGATGTTCTCAGCATGGGGCAGGAAGAGAAGACCATCGCCTATCTCGCGCAATTTCTCGGCGGTGTTGCCCGCAGCGCCGGAGACCGGGCGCTGGCCGATGCCGCCGAGCAGCTGGCGGAATCGCGTCGAAACGGCAAACCGCTGACGCAGGATACGGCAATCGTCGCCGGTCTCGTGCAGGAGCGGCTGGAACGCAAGGCGGCGATCTGACATGGGCGAGATTTTCCTGATCGCCCTGACGACCCTGGTGATCGTGCTTTATGGTCAGACCCGGCTGGAGGCACGCACCATCCGCCGCAACCGCAGCACGGCTGCGGATCAACCGCTGATCCTGCACCCCCCCAAGGGCTGACAAGGGCTGACCGGAGGGGCTGGGCACCGCCGTGGACGGGCGCGCTTGGCTTGCGGCGCGGACCTGGCTGCCCCCTGTGTGATCGGTCTGCGGCTAAAGCAGCAGCTGCGGATCCGCCCCCATGTCCAACCCGGGAAAGACCACATTTTCAAGGTCGCGCTGCGTCGCGCCAGTCGCACCGTGCAGAAGCCAGGCCAAGTGGCTGCGCACGTCCCCTGTGGGCATCAGGTCGCGCCGGTCGTAAAGATCCGCCTCCGCAAGGCCCGGCCACTGCCCCAGCACCCGACCGCCCCGCAGCGCGCCCCCCGCCAGCAGCATCGCCCCGCCCGTGCCATGGTCCGTGCCGCCAGTGCCATTCTCGCGGGCGGTCCGTCCGAACTCGGTCACGGCGACAACAACCGTTTTCTGCCAGACCGGAGCCCCGACACCGTCGCGCAAGGTCAGGATCGTGTCCGACAACCGCCCCAGCGCCGAGGTCAGTCCGGCAGCCTGGCGAAAATGCGTGTCCCATCCGTTGATCGAGAAGGCCGCAATCCGGGCGTCGCCGCTCAGCTGCTGCGCCGCGTAGTCCGCGACCTGCGTATGAGCCTTGCCAGACGGTGGCTGCATCATCGTCTGCATCGCCCCGTCTTCGTCGCTGTCCTCGGCGCCGCCGTCGCCAAGCGACAGATCCCCGCGGGTCAGTTCCAGCGCCTCGTTCAGGGCGCGGTGAAACAGCGGGTCATCCTCCATCAGCAGCCCCGCCAGACGCTCGGCCTGCGGCGACATTGCCAAGCCGGCACCTGGCGCCCATTGCGAGACCGGAGCCGTCCCTTCCAACATCAGCAGTCTTTCGTGGCCGATGGCGAAAGCGGTGCGCGCTTCGACCTCCGGCATCTGCTGCAACATGCGGTTCAACCAGCCACCATCTGCGGTGCCGAGCGCCATCGTGCCGGCCTCCAGCAGATCCTGACCATCAAAGTGACTGCGCCGGTCGCGATAGGGCGTGGAAACCGCCTGCACGAACCCAAGCTCACCGCGCTGCCACAGCGGCATCAGTTTGGCGAGGCCGGGATGCAGCGCATAAAACCCGTCCAGATCCGCCGCCCCGGCCTGCGGCCCGGCTGACAAGGACTTGCGCAACTTGGCGAGATTGGGGTCGCCATAGGGCTGCACCACGTCGAGCGCATCCATCCCGCCGCGCAAGATAATGACCACCAGCCGGGTCTCCCAAGGCGCGGCGGCAAAGCTGACCGGCGTCAGCAGCGGGCTGGCCGCCAGTGAACAGCCCATGGCGGCTGTGCGGGTCAGAAAGGAACGGCGGGACAACGTCATGGCGATCTCCTGGTCTCAGCGGCGCTGGAAGGCCGGGGCGGACAGCACCAGCCCGATAGCCTCCGCCCGTGTTTCGGCCGCCCCGGCCGCGAATTGCACCCGTGCATCCGCGAAGTGACCCAAGGCAGTGGCTGCAAACTGTCGCGGATCCGGCAAAGGCTCGGTCAGTTGCCGCGGCGCGGCCAGCGCCCAGCGCAACCGCGCCGCCAGTGCGGCGGGCGTGATCCAGGCGCTGTCTTCTTCGGGCCAACCATCCGGCCCGTTGGAAAAGCCCCAACGCTGCCCCATCGGCGTCAACGGTGTGAGGAACAGGCGGCGCTGCTGGCCTGGGCGCAGACCAGCGATCTGGTCTTCATTCAGCCCCAGCGCCCGGCACGCAGAGGCCACGTAGTCGAACGGCGGCTTTACGTTGGCCAATTTCGGCGCCCAGGCGGCGGGATGCTCCAGCAGCGCCTGATAGACCGCCAAAAGATCACCGTCAGTCGACTGATAACGGGCGGCGAGCTGCTCAACCAGGTCCGGGTCCGGCTTATCCGCGGTGAAATGCACGGCCAGTTTCCAAGCTATATGCCGCGCGGTGGCCGGGTGGCGCGCCAGATCACGCAGCGCTTCCAATACCTGCTCCAGCCGGGCACGCCCGCCGCCATAGCTTTGCCCGAGCACCGTTTCAGCCCCCGGTTCGGCCATGCGCGGACGGAAGACAAACTGGTTGTCGCGGGTAAGCCCCAACCCGGTGAACAGCTCCGCCAACTCGCGCACATCCGTCTGGCTGTAGGGGCCATCAACGCCGAGCGTATGCAGCTCGAGAACTTCGCGGGCGAGATTCTCATTCAGCCCGTCGCGCCCCTTGCGCTGTTTCGCGGCCGGGCTGCCGGGCCCGGTTGACCGGTTCTGATCCAGATAGTGCAGCATCAGGGGGCTGGTGACGACGGCAATCAACATCTCCTCGAACCGGCCTGTCAGATGCGGTCGAATCACGCTCTCGGCATAGGGCGCTGCCAGCATCCGGGTGGCCGGAGATTTGCCCTGGGCCGTGAAATGATCCGCCCAGAACAACGTCAGCCGCTCGCGCAGCCCGTCGCGTGTATTCACCTGCCGCAACAGGCGCTGCCCATGCCAGCGCAAGCGGTCCTGCACATTCTTTCGCCGCAGCGCCTTGAACGCCTGTTCCGCCTCAGATTGCGCCGCCGCGTCCTCGGCCTGCCGCCGCTGCCGGTTCAACCGCCGATACTCCGGCACAGTTGCAGAGGCTTCCTCAAGGCTGGCGATTGGAAAGCGCCTGGCCATTTCGTCCGGCCCTTGCAGGCGCGTCAGCATCTCGGTTACCGAGGTCGGCGCCGCGACCCTTGGTGACAAGCCGCAGCCAAAGCGGATCGCTGCCAGATCACTGTCAAACTGCATCGCACCGAAACTCCCAGTGGTCCGTCACCTGCGGCAAGAATACCCGATCACGGCCCGCCCGCCACAGTTCAGTTGATCTTACGCGGCGGAGCTCCGCCAGTTCCGTCGCCCGCCGTGCAAAACCCCGCTTGTCGCAGCCCGGACGACCCCAAGGACGCCAAGACGAAAAAGGCCCGAGGAACGATCCCCGAGCCTTTCCAATGCAATCCTGCTGCAGCAGTCCGTCGCTGTTACTGATCCTGCGGGATCACCCGCAGCCCCAGCTCCATCAGCTGCTCTGCCATCGGCTCGGACGGGGCCGACATCATCAGGTCTTCGGCGCGCTGGTTCATCGGGAACATGATGACTTCGCGGATGTTGGCCTCGTCTGCCAGCAGCATGACCATGCGGTCGATGCCGGCCGCGCAACCACCGTGCGGCGGGGCGCCGTACTGGAACGCGTTGACCATGCCGCCGAAGCGCTTGCGCACCTCTTCCTCGCCATAGCCCGCGATTTCAAACGCCTTGAACATGATTTCCGGCTTGTGGTTCCGGATTGCGCCGGAGACCAGCTCGTAACCGTTGCAGGCGAGGTCGTACTGGTAACCCTTGACCGACAGCGGATCGGACAGCAGCGCGTCCATACCGCCCTGCGGCATCGAGAACGGGTTGTGCTCGAAATCGATCTTGCCGGTTTCCTCGTCCTGCTCGTAGATCGGGAAATCGACGATCCAGGCAAAGGCAAAGCGATCCTTGTCGATCAGGCCCAGCTCTTCGCCGATGACGGTGCGGGCCTTGCCTGCCACCGCTTCGAAGGACTTCGGCTTGCCGCCGAGGAAGAAGGCCGCATCGCCAACGCCCAGTCCCAGCTGCTGGCGGATCGCCTCGGTACGCTCGGGGCCGATGTTCTTGGCCAGCGGACCGGCCGCCTCCATGCCGTCGGCGCCCTCGCGCCAGAAGATGTAGCCCATGCCCGGCAGGCCTTCGCCTTGCGCGAACTTGTTCATGCGGTCGCAGAACTTGCGGGAGCCGCCGGTGGGGGCCGGGATGGCCCGGATTTCGGTGCCTTCCTGCTCGAGAAGCTTGGCGAAGATGGCAAAGCCCGAGCCGCGGAAATGCTCGGAGCAATCCTGCATCTTGATCGGGTTGCGCAGGTCCGGCTTGTCGGTGCCGTACCACTTGGCCGCATCCTTGTAGGAAATCTGCGGCCACTCGTGCGGCGCATCCACCTTGCGGCCACCGCCGAACTCCTCGAACACGCCTGCCATCACCGGCGCGATGGTATCGAAGACATCCTGCTGGGTGACAAAGGACATTTCCATGTCGAGCTGGTAGAAGTCGGCGGGCGACCGGTCGGCGCGCGGATCCTCGTCGCGGAAGCAGGGCGCGATCTGGAAATACTTGTCGAAGCCGGAGACCATCATCAGCTGCTTGAACTGCTGCGGTGCCTGCGGCAGCGCGTAGAACTTGCCCGGATGCAGACGCGAGGGCACCAGGAAGTCGCGCGCACCCTCGGGGCTGGAGGCGGTGATGATCGGGGTCTGGTACTCGTTGAAGCCAAGATCCCACATCCGCTTGCGGATCGATTGGATCATGTTGGCGCGCAGCACCATGTTCTTCTGCATCTTCTCGCGGCGCAGGTCGAGGTAGCGATAGCGCAGGCGGGTTTCCTCGGGGTATTCCTGCTCGCCGAAGACCATCAGCGGCAGCTCTTCGGATTTGCCCAGAACCTCGATGTCGCGGATGAAGACTTCGATTTCGCCGGTCGAGATCTTGGGGTTCACGAGGCTTTCGTCACGGGCCTTCACTTCGCCGTCGATGCGGATGCACCATTCGGAGCGGACCTTCTCGATTTCGGCAAACACCGGGCTGTCCGGGTCCGCCATCACCTGGGTCACGCCATAATGGTCCCGCAGGTCAATGAACAACAGACCACCGTGGTCCCGGACCCGATGAACCCAGCCCGAGAGGCGGACGGTTTCACCGACGTTGGATTTGTTCAGTTCGGCGCAGGTATGGCTGCGGTAAGCGTGCATGGGTTGACCTTTCGTGTCTCGGGCCGTCTTGAGGGCCGCCTGACCGGGGGCGGACCGTCCGTAGGGATGCGCCAAGGCGGCGCTGGAATTCGTCCGGGCTGGTACACTAGGTTGCGGCTCGCTTGTCAAGCAAACTGGGTGCTTTCGGGGCGGTTACCCGAGCGTTTTTGCCCCTCGAAGCGCTCCCCGGGCCACCTCTCACCCCCCTGCCCGCCATGTCGGCGTGATGCCGCCATCTGGGCCGACTGGCCGATTTCAGGCCTGTCCCCCGCCCTTTTCCCGGCCCGGGTGAGGCAACCGCGCAGCTGATCCGAATGACCGGGCTCAGCCTTCGACCAGCCGTGCCGGTATCAGCCCGCGCAGGGAATTGCCCATATAGATGGCCTGCGCATTCCGTAGATCCGCCAGCGTCAGCACCGCCTCGCGGCATTCCGCGCGTTCAAGCAGATGCTGACGCAACACCCCGGGCAGCAAGCCGCACGCCAGCGGTGGCGTTTTCATTTGCCCGTCCGGACCGATAACGAAGATGTTGGTGATCGTCCCCTCGCAGACTTTGCCCCGCTGGTTGACGAACAACAGCTCGTCCACGCCCTCCGGCAGCGCGGCCCGGGCGGCATCGTAAAGCGCGCGACGGGTTGTCTTGTGCCGCAGCCAGACGTCGCCGCTGTCGAGACGCGCTTGCGAGATCCCCAGCCGCCACATCGCGGGCGTTGCCCCCAGCGGTGTCGTGGCCAGCGCGAACTGTCCGGCCGCGTCCAGCGTCAACCGGCAGCGCTGCGGCGCGTCACCACCTGCTTCAGTCACGGCTGCCTGCGCCTTTTCGCGATCGAAAGGAACGCCAAGCGCCTGAGCGCTTCGCTCCATCCGGGCCAGGTGCAACGCCAGATGACGCGCGCCCTCGCCCGGGTGCCAGCCAAAAGTCTCGATCAGGCGGAAAGCGGGATCGTTCTGGACGGCGGAACCTGGGCGAACCGGGCTTTCCATAGCGCTTCCTCATATTCGGATTGAGCGGTGCTGTCCCAGACCACGCCGCCGCCCACGTTCAGGGTGGCGCGGCCGTCCTCCAGCATCACCGTGCGGATCGCCACGTTGAACTCGGACGATCCATCCGGCGCGGCCCAGCCGATTGTGCCACAATAGATGTCACGCGCCCAGGGCTCCAGCTCGGCCAGGATTTCCATCGCGCGGATCTTGGGGGCACCGGTGATCGATCCGCAGGGAAACAGCGCGCCCAGGATATCCGCCAGCCCCGCGTCGGGCCGCAGTTTCGCCCGCACCAGCGACACCATCTGGTGCACGGTGGCGTAGCTCTCCACCGCAAACAGCTCCGGCACATGCACCGAACCGGTTTGCGCGACGCGGCTGATATCGTTGCGCAGAAGATCGACGATCATCAGGTTCTCGGCGCGGTTTTTCTCGTCCTGGCGCAAAAAGTCGCGGCGGCGCGCATCCTCGAGCGGATCATCGCTGCGCGGCTGGGTGCCCTTCATCGGGCGGGTCTCGATCACGCCTTCGGCATCAGTGCGGAAGAACAGCTCCGGCGAGCGCGACAGAAGGTCCGGCAGACCGTCCTGTTCGACCAGCACGCCGTGGCCGACCGCCTGCTTGGCCTGCAGCGCGGCATAAAGATCCTCAGCGGTCCCATAGGCATCCGCAGCAATCGGGAAAGTCAGATTGGCCTGATAGATGTCGCCCTTGCCGATGTTGCGGTTCACCTCGGCGAAGGCCTCAGCGTAGCGTTCATAGCTCCAACGGGGGGTAATTGCTTCCAAACCGGCACAGCCCGGCTGCGGGCCGGGCCGCGCGCGGCCCTCAGCGTTCTGCGGCAGCGGTGCCTCGTAGACCCCGAAACACAACAGCGGCAGCCGACGCCCTTCAGGCATCCGGCCCGACAGCTTCGGCTCCAGCGCGTAGCCCAGCTCATAGGTGGCATAGCCGGCCAGCCAGTTCCCTTCGGCCCGCGCCCTATCCAGTGCAGCCAGCGCCGCGGACACCTGTTCCAGCCGATCGGCACGGATCACGCGCTGCGGCCGGTCAAAATATGTGCCACCCTGCAAGGGTCCGCGATCAAAACGAATCCGCACCAGAATTGACTCCATCAGTTTCTGGCCCCCACATATAGACGTTCGCAATGCGAACAAAGGGGGTGGATGCGGCATTTTCCAATCCTTTTCCGATCCCCCTTGAACCTTTCGGCGCGGTGCCTATAACGCAGGACAATTTGGGCGCACCTCGGCGCCCGTGATTCAAAGCCTGCTCGCGCGAAAAACCAAAGGAAGCCTGCCATGCCCAAAAGAACGGACATCCAGTCGATCATGATCATCGGAGCCGGTCCGATTGTCATTGGGCAAGCCTGCGAGTTTGACTACTCCGGCGCCCAGGCCTGTAAGGCCCTGCGCGAAGAGGGCTACCGGGTCATTCTGGTGAACTCCAACCCGGCCACCATCATGACCGATCCGGGCCTGGCCGACGCCACCTATATCGAGCCGATCACCCCCGAAGTGGTTGCCAAGATCATCGAGAAAGAGCGCCCCGACGCGCTGCTGCCTACCATGGGCGGTCAGACCGGCCTCAACACCTCGCTGGCGCTGGAAGAGATGGGCGTGCTTGAGAAGTACGGCGTCGAGATGATTGGCGCCAAGCGCGAGGCCATCGAGATGGCCGAAGACCGCAAGCTGTTCCGTGAAGCGATGGATCGCCTCGGTATCGAAAACCCCAAGGCCACCATCGTCACCGCCCCCAAGAAGGCGGACGGTTCTGCCGATCTGGACGAAGGCGTGCGCATCGCGCTGGAAGCGCTGGATGAGATCGGCCTGCCCGCGATCATCCGCCCCGCCTTCACCCTCGGCGGCACCGGCGGTGGTGTGGCCTACAACCGCGACGACTACATCCACTTCTGCCGCTCCGGCATGGACGCCTCGCCGGTGAACCAGATCCTGGTCGACGAAAGCCTGCTTGGCTGGAAGGAATACGAAATGGAGGTCGTCCGCGACAAGGCGGACAACGCGATCATCGTCTGCTCGATCGAGAACGTCGACCCGATGGGCGTGCACACCGGCGACTCGATCACCGTGGCACCCGCGCTGACGCTGACCGACAAAGAATACCAGATCATGCGCACCCACTCGATCAACGTGCTGCGCGAGATCGGCGTCGAGACCGGCGGCTCCAACGTGCAGTGGGCGGTGAACCCCGCCGACGGCCGCATGGTGGTGATCGAAATGAACCCGCGGGTGTCGCGCTCCTCGGCGCTGGCCTCCAAGGCGACCGGCTTCCCGATTGCCAAGATCGCGGCGAAACTGGCGGTCGGCTACACCCTGGACGAGCTGGACAACGACATCACCAAGGTGACCCCGGCCTCGTTCGAGCCGACCATCGACTATGTCGTCACCAAGATCCCGAAATTCGCCTTTGAGAAATTCCCGGGCTCCGAGCCGTACCTCACCACCGCGATGAAATCCGTGGGCGAGGCGATGGCCATCGGCCGCACCATCCATGAATCGCTGCAAAAGGCGCTGGCTTCGATGGAATCCGGTCTCACCGGCTTTGACGAGGTTGCCATCGACGGCGTCGGCGCCGGTGCGTGGGAGCCTGCCGGCGACAAGGCCGCCGTGATCAAGGCGATCGGCAAGCAGACGCCCGACCGGATGCGCACGATTGCCCAGGCGATGCGCCACGGCCTGTCGGATGATGAAATCCACGCCGTCACCAAGTTCGACCCCTGGTTCCTGGCCCGCATCCGCGAGATCGTCGAAGCCGAAGCCAAGATCCGCCAGGACGGCTTGCCCAAAGACGAAGCGGGCCTGCGCGCGCTCAAGATGCTGGGCTTCACCGACGCCCGCCTGGCCAAGCTGACCGACCAGAAGGAAGCCGACGTCCGCGCCGCCCGCCGCGCCCTGGGCGTCAACGCAGTGTTCAAACGGATCGACACCTGCGCTGCCGAGTTCGAGGCGCAGACCCCCTACATGTACTCCACCTACGAGACCCCCGCATTCGGCGATGTCGAATGTGAGGCGCGCCCGTCGGACAAGAAGAAAGTCGTCATCCTCGGCGGCGGCCCCAACCGGATCGGTCAGGGCATCGAGTTCGACTACTGCTGCTGCCACGCCTGCTTTGCGCTGACCGACGCGGGCTATGAAACCATCATGATCAACTGCAACCCGGAAACGGTGTCGACCGACTATGACACTTCGGACCGGCTGTATTTCGAGCCGCTGACGTTCGAACACGTGATGGAGATCCTGCGGGTCGAGCAGGACAACGGCACCCTGCACGGCGTCATCGTGCAGTTCGGCGGCCAGACCCCGCTGAAACTGGCCAACGCGCTGGAGGCCGAGGGCATCCCGATCCTGGGCACCTCGCCCGACGCCATCGACCTGGCCGAAGACCGCGAGCGCTTCCAGGCGCTGGTCAACAAGCTGGGTCTCAAGCAGCCGAAGAACGGCATCGCGTCCACCGACGAGCAGGCGCTGGCGATTGCCGAGGACATCGGCTTCCCGCTGGTGATCCGCCCCTCCTACGTGCTGGGTGGCCGGGCGATGGAAATCGTCCGCGACATGGACCACCTCAAACGCTACATCAACGAGGCGGTCGTAGTGTCCGGCGACAGCCCGGTGCTGCTCGACAGCTACCTGGCCGGCGCGGTGGAACTGGACGTGGACGCGCTGTGCGATGGCAAGAACGTGCATGTGACCGGCATCATGCAGCACATCGAAGAAGCCGGCGTGCACTCCGGCGACTCTGCCTGCAGCCTGCCGCCCTACTCGCTCGACAAGGGCGTGATCGAGCAGATCAAGGAGCAGACCAACGCCCTCGCGCTGGCGCTGAACGTGGTCGGCCTGATGAACGTGCAGTTCGCGATCAAGGACGGCGAGATCTACCTGATCGAGGTGAACCCGCGCGCCTCGCGCACCGTGCCGTTTGTTGCCAAGGCAACCGACAGCGCCATCGCCTCTATCGCCGCCCGCGTGATGGCCGGCGAGCCGCTGACCAACTTCCCGATGCGCCCGCCCTACGGGCCGGATGCGGGCTATGACGTCAACACCCCGATTGCCGACCCGATGACCCTGGCCGACCCGGACATGCCCTGGTTCTCGGTCAAGGAAGCGGTGCTGCCCTTCGCCCGCTTCCCGGGTGTCGACACCATCCTCGGCCCGGAAATGCGTTCCACCGGCGAAGTCATGGGCTGGGACCGCTCCTTTGCCCGCGCCTTCCTGAAGGCGCAGATGGGCGCTGGCATGAAGCTGCCGTCCAAGGGCCGCGCCTTCATCTCGATCAAGGATGCCGACAAGGGCCAGCTGATGCTGGAAGCGGCACAGATCCTTGTCGAACAGGGCTTTACCCTGGTCGCCACCCGCGGCACCCAAAGCTGGCTGGAAGCCCAAGGCGTACCTTGCGAGCTGGTCAACAAGGTCTATGAGGGCCGCCCGCACGTGGTCGACATGCTGAAGGACGGCGCGGTGCAGCTGTTGATGAACACCACCGAGGGCGCACAGGCGGTCGAGGACAGCAAGGAAATGCGGTCCGTCGCGCTCTACGACAAGATCCCCTACTTCACCACTGCAGCTGGCGCCAACGCCGCGGCACGTGCGATCAAGGCGCAGGCCGAAGGGGATGTCGAGGTGAAGTCGCTTCAGGGCTGACGCCCTTCGCTCAAGTCGCTCCGAGCGCTTTTTGCGCTCGGGCCAGATAAGCAAACACCCCGTCGCGCGAAACCCGCGGCGGGGTGTTTCTTTTGGCCGAATCGCAGAGGCGGACACAAGGATGGGGCCGAGTAAGAACAGAGTAGAACAGCGCGCCAAAACTGGCCGGCGACGGCAGCTCGCGCGTTTGCCGAAACAGTCTTGGTCCCGCCGGTAACGCGCACCAGAAGGCTGTAGCATAGAGGGCGAAAATTGATCAACCTGACGCACATAGTGCCATGTCAGGGATCCAAGATGGTGCGGTCGAGAAGACTCGAACTTCCACTCCGGTTAAGGAACAGCGACCTCAACGCTGCGCGTCTACCAATTCCGCCACGACCGCACTGTCTTAGGCTTGGTGTAGCGGCGTATAGACCAGCGTGACGGGGATGTGAAGTCGAAAATCATCATTTATGCCAGAATGTTCACGACCGCGAAAACCCGACCGCCGAAGAGGTAAATCAAGCGCGAGCGCTGCCTATGGATACTTGCCCCGGAATCGGGATATTGACCGCTGCATCCCCATGCGCAGGGGGCGCGCATCCAAATCACGGAGGGCAACAGCCATGGTTGAATGGATCACCACAGACGGTCTGGTTGACTATGATCAGGCGGTGGCCTTCATGGAAACACGCGCGGCGGCCATCGCGGCGGGAGAAACCGATGAATGTATCTGGTTGGTGGAACACCCTCCCCTCTACACGGCCGGCACCTCGGCCAAGCCCGAAGACCTGACCGACCCCGACCGGTTCCCGGTCTTCGACAGCAAGCGAGGTGGACAGTACACCTATCACGGCCCCGGCCAGCGGGTGGTTTACGTGATGCTGAACGTCGGCAAGCGAGGCCATGACGTTCGCCGCTTCGTGCAACAGCTCGAGTCCTGGGTGATCGCAGCGCTGGAGGAGTTCAACGTTCAGGGCCACATCCGGGAGGGGCGAGTCGGTGTCTGGGTCGAACGGCCCGACAAACCGCGGACACTCAGCGGCGGCCTGGCTGAAGACAAGATCGCCGCCATCGGCATCCGGCTGCGCAAGTGGGTCAGCTTCCACGGGATCTCCATCAACGTCGAACCCGATCTGGAGCATTTCACCGGAATCGTTCCCTGCGGCATCTCCGAGCATGGTGTCACCAGCCTGGTCGACCTCGGCCTGCCGGTGACGATGGCCGATGTCGATGTCGCCCTGAAGCGCAGCTTCACGCAGGTCTTCGGCGACAGCTAACTCGCGGAACTGGCGGCCGAAAACACGCAGGCGTCAATCGGATGCGGCGGCTGCACAATCCTGCAGCGCTGTCAGGACCAGCTCCGGGAAGGTATAAAACAGCGACGCCCCCGCCTCCTGGCTGACGCAAAGCTGCGCATTGCCCATGCCGCGAAGCGCCTCCCTTATCTGCGGCAGGGGGGCCACCTGGTCTTCACCGCCATGCACGAAGACCGCCCGCGTCTTTTGCCCCAGCCCCATATGCGCGAAGCCTCTGCGCATCACCCGCACGTCGGCCAGACACCCGGCGCCGCCCCTGTTCAGGAACAAATCCTGACTTTGCTTCAGGAGCGGCAGCAGGTGCAGCGCATCCAGCCGGGCCCGCTCGCGGCTGCCGGGCGCTGTTTGGGCGCGCAGCAATATCTCGTGGCCGTACCAGCGAATTGCGGTGGCCCATCCCTTCAGAAGGACAGGCAGCAACCACGGCGCGCGCCCGGCGCAAAACGCCACCAGCCATGCATAGCCACGGATGCCGCTGAACTGGCGCGGTGAACTGGCGTTGCAATTGGCCGCGACGGCCAGCAGGGCCGGAATTTTGCGATGCAGGCGGCTGGCTGCGGTGCAGGCGAACAAGGCCCCCGCCCGGTGGCTCAGCAGAATCGGTTTTTGCAGACCTTCCGTGGCGATCAGCGCATCCAGCTGCCGCACGCAGGCTTCAACCGGATCCTCCCCCGGCGCCAGCGGGTCCGAACTGCCGTAGCCGCCCCGCATCGGGGCGAACACCCTGAACCCAAGTTGCCGGAGCTGCGGCTGCAAGCGCTGCAGCGGCGCGATCCCATCCAGGATTCCATGCACGAAAATGACCGGCTGGCCGGTCTCAGCCCCGAGACGAAAGTATTGGCTGCGGCGCCCATTGCGCTCGACCAGCGTGGAGGCCGGTGGCAGCACTTCCCCCCTGGCGACTTTCAGGTCGCGGACATGTTCGGTCATCAGAAAGGCCGCGAGCCGAACCAGCGCAGCAACGTCGGGGGCCCCGAGCCGGGACGCAAGGTCGGTCACGCCCCCCGCCACCAAAGCGCCCTCGGCCGAGGCTTTTTCCAGGGGTGCCAACTCATCCGCAGTCGCCCCGATTACCGAGGCGACCTGCACCGCCGCCGCACTGTCCCACTCCAGTTCGAGCCGCTCAGCCATGACAGATCGTGCTGCGCCGCCTGAACGGGATGTCAGGACGGGGCGGCACAGGATGTACTCAGCGGCAGTGCCCGTCTCGAGAAGCAGCACTTCCTGACCGGATACCGCCCCCTGATGAACCTGTCGAAGAAAGTTGCGCCAGCGATTGCTGGAGGCCGCAGTCAGCCCCATCGCGTCGATCAGTTCGGCACCGCCGCTCAATTGCCGCGCCGCGCCTTGCGATGCGTTGATCAGTCGCCCCCCCGACCCGGCATCCACCAATAGCCAGAACCGACTGCAAACGCCTTTGTAACTGCCGGGGTGCTGGCGGTTGGCTTGCTGCCATTGGCCCTCGTGGATTTCCGCAGCTCGCGCGAAATGGGACTGCAAGAGCTGCGTTCCTCGGTCCCGTGCGCCGGTCGCAGTCCCGCCACGCCGCAGCGTCACCGCCCGCTCACTCGGCGGGGGCTGAAAGAAACGATCGAACTGTTCGGGCCGGATCACCGTTTCGTAAATAGCTGCAACAACCTGATCCAGCGACAAGGCCTGCGCATGACACAAGAGCGTCACTCCCGCCCCTCCGAATGCAACATTAAATACCCAAAAAGCAGCGCGCAAAGCGCCTCTGCTGACTAAAACCTTCTGGCTGATGTATCAGGCTTTCAGCCCGGTGATTGTAATCCTGCCGGTTTGCCTCAGCGCCTGGGGGCGACGGCAATACCGAACCCAACATGCGGCCCCTCGTACCGTTGAGCGCGTGCGCCACTTTCAAATCACAACCATTTTGCGAACCAGCTACGCCAAAACACGTCGCGAGTTCAACATTTATTTAAATTGGTAGCATCGAAATTACCTGTTCCCCTGCGCCGCGACAGTCAGGACCGCGGCGCAGGGGCTGGATAATCGGACCGGTCTTCAGGCCTCACACGGCCTCCAGAGCGGCCCGGATCTTCTCGGCCTGGGCGCCGATTGCGTCCTGATCGCCCATCTGGCCGGGTGCACGCAGGGCGACTCCCTCATGCCGGGGGAGAACGTGAAAATGGAGATGGAAAACCTCCTGGCCGCCAGCAGCTTCGTTGAACTGCTGCACCGTCACCCCATCCGCATCGAACGCCTTCATGACCGCTTGCGCCAATTTCTGAACCGTGCGCATGACAGCCGCCAACTGCTCCGGGGAGGCATCCAGCAAGTTCCGGCACGGGGTTTTCGGAATCACCAGCAAGTGACCGTCAGCGCGCGGCATGATGTCCATGAAGGCCAGCGTCTCTGCGTCCTCGTACACACGTGTCGAGGGGATCTCGCCGCGCAGAAGCTTGGCAAAAATATTGTCGAAATCATAGGTGGCCATCGGAGTCTCCTGTCTATCGCAGCCTTTGCTCCCCGGTTTTGGGCAGGACGCCCACGCAGGTCAAGCTCCGCACTGCGCGGCTGACCGGCCAGCAGATGCCGCCCCCTGCGGCAATAAATCTTGATCCATATCAAACTCCACCATTGAAGGCGCCGGCACGCCACACTAAAACGCCAAGGAATCCAGACCGCCCGGAGTCCGTCTCCTGGGGTCTTTCGTATTGCAGCAGGAGGCACCTAAATGGCAGACGCAGCCATTCATGGTCACGGCCACGAGGACGAGCGGAGCTTTTTCACCCGCTGGTTCATGAGCACGAACCACAAGGATATCGGCATTCTTTACCTGATCGTCTCGGCGATTGCAGGTCTCATCTCCGTCATCTTCACCGTCTACATGCGGCTGGAGCTGATGGATCCGGGCGTTCAGTACATGTGCCTGGAGGGCGCACGGCTGATCGCGGACGCCTCTGCCGAATGTACCCCCAACGGCCACCTCTGGAACGTGATGATCACCGCCCACGGTATCCTGATGATGTTCTTCGTGGTGATCCCGGCGCTGTTCGGCGGTTTCGGCAACTACTTCATGCCGCTGCAGATCGGTGCGCCGGACATGGCCTTCCCGCGGATGAACAACCTGTCGTTCTGGATGTATGTCGCGGGCACCTCGCTGGCGGTTCTGTCGGTGGTATCGCCGGGCGGCAACGACCAGCTGGGCTCCGGCGTCGGCTGGGTTCTGTATCCGCCGCTGTCGGTGAACGAAGGCGGCTACTCGATGGATCTGGCGATCTTTGCCGTCCACGTCTCGGGTGCGTCCTCGATCCTGGGTGCAATCAACATGATCACCACCTTCCTGAACATGCGTGCCCCGGGCATGACCCTGTTCAAGGTGCCGCTGTTCTCCTGGTCGATCTTCGTCACCTCCTGGCTGATCCTGCTGAGCTTGCCGGTTCTGGCCGGTGCCATCACCATGCTGCTGATGGACCGCAACTTCGGCTTCACCTTCTTTGACGCGGCAGGCGGCGGCGACCCGATCCTGTACCAGCATATCCTGTGGTTCTTCGGCCACCCGGAAGTGTACATCGTGATCCTGCCCGGCTTCGGCATCATCTCCCACGTGATCGCCACCTTCTCGCGCAAGCCCGTCTTCGGCTACCTGCCGATGGTCTGGGCGATCATCGCGATCGGCGTTCTGGGCTTCGTCGTGTGGGCGCACCACATGTACACCGTCGGCATGTCGCTGAACCAGCAGGCCTACTTCATGCTCGCCACCATGGTGATCGCGGTTCCGACCGGCGTGAAGGTGTTCTCCTGGATCGCGACCATGTGGGGCGGCTCGATCGAGTTCAAGGCGCCGATGATGTTCGCCTTCGGCTTCCTGTTCCTGTTCACCGTCGGCGGTGTGACCGGTGTGGTTCTGTCGCAGGCCGCGGTCGACCGCGCCTATCACGACACCTACTACGTGGTTGCACACTTCCACTACGTGATGTCGCTGGGTGCCGTCTTCGCGATTTTCTCGGGCATCTACTTCTACTTCGGCAAGATGACCGGCCGTCAGTACAACGAGCTGGGCGCCCAGATCCACTTCTGGCTGTTCTTCATCGGTGCAAACCTGACGTTCTTCCCGCAGCACTTCCTGGGCCGCCAGGGCATGCCGCGCCGTTACATCGACTATCCGGAAGGCTTTGCCTACTGGAACAAGATCTCGTCCTACGGTGCGTTCATCTCCTTTGCGTCCTTCCTGCTGTTCTTCGGCGTGGTGATCTATTCGCTGCTGCGCGGCGCCCGCGTCACCCAGAACAACTACTGGAACGAATACGCGGACACGCTGGAGTGGACCCTGCCCTCTCCGCCGCCGGAGCATACCTTTGAAATCCTGCCCAAGCAGGAAGACTGGGACCGCTCTCATTCGCACTAAGCGTCTGACGGACTGAAAGACCAAAGCCCCCGGCGCCACTGCTCCGGGGGCTTTTTCATTCTATATTTTCAGTACTGGAACGCTCTCGAACAGGCCCGTCGATGCCCTACACCTGGATACATCCGCAGTCCGCCCCGACAGCCGAGCTGCACCTATGGCCGCATCAGTCGCTGCGTCCGCGCGGCTATGTCCGCTTCATCGGCATCACCGCAGCGATGACCTGCATTCCCCTGCTCGCTTTTCTCGGCACTTTGCTGATCTGGGGACTGCTGCCATTTGTCGTCCTGGCCGTGTTTGGATTGAAATGGGCGCTCGACCGCAGCCGGAAAGATCGCCAGATAATCGAGGTGCTCACCCTGGGTCCGGAACAGGCGCGACTGGAGCGGACCAACCCTGATGGCGCACAGCAAAGCTGGCAGTGCAACCGCTACTGGGCCAGCGTCGAGATGCATGACGACGATGGCCCGGTCCCCCACTACGTCACCCTGCGCGGTTGCGGCCGCGAAGTGGAAATTGGCGCCTTCCTCTCAGAGGAGGAGCGTCTCACGCTCTACGACGATCTTCGCCGCGCGTTTCGACACTAGTCATCAACGAAAATGGGGGCCGAGATGGCCCCCATGTGAATAGCTTGGGTCTTCAGGCAAAGTCGCGGGCTGCCGCCGGGCGATGAGCCGTGGACACGAAGGTTCAGCAATCGCCCTTGCTGCACAGCTGGTCCTTGACCAGCGGCCCGGCTTTGCCGAAGTCCATCTGACCGGTGTACTTCGCCTTCAGGGCGCCCATGACCTTGCCCATGTCGCGAATCGACTCGGCACCGGTTTCGGCCACGGCCTCCCTGATCGCCTCTTCGACCTCCTCGTCGCTGAGCTGCTTGGGAAGGAATTCCTCTATGATCGCGATTTCGCCCAGTTCCCGCTCTGCCAGATCCAGACGTCCGCCTTCCTCGTAGGCCCGTGCGCTTTCCTTGCGCTGCTTCGTCATCTTGCCGAGAATCGCCAGGATTTCGGCTTCATCGATACCGCTTTCTTCACCGTCCGCGCGGGCGGCGATCTCCCGATCCTTGATCGCGGCGTTGATCAGCCGCAGCGTGCACAGCCGCTCAGCCGCCTTGTCTTTCATCGCTTGCTTCAGGGCCTGGTTGACCCGCGTGCGCGTATCCATTTGCAAAAGCATCCCCATGGTTGCCGAACACCGATGGTTAGCCATTCTCGCGAGGCAGTGCAAGTTTAGCGTAAACTTTCGATTTCCGCCGCTGCGTCACACTGGCCACTGGCTGCAGGCTTGACCCGCATCTGCCCTCCCCTTACAAGCCCATGAATTTCACCCGCATGGAGACTCGCGCAATGGCCGCTTCCGCCCCGACCAAGCCCACCGCCTGCCTGGCGCTCGCCGATGGCACCGTCTTTTACGGCACCGGTTTCGGCGCCACTGGCGAGGCCGTGGCCGAGCTGTGCTTCAACACTGCGATGACCGGCTACCAGGAGATCATGACGGATCCCTCCTACGCCGGCCAGATCGTCACCTTCACCTTCCCGCACATCGGCAACACCGGCGTCACCCCGGAAGACGATGAAACCGCAGATCCGGTGGCCGCCGGAATGGTGGTCAAGTGGGATCCGACCCTCGCATCGAACTGGCGCGCCACCGAAGAGCTGAAAGACTGGCTCAAGCGCACCGGCCGCATCGCGATCGGTGGGGTCGACACCCGTCGGCTGACCCGTGCCATTCGTCAGCAAGGCGCGCCGCATGTTGCCCTGGCACATGACCCGGACGGTAACTTCGACGTCAAGGCGCTGGTCGCCAAGGCACGCGACTGGGCCGGGCTCGAAGGCATGGATCTCGCCAAGGAGGTCACCTGCGCGCAAAGCTATCGCTGGGATGAAATGCGGTGGGCCTGGCCCGATGGCTATCCGCGGCAGGAAGCCCCCAAGCACAAGGTCGTCGCCATTGACTATGGCGCCAAGCGCAACATCCTGCGCTGCCTCGCCAGCGCGGGATGCGACGTGACCGTTCTTCCCGCCACCGCCACCGCCGAGGAAGTGCTGGCGCACAACCCCGATGGCGTGTTCCTGTCCAACGGCCCCGGCGACCCGGCTGCCACCGGCGAATACGCCGTGCCGATGATCCAGGAAGTCCTGAAGGCGGAACTGCCGATCTTCGGCATCTGCCTGGGCCACCAGATGCTGGCATTGGCGCTGGGTGCAAAGACCGTCAAGATGAACCACGGCCACCACGGTGCCAACCACCCGGTCAAGGAACATGCCACCGGCAAGGTCGAAATCACCTCGATGAACCACGGCTTTGCGGTGGACGCGCAAACCCTGCCGGACGGCGTCGAGGAGACTCATGTGTCACTGTTTGACGGGTCCAACTGCGGTATCCGCGTGTCGGGTCGTCCGGTCTTCTCGGTGCAGCACCACCCCGAAGCCAGCCCCGGCCCGCAGGACAGCTTCTATCTGTTCGAACGGTTTGCGGAAGCGATGGCAGAGCGTGAAACCGCATAAGCCCTTCGTAAAAACAACCACTTATCGCCATGGTTAAGATGGTATTTACCATTTCTTAAACCCCCGACTACCAGCCTGAACCTCTCAGTTCAGGTTGGTAGAAGGTTGGCAATGGGCGTTGTTTCACATCCGCTGCGGTTCTTGCGACCGCGACACGACAAGGGGCAGGACGCCCCGAAGGTTGCGCCGCCCGTTGCTGGTGACGACCTGCTCAAGGCGCTGGTGCTGCGCCAACACCAGAAGGCCGAGCTCGGACGAATACTGATCGCCGAGGGGCTGGCCGGGGAAGATCAGGTCCTGGCGGCGCTGTCACAGCAGTATGCCATGCCGCGGGTCGATCTGGAGGGGCAGATCGGCTCGGCCCGATTGCTCATTGCAAAGCCGGCCCGGTTCTGGCTGCGTCACGACGCGATCCCCTGGATACAGCTTGGTCAGACGGTGACCATCGCCATCGCCCATCCGGACCGCTTTGAACAGCTGCGCCAGGAGTTGCGCGGGTGCTTTGACGACATCACCCCCGTGCTGGCCAAGGAAAGCCAGATCACCGCGCTGCTGACCCGGCATTTCAGCCCGGCCATGGTGCAACAGGCCAGCTGCAGCGTGTCACAACGGCTCAGTTGCCGGAACCTGGATCTGGCGCGCGGCAAGGCACTGTTGATCGCATGCATTCTGCCAACGATCACGTTGGTCGCTCTGGCCCCTGCGGCCACGTTTACAGGGCTTTGCGGCGTGGCGCTGTCCTCGGTCTTTCTGTTCACGCTGCTGAAACTGTGCGGTCTTGCCAGCAGCTGTACCGAGCGTGGCAGCCCAGCTGTGACGTCACACTCGGCCACAGCCCCCCCTCCCCGTCCGGTGATTTCGGTCATGGTGCCGCTGTTTCGCGAAGCGGCGATCAGCCGCGCCCTGTTGCACAGGTTGCGAAAGCTGACATACCCACGGGCGCTCACCGATATCATCCTCGTGCTGGAAGCCCATGACGACATCACCCGACGCGCCTTGTCGCACATCCAGCTGCCGCCCTGGATCCGAGTGGTGGAGGTTCCGGCCTTTGGCGGGCTGACAACCAAACCGCGGGCGATGAACTATGCCCTGAATTTCTGCCGCGGCGAAATTGTCGGCGTCTGGGATGCGGAGGACGCCCCACAGAAGGACCAGCTGGAAACCGTCGCGGGCGCCTTTTCCACGGCACCACCTAAAACTGCCTGTTTTCAAGGCGTACTGGACTATTACAACCCCGATACCAACTGGATTGCCCGCTGCTTCACGCTCGAATACGGCAGCTGGTTCCGCATTGTCCTACGGGGCATTGCCCGCTTTGGGTTGGTGGTGCCTCTGGGTGGCACCACGATGTTCATTCGCCGCAAGGTCTTGGAAGAGCTTGGGGGCTGGGATGCCCATAACGTGACCGAGGACGCGGACCTGGGCGTGCGTCTGTACCGGGCGGGCTACCGTACGCAGATGTTGCCGACCACCACCTATGAGGAAGCCAATTGCCGTCCCTGGCCCTGGGTCAAGCAGCGCTCGCGCTGGTTAAAGGGCTTCATGGTCACCTACCTCGTGCACATGCGCCAGCCCTTGCGCCTGCTCGCAGATCTCGGCGTGAAGCGGTTCCTGGGCTTTCAGGCCTTCTTTATCGGCACCATAGGCCAGTTTATCTTCGCGCCGATCCTGTGGTCATTCTGGCTGATCACACTGGGCTTACCGCATCCGAGCTCTTCCTCGGTACCGGCTGGCCTCCTGATGCTGGCAGCGGCGACGCTGGTGTTCTTTGAATTGCTGGGCCTGGTTCTCGGCATCGCCGCTGCGTTTGCAATGCGGCGGCCGCACTTGGCCCTTTGGGCGCCGAGCCTGATCCTGTACTTCCCAATGGGGGTGATCGCCGTCGCCAAGGCCGCCTATGAATTGCTCGTCGGCCCGTTCTTCTGGGACAAGACCGCCCATGGCATCGAAGCCCCGGACAAAACGGCGGAGCGGCCGCGCCGCTGGGGCCGCCTCAGCCGCGCCCGCTCGCATCCTGCTTCAGTCGAGTCATGAAGGCGATCGAGATGTGATCCTTCAGCGCCTGCCCGGCGGCGGCTTCATCCCGGCGGCTGATCGCGTCGACGATGCCCTTGTGCTCTGACTGGGCGATCTCGCTGCGCCCTTCCGCCGCGAGCGAGGTGGTCGCCATCAATGCCATCGTCCGGTGCACCAAATCCAGTTGCTGCACCAGGTAGCGATTGTGCGAGGCGAGGTGGATCTGCTCGTGGAAACGACGATTGGCCTTGGACAACGCAGCGGGATCCCCGATCAGCCTGTCATCTTCCTTGACCATTTCCTGAAGCACCCGGATTTCTTCCTCGGTGGCATGGCGCGCCGCGAGCTGTGCCGCCAGCCCCTCCAACTCTCGCCGAACGATATAGAGTTCCGCCATCTGATTGTGGTCGAGGGAGGCGACAATCAGCGAGCGCCCGTCGCGCTCCAGAAGCGACTGCGTCTCCAGCCGTTGCAACGCCTCGCGGATCGGGGTACGCGACACACCAAAACGCTCCGCCAGATCGCTTTCCACCAGCCGATCCCCCGGTTTATAGATCCCGGTATCAATCGCTTCGAGGATCAGCGCATAGGCGTCTTTCTGGTGGCTGCGGCTCTGGCTCATCTTCATTCCCGTTTTCTGTGATCTGCCAATCTCTACAGCCCACGACGCGGCATTCAACCCTGCCGCCGCCTCAACGCCGAAAACCCGCAGGCAAAATGCAGTTTTGATTGCAAATACCGCCACCGCCACCTAGGGGAAGCCCATGCCCAAGCAATTCTTCTCCCACGTCCGCCAATGGGTGTTCGATCTCGACAACACCCTGTATCCGCCGTCCGCCCGCCTTTTCGACCAGATCGAAGTCAAGATGACGGCCTATGTGCAGGAAGCGCTGGGACTCAGCCAGCCAGAGGCTGACCGGTTGCGCGGCGACTACTGGCGTGACCACGGCACGACCCTGGCCGGGCTGATGCGAGAGCATGATCTGGACCCGGTCCCCTACCTGGAGGCGGTGCACGACATTTCCCTCGATCACCTCGAACCGGATCCATCCCTTGCAGCGCATATTCGCGACCTTCCGGGGCGGAAGTATGTCTACACGAACGGGTCAGCCCCCTATGCCGAACGCGTGCTGGCAGCGCGCGGGTTGAGCGGATTGTTCGATGGCATCTACGGCGTGGAGCACGCCGACTACCAGCCCAAACCGGACCGGCGCGCCTTTGACAAGGTGTTCGCGCTTGCCCGGATCGACCCTTCAAAGGCAGCGATGTTCGAAGACGACCCCCGCAACCTTTCGGCACCCCATGCCATGGGCATGCGAACCGTCTACGTCGCACCAGAGCCCTTGGTGGCCGATCACATTCACCATCATGCGGATGATCTGACCGCCTTTCTGGCCAGGCTGATCTGACCCTTGCTGACGCTGGGCCAGGCTTTGTCGGCGGCTGCGGCAAAATGTGCCTGTTTCAGTCATCTTCAGCTGCATATATGCCCCGGTGATACAGATCATCGGAGCTCTTCCATGTCCGCATATACCCTCCCCGACCGTCTGAGCCTGTGGCAGCGTGTTCTGTTTGCAATCCCGCTGCTGGGGCGGATCATGAAAGAAGTGGCCTACGGGCCGGAGGAGAACTTCTCGTATGCGCTGGTGGCGCTGGTCAGCCTGTGGGGGTGCTCGATCCTGCTATTCGGCCTGCCCGGCCTGTATCTCCCGGCGCTCTGTTTCGTGCCGGTAATGTTTGCCTTGCTGCTGGGCATCACCCGCGGCTGAGAACGGTAGCGCGCAGGTATCCGCTTGTGTTTTTGCCCCTTGCGCGCCTATCTCTGACCCAGACACGGAGGGCAGATACATGGCCGAAACCTGCGACATCCTGATTTCCGGTGGCGGTATTGCCGGCCTCACGGCCGCCGCCGCCTTTGCCGCCAGTGGCTTTTCCGTGATCTGCGCCGATCCCGCACCGCCAGTGACCGAGCGCGACGCCGACGGCTCAGATCTGCGCACCACCGCCTTCCTGCAACCTGCACAGGCCCTGTTGGACGGTTGCGGCGTGTGGTCTCGACTGGCGGATCACGCCGCCCCCTTGCAGGTGATGCGCATCGTCGATGCAGGCGGTGCCCGGCCCGAGCCGCGGGTGGTCAAGGATTTCAACGCCGCTGACATCTCGGGCCAGCCGTTTGGCTGGAACCTGCCCAACTGGCTGTTGCGGCGCGAGCTGATTGCCAGGCTGGCCGACTTGCCCAACGCCGATTTGCGGTTTGGCACCGGAACGACCGGCCTGTTCACGCGCACCGAGGCCGCGCGCGTCAGCCTGAGCGACGGCAGCCAGATCCAGGCGAGACTGGTGGTGGCCTGCGATGGCCGCAATTCGCCCATGCGCAGGGCAGCTGGCATACCGGTAAAGACAACCCGTTACGGCCAAAAGGCGCTGGCCTTTGCGGTCACCCATCCCCGCCCCCACGACAATGTCTCGACCGAGATCCATCGCTCAGGTGGCCCTTTCACGCTCGTGCCGCTGCCGGATTACCGGGGGCGCCCTTCCTCGGCAGTGGTCTGGATGGAACGCGGCCCCCGTGCGCAGCAGTTGCTGGATCTAGACACCGAAACCTTTGAGGCTGCGATGACGGAACGCAGCTGCGGGCTGTATGGTGATCTGAAGCTGGCGTCGCGCCGCACCATCTGGCCGATCATCAGCCAATCCGCGCAACGGTTGAACGGCGAGCGGCTGGCGCTGATGGCCGAGGCCGCTCACGTCGTGCCGCCGATCGGGGCACAGGGGCTGAACATGTCGCTCGGCGACCTTCGTTGCCTGCTGGAGCTGGCTGCCGCCCGCCCCGAGGGCTTGGGCGATGCAGAGATGCTGGCCGCCTATCACAAGGCCCGCCACGGCGAGATCCTGCTGCGGGTCACCGGCATAGATCTGCTGAATCGCACGTCGATGCTGGCCCCCCGCCCGTTGCGCGATCTGCGGGCTTTGGGACTGAATGCGCTGTATTCACTGGCCCCGGTGCGTAAGACGCTGATGCAGATGGGGCTGGGCGTTAAGTAAAAAAGCGGCTTTCCCCTTGAGAAAGCCGCTGCCTCCGGCGGGAGTATTTGGGCAAAGATGAAGCCCGGCGGTCGGTTTACAGAACCTGGTCCACCACCGTCTTCAGCCGCGCCAGGGTGGCGTCGACATCATAGAGCTTGTCGAGACCGAACAGACCGAGACGGAAGGTGCGGAAATCGGCGGGCTCGTCGCATTGCAGCGGCACGCCCGCCGCGATCTGTGTGCCCAGCGCCAGGAACTTCTTGCCATTCTGCACGTCCGGATCACTGGTGTAGCTCACGACAACCCCAGGCGCGCCAAAGCCCTCGGCTGCGACCGACGTGATCCCCTTGTCCTTGAGCATCATGCGCACACCGTTGCCCAGCTTCCACTGCGCCTCACGCAGGCGCTCGAAGCCATATTCCCGGGTCTCGAGCATCGTGTCCCGGAAGGCCTTCAGCGCATCAGTCGGCATGGTGGCGTGATAGGCGTGGCCACCGTCCTCATAGGCCTTCATGATCGCGCGCCACTGCTTCAGGTTCAGCGCGAAACTGTCCGAGGCAGTCTCCTCCAGACGCTTCAGCGCGCGATCCGAGAACATGACCAGCCCTGCCGAAGGAGACGCGCTCCAGCCTTTTTGCGGAGCGGAGATCAGCACGTCGACACCAGTGGCCTGCATATCGATCCAGGCGCATCCGGAGGCAATGCAGTCCAGCACCATCAGCGCACCGACCTCATGCGCGGCTGCCGCCATTGCCTTTACATACTCATCCGGGAGTATCACCCCGGCGGCAGTTTCCACATGCGGCGCAAAGACGATGTCCGGCTTCTGGTCCTTGATCGCAGCGACGACCTCGGTGATCGGCGCGGGTTCGAACGGGGAGGCGGAGTCATTTCCGGTTTGACGCGCCTTCATCACAGTGGCCGACGCGGTGAGACCGCCTGTTTCGAAAATCTGGCTCCAGCGATAGGAGAACCAGCCATTGCGCACCACCAGCGCGTCGGCGCCACGGGCGAACTGGCGGGCCACGGCCTCCATCGCGTAGGTGCCGCCGCCGGGCACCAGGGCCACGGCTTCGGCCTTGTAGACCTCTTTCAGCATGCTGTTGATGTCCAACATGACCTGCTGAAATGTCTTGGACATGTGGTTCAACGAGCGGTCGGTGAATACCACTGAGAATTCATCCAGACCCTCGGGGTCAACGGTGTCGAGCAATGCCATGTCGGCCTCCCATTCTGTTCTGCCCACAGGGCTAGCGACTGCTGGCCGGTTTGGCAAACCCTGCTTTGGCACTTCATCCCAGTGGGCCGGGGCGACGTTCTTCGCTCAACAGCACATTCGCATCCACGCTCCCCACCCCCGGCAAGGTCATCACCCGGCGTCGCAGCACCCTTTCGAAATCGGAGATGTCCCGCGCGGCCACGCGCAACCGGTAGTCATACATGCCAAGAACATGCTCGACCGTCTGCACTTCGGGAATGGCCGCAACTGCACGTTCGAAATCCTCCAGGCTAATTCGCCCCTTTGTCGCCAGTTTCACGCCAAGGAAAACAGTGACGCCAAAGCCCAGCTTTTCACTGTCCAGATCCAGCCTGCGCCCTGCAATGATTCCGGTATCCTGAAGACGCTTGATCCGTCGCCAGGTGGCCGGCTGGCTGAGCCCCAGCTGCCGCCCCAAGGCTCCGGCCGACTGGCTGGCATCACGCGACAGCGCGCGCAGCAGGGCATAATCGATATCGTCGAGCGAGATCATACCGGCAGCACCTCATCGGATTTGAGACGCGCAACATGCATCAGCGCCTCGATGTCCGCGATATGGGGAAGGTTCAGGATCGCGGCGCGGTAGATCTGCTGATAATGCGGCATGTCCCGTGCAATCACCGAGAGCCGTACATCGACCTGCCCGAGAAAGGTCTGGATTTCCAGCACCTCGGGAATCTTGCGCGCGCCTTCGATGAATTCGTCAAAGGCCCGCGGATTGGTCTTGTCCAGCGTCACCCGCAGCGAGACCTCGACCTCATAGCCCAGCGCGCGCCAGTCGATCACCGCCCGTTGCCCCAGGATCACGCCGGTGTCGCGCAACTTGTCCAGCCGTCGCGACAGCCGCGCCGCCGTTAGTCCCAGACGTTCCGCCAGGTCCGGAATCGATTGCGCCGGGTCGGCCTGCAAGTAGCGAAGAATGCGTCGGTCAAGATCATCAAGCATGAATACATCACTATTTCATCGTCTGACGAATGACCACCACCAAGAAAGTCCGAAAATCACCCAAATCAGCAATCGCATTTCCGCTTCGCCCCCCTATTATGCCCTCAAACACAAACTGAAAGGACGTGGATCATGCGCGTTTACTACGACCGCGATTGCGATGTGAACCTGATCAAGGACAAGAAAGTGGCCATCCTGGGCTATGGTTCCCAAGGCCACGCCCACGCGCTGAACCTGCGCGACTCGGGCGCCAAGAACCTTGTCGTTGCGCTGCGCGAAGGTTCCCCCTCGGCCAAGAAAGCCGAAGCCGAAGGCCTGAAGGTCATGGGCATCGCCGAGGCCGCCGCCTGGTGTGACGTCATCATGTTCACCATGCCCGACGAACTGCAGGCCGAGACCTACAAGAAATACGTCCACGACAACCTGCGTGAAGGCGCGGCGATCGCGTTTGCCCACGGTCTCAACGTGCATTTCGGCCTGATCGAGCCGAAGCCCGGCGTTGACGTGATCATGATGGCGCCGAAGGGCCCGGGCCACACCGTGCGCGGCGAATACACCAAAGGCGGCGGCGTGCCCTGCCTCGTGGCCGTTCACCAGGATGCGACCGGCAAGGCGCTGGAAATCGGCCTGTCCTACTGCTCCGCCATCGGTGGCGGTCGCTCGGGCATCATCGAGACCAACTTCCGCGAAGAGTGCGAAACCGACCTGTTCGGCGAGCAGGCGGTGCTGTGTGGCGGCCTGGTCGAACTGATCCGCTGCGGCTTTGAGACCCTGGTCGAAGCTGGCTACGCGCCGGAGATGGCCTATTTCGAGTGTCTGCACGAAGTGAAGCTGATCGTTGACCTGATCTATGAAGGCGGCATCGCCAACATGGACTACTCGATCTCCAACACCGCCGAGTACGGCCAGTACGTGACCGGCCCACGCATCCTGAAGTACGACGAGACCAAAGCGCGGATGAAAGAGGTGCTCTCGGACATCCAGAGCGGCAAGTTCGTGCGCGACTTCATGTTGGAAAACGCCGTTGGCCAACCGACCCTGAAGGCCGCACGTCGTGCCAACGACGAGCACCTGATCGAAGAAACCGGTGCCAAGCTGCGCGGCATGATGCCGTGGATCTCGGCCGGCAAGATGGTCGACAAAGAGAAGAACTAAAGCGCCCGCGGAACCTCCCGCTTAGCTTACCTCTGCAGGGCGCTCCTTTCGGGGCGCCCTATTATTTTGGCAAAATTTCTTTCGAGCTAAGGCCGCCCCGCGTGGACCGTTTGCCGGATGGCCACGCGCCGCCGCAAGTGAGCGCCAGCCCCCATGGGGAAGGAGACAGGCAATGGACAATTCCCCCGGCGCGGCCAATTGGGCCAAGCTTCTGTTTCTCGGCGTGATCTGGGGCGCCTCCTTCATGGCGGTGTCGCTGGCGCTGCGGGGATTTCCGCCGATGACCATTGCCGCGCTACGCATTACGATCGGCGCGTTGTGCCTGTTGGGGGTGCTCCATGCCATGGGGATTGCCCTGCCCACGCTGCGGTCACGCGAAGGTCGCCTCATCTGGGCCTGTGCGCTGGGTATGGGGTTCTTTTCCAACGCCCTGCCGTTTTCCTTGCTGAGTTGGGGTCAAACCCACGTCGCCAGCGGATTTGCCGGGGTCTGCATGGCGGTGGTGCCGCTGTTCGTGTTGCCCCTGGCGCATCTGCTGGTTCCGGGCGAAACCATGACCCTCCGCAAGACCATCAGCTTTTTCGTAGGCTTTTCAGGGGTCGTGGTGCTGATCGGGCTGGATGCGTTTCGAACCGCCGGGAGCGACTTTGAATCCCTGGCGCGACTGGCCTGTCTCGGCGCATCCCTTTGCTATGCGCTCGGCTCGATCATCACCCGCCTTTGCCCACAGGTGAACATGCTGGCGCTGTCAGCCGCGGCGCTGCTGTGTGGTTCGGGCATGATGGTTCCGGCCGCGCTTTGGGCCGAAGGGATGCCAACCGTGCCCGAAGCCCTGCCACTGGCCGCAGTGATCTACCTCGGGCTGCTCCCAACTGCGCTGGCGCAGGTGCTGCTGGTGCAAGTTGCCCGCAGCGCGGGCCCCGCGTTTCTATCGACGGTGAACTATCAGGTGCCGGTCTGGTCGGTGATCTTCGGCGCCCTCCTGCTGGGGGAAACCCTGCCGCCGCAGCTGTTCGTGGCGATGACGCTGATCCTCGGGGGACTAGTGCTCAGCCGTAGCCGCCGGCCGCGCCCCATCTGATCTGCGCCCCCAACCGCAACACAGGATAGATAACAAGACAAGCAGTCTTGACCTATCCTGTTCGGCAAGGTTTTGTCGCGCAGAAACAAACGGAGACCTTGATGCCCCCAATCGCGCCGCGCTACTGGCTGATGATTTCCACGCTGGGCCTGGTCTGGGGCGCGACTTTCCTGCTGATCAAGCTGGCGCTGGAGGGCACCACGCCATTCTGGCTGGCCGCCGGACGCACTGGATTCGCGGCCCTTCTGCTGGGCACGATCTGGGTCGCGCGTGGATGTCGACTGTTCCGCGATCAGCCAAACTGGCCGTCGCTGGGGGCGATCGCGGTACTAAGCACCGCCCTGCCCTTCATGCTGATCTCCTGGGGGCAGCAGCATGTATCATCAGGATTTACCGGCGTCAGCATGGCGGCAATCCCGCTGATGGTACTGCCGCTTGCGCATGTCTTCGTCCCCGGAGAGCAACTGACCCTGCGGCGCCTGATCGGATTTTCCATCGGCTTTGTCGGCGTTGCCCTGCTGATCGGCGGCCAGGCATTCGAGAGCAGCGGCGCGGCGCTCGAATCCTTCGGTCGGGCCGCCTGCCTGTCGGCGGCGGCCTGCTACGCGGTCAGCTCAATCCTCACACGCCGCTTGCCGCCGGTGGACCCGGTGGGCCTCGCGGCGGTGCTGCTGCTGATCGGCTTTGCGATCATCTGCCCGGTGGCGCTGTGGATCGAGGGGCCTCCGATCATGCCAGATGGCCAAACCCTGCTGATCGCCGCGATCCTCGGCCTGATCCCCACCGCCGCCGCCAACCTGCTGCGGATCATCGTCGTACGCGAGGCCGGGCCAACCTTCATGACCCTCACCAACTATCAGGTGCCGGTCTGGGCCGTGGTGCTGGGTGCCGTCTTTCTGGACGAAGAACTGCCGCCGTCGATGCTGGTTGCCATGGTGATGATATTGGGCGGCCTCGGCCTCAGCCAGTTCGGGCGACTAAGCCGCCTGTTCAACAAGGCGCGCTAGAAGGGGCGCTGGCGCCCCTTTCAGCCGACTTATCCGGCTTGCCAATCCAGCTGACTTGGGACGACAGATGGCCGCCGGATCACTGTCCGACAGCAGCCTCCACCGCGGCAACAACGCTGTCGACCGCCAGGGTCATCAGCTCTGCGTCTTCGCTTTCGGCCATCACCCGCACCAGCGGCTCAGTACCCGACTTGCGAATTAGCAGACGGCCCTGCCCGTTCAGCATTTTCTCTGCCGCCGCAATCGCCTCTTGCACGCGTTCATCCTCAAGAGGTGCCTGCCCGGTTTGATAGCGGACGTTGCGCAGCCGCTGTGGAACGGTCTGGAACTGATGCGCCAGTTCCGAGGCCTTCTGCCCCGTGTGCACCATTTCGGCCAGGAAGTGCAGCCCTGCCATCAGACCGTCACCGGTGGTGGCATAGTCGCTCATCACGATGTGGCCGGACTGTTCGCCGCCAAGGTTGAAACCACCCTCGCGCATGCGCTCGACCACGTAGCGGTCGCCAACAGCGGTGCGTTCCAGCCCCAGCCCCTTGCCCTCCAGGAACCGTTCCAGTCCGAGGTTCGACATCACCGTCGCCACCAGCGCGCCTCCGGCCAGCTGGCCCTGTTCGGCCCAACGGCTGGCCAGCAGGGCCATCAGCTGGTCCCCATCGGCCACGGTGCCGGTCTCATCGATGACGATGACCCGGTCGGCATCGCCGTCCAGACAAATACCGACATGCGCGCCATGGGCCACGACGGCATCCGCCGCGGTCTGCGGCTGGGTGGACCCGCAACCGCGGTTGATGTTCAACCCATCCGGCGAAACCCCGATCGGAATGACCTCTGCGCCCAGTTCCCACAGGATTTCCGGCGCCGCGCGGTGGGCCGCGCCATTGGCGCAATCGATCACGACCTTCAACCCATTCAGGCTGAGATTGCGCGGCAGAGAGCTCTTGACCCGCTCCCCATAGCGGAACCTCGCATCATCGATGCGCTTGGCGCGCCCGATATTGGCAGCCTGGGCCGGTTCGACCCCCGCCTCCACCAGCGCCTCGATCTCCAGCTCGGCGCTGTCGGACAATTTGTATCCATCGGGGCCAAAGAACTTGATGCCGTTATCCTCGGACGGATTGTGACTGGCGGAGATCATTACACCCAGATCCGCCCGCATCGAACGCGTCATCAGACCAACCGCAGGCGTCGGCACGGGGCCCAGCAACAGCACGTTCATGCCGGTCGAGGTCAGCCCGGCTGTCAGCGCGTTTTCGAACATGTACCCCGACAGACGGGTATCCTTGCCGATCACGACCCGGTGCACACCAGTCGCGTCGCGGCGAAAATAACGGCCGACGGCAGAACCGATCCGCAGCGCCATTTCCGCTGTCATGGGATAGGTATTGGCGGTGCCACGAACACCGTCGGTGCCAAAAAGTTTTCGCATTTCAAATTTCCTGCCAGTCTTGGCCTTAACGGACGGCCTGCCACAAACGCAGAGCCTGCACCGTCTCGGCAACGTCATGCACCCGCAGAAACTGCACGCCTTGCGCCAGGGCTGCAAGCCCTACGGCGATGGAGCCAGGCGCGCGCGCAGCTGCCTGCGGTTCCTCGCCGATCTTGCCAATGAAGCCTTTGCGGGACACCCCAAGCAGGATCGGGCAGCCGAGACCGTGGAACAGGCTGAGATTGCGCAGCAGGGTCAAATTGTGCTCCAGCGTCTTGCCAAAGCCGATGCCGGGGTCGATCACGATCTGCTCGCGCACCACGCCAATCGCTTCCAGCCGGTCGATCTGTGCGTCAAGGTAGTCATAGACATCCAGCAGTACATCGGCGTACTGCGGATCTTCCTGCATTGTCGCAGGATCGCCCTGGGCATGCATGATGCAGACTGGCACGCTGGCTTGCGCGGCGAGGGGCGCAAGCGCCGGATCGAAGGTAAAACCGGACACATCGTTGACAAGATTTGCGCCGGCCTCCAGCGCTTCCAGACCAACCGTGGCCTTGCGGGTGTCGATCGAGATCGGGATCTGGCTCTGTGCACGGATCGCCTCGATGACCGGCGCGGTGCGCAAAATCTCTTCGGCCTCCGGGACTTCGGCGGCGCCGGGACGGGTTGATTCACCACCGATATCGATGATGGTCGCCCCGTCGGCGACCATCTGCAACGCCGCGGCACAGGCGGTTTCAACATCTGCGTGTCGCCCGCCATCCGAGAAACTGTCGGGCGTGACGTTCAGGATGCCCATGATCTGAGGCTGGGTGACGTCCAGTCCGGCAATGGTTGCCCGGCGGGCTGTCAGGCGGCGCCGCACCGGTTCGGGTACCAGGCCCGCTGGCGCGATCCGCGGCGGCGCATCCCGGCTGAGGATCTCGACCTCGGTGAACCACAGAGCGCTGCCCGCCAGCGGCATTGCGCCTTCGGGACGCGCCTCGCCATGCTGAACCAATGGCCGGTAATATGTCACAGTTGTGCTTGCTCCACGCTGACACCCCGCAGGGGGACACCGGGATTATCGGGCAATTCCCCGCCAAGCACAATCATTTCGCCCGCTTCGAACGTGGCGGCGAACCAGGCGGCCAGCGCAACCGAGTTCGAAGGCGGCGCCGAGGGTCCCTCCACGGCGTCCAGCACGATCTTCGAGGGGGCCCAGACGCAGATCTGGCCGTTCTTCATCGCCCAGTCCAGCTCCGTCCGGGTCGACACCACGACACAGCGGTCGTCCTTGGCCGCCAGCCGCCAGGCATTCTGTTCGATCGCCAGAAGGTCGATCCGCCGCTGCGTCCACTTGTGACCGGTCTTGGGAACTTCCAGAGGGTGTGCGCCGACACAGAGAATCAGAGGCCGTTTGCGGCACTCCATCTGGTCGATCCACCCGGTCAGGTTGGCGCTGTCGATAGCCGCGTTGGACAGATACATCAGCCGAGGGTGCGGGCGCTCTTCCTCATTCACCTGGTGACTGATCTGATCCTTGGAGCGCACGACCTCTACCCCCAGGGCGCCGGGGCCGCGATCCAGTTTCTCGATCCGCACGAAGGCCCGCACGGCCTGCGGCTCGAGCAAGATCCGTTCTGCCACCCGCTCGGCAAGGGTTTCCAGAAGGTTCAGACGTTCGGCGGCCAGTTCATGCGCAATCGCCTCGGTCACCTTGTCATAGGACAGGATACGATCGACGTCGTCATCCAGATCCTTGGGCAGCGGCGCGACTTCCACCACCACGTTGAAACATATCCGTTGGGTGGTGCCCCGCTCTGCCTGAAAGGCGCCGATTTCCACCTCGACGATGTGGTCGCGCAAAGAGATACGATCCAGCGGGCCCGGGGCCGCCGTGGCCACGGAACGTTCGGAAGGATGCGCAAAGGCAAGTCGGATTTCAGAGGGCATGGGAACGGGCCTTTGGCTGGCTGTGACGGGTGATGGGTCCCGATCTTAGACATTCGGCGACCTGATAACAGGCCCGCATGCGCCACGCCAGTGGTCGAATGCGGCACGATCTGTGCCGCATTCCCGCATCAGTTGCTCAAGGCGGTGCGATAGCGTTCGTCGCGGTAGAAGAGATGGACACCGATCCGCGCCGTTTTCGTGAAGGTCCGGCTCCAGCGCGGTCGGACCGCAGTGGTGTGATAATAGGTGGCGCCACCGGTCAGATCAGTCTTGAACCCGTCCAGAGCAGCCCGAGCCACCTTGGCCACCCGTTGGTAGGCCTTCTTCTCGTGAATGACTTCCTTGTGGCCATCACAGGTGTAGGTGAACTGGCACTGGTATTTGCGCCCCGTCCCCTGATTGATGACGGCACATGGCGTATTCGGGAACTGGGCGCTTTTCACCCGGTTCAGGATCACCTCTGCTACCGCGAACTGGCCCTTCACGGTTTCACCACGGGCCTCGAAGTACAAGGCCTCGGCGAGGCAGGCAAACTGCTCACCCCCCTTGGCCGGCGGACGCGAGTCCAGCCACGCCTTGGTGAATTCCAGCTTGGGTTCCGCGCGGCGGCTCTTCAGCGAGGTGTTGCGGATTCCGAAGAACCCACTGAATTTACGCGAAGGTACCGCACTCAGGTTGGTCTTCTCACGCTCGATGAGCGTATTCAAACCCGTTTCGGCAGAAACACTCTTACCCATCGTGATGGTGGCAGCCATCACGGCAATCATAGTCAACAGTTTCATTCAGGGTTCCCCCGTCCTATCAGCTTGCGCTCGGCCTCCCCAACGCTCGCGGTCGCATCCCTTAAAGGAAATGACCGACAAGGTCCAGCTTTGGGCGCGGGACAGCAGATGAAGGGGGAAACTCGCAGCGCCATTATATCGTTGGCGGCTGCGAGATGCCCTGCATTTTGTTAATATTTCGCGTATGTTGGCGCGATCTTTCCGGTTTTGCTGGAAATCGCCAGCTGGGCTGCGGCCAATCGCGCAACAGGCACCCGGAACGGCGAACAGGACACGTAATCAAAGCCCGCATCACGACAAAAGGCAATCGATTCGGGGTTGCCGCCATGCTCGCCGCAGATCGACAGGGTGATGCCGTCGTTCTCCGCCCGGCCGCGCTGCACTCCCAGCTTGAGCAGTTCCCCCACGCCATCGGTATCCAGAACGTGGAAAGGGTCTTCCGGAAACACCCCCTGGTTGACGTATTCGGACATGAAGCGCCCGGCATCGTCCCGCGACAGGCCGTAGGTCATCTGGGTGAGGTCATTGGTTCCGAAGCTGAGGAACGAAATATGCGGGGAAATCTCCCCCGCTCGCAAGGCGGCGCGCGGTGTTTCCACCATGACGCCCAAGCGGTAGGTGAAATCTTCGCCCCGTTCGGCCTTGACCGCTGCCGCCACGGCATCAATGCGCGCCTTGACCAGCTCCACCTCGCGTTTCGCCGAAACCAGCGGGATCATGATCTCCGGCACCACCGGCTCTCCCCATTTGGAAGCCTCCAAGGTCGCCTCGAAGATGGCGCGCGCCTGCATGTCGTAGATCTCGGGGACGGTGACCCCCAAGCGGACGCCACGCAGACCCAGCATGGGGTTATATTCATCCATTTCCTCGACCCGGCGCGTCACATCGCTGACCGGGATACCCAGCGCCTCGGACAGCTCGCGCTGGCCGCCCTTGGTTGCCGGCAGGAATTCATGCAGCGGGGGGTCGAAAAGGCGGATGCACACCGGCATGCCTTCCATGATGCGGAACAGCTCGCGGAAGTCATCGCGCTGCATCGGCAGCAAGCGTTCCAGCACCGCGGCGCGCCCCGACGGGGTTTCCGCAAAGATCATCTCGCGCATCACCGTCAGCCGCCCGGGATCAAAGAACATATGCTCAGTCCGGCACAGTCCGATGCCTTGCGCGTTGAAGCGGCGGGCGGTTTCCGCATCCTCCGGGGTGTCGGCGTTGGCCCGCACGCCGATATCGCGGGCCTCGTCGGCCCAGGCCAGCAAGGTGCCCAGCGCGCCGTCCTCGGCCGCCTCCAGCATCTCGGGTTGTCCGGCCAGCACCTGGCCCGTGCTGCCGTCGATGGTGATGATATCGCCCGCCTTGAACAGGCGGCCATCCTCGGCCGCCAGCATCCGACGACGGCTGTGGAATTTCAGGTTGGACGCACCGACGATGCACGGCAGGCCCAAGCCGCGGCCGATGACGGCCGCGTGGCTGGTCATGCCGCCTTTTTCCGTCAGCACACCGACCGCCGCATGCATGCCGCGCACATCCTCGGGCGAGGTTTCGCGGCGTACCAGGATGCACGGCTCGCCGCGCGCGGCACTGGCCTGCGCGTCCGCTGCCGTGAAAACCAAACGGCCCGTTGCGGCACCCGGGCTGGCGGCGATCCCCGAGCCGATCACGTCCCGCTCAGCCTCTGGCGAGACTTGCCGGTGCAGAAGTTCGTTCAGCACGTGGGCGTCAACCCGCATCAAGGCCTCTTCCTTGGGGATGATGCCATCTTCGGCCAAGGCCACCGCGATCCGCACCGCCGCACGGGCCGTGCGCGCCACCCGAACGCCATCCAGAATATGGACGCGGCCATTTTCAATGACGAATTCCAGCTGCATTTCCTCGCGCAGGCGGCGGCGCATCAAGGCCGCATGCGCCTTCAACTCGGCAAAGGCTTCCGGCGCCACCTCTTCCAGGGACAGGCCGCGCGGATCCTGCTCCAGGTACAGGGCCTGCACCCCCGCCCCCAGCGCATCGCGTCCCTGGCTCTGGCTCAGGTAGCGACCGGTGAGCTGCGGCTTGCCAGTCACCGGGTTGACCAGTTGCAAGACACCGGAACCGCATTCGCCCTGCCCGACACCGGGCACCATCTCCTGCACCACAAGCCCGAGCCCCGCGTCGGCCGGCGCGCCCTTGGCCTGCCGCAAGAGCCGCGCCGAAGTGCCCTCCCAGGCCCGCGCCATCGAGCGCAAGACCGCCGCCAGCTGCTCCTGTGGGTCCTGCGGGAAAGGTTCGTCCGTCTCCGCCTCATAGGCATGAAGAATCTCGCTCAGCGCGTCGGGGCCACCATCCTCGACATCGTCGAAAACATCCGGGTCCAGGCGCGCCACATGCACGGCGTAGGACTGCACGAACCGCAGGTACAGCGCCGCCGCCGCATTGCGCCCCAGCGTATCGCACAGATCGACATAGCGCGCATCGTTCATGCCGATATTGAGGATGGCACCCGGCCCGCCCCAGTCAGGATCTTCCGAAGATGGTCGCACGCACAACAGCGAATCCGGCTCGAACTCGCTCAGCACCGCAGCCAGATCCGGCATCTGGCCTTCGGCAATGGCATGAACCGCATCGAACGGCAGGGCAACGGTGCGGGGCACCGGCAGCTCCAGTCGGACCAACCGCTGCAAACACTTCGCCCGCCCGCCATGTGTCGCGGTGGCGATCGGTGCAGTCGGAGTGATCAGCGAAGCCTGCGGGATCTGTTCTAAATCTTTCTGCACTGCGGCGTGTCTCCTTTGCCTGTCACCATAAGGCCCGCCCGCCATGGCGCAAGAGTCTTGTCGCCGCAGCGTCGCGGCAAACGCTTCCAGACAAAGAAAAACCGCCCTTCCCTAACGGAAAGGACGGCCTCCTTGCGGGATACTGCCCCGGCCTGAACAGAGCGAATGGTCCGCTCAGCCCTCGACTTTTGTCAGGTCTGCCACCTGGCCACAGACTTTGCGGATCTGGCTCAGCAGGTTCAAACGGTTGCGGCGCAGGATCTCGTTGTCGGCGTTGACCTGCACGGCATCGAAAAACGCATCGATTGGCGCGCGCAGGGCAGCCATGCCACGCATGGCTGCCGCGAAATCTTCGGCCTCGATGGCCGGAGAGATCGCCGCCCCGCCCGCCTCGAGCGCGTCGAACAAGGCCTTTTCGCTGTCGTGTTCGGCAAACTTGCGGTCGGCGCCGAACGAATACTCCACACCGTCCTTTTCCTCTTCTTTCGAGAGGATGTTGTTGGCGCGCTTGAAGCCCTGCAACAGGTTTTCACCGTCGTCGGTCTTGAGGAAATCCTCAAGCGCGCGTGCGCGCTTCACCAGCAGCGTGAGGTCATCGTTGCCCTCCATCGCAATGCAGGCGTCGATCACGTCGTGACGAATACCCTGATCGCGCAGGAACACCTTGAGGCGATCGTGGAAGAAGGTCAGGAGATTGTCCGCATCCGCCCCCTCATACCCCTTGGAGAACACCTCGCGGAGGTTGGCGCGAACGTCATTTTCCAGCACCAGCCGGATTACCCCCAAGGCGGCACGACGCAGCGCGAATGGGTCCTTCGACCCGGTCGGCTTTTCGTCGATCGCCCAGAAGCCGGTCAGCGTGTCCAGCTTGTCGGCCAGCGCGACGGCAACAGACACCGGCTCGGACGGTACGTCATCGCCCGGCCCCAACGGCGAGTAGTGCGCCTCGCAAGCGTTCGCCACGTCTTGCGGCAGGCCAGCGGCTTCGGCGTAGTAGCGGCCCATCAGGCCCTGCAGCTCCGGGAACTCGTAGACCATTTCAGACGACAGGTCGGCCTTGGCCACCCGAGCGGCCTGCTCGGCCAGATCCGCATCGGCGCCCACCACCGGCGCGATCTCGCGGGCCAGCGCGGCGATCCGGTCGATGCGCGCAGCCTGGGTGCCCAGCTTGTTGTGGAATGTCACATTGCCGAGGTTTTCTACCCAGGCGCTCATGCCCGCCTCGGATTTGGCGGTGCGCAGATCGTTCTCCCAGAAGAACTTGGCATCGGCCAGACGCGCCGACAGCACCTTCTGGTTGCCCGCAAGGATGGTGGCGCCATTGTCCGCGGTCTCACGGTTGGCAACGGTGATGAATTTCTCGATCCGGCCGGTCTTGGGGTTCTTCACCGAGAAGAACTTCTGGTGCTCCTTCATCGAGGTCTGCAGAACCTCCGGCGGCAGCTCCAGGAACTCCTCGTCGATGGCGCCCATCAGGACCACCGGCCACTCGACCAGACCAGCAACCTCGGCCAGAAGCCCCTTGTCCTCGACGACGTCCAGTCCGTTGGCAAAGGCCTGGTTGGTGGCCTCCTGCCAGATCGCCTCGGCGCGTTCGCGGGCGTCCAACACCACATGGGCGCGTTTCAGCTTGGCGGCATAGTCGTCGAACCCAGTGACGGTGATCTCGTCCGGTGCCATGAAGCGGTGGCCGCGGGTTGTGTTGCCAGCCTTGATGCCATCGATGTCCAGATCCACCACCGATGTCCCTGCCTCATCCGACAGGATGCACAGGATCGAATGCAGCGGCCGCACCCAGCGCAAGGAGCCCGCGCCCCAGCGCATGGATTTCGGCCAGGGGAAATTGCGGATGGTGGTTTCCAGCACCTCGGCGATGATCTCAGCCGCCGGGCGACCGGGCTTTTCGATTTGGACGAAATAGACGGGCCCCTTGGGGGTTTCGCGTTCTTCCAGTTGCTCGCGGGTGACGCCCGCACCGCGCAGAAAGCCCTCGATCGCCTTGTCCGGCGCGCCGACCTTGGGCCCCTTGCGTTCCTCGCGGATGGTGGGGCTTTCGGCCAACAGGCCATCCACCGCCAGCGTCAGGCGGCGCGGCGTCGACAGGGCCGCGGCCCCCGCATAGGTCAGGCCCGCCTCGACCAGGCCGTCGGTCACGCGCTTTTTCAGATCCTCGGCCGCACGCGACTGCATGCGCGCCGGGATTTCCTCGGAGAAAAGTTCAATCAGAAGATCGGGCATTGGATGTCCTCGAGCGTGGCCACGCGGACGGGCGCAGCGGAATGATTACGATTGGCAGGCAGGGACCGGCGGGGCATCAGCCTGCATCACCGGTCTCGGGACGCGGCGGGCATTCCTCGCCAACGACGGTGCCGTCATAGGCCTTATGGCCACAGTTGTTCAGTTCGTGCCAGACATAGCCAAAGCCGTCGTCGGTCACGGTCACGATGCGGTCCACACCATAGGAGATGTTCTTGGCCGACAGGAACGAGCGCGCCTTGCCATCCGCGAGCTGAGCACCGATGGCTGCGGCGTCAAAACATTCGAACCAGGGCGGCGCGTTGCGCGGCTCGACCTTGTCCGACAGGGTAAAGACCTGCGCCAGCTCATCTGGCGAAACCTTGGTACGGAAGCAGGCACGATAGCGGATCGGCGAGCTGTCCGCGTCGATCGCCTCGAAGTCGCTATAGGCGATCGGCTGCGCCGCGCCCCCGTCCAGCGGCATCAACATCACGTCACGGCCGGGCTGCGGCTTTACCGTGTCGTAAAAGCCGTAGATCTGGAAGTAATACATCGCCCCCCCGGCCGCGAGCGCGGAGACGATCAGGATCAATGCGAGGAACTTTCCCATAGGTCCGCCCCCGATCAGGCCGCGTTATCGGCTTCGGCCTCATGGCCGCCAGCCTCGGTCAGTACGAAGGCATCGGCGCATTGTTTGGCTAGCGCTCGCACCCGGCCGATATAGGCCTGACGTTCGGTTACCGAGATCACGCCGCGCGCGTCGAGCAGGTTGAAGATGTGGCTGGCCTTGATGCACTGGTCATAGGCCGGATGCGCCATGATGATGCGTTTGCCGGTCTTCGGGTCGGTATGTTCCTGCGCGAGGATTGCCGCGCATTCGGCCTCTGCCTCCTCGAAGTGGCGCAGCAGCACCTCGGTGTTGGCCACGTCGAAGTTCCAGCGCGCGTATTCTTCCTCGGTCTGCTTGAAGACATCGCCATAGGTCAGCGGGATCGGCGCGTCCGGGTCATTGAACGGCATGTCCATCACGTGATCGACGCCGAGGATATACATTGCCAAACGCTCCAGACCATAGGTCAGCTCGCCGGACACCGGGTGGCAGTCATGGCCGCCGACCTGCTGGAAATAGGTGAACTGGCTGACTTCCATGCCGTCGCACCAGACTTCCCACCCAAGGCCCCAGGCGCCCAGCGTCGGGCTTTCCCAGTCGTCCTCGACAAAGCGGATGTCATGCAGCGCCATATCGACGCCAATTGCCTCGAGGCTGCCCAGGTACAGCTCCTGAAGGTTCGGCGGGCTGGGTTTAATCAGCACCTGATACTGGTAGTAGTGCTGCAAACGGTTCGGGTTTTCGCCATAGCGCCCGTCGGTGGGACGGCGCGAGGGCTGCACGTAGGCCGCGGCCCAAGGCTTGCTGCCCAGGGAGCGCAGCGTGGTCGCCGGGTGAAAGGTCCCTGCCCCGACCTCCATGTCGTAGGGCTGCATCACTGCGCACCCCTTGGTGGCCCAGTAAGTCTGAAGCCTCAGGATAATCTCTTGGAAGGAGCGCGGCGCGCCATTGGTCTGGGTCATCTTTCAATCCTTCGGGGGCAGCTGGGGCAGCAATTGCGGGGATCTTCCTATGCAAGGCTCCGGGCAGGGTCAACGCCCTCTGACCGCCTGCGCGACGCCGGGCGCACCGCGGGGTGCAGCGCATCGGCAACAAAAGTGCGGGAATGCGGCAACGCGCCGGGAATTCCCCCTGCCATGAGGAGTTCCCTTTGCCGGACCAAAATGCTTAATCTCCGCTTCAATCATAACGATGACTTCCGGGATACGAGGCCCTGACAATGAAAAAACTGATTGCCGCTCTGGTTCTGCCGCTGCTTGCGCTGACCATGGCGTTCACCGCGGCCTCCACCGCGCCGGTTTCGGCGCAGAGTGGGGCCGATGCGGTCTGGATCCAGATCGCTGCCCGTTCCTCGCTGCGCGAGGCCGAGGCCGAGGCGCGCAGATATGCCGCCCGCCTGCCCGACGTGTCGGGTTACGCCCTCGGCGGCGGCTGGTATGGCGTGGTTCTGGGCCCCTATGCGCGCGACGATGCCGAACGGGTGCTGCAGGTCTACCGCAGTGAAGGCCAGATCCCGCGAGACAGCTTCATCGCCTTTCGCCGCAACCTGCGCAGCCAGTTCTACCCGGTAGCTGCAAACGCCGGGCCAGCGGACGACCCCGCACCCGCCCCAGTCGCGCCGGACAGCGCCCAGAGCCTGCCGCAATCGCCGGACGTGCCGACCACCCTGCCCGATGAAACCCCGGCAGAAGCACGCCGCAGCGAGCGGGCCCTCAGCCGCGAAGAGCGTATGGAATTGCAGGTCGCCCTGAAGGCTGCGGGCTTCTACGACGCCGGCATCGACGGGGCTTTTGGCCGTGGCACCCGCACCTCCATGAGCGAATGGCAGGCGGCACGCGGCTATGAGCCCACCGGCGTGCTGACCACCGGCCAGCGCCAGGCCTTGATGGAAGAATACAACGCCCCCCTGATCTCGGTCGGGATGACCCGGATCGAGGACAGCAAGGCAGGCATCGCGCTGGAAATCCCGGCCAAGGAAGTCGCGTTTGAACGATATGAATCGCCTTTTGCCCATTACACCGCCAAAGGCGATCTTGGCGTGCGACTGCTGCTGATCAGTCAGCCCGGGGACAAGCGCACGTTGTTTGGCCTTTACGACATCCTGCAGACGCTGGAAATCGTGCCTATGCAAGGCCCGCGGCAGCGTGGCAGCAACAGCTTCACCATCGAAGGGCGCAATGAGCGTATCGTCTCTTTCACGCAAGCCAGCCTGGAGAACGGTGAAATCAAGGGCTTCACCCTGATCTGGCCCGCCGGAGACGAAGACCGCCGCGCGCGCGTGCTGGCAGCGATGCAGGCCAGCTTCACCCGGCTTGAAGGGGTTCTGGACCCCGCCGCAGGGGCCGACGCGGTTCAGGATATCGACCTGGTATCAGGACTGGAAATCCGCCGTCCCAAACGGTCGCGGTCGGGTTTTTACGTTGACGGCCAGGGCAGCGTTCTGACCAGCTCGGACGCGGTCACCGGGTGCAGCCAGGTCACCCTCGACCACAGCTACCAAGCCGAGATCGCTGCCAATGACGCCGAAAACGGCCTTGCCATCCTTCGCCCGGCGGAACCTTTGGTGCCCGCGGCCGTGGCCGAGCTGAGCGCAGGATCGCCGCGGCTTCAGTCGGAAGTCGCCGTTTCGGGCTTTTCATACGAAGGCGTGCTTGGCGCTCCCAGCCTGACCTGGGGCAAGGTTGCAGATGTCAAGAGCCTTGAAGGCGACGGCGATGTGACCCGATTGGCGATGACCGTGCAACCCGGCGATGCCGGCGGGCCGGTACTGGATCGGACTGGCGCCGTTCTGGGCATGCTGCTGCCCCAGCGGAACGACGAAAAACAGCTCCCCGAGGAGGTGAACTTCGCAGTCAACGCCGAAACCATCCGCAAGGCGCTGAATGCGGTGGGGGTGTCGCCTGCGGCGCGCTCGGAGGCAACGGCCACGCTGCCCAGCGCCGCGATGACGCGGCTCGCCTCTCGCATGACCGTTCTGGTCAACTGCTGGGAATAAAAGAACAGCGTCTGCCTGGCCGAGCCGGGCAGACGTATTCTAGTCAGAGAGCCGTGAGTTGTGCGACGGGCAACCAGACAGCCGCCAACTGCCGCTCAATACGGGTGGATCCGGCCATCCCAGGTGTGAAAACAGCCGGTGGTTTCCAGGCTCAGCACCTCGAATTCATTGATAAGACCAGTGACAGACTCCTCTACGGAGATTTCGCCCTCTTCTCCACCCATGTCCGTGCGCACCCAGCCCGGGTGGTAAATACCCACCGCAATGCCTTCCGGCTGCAGATCCGTCGCGAGATTGCGGCCAATGTTCAGCGCTGCCGCCTTTGACGCACGATAGGCATAGCTGCCGCCCGGGGCTCGCACCTGGCTGGCCATCTGCGAGGACAAAATCGCGATCCGGGGCGCCTTGGCCAAACGCAGATTGGGCAGCATCGCCTGCACGGTCAGAAACACACCGGTGACATTGGCTGCCAGCGTCTTGCCCCAGACCTCCGCCGTGTAATCCTCCAGGCGCATCGCCTTGTCGATGTAGACGCCCGCGTTACAGACCAAAAGATCAACCGGCCGCCCCTTGATCTGGGCCGCAAAGCGCGCCTGCTGACCGGGATCCGATACATCCAGTTTCACACCAGAGGAATGGTCACGCGAAGTGCCCGTCACCTCGTAGCCGGTCGCCCGCAGCCGCTCCACCAGCGCCTTGCCAAGTCCGCGGCTGGTGCCCGTTACAACTGCATGCATGTTTTCGTCCTTCGTTTCCGGCCTCTGGCGTCGGCCTCAGTTCGTTTTGCGCCCGGGACGGAACGGCAAGGGCACCACCGGCACACCTTCTTCGATCAGCTCCCTGGCCTCTTCCAGCTTTGCCTCACCGTGGATCGCGCGTTCTGGCGCTTCCCCCAGATGCATTGCGCGAGCTTCGCGGACAAAATTGCTTCCCACGTAGTCGGAGTTCGCCTCGACTTTCTTGCGCAGTTCCGCCAAGGCCTTTTCGACATCGCCTGACGGACGGCTGAGCATACCGGCGCCCTGGCCTGCGGCGGGTTTGATCGGCGGCGTGCCCGGTGCAGCGTCGGCGGTCCCGGCAGCGGAGAGCGTCTCGCGGGTGTCCGGCTCTCCTACCGAGGACACGGCCTTGCGCCCGGGCCGCACGCGCGGCGCCATGATCGCTTTTTCGACACTGGTGCCACCGCAGACCGCGCAGCTCACCATGCCCGACGCTGCCAATTTGTCAAACGCCGATGCTGACTGGAACCAGCTGTCGAACACATGACCTTCCGCACATTTGAGACTGTATTGAATCATCTCTTTCCCCTTTGCAGGAAGCGGTGATTAAATCTGCAATCCCAGCAAGTTCAAGAGGCGACCGCAGCTATCCTGCGGCTGCCGCGACCTGCAACCGGGTTTGCAGCCGGGCCAACAGCTCGTCGGTCGGCAGATCTGCCTCGACCGCGAGGCGCCGCAAGCCGAAATGCACATGAGCCATTTCTCGATAATAACCCGCATAGACGTAGTTCACAGCGGCGCCGGCAATAGCCCCTGCAATCGGCACCGCCTGCGCCGCGAGCTTTTGCCCCAGCACCACGCCCAGCTTTGGCGCCACTTGCGCAATCAGTCGATGGACGCCGCCAGGCAGCCCCAACCGCAGCGACAGGAACCCCAGGTCCGATCCGTCATCTGACGCCAGCGGGCCAGCAGCCGTGAACACCTGGATGCAATCAAAGGTCACGCTTTCCGCTTCGGGGTTAAACCCCTCGGCCACGGCCGCGCCCTGGATCGTGCGAAGCAGGAACGCCGTGGTGGCAGGCAGTTCCACCAGCGCGCCCGGCAGCCCCGCCGCGCCCCCTGCGGCGCCCATGGCAGCACTCAGCACCCGGTCGAAGCCGGGCTTCTGGTCCGGCACCAGTCGCCGTGAGTGGGTGGCCCCCTTCATGGCCAGACGCAGGGCGCTGGCGGTCGAGGCCGTCAAACCGGCCCGCACCGGTTGCGGCAAGCGCTGCAACAGATCCTCTCCGCTGCTGCCAAGACGGTTCAGCAGGTCCACGCCAAACCCGCTCGCAGCCCGGTAGCGCCGCGCCAAGGCGTCGATTTCCGCTTCCAGCTCCTGCGAGGTGAGCCGCCGCGTTTCCGTCAGAATGTCCGTCATTTGCGCCTCCTCTGCCACTTTGAAGATCGGCAGCAAACAGGAGGATTTCAACCCTGCCAGCGCTCGACCTTGCCGCAAACCCCGTCCCAGGCTGCCGGATGCAGCGCCAGCCCCAGAACCCGGTCGGGGTTCGTCGGCGGTGGCATCTCGACCCCCTCCAGCCGGGTGAAACCAAACCGCTGATAGTAGGGAGCATCGCCAACCAGCATGACCCGGGCCCAGCCACTATCCTGCGCCTTGGCCAGGCTGTCGCGGATGAGCGAACCGCCAAGCCCTTCGCCCTGGCGGGTGGGATGAACGGCAACCGGTCCGAGCAGCAACGCCTCGGCGCCGCCGACGAGAACCGGCCAGAAGCGGATCGCCGCCGCGAGAATGCCATCGGTGTCACGCGCCACCTGGCTGAGACCCGGCACCGGCGGCACCCCGTCGCGCAAACGATAGGACGACAGGGCTTCGCGCCCCGGTGCAAAACACAGGTCATACAGCGCTTCGACCTCCCACCGGTCGTTCGCCTGCTCCGCTTTCAACTCGATCACGCTGCGCTGCCTCCGCCATTCGCCCCCTGCGGGCTGGCGTTCGGCCTAGCACGGGCGTAAGTCTTGGGCAAATACCTAAGCTACAACACCTGAGCAGGAATTCACGATGTTCTACCGCCCCGAAGACGGCCACGGCCTGCCGCATAACCCCTTTAACGCCATTGTCACCCCCCGTCCCATCGGCTGGATCTCCAGTCGCTCCGCAGACGGTGTGAACAACCTGGCCCCCTACTCCTTCTTCAACGCCGTGGCCTACACCCCGCCACAGGTGATGTTCGCCTCGACCAGCGCCAAGGAGGACCAGGACGGCACCAAGGACAGTGTCGCCAACATCCGCGACACCGGCGTGTTCTGCGTCAACGTGGTGTCTTACGCCCTGCGTGATGCGATGAATGCCAGTTCTGCGGCCTTGCCGAAAGACGTCGACGAGTTCGCCCATGCCGGGCTGGAAACCGTGGAATGCAAGACCATTGATTGCGCCCGCGTCGCCGCGGCCCCTGCCGCGCTGGAGTGCCGCCTGACGCAGATCGTCACCCTGCCGGGCGAAGCCAACAAGGTGGTCTTCGGCGAGGTGACAGGGGTGCACATCCGCGATGACTGCCTGCGTGACGGCACCTTTGACGTCACCACCTTCCAGCCGCTGGCCCGACTTGGCTACCGGGACTATTCCGTTGTGCGCGACCTGTTTTCGCTAACCCGCCCCGACCAGTGAGGTCCCCAGATGCCGTTGCCAGATCCCAGAAAACGCAATCCCATCACCCTGCCCGACGGCAGCGCACATGCAGGCACCGTCATGCTGTCGGAAGTATTGGAGCACCCCAATTTCAAAGTGGGTGACTATACCTACGCCTCCGATTTCACGCCCCCCAAGGACTGGGCGCAGCATCTCGCCCCCTATCTGTTTCCCGGCTCGCGCGAGCAGCTGATCATCGGCAAGTTCTGCCAGATTGCGCATGGGGTGCGCTTCATCACGGCCTCTGCGAACCACGCGCAGGAGGGGCTCAGCTGCTATCCGTTTCCGGTGTTCGACCCATCCCGAATGGCCGGGTTCCAGCCCGACACCCGCGACACGGTGGTCGGCAATGACGTCTGGTTCGGCTATGGTGCGCTGATCCTGCCCGGTGCCCGCATCGGTGACGGGGCCATCATCGGTGCAGGCGCGGTCGTGCGCGGCACGGTGCCGCCCTATGCAGTCGTCACCGGCAATCCCGGCACCGTCCACAGCTACCGCTTTGCAAAGCCGCAGATCGCCCAGCTGCTGAGCCTGCGGTGGTGGGACTGGCCTGCCGAGCTGATCGCACGCGCCGAACCGGCGCTGCTGGCCGGAGATCTCGACATGCTCGAAAGCCTCGCCCCGGACTGATGACGTGGGGCCTTTGCGCCAACCGCACAGCCAGCATAGCCCAGGAACGACAAAGGCCCGCAACTCTGCCGAGTTGCGGGCCTTCTTCGTTTTCCGCGGCGTCGATCAGTGGCCGCCGAGAATTCCGGTTCGGACCGAGTAATCCACGGCCAGTTCGTATTCCGGGTCATCGTCGCTATCGACCATCAGGTGTCCGGCCTTGGTCAGCAGCTGGTGACAATCGCGGCTCAGATGGCGAAGCACCAGCTTCTTGCCCTCGGCCTCGTATTTGGCGGCCACGGTCTCGATCGCCTGCAGCGCAGACTGGTCCACCACCCGGCTGCGGGCAAAGTCGACGATCACCCGCTCCGGGTCGCCCGCCACGTCGAACAGCTCGACGAAACCGTCGGTGGAGCCAAAGAACAGCGGCCCTTCGATCTCGTATACCTTGGCCCCTTTGTCTGTCACGGACTCACGCGTGGTGGCGTGGATACGACGCGCGTTGTTCCAGGCATAGGCCAGCGCCGAGACGATCACGCCGACGACCACGGCAATCGCAAGGTCGGTCAGCACAGTCACCACGGTCACCAGAACGATGACGAAGGCATCGATGCGCGGCACCTTGGTCATCACCTTGAAGCTGTTCCACGCAAAGGTTCCGATCACCACCATGAACATCACCCCAACGAGCGCCGCCAGCGGGATCTGCTCGATCAGCGGCGAGGCGACAACAATGAAGGCCAGCAGGAACAGCGCTGCGGCAATACCCGCGATCCGCGTGCGGCCGCCGGATTTCACGTTGATCATCGACTGGCCGATCATCGCGCAGCCCCCCATGCCGCCGAAGAAGCCGGTCACCACATTGGCAGCCCCTTGCGCAATGCACTCCTGGCTGGCGCCGCCACGCTTGCCGGTGATTTCCCCCACCAGGTTCAGCGTCAGCAGGCTTTCGATCAAGCCGATCGCGGCCAGGATCACCGCATAAGGCAGGATGATCCACAGGGTTTCCAGCGTAAACGGTGCCAGAGCAGTTCCGTACAGCCCCTCGCCGGTACCGAACGGATTATGGAAGCTGGGCAGACCGCCCTCGATCGAGGCCATGTCGCCAACGCGCGGCACGTCCAGCCCCATCGCAATCACCAGGATCGCCACGACACCGATCCCCGCCAGCGGTGCCGGGATCACAGTGGTGATCTTGGGCATGCCCCAGATGATCACCATGGTCAGTGCCACCAGCCCCAACATCAGCAGCAGCGAGCCCCCCTGCAGCCATTCGGTTCCGCCCGTGGCCGGATCCTTGAACTGCGTCAGCTGGGCGAGGAAAATGACGATCGCCAGGCCGTTCACAAAGCCGAGCATCACCGGATGCGGCACAAGACGGATGAACTTGCCCCAATGCATGACCCCGGCGAAGATCTGCAGGATCCCCATAAGAACAACCGTGGCAAAGAGATATTCCACGCCGTGCTCAGCCACCAATGCCACCATCACAACGGCCAGCGCGCCGGTTGCGCCTGAAATCATTCCCGGCCGCCCGCCGAAGACCGCCGTGATCAACCCGACCATGAAGGCCGCGTAAAGCCCGACAAGGGGATGCACCCCGGCGACGAAGGCAAAGGCCACCGCCTCTGGCACCAGTGCCAGTGCCACGGTCAGGCCGGACAAAAGCTCGGTACGGACACGGGCCACGGTAAAGCCCTCGTCCTGCATGATCGATAGGTTGGGCGGAGAAATCTGCTTGGCCAGCAAAGCCACGGCTGCGCGTCTCATAAAAGGTTACCTGCGGTTGGAGGAGGTGTGTTCGCTGCCTGCCCGTTAGCGGAAAATCGCCAATGGGGCAAGGGCGCGGAGGCTCCGCGCCTCCGCCCAGGCAGAGGCAGGCGAAGATTTGTCCCCAAGGTAAGCGTGATGAACGGCCACTGTGCAAACCGCCCCTTGGCTGGTCTGCACCCGGTGCATAGCGTCATGGCCGACAATAGCCGTGGCTGCGCCCCTTCAGCACCCTCTGGCCGCCATCGCGAAGTCCCGGCGGCACAAACCGATCCCCGCAGCCCCCTAAACAGCTTGCTCTTGCCAAATCCGCCATGGCTTGTGCATATCCATGCCAGCATCATCAGGAGGCCAGCACGTGACTGCAGCAACACCCCGTGAAACCATGATCGCCGTAATCGGTGGCTCAGGCATTTACGAGATCGACGGTCTCGAAGGCGCCGAATGGGTCTCGGTCGACACGCCCTGGGGCGCCCCCTCGGACCAGATCCTGACCGGCACGCTGGACGGCGTAAAGATGGCTTTCCTGCCCCGCCACGGCCGCGGCCATGTGCATTCGCCCACTGAAGTCCCCTACCGGGCGAATATCGACGCGCTGAAGCGACTGGGGGTGACCGACGTCTTCTCTGTCTCCGCCTGCGGCTCTTTCCGCGAAGAAATGGCCCCCGGCGATTTCGTCGTGGTGGATCAGTTCATCGACCGCACCTTTGCCCGCGAAAAAAGTTTCTTCGGCACCGGCTGCGTGGCCCATGTCAGCGTCGCGCATCCGACTTGCGAACGGTTGAGCGACGCAGCCGAGGCTGCGGCGCGCGACGCGGGCATCAACATCCATCGCGGGGGCACCTATTTGTGCATGGAGGGGCCGCAGTTCTCCTCGATGGCCGAAAGTAAGATGTACCGCGAGCAATGGGGCTGCGACGTGATCGGCATGACCAACATGCCCGAGGCCAAACTCGCCCGCGAAGCCGAGCTGTGCTACGCCTCGGTCGCCATGGTCACCGACTACGATAGCTGGCACCCAGAGCACGGTGCGGTGGAGATCACCGAGATCATCGCCACCCTGCAGGGCAACTCCGCCAACGCCCGCGCGCTGGTGCGTCGCCTGCCCGGCCTGCTCGGGCAGCAGCGCGCTGATTGCCCGCATGGGTGCGACAAGGCGCTGGAATACGCAATCATGACCGCGCCCGAGAAACGCGACCCGGCCCTGCTGGCGAAACTGGACGCGGTGGCGGGCCGGATGCTGGGCTGATCCCCGTCCCTTACGATGCAAGGCCGAGGGCGGTTCGATCGAACCGCCCTTTTTTCTGCGCGGATAGGCCGATCTGGCAGATCTTTCGGTGTTAGTAAGGCCAGCGCCTCGCACCGAAGGCCGCTGCCGCCTGCCTCGCCGCGGCTGCCGCGCCCTCGTCGAGCCAACTGTCTTGTAGGGTCGAAGCACGGTTTCAATCGCCATTTTCTGGGCGGCATCGCTGGGCGGCACTGCTGCGCGGCAAGCTCACGATTGCCCGTTCCCCCTTGCAACAACAGGCTGCTTGAGCGAAACCCCGGTTGGCCCCGCTTTCGCGAGGTCTCCGATACCGCTGCCCCATGGAGCCGACAGATGCCCAAGAAGCCCGACGTCAAAGACTATATCCGCACCATCGTGGACTTCCCGCACGAAGGGATCATGTTCCGCGACGTGACCACGCTGTTTGCCGATCCGCGCGGCTTCCGCATGGCGATTGACCAGATGCTGCACCCCTACGCGGGCGAGCAGATCGACAAGGTGGTCGGGCTCGAGGCACGTGGTTTCATCCTCGGTGGCGCCATTGCCCACCAGCTGAGCGTCGGCTTCGTGCCGATCCGCAAGAAAGGCAAACTGCCCGGCACCACCATCAGCCAAGAGTACAAGCTGGAGTATGGCGAAGCCATCGTCGAGATTCACGACGATGCCATCAAGCCGGGCGAAAAGATCCTGGTGGTGGACGATCTGCTGGCCACCGGCGGCACCGCAGGCGCGGGCATCAAGCTGATCGAGCGGCTGGGCGGCGACATCGTTTCCTGCGCCTTCATCGTCGATCTGCCCGAACTGGGCGGCCGCAAACTGCTCGAGAGCATGGGCATGGACGTGCATGTGCTTTGCGAGTTCGAAGGCCTGTAAGCCGACACGCCATCAGGCTTCCATCGTGACGCTATGGCTGGTGGGCTCTCCCGCCCGCCGAGCGGCTTTTAGTTGCAAAAAGCCGCTGGCCGTTGGGCATGGCCTTTCAGGCCTTCAAGGCCTGAAAGGCGCGCCGCGCCATGCGCGGCGCCGGGCCCAAGGCTGCCAGCCGGCAGCGCCGGGCTGGCGCAGGCGCGGGAGCGCAACGAGGCCAGAGTGCCCTCGTGTCCAGTTTCAGCCCGCACGCAGCACTGCGCCGGGGTTCATGATCCCATTCGGATCCAACGCCTGTTTGATGGCGCGCATCGCCGCGAGCCGCGCCGGATCGCCGTAGCGTTCCAGGTCTGCGACCTTCAACCGCCCGACCCCATGTTCGGCACTGAACGAGCCACCGAACTGCGCCACCAGCTCATGCACCGCGTCCTTGATCGCACCGCGTAGATGGTCAAACGCCTGCCGCGGCTGTCCCTGTGGCGGAAACACGTTGTAATGCAGGTTGCCGTCGCCCAGGTGACCAAAACAATTGATGCGGAAATCCCCGAGCGCCGCCACGACACGCCCCCCCTGCTCAATGAACTCCGGTATCTGCCCGATAGGAACCGAGATATCGTGGCTGGAGACCGACCCGATCATCTTGTTCGCCTCGGGGATATGCTCACGCATGGACCACAAAGCGTGCCGCTGCGCCTCGGATTGCGCGATGACACCATCGTCGCTCAGTCCAGCGTCGAGTGCCGCCTCGAACAGAGCCGCAAGGGCTTCTTCGGCGTCCAGGCCACGCGGCAGGCCCAGTTCGATCAGCACCGACCACTCCGGCGCCTCGGCAAACGGCTGGCGGACCTGTGGCAGGCACTCGGACAGGAAGTCCAGCCCTTGCCGGTGGATCAACTCGAACGCGCTGACGGCTTCACCGGCGTGATCGCGCGCCAGCGCCAGAAGCGCCACCGCTGCTGCAGGATCGCGCACGGTGAATACCGCGGTGCCGCAAGAAGCGGGCTGCGGCGACAGTTTCAATGTAGCCGCCGTGATGATGCCCAGCGTGCCTTCGGCACCGATCAGCAGGTTGCGCAGATCATAGCCGGTGTTGTCCTTGCGCAGCCGTGTCAGCCCATGCCAGATGTCGCCGTTGGGCAGCACCGCTTCCAGCCCCAGGCACAGATCGCGGGCATTGCCGTAGCGCAAAACGTTGACCCCGCCGGCATTCGTCGACAACACGCCGCCGACACGTGCCGAGCCCTCGGAGGCCAGTGACAACGGAAACAGCCGCTTGGCGCTGTGCGCGGCCGCCTGCACATCGGCCAGAATCGCGCCCGCTTCCGCGATCAGCACGTTTTCCGAGGGGTGCACCGCACGGATTACCGCCATCCGCTCCAAGGAGATCAATAGCGGCGCGGCGCCCTCCGGCATGAGCTGCCCCCCAACGAGGCCCGTCCCGCCGCCGTAGGGCACCACCGGCACCCTGGCGGCATTGGCTTCGCGCACCAGCGTGGCCACCTCCTCGGGACTGCGCGGCAGCGCCAGAACACCTGCCTGCCCCCGATAGCGACCGCGTGGCTCCTCCAGATAGCGGGGCTCGGGCGGGCGCAGCACTTCCTGCGGCAGGCAGGCAGACAGACGGGCGGCAAAGGCGGAATCGGCAGGGTTCAATGACATGTCGAATGCATGCCGCATCCGGCGGCGGCAGGCAAGAAAATGGAACTCAACACCGTCATCCCTGCCATCGCAACCACGCGTCGCACCACGGCATCTATTCCTCTGCCGCCAGATAGCGTGGACGCAGCACAAAGACGGTCGGGCGATCGGGCAACGTTCGCAGCGATACATCAAGGGAGCTACGCCCATCGTCCACCACATCGAACTGGGTCGCCACCTGTGACAGGAAGCGCTGCAGCGACGGGTCAGTGAACCAATGCATCGGGATGATCACCGAAGACTTGAGCCGCCCCAACACCTCCAGCATCTCGTCCAGCGGCAGGGTAATGCCGCCGTCCACCGCCGCCATCACCACATCCAGCCGCCCCAAGGCGGCGTATTGCGCCGCTGTCGGGATATGATGAAGATGCCCGAGATGACCAACGCACAGCCCCGCGACCTCGAACACGAAGATCGAGTTGCCCTGAGGTTCAACACCACCAAACATGCTGCGAATGTCGGTGGGCACATTGCGGATCAGCATCTCGCCAAGGTCCAGATGATGGTGAACGCCGCCTCCTGCCTCGGCCCAGCCGGGCAGCACATGCGCGATCCCCGGATCCGGCTGTGACGTCCAATGCGTGTCATGCGCGTGGTTCATCGTGACGACATCCGGGATCATCGGCGCAGATCCGATAAAACCGGTATAATCGGTCACCACGTTCAAGCCGCCATTTGTGCGCAACAGAAAGGACGCGTGGGCAATGTAGCGTATGTGCAGAGTATCTGCGGCCACAGGCTGACGCCAGCTGGCCCGGTGCAGATAGTGCAGGCCCGGCGCGGATTCCGCCAGCGCAATGCAATGGCTGGCCCGGCGCTCTTGCGCCTGCAGCTGCATGCCGTTCAGGACGCCTACCTGGCAGACCCACAAGCACAGGAAACGAGACAGAATACCCATGCAGCAGGTTGTAGTGCACAAAGTGCATCTGTCAGCCTGCCACCCGTGAAAACTCCGCAAGACGCCCCGCCGTAGCGGTGAGAATTGACGAACCAGCGTCAAGTTTGGTCATGCGCTGTCGGCAACGCCCCCAACGACGTGCCTGGTCAGAAGAACGAGAGTTGCGCCAGACATAAGCTGTGCCGCAGACTGGATGGAACAGGACACAGCCTGCCCTCCCAATGACCCAAAACCCAATTGGGACGTTTCTGTCGCCCTAGGGCTCGGGTACTGGCCTGCCGCCTGGCTCAGGCCTGACCGGCCAGCGTCTTGCCCCTGCGGTCGTGGCGCAATGCGGCATAGAGCACATGCGTGCGCCAGCGACCATTGATCTGAAGATAGGATTGCGCGACACCTTCATACTTGAAGCCGGATTTTTCCAGCAATCCTCGTGAGGCGGCGTTCTCCGGCAGGCAGGCGGCCTCGATGCGGGACAGTTCCAGCTTGTTGAAGGCGTGGTGCACCACGGCGCCGATCGCTTCGCGCATGTAGCCCTGACGCGCGAAAGGTTGACCAGTCCAGTAGCCCAGCGTTCCCGCCTGGGCCGGGCCGCGACGGATGTTGTCCAGAGTGATGGCCCCCAGCAACATCTGATCGTCGCGACGGATCAGGAACAACGGCAACGCCGTGCCCGCAGACACAGACCGGCGCGCCCAGTAGACCCGGTTGGTGAAGCTCTTGCGGCTGAGATGGTCAGCCGCCCAGCCCGGCTCCCAGGGCGTCAGGTAGGCCTGACTTTGCTGCCGCAGCGCTGCCCAGCCGTGAAAATCCGAATGCACCGGTGGCCTGAGCGTCAGGCGTTCCGTTTCGATGCGAACCTTACGGCGGGTGAGCAGCATCAGGCGGCGCGCCTCTCCTGCAAGCGGGCCAGCGAGGGGGCCTTGTCGACCGGGCCATACAGCGCCAGTGCCGCCGGAGCGCTGACCGCCATGGTTTCAGCCAGTTCGCGCACCTGCCGGGTGGTCACCGCGTCAATGCGCGCCACGGTGTTCTCCAGGGTGGGCACCCGGTCCCAGATCTGCACCAGCCGCGCCAACCGTTCCGCCCGATTGGACGGGCTTTCCAGCCCCATCAGCATGCCGGCCTTCATCTGCGCCCGGGCCCGCTCGATCTCGGCGTCGGTCATGTCGTCGGCCGCGCGTTTCATCTCGTCTATGGTGATGCCTGCCAGCTCCGCCAGCTGATCGCCGGAAGTGCCCGCATAGATCGTCATCGAACCGGTGTCGGAGTAGGAGCCCGCCTGCGAGAAGATCGTATAGCACAGGCCGCGTTTCTCACGCACTTCCTGAAACAGGCGCGAGGACATGCCGCCACCAAGCGCACTGGCATAGATCTGCGCGGTGTACATCGACTGGTCGCGGTAGCCCGGGCCTTCGATGGCAAGCGCAAAATGCGCCTGTTCCAGATCCTTGATCTTGCGCATCTCGCCGCCCGTAAAGGTCGCGCCTTCTTCTACATGGGCGACTTTGGGCTCCAAATGCCCGAACATCTGCTCAGCCAGACGCACCAGCACGTCGTGGTCAACTGCACCCGCAGCGGCCAGGATCATCTGACCGGGCCCGTAGTGTTCGCCGACAAACCCTTCGAGGTCTTCGCGGCGGAAGCTGCTGACACGCTCCGCCGGGCCCAGGATGGTGCGGCCAAGCGCCTGGTCGCGGTAGCATTCCTCCTGCAACCAATCAAAGATCACGTCATCCGGGGTATCCAGAGACTGGCCGATCTCCTGCAGGATGACGCCGCGCTCGACCTCGATTTCCCGCGTGTCGAACACCGGGTTCAGCAGGATGTCCCCGATCACATCCACCGCCAGCGGCACGTCGTCCTTCAGCACCCGTGCGTAATAGGCCGTGACCTCGCGGCTGGTGTAGGCGTTGATATACCCCCCCACATCCTCGATCGCCTCGGCTATTTCCAGCGCGCTGCGCGACTTGGTGCCCTTGAAGGCCATGTGCTCCAGAAAATGGGCGATGCCGTTCTGCTCAAGCCGTTCGTGGCGGCCGCCGGCGGTCACCCAGATCCCGATCGCCGCGGATTCCAGTCCCGGCATATGCTCGGAGACGATGCGGAACCCGTTGGCGAGTGTGTGCTGCTGTACGGTCAATGCGTGATGTTCTTTCTGATGTGATCCTCAAGGGCGGCCAGATCATTGGCGATCCGGGTCACCCGTTCCGATCTCTCATACAGGTCTGCCATGCGCGGGGGAAGAGGCGGATGAATGCCGCTGGCATCCTCGACCGCTGCCGGGAATTTGGCCGGATGCGCCGTCGCCAAGGTGATCATCGGCACCTCGGCCTTGCGGTGCTCGTTCGCAACTTTCACCGCCACCGCGCCATGCGGACACAGCAGCTCACCCGAGGCTGCCAGTTCCGACTTGATGGTCGCCAGTGTTTCCTCCTCGGAGGTGCGGCCCGAGGCGTAAGTCTCGCTCAGAGCTTCCATTGCCCCTTGCGAGACGTCGAAGCCGCCGTTCTTCAACTCGTCCATCAGCTGCGCCACGGCACCGCTGTCCTGGTCGTAGGCATAGAACAGCGCGCGCTCGAAGTTGGAAGACACCTGGATATCCATGGACGGAGAGATCGACGGGCGGGTATCGCCCTTGTAATACCCCTGCCCTGACAGGCAGCGGTGCAGGATGTCGTTCTGGTTGGTGGCGACCACCAGCTGGTCAATGGGCAGGCCCATCTGCTTGGCGATGAAACCAGCGAAGATGTCGCCGAAATTGCCGGTCGGCACGGTAAAGCTGACCTTGCGCTGCGGCGCCCCCAGGGACACGGCAGAGGAGAAGTAATAGACCACCTGCGCCAGCACACGGGCGATGTTGATCGAGTTCACGCCAGCCAGCTTGACGCTGTCGCGGAAATCGAAGTCATTGAACATGTCCTTCACGCGGGCCTGACAGTCGTCGAAATCGCCATCGACGGCCAGCGCGTGCACATTGGCATCCTGGGGCGTGGTCATCTGCCGACGCTGAACCTCGGAGACGCGCCCATGCGGGTAGAGGATGAAGACATCGACATTGTTCAGCCCCCGGAAGGCTTCCATCGCCGCCGACCCGGTATCGCCGGAGGTGGCACCTGCGATGGTGACCCGGTCGCCACGGCGCTCCAGTGCGGCCTGGAACAGCTGGCCGATCAGCTGCATGGCGAAATCCTTGAACGCCAGCGTCGGGCCGTGGAACAGCTCCAGCAGGAAATGGTTCGGTGCCAGCTGTTTCAGCGGCGCACGGGCGGCGTGACCAAAGCCCTGGTAGGCGCGGTCAATGATGGCGCGGAACTCTTCGTCGGTGAAACAGTCGCCGATGAAGGGGCGCATCACGCGAAAGGCGGTTTCCTCGTAGGACAGGCCCGCCAGCGCCGCGATGTCGTCATGGGACAGCTGCGGGATCTCGGCCGGTACATAAAGGCCGCCGTCGCGGGCAAGCCCGGTCAGCATCGCGTCTTCGAATGTCAGCTCGGGCGCTTGGCCCCGGGTGGAGATATATTTCATCGCCTTCAGCTCTTTGGTTCAGGGCGGCTGCGCCGCAGAAAATAGAGGCTCATCGCGGCCCAGATAAAGGCCAGCGAAAACCAGGTGATCGCATATTGCAAGTGGTTGTTGGGGATAGAGGCGGTATCGACCGGCATCGGTTTCACACCGGCGTTCTCGCCCGCGGGGGGCGCATTCAGGATGACCATCACCGGTTCGGTGTCCAGCTGCTGCGCCATGGCATCGGCATCTCTAGCGTACCAGAGACCCTCGTCCAGATCTGGCGCAGGCGTGTAGCTGTCGACTTCCTGCGGCCAGTGGACGTTGCCGGAAATGGTCGCCGGACCGCGCAGGCGCTGTGCTGATTTGTCGGAACCTGCAACAAAGCCGCGGTCAATCAGGATGCGACGGCCATTGGGCAACGTGAAGGGCGAGATCACCCGGAAGCCCGGACCAATTTCCTTGAGCGACGTGACCACGAACAGATCCGGTGCGCCGATCTCGCCGCTCAAATGGACCGGGTGGTACTTGTCCGCCTCTCGATCCAGCGCGGTCGGGAGGTCAACCGCAGGCTCTCCAAGGATGCGGGCCTCTATGGTTGCCAGGATCCCCTCTTTCCAGGTCATGCGCTGCAGCTGCCAGGTTCCCAGCCCGATCAGAATGGCCAGGCCTGCGCCGCTCACGATCAACAGGAAAATGACACGCCGCATCGACGCCGCTCCGCTTCAAAGTTCAGGGGCGCGCAAGGGAGTTCCCTGCGCGCCCCGTGTGTGGCCTCATGCCCGCGGATAATCAACCGCAAACATGTATCGGGTACACCGCGCCCTTACAGGCCGGCGGTGCCCCAGATGTAGACTGCAACGAACAGGAACAGCCAGACGACGTCCACGAAGTGCCAGTACCAGGCTGCGGCCTCGAAGCCGACGTGCTGCTCGGGGGTGAAGTCGCCCTTCATCGCGCGGATCAGGCAGACCGTCAGGAAGATGGTGCCGATGATGACGTGGAAACCGTGGAAGCCGGTGGCCATGAAGAAGTTGGAGTAGAATTCGTCTTCACCGAATTTCCAGCCTTCATGCAGCAGGTGCGCGTATTCATAGCCCTGCAGGAAGGTGAAGGCGATGCCGAAGGCGATACCGATCGACAGGCCCTGGATCAGCGCCTTGCGGTCGTTGTTGTGAACCAGCGCGTGGTGCGCCCAGGTCACCGCACAGCCCGACAGCAGCAGGATCAGGGTGTTGATCAGCGGCAGGTGGAACGGATCGACGGCGTAGATCTCCGGCGGGATGTACTCGCTGCCCTCATAGGCTTCCATCGGGTACATGGCGTGTTTGAAGAACGACCAGAACCAGGCGAAGAAGAACATCACCTCGGACATCACGAACAGGATGAAACCGTAGCGCAGGCCGATGCGAACAACCGGAGTGTGATCCCCAACGCGGCTTTCCTTGACGACCTCGGACCACCAGGCAAAGGCGGAATACAGGACGGCAACAAAACCGATCCAGAACGGCCAGGCCGTGAAGCCCTTCATCCAGAACACCGCGCCAACCAGCATGACAAAGGTGCCCAGCGACGAGGCCAGCGGCCAGATCGACGGCGGCAGAATGTGATAATCGTGATTTTTAGCGTGCGCCATTTAAGTGTCCCTCACCAAAGCGGCCTAGTTCGTGGTTACGTCTGCCCCGGTGCCATTCCCGGTGTCGAGAGCGGCATAGCCCTCGGGCAGATCGATTTCATGAAACGTGTACGACAGCGTGATCGTATGCACGTATTTTGCATCCCGGTCGTCAATGATTTCGGGATCAACATAGAAGGTCACGGGCATCTGCACCCGCTCCCCCGGCTGCAAAACCTGCTCGGTAAAGCAGAAGCAGTCGATTTTCTCAAAGAAATAGCCGGCCTGATACGGCGTCACGTTGTAGGACGCCTGACCGGCGACCGGACGATCGGTCGGGTTGTAGGCCTCGTAAAAGGCCAGCCCGGTTTCGCCCAGCTTGATCTCCATCTCGCGCTGCACCGGCTTGAACTCCCACGGCATGCCGCGCTGCTTGGAGCCGTCGAAACGCACCTTGATGGTCTGGTCCAGCACCGTGTCAGACCCGGCAGTCGCCACCTGGGTCACACCGCCAAAGCCGGTGACCCGGCAGAACCAGTCGTAAAACGGCACGGACGCCCAGGACAGGCCGCCCATCACCACGACGACGCCAACCAGCTGCACAACAGTTTTTTGCGGTCCTTGCAATGCCATCAGTTCTGCTCCAATTCGGCCGGGCTCTGCGAGCTTGACTGGCTGTCCGGCAGCTGAAACCCGGGCGCGGTCACCTTGACCAGCGTCAGCGCCATCACCAGCACCACAAACGCCGCCAGCAGGATCCCGACGCCGAGATTGCGACCCGAGCGACGCTTGTGGATCTCATGTTCCTTGCGCAGCGCCATGTTACCAGCCTCCCAGCCCGTAGGGTTTGAGCAGCGCCTCGGCCAGAATGGCGCCGAAATGCAGGAACAGGTACAGCAGCGACAGTTTGAAGAAGCTGCGCTCAACCTTGAAGTTGTCAGCCTCGGAATCATCCTCGTCGCGACGGCTGATTTTCCAGGCGCCATGCAGGAACAGCGCGTTCAGCACCAGCGCAACGGCCAGATACAGCGGCCCACCGATACCCGAGAACGCAGTCCCAACGGCCAGCACAGCCAGCAGAACGGTATAGCCAAGGATATGCAGACGCGTGGAACGGCGACCATGGGTCACGGTCAGCATCGGCACCCCGGCATCGTCGTAGTCAGAGCGCATGAACAGCGCCAGCGCCCAGAAGTGCGGCGGCGTCCACATGAAGGTCAGCAGGAACATCAACCAGGGTTCCACCGACATGCTGCCAGTGGCCGCGATCCAGCCGATGACCGGCGGGAACGCCCCGGCAGCGCCACCGATGACGATGTTCTGCGGCGTCGCGCGTTTCAGCCACATGGTGTAGACGACAACGTAGAAGAAGATGGTGAAGGCCAGGAAGGCACCGGCAAAGACATTGGCGGCCAGCGCCAGCATGATTACCGAAAGCCCCGAAAGCGCGAGACCCAGCGCCAGTGCCTCCCCCGCCTCGACCTTGCCCGCAGGAATCGGACGCCCCTTGGTGCGCTTCATCACACGGTCGATATCGGCATCCCACCACATGTTCAGCGCCCCGGAGGCACCGCCACCGATGGCGATGAACAAAATCGCGGCGAATCCGACGACCGGATGAACAGACACCGGCGCCGCCAAAAGCCCCACGAGCGCGGTGAACACCACCAGCGACATGACACGGGGCTTCAGCAGGGCGAAGTAGTCGCCGAAGCTGGCTTCGTCCTCATATGCCCGGCTTGCGTTGATGCTTGCGTCGCTCATCTTGGGTTCCTTGGCGGCAGCGGGTGCGCAGGACTGCGCACCCAGATCTTGTCGTTCTCGACCGGTCCGCGCCTCGACGGCGCAGCGGCGGGTCGGCTATCAGTTGGAGGCAACCTGATAGGAGCGCGGGGTGCCCGCGTATTCCTCGATCGCACCTTCCAACCAGGCGTCATACTGCTCTTGCGTCACCACTTTGACGGTGATCGGCATATAGGCGTGGTCCTTGCCGCAGAGTTCGGAGCACTGACCGAAGTAGATGCCCTCTTTGCCTTCTTCGACCTTGAACCACAGTTCGGCCAGACGGCCCGGCACACCATCCTGCTTCACGCCGAAGGCGGGCATTGCCCAGGAGTGGATCACGTCCGCGGCGGTCACCTGCATCACGACGGTTTTGCCGGAGGGCACAACAACCGCGGTGTCGGTGGCCAGCAGGTAGTCATCTTCGGCGTAACCGTTTGCGGCCAGCTGGTCTTTCGGCAGCAGGAAGCTCTCGAAGCCGAATTCATGGTCGGTGTACTCGTAGCCCCAGTACCACTGGTAGCCGGTCACCTTGATGTTGATGTCACCTTCCGGGATTTCCTGCTGTGCAAACAGCTGCGGCAGCGAGAAGGAACCGATGAAGACCAGGATCAGGATCGGAATAACGGTCCAGGCGATCTCGATCGGGGTATGGTGGGTGAATTTCGCCGGGGTCGGGTTGGCACGGCGGTTGAACCGCAGGATCGCCCACAGCAGCAGGCCTCCCACGAACACACAGATCGCGGTGATGATCACCAGGATCATGTGGTCCAGGCTGCGGATCCCCTCCATCAGCGAGGTGGCTGCCGGCTGGAATCCCATGCCGCCGTTGACCGGCTTACCAATGGTTTCCAATCCTTCCTGCGCCATTGCGGGAAGGCTGGAAAGGCCGGCGAAAAGGCCCGAAAGCGTCAAAGCGTTTTTCATATCTCTACCTGATCGGTTGATCGCGTTATTCCTGCGGCAGCCTGAGCGTTCGGAATCGATGATTCCACAAAACGCACCTGCCCCGTTGTCTTTGACGCCGCTTAAAATCATATTCGGGACAACAGATAAAGAGGCAGGCAAGCGTCAAACCGTCGCTTTCTTGATTTAGATCAAAAAAATCCGAGGACCGTGCCATGGAAACCCCCGCCTTTCGCCCGTTTGAAACCACGCTGCCGGAGACAGAGGCGCTGGCGGTGCTGCGTGATGCTCTGAGCGGGGCCGAGGATGGCGAGATATTCGCCGAACGCCGCAAGTCGGAAGCGCTGTCCTTTGATGACGGGCGGTTGCGCAGCGCCAGCTATGACGCCTCCGAGGGGTTCGGCCTGCGCGCGGTGAACGGCGACGTGGCAGGCTACGCCCATTCCACCGACGTCTCCATCGCGTCGCTGAAACGGGCCGCCGAGACGGCAAGACTGGCCGTGGGCGACGGCGGCGGCACCTACGCCGATGCACCGCAGGCCACCAACAAGAAGCTTTACACCGACGCCGACCCCATCAGCGCCATGCCATTTCCGGTGAAGGTGGAAACGCTGCGCGAGATCGATGCCTTCGCACGGGATCTCGATCCGCGTGTGGTACAGGTTTCCGCCTCCCTCGCCGCATCGCTGCAGGAGGTCGAGATCCTGCGGGCCGACGGCGTGCGCGTTCGCGATACCCGCCCGATGGCACGGCTGAACGTTTCGGTGATCGTCGAAAAGGACGGCCGCCGCGAAAGTGGCTCTGCCGGAGGCGGCGGCCGACTAGGGCTGGACGGGCTGGTCGACCCCAAACATTGGCAGGCACAGGTGCAGGAGGCCCTGCGCATCGCCCTGGTCAACCTCGACGCGGTGCCCGCCCCTGCCGGGGAAATGGACGTGGTGCTCGGCCCCGGCTGGCCCGGCATCCTGCTGCACGAGGCGATCGGCCACGGGCTGGAAGGTGACTTCAACCGCAAGGGCTCATCCGCCTTTGCCGGGCTGATGGGGCAGCAGATCGCCGCCAGGGGCGTGACCGTGCTGGACGATGGCACCATTCCCGACCGGCGCGGGTCGATCACCGTGGATGACGAGGGCACGCCAAGTCAGAAGACGACCCTGATCGAGGATGGTATCCTGGTGGGCTTCATGCAGGACCGCCAGAATGCGCGTCTGATGGGGGTTTCCCCTACCGGCAACGGCAGGCGGCAAAGCTACGCCCATGCGCCGATGCCGCGCATGACCAACACCTATATGCTGGGCGGAGAGGCCGATCCGGGTGAACTGGTGGCCAGCATCAAGGACGGCATCTGGGCGGTTGGCTTTGGCGGCGGTCAGGTCGACATCACCAATGGCAAGTTCGTATTCTCCTGTACCGAGGCCTACCGCGTGAAGGATGGCAAGGTGGGCGCGCCGGTGAAGGGTGCAACCCTGATCGGCGACGGCGCCACTGCGCTGAAGCAGATTCGCGGCCTTGGCAACGACATGGCTCTGGATCCGGGCATGGGGAATTGCGGCAAGGCCGGACAATGGGTGCCGGTCGGCGTGGGCCAACCGTCCGTATTGATGGGCGGGCTGACGGTGGGTGGGTCGGCGACCTGAGTCGCCTGAAGACCAAAGACCGCAAAAGGGCCGCAAAGCTCTGCCCCCTAACGTAACGACGCCATAAATTCCGCCTCCAGGGGTCAATCTCTGCGAGGCGGGCACCCTGCCAGCGACGGCGCCCGGCTCGAATTTACCCCTGCTTTTCTCAGCTTTTATAGAGACTTAGGAAAATTTTCCGGGAATTCGTAAAAACAGCGATGACGTTCACCACCTGTTAACCGAGTGAAGGTTAATTCTGGTCTTGCAAACAGGCGGAGCAACGGATGACCGGAGAAGCACATTCTTCCACTCACCCCCCACTCCCACCCACCACGGAAGACGCCCGGTATTCCCAGCTTCGTCTGTTGCGCTCCAAGCGGGTCGGCCCGGTGACATACCACCGGCTGCTCGCGCAATTTGGTTCAGCGCAGAACGCGCTGGATGCGTTGCCTGAAGTGGCACGTTCCGCAGGCCTGAAAGGGTATGAAACATGCCCTGCCGATGCGGTGGACGCTGAAATCAAGCTCGCAAAAGCCGCCAAAGCGCGGCTTTTGTGCTGTTCAGACCCCGAGTACCCTGCCCCGCTTGCCGCGTTGAAAGACGCGCCACCCCTGCTCTGGGTGATCGGCAACCTGTCGCTTCTGCAGCGGCCCCTGATCGCCATTGTCGGAGCCCGAAACGCGTCCTCGCTGGGGCGGCGCATGACCCGCACGCTCGCGCAGGATCTGGGTGCGGCGGGCTATGTTGTCGTCTCCGGGCTCGCGCGCGGGATCGACGCCGCCGCCCATGAAGCCGCGCTGAACAGCGGCACCATCGCGGTGCAGGCCGGTGGGGTCGACGTGATCTATCCAGCCGAGAACACCCGGCTCGCCAGCGCGATTGCCGAAACTGGCCTGCGCGTATCCGAGCAGCCGATGGGACGCACACCGCAGGCGCGCGATTTTCCAAAGCGGAACCGGATCATCGCCGGGCTCGCCTCTGCCGTGGTGGTGATCGAAGCCGCAGCACGGTCCGGGACCCTGATCACCGCTCAGGACGCGCTTGACCTCGGTCGTGAAGTGCTGGCGGTGCCGGGCCACCCGTTCGACCCGCGCAGCTCCGGTTGCAACCGGCTGATCCGCGACGGGGCGGTTCTGGTTCGCAATGCCGCCGATGTGGTCGACGCTTTGCCTCCCGCTCAACCGGCGCAGCCGCGGCCCCGACCCCAGGCCACGACCAATCAGAGGTCACCCGCAGAAGTGCCTGCGGCACAGCCGCAACACCGCAGCCTTGCCGAGACGCATGCGCTGCACCAGCAGATTCTCGATTGCCTCGGCCCCTCGCCCACCTCTGAAACCGTGCTGATGCGGGATCTGGCCCTGCCGCCGCAGGACCTGGCTCCGGCGCTGACCGACCTGGAACTCGACGGCAGCATCCTGCGCCAACCCGGCGGGCTGCTGTCAAAATGCGCCCCCGATGATGACACCGCACATTGACGGCACGCTGTGCGCAAAACGCACGAGTGGCCGCGCGAAAACAGCCGCCGCACCGCGACCGATCGGCGCAAACACCGCGGTCGGCGATGCCGCGAAACCGACCTGCAAGCACGCATGTTCACTGCCGTCACACGGTTGCGACGGGGCCGCAGATTGACATTCTCCCCTTGCGCCCCACATGTTGCCCCGCCATAGAACCCGCAAAAGCGGTCCGAAGAGGTTAGAGAATTTATGCCAGTTGTCGTCGTCGAATCCCCGGCCAAGGCCAAAACGATCAATAAATATCTTGGTCCCGACTATACGGTTCTGGCGTCCTACGGCCATGTGCGCGACCTTCCGGCCAAGAACGGCTCGGTCGATCCGGAAGCCGATTTCGACATGACGTGGGAAGTCGCCAATGATTCCCGCAAACACGTCAAGGCCATCGCCGACGCGCTGAAAGAAGACAACGCGCTGATTCTCGCAACCGACCCCGACCGCGAAGGGGAAGCGATCAGCTGGCACCTGCAGGAAGCGCTGACCAAGCGGCGTTCGATCAAGAAGGACACGCCCGTCAGCCGCGTCACCTTCAACGCGATCACCAAGGAAGCGGTGACCGAGGCGATGAAGAACCCCCGCCAGGTCGACATGCCGCTGGTCGAGGCCTATCTGGCCCGCCGCGCGCTGGATTATCTCGTGGGTTTCAACCTCTCGCCGGTGTTGTGGCGCAAACTGCCGGGCGCGCGTTCGGCCGGGCGGGTCCAGTCGGTCTGCCTGCGCCTGATCGTCGAGCGCGAGATGGAAATCGAAGCCTTCAACCCGCAGGAATACTGGTCGGTGCGCGCCCATCTGGCGACCCCGCGCGGCCAGGAACTGGAAGCGCGGCTGACGGTTCTGGGTGGCGACAAGCTGGACAAGTACAGCCTGAAGAACGCCACGGCTGCGGAACTGGCGGTGCAGGCGGTCGCATCCCGACAGCTGTCGGTGCAGTCGGTCGAGGCCAAGCCTGCCGCCCGCAACCCCTCCGCCCCCTTCATGACCTCCACCCTGCAACAGGAGGCCAGCCGCAAGTTCGGCATGGGCGCGCGTCAAACCATGAACGCCGCCCAACGTCTCTATGAAGCCGGTTTGATCACCTACATGCGGACCGACGGCATCGATATGGCCCCCGAGGCGGTCGAAGCCGCCCGCGCCGAGATCGAGAAACGCTACGGCGCCGAATACGTGCCCGCAAAACCCCGGATCTACAAGAACAAGGCCAAGAACGCCCAGGAAGCGCACGAGTGTATCCGCCCGACGGATATGAGCCGCGATGCCGCCAGCCTCAAGGTCTCCGAAGACGACCAGCGCAAGCTCTACGACCTGATCTGGAAGCGGACACTGTCCTGCCAGATGGAAGGCGCCCGACTGGAGCGCACGACCGTCGACATCGGTTCGGACGATGGCCAGGTGGTGCTGCGCGCGACCGGTCAGGTCATGCTGTTTGACGGTTTCATGCGCGTCTACGAAGAAGGCCGCGACGACGTGACCGACGAGGACGACAAGCGCCTGCCGCAGGTGATGGAGGGCGAGGCCCTCAAGTTCGCGTCCTCCCTTGCTGCGCAAGCTGAAAAAGCGGGCCAGGAGGCCTCGGTTCTGTCCGAGAACGGTGCCGTCCTCGCGCTGCAGCACCACACCCAGCCGCCGCCGCGCTATACCGAGGCGACGCTGGTCAAGCGCATGGAAGAACTCGGCATCGGCCGCCCTTCGACCTACGCCAGCGTCATCACCACGATTCAGGACCGCGAATACGTCCGCAAGGACAAGAACCGCCTGTTCCCTGAGGACAAGGGCCGGATCGTCACCATCTTCCTGCTGAACTTCTTCCGCAAGTACATCGGCTACGAGTTCACCGCCAACCTCGAGGAAGAACTGGACGAGGTCAGCGCAGGCGAGCGTGATTACAAGGATCTTCTGGGCAAGTTCTGGCGGGACTTCTCCGCCGCGATCGCGGAGACCTCGGAACTGCGCATCACCGAAGTTCTGGATGTTCTGGACGACGCGCTGGCGCCGCAACTCTACCCGCCGCGGGAAGACGGCACCGATCCGCGTATCTGCCCGAAATGCGGTCAGGGTCAGCTGCACCTCAAGACCTCGCGCACCGGCGGCTTTGTCGGCTGCGGCAACTACCCGGAATGCAACTACACCCGACCGATCTCGGGCGAAGGCGCCGAAGGTTATGAGCGGGTGCTGGGCGAGGACAACGGGGATGAAATTCACCTGAAATCCGGTCGGTTCGGCCCCTACGTACAGCGCGGCGAGGCGACCCCCGAGAACAAGAAACCTCCCCGCTCCTCGCTTCCCAAACAGGGCAAGGATTACCTGCCGGGCTGGGGCCCGAATGACATCACGCTGGAGCAGGCGGTCACCCTGCTGACCCTGCCGCGCGAAATCGGCCAGCATCCGGATGGCGGCGTGATCCAGTCGAACCTGGGTCGCTTTGGCCCCTATATCGCGCATCAGCTGCCGGATGAGGAAAAGCCGGTCTACGTGAACCTGAAGGAAACGCTGGACGTTTTCGAGATCGGCATGAACCGCGCCGTGGAAATGCTGGCCGAGAAACGCGCCAACCCCGGTCGCGGTCGCCGCGCAGCCGCCAAACCCCTGAAGGAGCTGGGCGAACACCCCGAGGGCGGCGGCGCCATCAGCATCATGGACGGCCGCTATGGCCCCTACGTCAAATGGGAAAAGGTAAATGCCACCTTGCCCAAGGACGTTGAACCCAAGGACGTCACCTTGGAGATGGCTGTGCAGCTGATTGCCGAAAAGTCCAGCAAGGGCGGCAAGAAGAAAGCTGCGCCCAAGAAGAAGGCGGCCCCGAAGAAAAAGGCCGCTGCCAGCAAGGACAAAGCCTGAGATAGCATCTCGCAAGGCCGGGACTTCCCCGGCCTTGTGCCCGGGCGGACCCGGGTTCCGTAGAAATACGGGTTTCTCTCCGTATCGTTGACTTGGCGCAGCCCCGGCGGCAGAACACCAGTCAAACGGTAGTTGTTGGGAGAACTCCATGAAAAAGGTTTACGCCAACGCCGCCGAAGCGCTCGACGGGTTGCTTCATGACGGCATGTTCATCGCGGCAGGGGGCTTTGGCCTCTGCGGCATTCCGGAGCTTCTGCTGGAGGCCATCAAGGAAGCAGGTACCAAAGACCTGACCTTTGCCTCGAACAACGCCGGTGTCGACGATTTCGGCATCGGCATCCTGTTGCAGACCAAGCAGGTCAAGAAAATGATCTCCTCCTACGTGGGGGAAAACGCCGAATTTATGCGCCAGTACCTGTCGGGTGAGCTGGAACTGGAATTCAACCCGCAAGGCACCTTGGCCGAACGCATGCGTGCTGGCGGTGCTGGCATCCCGGGCTTTTTCACCAAGACCGGTGTCGGCACGGTGATCGCCGAAGGCAAGATGCAGAAACAGTTTCCCACCGGCCCCGACGGCGCCATGGAAGACTACATCATGGAAGAGGGCATCTTCGCCGATCTTGCCATCGTCAAGGCCTGGAAGGCGGATGAGACCGGCAACCTCGTGTTCCGCAAGACCGCGCGCAACTTCAATGTGCCCGCCGCCACCTGTGGCAAGGTCTGCGTGGCGGAGGTCGAGGAAATCGTGCCCACCGGCTCGCTGGATCCGGACGCGATCCACCTGCCCGGCATCTATGTGCACCGCATCATCCAGGGCAAGCATGAGAAACGCATCGAACAGCGCACCGTGCGCAAGCGGGAGGAAGCATAATGGCTTGGGATCGCAATCAGATGGCGGCACGTGCCGCGCAGGAACTGCAGGACGGCTGGTATGTGAACCTTGGCATCGGCATTCCGACGCTGGTGTCCAACTACATCCCTGAAGGCATCGAAGTGACGTTGCAGTCGGAAAACGGCATGTTGGGCATGGGCCCCTTCCCCTACGAGGGTGAAGAGGACCCGGACCTGATCAACGCCGGCAAACAGACCATCACCGAGCTGCCGCAAACCGCGTATTTCGACTCGGCGCAATCCTTCGCGATGATCCGCGGCGGCAAGATCGCAATGGCGATCCTCGGCGCCATGGAAGTGGCCGAAAATGGCGATCTGGCCAACTGGATGATTCCCGGCAAACTGGTCAAGGGCATGGGCGGCGCCATGGATCTGGTCGCGGGCGTCGGTCGCGTGGTGGTCGTCATGGATCACGCCAACAAGCACGGCCAGTCCAAGGTCCTGAAGGAATGCACCCTGCCCCTGACGGGCAAGGGGGTGGTGGACCGGATCATCACCAACCTTGGCGTTCTCGACGTGATCGAAGGCGGGCTCAAGATCGTCGAATGCGCCAGCGGTGTCACCGAAGAAGAGCTGCGCGCCGCCACCGAAGCGACGATCGTCAACTGACCTGTCAGACAGCTTTTGGAAAGGCCCGCCAGCGAACTGGCGGGCCTTTTGCGCTTGATCAGGCGTCAGCCGCGTGCTCCGGGCGCCCTCTCGGCCGCAGTGTGTTCCACACTGCCCCCTGCGGAGGATTGACAATTTCATACATGAACACCCGTTTGTCGTGCCAGTTCACCAGGCGCTCCTCGCCATTTTCGAACACCACGACGCAATAACTGCCATCATCGGGGTCGCAGCTGTCTTGGCCAAGAATGGTGACGATGACCGGGTCGATGAGATGGCGGCTGACCAGCACCTGCGCCTTCACCATCTTGCCGGACACGTAAAGACCGCCGAAGAACAGGGCTATTGCCAAGCAAATGAACCCGGGACCGGAGAGGTTCTTGAACGGGCTTGCCTTGGCAAGGCTTGGCGCGAAGGCCACGAACAAGAGCCTCCCAAAGAAGCCGACGAATGCGATCACACCAATCAGGATAAAATTTCCCGTCAGCTGCTGGGAACCCGCAGCCACAGCTGAGGGGTCAAATCCAAAATCCAAAACGAATCTCCAACATAATGAAGCTCTAAAATACGCTCTCCAAATCAATGCTTTGAGGCAAAAGAATGACCGGCTGCGCCAACCTTTCACCTTTCCGCCAAGCGAAGGCGAACGGCCACTGAAGAGTTTGACGCGACGCCGCCCTGCCCCTCGTCTATGCCAAGCGCTTATGGAATTGTATGTACAGATCAGTAAACAAAAGGACGAATCATGCGCCCGAACAAACGTGACGAGCTGGTCCGCAAGGCGTTGGACGTGTTTTATGCCAAGGGTTTTCACGCCACTGGCATGGATACGCTGGTCAAGGAAACCGGCGTGTCCAAAACGTCGATGTACAAGCATTTCCGCACCAAGGAGGAGCTTATCGCCGCAGTCCTGGACTTGCGGGACGAGGAGTTTCGCAGCTGGCTCTTCACCCGGATGACGGAATTGGCCGAAACGCCCCGCGGGCAGCTTCTGGCGATGTTCACCGCCCTAGCTGAGTGGTTCGAGCAACCCGAATTTGCCGGCTGCATATTTGTCAAGGCCAGCGCCGAGTTCCAGGATCACGCTCATCCGCTCTACCGTCAATCGACGAAACACAAGCAGCTGGTGCTGGACCATCTTGCCGAACTTGCAAATCACGCAGGAGCGGCCGACCCGCAAAAGCTGGCGCGGCAGTTGCTCACCCTGAAAGAAGGCGCGACCGCCCTCGCCGCCATGTCGGCAACGTCGGCCCCTGCCACGGATGCGCTGGCAACTGCGCAGCTGCTCGTTCAAACGCAACTGCCCGAAAGCTGACTGCCCTCTACTGACCCAACCGAAAGACGCACCCGTCCGAAATCAGCTCGGGCGGCGTCATGCAAAGCCCCTTGGCCACCTGATAGGCCGCCAGGACCTTGGGCACATAGTCCAGCGTCTCGGCATAGGGCGGCACACCCTTATGCGCCCGAACGGCCCCCTCCCCCGCATTATACCCGGCAAGCACCAGGATTGGATCTCCCTCGAAGGCCCCCATCAGCCAGTCGAGGTACCGGATGCCGCCCGCGATGTTTTGCGGCGCCAGCAAGGCGTCGGCGACGCCAAATCGTGCCGCGGTATCTGGCATCAGTTGCATCAGCCCCTGTGCCCCGGCCGAACTGACTGCATCCGCCCGCCCTGCCGACTCCACCGCGATCACCGCCAGCACCAGGGCCGGTGACACATTGGTGCCAGCCGTGTGGGTCAGGATTGGAACCGCATGCGCTTTCGCGATCTCCTGCAGCAGTTGCAGGCGTGGTGCCGACAGCCCCTGGCCTGCCTGCAACGCCATCAACGCCTGCTCCAAGCGGCCACGCCCGCTATCTGACGCGGCATCGATCTTGTCCCAGAACCAGCCATACCGCCCGCGCGGCACCGTGGCCGCTGCTTCCGTTTCTGCCTCGGCCTGGGCCGCTTGATCGGTCTGTGTTCTAGCTGCCTGGGCCGCCGGATCAATCTGCACGGTGATCCGCTTGCCGCCCTCTCCGGGTTGGGGAGGTTTGATCCGTTTCGCCTCAAACGACGGAAATGCCTTGGGACCCACTGCCTGCGCTCCCGCCGCCAGCGGCACGAGACAGGCAAGAAAAGTCAGCAATACAGCAGGGATCGTCATGGCCGGGCCTGAATGCACGTGGTGTCTGCACAGAGTCGGAAACTTGCCACCGCAACACCAGCCCTGGCAGCCCGAATTCTGGCACGATTGCCACATTTGCGCCCATATGAGACCGAAAAACCACGGCACCGCAGCTCTTAACGGAAATTTAATGCAGCAGATTCCGCGCGTTACCCGATCACTTGCCAAAAAGTAAAAATTGGGCCGCGGGTTTCGGGTTTCGGCCCAAATGCTGCCATTCTGACCGGGCTATATGGGGTCATCCAAGCCGGACAGTGGTCAAGCAGGTGAGAGAGCGGACCCTGGCGAAATGGCGGGATAGGCAAATTTAGAGATCCTTTGGAGGGACCAACCATGATCAAGTTTTTCAAGAACTTCCGCAAAGAAGAATCCGGCGCAGTGACCGTTGACTGGGTTGTGCTGACCGCTGCCGTGGCCGCCCTGGGTGGTGTTGTCTACACCGCTGTCCAGGATGGCGCATCCGATCTGGCCAGCGACACCGGGTCCTTCCTGGCAACCAAGACCCCGACCTAATCGTCGCCGGAATTCTAGCGCAAAACATTTCGGGGCCGCTCTACAAGGAGCGGCCCCTTGGCTTGCAAGCCCCTTGAAGTCGTTCGGCACGCTAGGGCTCAAGTGAAATAGTTACTTCAACACCAACCGCCCCGAAGCGCAGCAGGTCTAATTTCACTTTGGGGCAAAAACCTCAGGATTGCGCCCAATTAAGGCCCTATTCACAAAGCTTAATGAACCCATCTCCTACAAGGTTGGTCAGAAGGAGAGAGCTGACCAAGGTGCCAAGTAGAGAGCTATGAACAAGCTACCGTTTCCTTTGGAGGGACCAACCATGATCAAGTTTTTCAAGAACTTCCGCAAAGAAGAATCCGGCGCAGTGACCGTTGACTGGGTTGTTCTGACCGCTGCCGTGGCCGCCCTGGGTGGTGTTGTCTACACCGCGGTACAGGATGGTGCCTCCGATCTGGCCAGCGATACCGGGTCCTTCTTGGCGACCAAGACCCCGACCTAACCGTCCGAAGCCACGCATCGGCGGCGTCGGACGGACTCGGCGTCGCCCCTGCCATGATCATTCCCAAGGCAGTGAGGTTCGGGACATGAAAAAACTATGGTCTTACATTGCGGAGGACGACGGAGCCATCACCGTCGACTGGGTAATTCTCTGCGCCGCCGCCATCGGGCTTGCCGTGCTGATTGCCGGTGCCACGCAGGATGGCGCACTCGGCCTGGCCCAAGGCCTGGCAAACTTCATGAGCAACTGGAACTTCGGCTAAGGCAGCCGTTGCGCTGCCCTTGCCCGCTCCACCCCACGACTTAACCGGCCCTTTCGCTGTCCGCCCCCTTGGTTCCGGACCCCGCGCGCAAGGTCGGCACGTTGAGGAAAGGAAACAAAATGCGTGCAGTTTTCGGACTGGTCCTGATTGTCGGCGTGGCCCTCGCGGGCGGCGCCGTGATGATGGCGAAGAACTACATTTCGGCATATCAGACCGAACTGGCGCGTGAACGGGCCGCGCGCGCCGAAGCCGTTCCGACGGTGGACGTCTTTGTCGCCACGAAGCCGCTCAAATACGGCGAACGCCTGTCCAAGGATGCGGTGCGTGCAGTGCGCTGGCCGCAAAACGCGATCCCGCAAGGCGCCTTTACGGAGATTGACACCTTGTTCCCGCCGCATGCCGACGATGACCTGCGTGTCGTGCTGCGCGCGATGGAGAAGGATGAGGCGATCCTGGCCGTAAAAGTGACCGAACCGGGCGAAGACGCGGGCATCACGTCGCGTCTGCAACGCGGCATGCGGGCCTTTGCGATCAAGGTCGATGTGTCCTCCGGCGTGTCCGGTTTCCTGCGCCCCGGTGACAAGGTCGACGTCTACTGGACCGGCATGATGCCCGGAAGCGGCGGCAGCCACGGCGAGGTGACACGCCTGATTGAAACGAACGTGGAACTGGTCGCGGTCGACCAGAGCGCCGGAGGCGATATCAACGAAGCGATTATCGCGCGCACCGTCACCGTTGCCGCCCATCCACGCCAGGTCGCCGCGCTGGCCCAGGCCCAGACCACCGGACGGCTGTCGCTTGCCCTGGTCGGCGCCGGAGATGACACCGTCGCCTCGGTCGTCGAGGTTGACCAGCGCACCCTCCTAGGACTGGGAGCCGTCGAAGCTCCGCAGGAAGTGGAGCAGGAAAAAGTATGTACCATCCGCACCCGTCGCGGCGCGGAAGTCGTTGAAATTCCGATCCCCTGCACCAACTAGGCCGCGGCGCAAAAGCACCGCCCCTGCCGTCCTTTAGCCCCTCGGCCCGCGTTCGGTTTCTGAACGGGGGCCGAAACTGTGTTGCCCGGGCCACACAATGCGACGCCTTCAGAAGGATCTGCGAAGCCATTGATTCTTGCAAAAATTCACCATCTGCACCACAGTGCCAGAAACAGCGGGCAACAAGACCCGGAATTTGAGGCGTGATCGGAAAGGCAGGTCACATGAAATTCATGAGGTTCATGGCGGCAGCCCTGTTGGGGCTTTCGCTTACTGGCATTCCGACGGTCGATGGGGCCGAGGCCCAGTCCCTGCGGGTGGTGAAACGCGGCACCGCATCCACGCTGGATGTCCCGATGAACCGCGCGGTCGTGGTCGAAAGCGAAACGCCCTTCGCCGAACTCAGCATCGCCAACCCCGGCATCGCCGACATTTCTTCGCTGTCGGATCGCACCATTTACGTCCTCGGCAAATCGCCTGGGCTGACCACGCTGACTCTGCTGGACGGCTCCGGCCGCCTGATCACCAACGTTGACGTGCGCGTCGCCGCCGATGTGACGGAATTCAAGGAACGCCTGCGCCAGATTTTGCCAAACGAAAAGATCGAGGTCCGCACTGCCAATGACGGCATCGTACTGTCCGGCACCGTTTCGAGCGCGGCGCGATTGCAGCGTGCGCTCGACCTTGCGGAGCGCTACGCGCCCGAGCGCGTCAGCAACCTGATGTCGGTGGGCGGCGTGCAGCAGGTGATGCTGAAGGTGCGCTTTGCCGAGATGCAGCGTTCGGTGTCCAAGTCCCTCAGCGCCTCGCTGGGCTTCAGTGGCGGGACCAGCACCGGCCGCGTCGGTGGCACCAACACGCTGAACAACGCGGGTTCGCTGGCCAATTCGCTGGCCGGCAACATCCCGGCCGCCAATGAGAACGCTGGCGCCTTCCTCTTTGGCTTCAATGCCGGATCGGTCCAGGTCAGCCTGCTTTTGGAAGCGCTGGAACAGAAAGGCGTGGTGCGTACACTGGCCGAACCCAACCTGTCGGCCCTGTCCGGGCAGGAAGCAAAGTTCCTCGCCGGTGGGGAATACCCTGTGCCGGTGGCCCAGGAAGACGGCGTTATCACCATTGAATTCAAGCCCTTCGGGATCGAGCTCAACTTCATTCCGCGGGTCATCGACGGCGATCTCATCAATCTGGAACTGAACGCCGCGGTATCCGCCATCGACCCCTCGAACTCGCTGGAGCTGAGCGGCCTCACCATCGACGCCTTCTCCCGCCGCGAAACCTCCACCACAGTGGAAATGCGCGACGGCGAGAGCTTTGCCATCGCCGGTCTGATCCGCGACGAGTTCCTCGACAACTCCTCGCAGCTGCCTTGGCTGGGCGATGTGCCGGTGCTGGGCGCATTGTTTCGCAGCGCGGACTACCAGCGCGAGCAGACCGAATTGGTCATCATCGTGAGCGCCCACCTGGTCACTCCGACCCGGGGCGAGGCGTTGACACTTCCAACCGACCGGGTGGCGCCCCCCAGCGAGAAGGACCTGTTCCTGTTCGGACGCACCTCCCGCACCAAGAACGGCCCCGCCGCAGAAGTCGCCAAGCAGGATTTCAACGGCTCTTACGGCTACGTGCTGGACTGATAGGGAGTGGCACAGATGATCAGAACCGCTGCAATTCTCGGCCTGCTGCTGACGGCCGCTGCCTGCGAAAGGGAAGCCGGCCAGGAGCTGAACCGCAGGGGCACCTTCGGCGAGGCGACCTTGAACAATTCGGCGGTTATGAGCGGCCAGCGCCACTACGCGGTCCAGCTGGCCGGACGGTTCGCCAAGGAAGTTCCGACCACCATCAACTTTGACTTTGACAGTGCGCGGCTGGATGCCACGGCCCGGCGGGTTCTGGACCAGCAGGCCCATTGGATCAGGCAATTCCCGGAAGTGCGCTTCCGCGTTTTCGGCCACACCGATGCGGTGGGCAGCAATGCCTATAACAAATCACTCGGCCTGCGCCGGGCGCAGGCGGCGGTGAACTATCTGGTTTCACGTGGAATCAGCCGGAGTCGGCTTGAGGCCGTGGTCTCCTACGGCGAAACCCAGCCGCTGATCCCGACACCCGAGCGCGAACGCCGCAACCGTCGCACCGTGACCGAGGTCAGCGGCTTCCTGAAACGTCATCCCTCGGTTCTGGACGGCAAATACGCCCAGATCATCTATCGCGAATACCTCGAAAGCGCGATCCCAGCCACAACGCTGACCGAACAGAAATCGCTGGAACGCACGCTGGAGTAACCCAGGCGAGCCTCGCTCCCGTCGTAGACGAGTTGTTAACATTCCCCAGATTTGGGGCTTTTTGGCCCCAAATTCGCCCAGATTGCCGCCGACATTGTTTCCAAGAGGTGGAGTGTGCCCATGGCCCGCTTCACTGATGTGAACAAGGAATACGGCAATGAGTGGAACGCCCCAAACAGAACCCCCGGCGATTGTCGCCTGCACGATCAGTCGTGACGTGCAGAACTTCGATCTGTTGATCGAGGACATGGAAGCCGCGCTGGGAGAAGCCTGGGGAGATCTGGGATTTTCCGAAGCCCTGGCCTTTTTCAACCAGCCCGAAGCCGAAGCGCTGCAATTTGTCGCCCTGGCCATCGACAGCGTCGACGAAGGCGATCTGCCGCTGATGGGAGAGATCATCACCCAGGCCAAGGCGCGTGGCATCCGCGTAATACTGATTGCCGAAGACGTCACCCCGGCGGCCCTGCACACGCTGCTGCGCCAGGGGGCTGACGAATTCGTGCCCTATCCCCTGCCGGAGGGAGAGCTTCAGGCCGCGATCGATCGCCTGCGCGCCCCGGAACCCGAAGTCGCACCCAACCCGCACCAGCTGCAATCAGGCAGCCAACGCGAGGGGGCCGTGATCGTCTGCCACGGGCTGGCGGGCGGCACCGGCTCCACGACCATGGCGGTCAACCTCGCCTGGGAACTGGCCGCGCTCAGCCGGGATGACGAGCCCACGGTCTGCCTTCTGGACCTAGACCTGCAACATGGTTCGGTGTCCACCTACCTCGACCTGCCGCGCCGTGAGGCAGTGATGGAGATGCTCAGCGAAACCGAGAGCATGGACGAAGACCTCTTTGGCCAGGCCCTGCTGTCGTTCCGCGAAAAGCTCCAGGTGCTGACTGCGCCCGCCGAAATGGTGCCGCTGGACCTGCTCGCGCCGGAAGACATCGCCAGGGTCATCGAAATGGCCCGGAGCCATTTCGATTTCGTGGTGATCGACATGCCCCACACGCTTGTGCAGTGGTCCGAAACGGTGCTCAGCATGGCGCATGTCTATTTTGCGATGATCGAGCTGGACATGCGCTCCGCCCAGAATGCCCTGCGCATGAAGCGGGCCTTGCAGTCGGAAGATCTGCCATTCGAAAAACTGCGGTTTGCCCTCAACCGGGCGCCGAAATTTACCGATCTGACCGGCAAGAGCCGCGTGAAACGCATGGCGGAATCGCTCAGCATCTCCATTGACCTGCAACTGCCGGACGGGGGCAAACCTGTACTGCAAAGTTGCGACCACGGGCTGCCGCTGGCCCTGTCAGCGTCCAAGAACCCGCTGCGCAAGGAAATCGCCAAGCTGGCCGCGTCGCTGCACGAACTGGGTCAGAGCGAAGCCGAAGCCGCCTGAACGGCAAAAACTGGGGGCGAGTAGATGTTTTCGAAGTACAAGAAGCAAGCCGCGAAACCTGCACCAATGCCGATCGAGCCTGTCGCGACAGCAGCAGCGGCGGCGGACAAACCCGCGATCAGCCTGCGCCGCCCAGCTCCGCGCAAGGCCGCCGAAGCGCCGACGATGGACAAGGAGCGCAAGCGCAAGGAACGATTGAGCGAGATCAAGATCCAGCTGCACCGGGAATTGTTGGAAAATCTCAACCTGGCGGCGCTGGAACGCGCCGGTGAGGCCGAATTACGTGCGGAAATTGCAAGTATCGCCACCGAGATCCTGGCAGAAAAAAGCATCGTTCTGAACCGGGAAGACCGCCAACAGCTGAACAAGGAACTCTACGACGAGGTCACCGGCCTCGGTCCCCTGGAAGCACTGCTGCAGGACGATAGCGTCAGCGATATCCTGGTGAACGGGCCGCAACAGATCTTTGTCGAACGCGGTGGCAAGCTGGAACTCAGTGACATCACGTTCAAGGATGAAAAGCACCTGATGCGGATCATCGACAAGATCGTGTCCGCCGTGGGTCGCCGCGTCGATGAATCCAACCCCTATGTCGACGCCCGTCTGGCCGATGGTTCGCGCTTCAACGCCATGGTCCCCCCCATTGCGGTGGACGGCTCACTGGTTTCGATCCGAAAGTTCAAAAAAGACAAGCTCGGCATCGATGACCTGGTAAAATTCGGCGCCTTCACAGAGGAAATGGCTGCATATCTGCAAGCCGCCGTCTCCACGCGCCTCAACATCATCGTCTCGGGCGGCACCGGTTCGGGCAAGACCACGACGCTCAATGCGCTGTCATCCTTCATCGACAATTCCGAACGGATCCTCACCATCGAGGACACCGCCGAACTGCAACTCCAGCAGACCCACGTGGGCCGGATGGAAAGCCGCCCGCCCAACGTCGAAGGCAAAGGCGAGGTCTCGCCCCGCGACTGTCTGAAGAACGCGCTTCGTATGCGGCCCGACCGCATCATCGTGGGCGAGACCCGCGGCGAGGAAGTGATCGACATGCTGCAGGCCATGAACACCGGCCACGACGGCTCGATGACGACGATCCACGCGAACTCCGCCCGCGACGGCATCTCGCGACTGGAGAACATGATCGCCATGGCGGGAATCGAGATGCCAATCAAGGCGGTGCGCAGCCAGATCGCCAGCGCGGTGAACCTGATCGTGCAAGCCTCGCGCCTGCAGGACGGCTCGCGCCGGATGACCTCGATCACCGAGATCACGGGCATGGAGGGCGACGTCATCTCGATGCAGGAGATCTTCCGCTTCCAGCGCGTCGGCCTCACCCCCGACAACAAGATCATCGGCCATTTCACCGCCACCGGCGTGCGCAGCCACTATTCCGAACGCTTCCGCCTCTGGGGCTATGACCTGCCGCCCTCGATCTATGAACCCACGGTGATGGAGACGCGCTGATGCAACTGAGTGCGGAACCGCTGATTTACGGATTAATTTTCTTTGGCGTGCTGGCGCTGGTGGAAGGGCTGTATCTGTTCACCTTCGGCAAATCGATCAGCCTCAACAGCAAGGTCACGCGCCGCCTGGAGATGCTGGAAAAAGGTGGCAACCGCGAAAAAGTCCTGGAGCAGCTCCGCAAGGAACTGGGGCAGCACGCCAAGTCGCAGTCGATCCCGCTCTACTCTTTGCTTTCCGAACGGGCACAGAAGGCTGCAATTGCCTTTTCGCCCAAGCAGTTGATCATGATCATGGCCGGGCTGGCGGCCGTGGCATTCCTTGGCTTGACCATTGCCACCTCCGCCCCCCTGCCCGTCCGGGTTCTGGGATCGATCATCATCGGCGTTGGCGCGGTCTTCTTCTGGGTCAATAAGAAGGCTGCCAAGCGCATGGCGCTGATCGAAGAGCAGCTGCCCGACGCGGTGGAACTGATGGTGCGGTCCTTGCGCGTCGGCCATCCGTTTTCCTCCGCGGTGCAGATCGTCGCCAATGAGGTCGAAGACCCGCTGGCGACCGAATTCGGCATCATCGCCGACGAATGCGCCTATGGCCGCGACGTCGGCGAGGCGCTGAAGGAAATGGCCGAGCGACTGGACATGCAGGACATGCGCTTCCTCGCCGTCGCGGTGACCATCCAGCAGCAGTCGGGCGGCAACCTGGCCGAGGTCCTGGCAGGGCTGGCCAAGGTGATCCGCGCCCGCTTTCGCCTGTTCCGCCGCGTCAAGGCGATTACGGCCGAGGCGCAGTGGTCGGGCAAGTTCCTGTCAGGCTTTCCGCTGTTCTGCCTGATTGCGATTCTGGTCAAGGATCCCGGTTACTACGACAGCGTGCTGGATCACCCCTGGTTCATTCCGGCCTGCTTCGCGGTGGGGCTGATGCTGACCGCCAATCTTTTTGTCATGCGCATGCTGACCAACATCAAGGTCTGAGGAGGCGAGCATGGAATTTCTGTCCGGCATCAATGACTACCTGACCGCCAATTTCGGCGAGCTCGGTCCGCTGCTCGCCCTCGGCATTGCCGGGTTGTTCATGATTCTGCTGGCAGTGCCGCTGCTGTTGAACCAACCCGAAGACCCGCTCAAGAAGCTGCAAAAGAACATCGCGCCGGAAACCCGCGCCAAACCGCAGAAGGAGCGGCTGCGGCAGGCTGACCGCAACGAACAGCTTCAGAAATTCGCCTCCTTCCTTGAGCCGCAAAACGCGGACGAGCTGTCAGCGATGGAGCTGAAGCTGCGTCAGGCGGGCTATCACTCCAAGGATTCGGTGCGGATCTTCCATTTTGCCCAGTTTGCCCTCGGGCTGCTGGGGCTCGCGGCCGGGCTGTTCTTTGTCTACGTGCTGAAGGCCGACATCGATTACGACAGCCAGCAGATGGCGATCCGGATCATCGGCCCCGGCGCGGTGGGCTACATGCTGCCGAAATACTGGATCACCCGCCGCATCGAAGAGCGCAAGCAGAAGATCACCGAAGGCTTTCCCGATGCGCTCGACATGATGCTGGTCTGCGTCGAGGCCGGCCAGTCGCTGGACCAGGCCATCGTCCGCGTCGCCAAGGAGCTGCATGCCTCCTACCCCGACCTCGCCGAGGAATTCGAGGTCGTCGCCCACGAGATGAAGGCGGGCAAGGAAAAGGACAAGGTGCTGCGCGACATGGGGACCCGCTGCGGGGTGCAGGATGTGTCCTCCTTCGTCACCGTGATGATCCAGTCGGCCAGCTTTGGCACCTCGATTGCCGATGCCCTGCGGGTTTATGCAGGCGAGATGCGCGACAAACGCGTGATGCGCGCCGAAGAGGCCGCAAACAAGTTGCCCGTGAAGATGACCCTTGCCACAATGGGGCTGACCGTGCCGCCGCTGCTGATCATTCTGGTCGGCCCGTCGGTACAGGGCATCATGAACATGGGCAACGCAGGCAACTGACAATATGAAACGATTTGGACGGGCGCTCCCTGTCCGCCGATACCGTGCCATCGCCGCAGCCTGCGCGACCGCGGTCGCCGCGGCCTGCGCGCCGGGCGGTCTGAAACAGGACCGCGGCAGCCCCTGGGCCCCCGGCACCGATCTGCGGGCCGAGGCCGAGGACGGGCTGGTGGTCGGCCACCGATTGATGGCCGCCAGCGAGTACGAGCTGGCGTTGGAGGCGTACACCCGGGCCGCCCTCGACCATGGGCTCACCGCAGAGATCCTGTCCGGCATGGGCAGTGCAAAACTGGGCCTGCGTCAACTGGGCCAGGCAGAGCAACTGTTGCGTCAGGCGGTCGAGGCGGATCCCACGTGGCCAGAGCCGATGAACAACCTCGGCGTGGTGCTTATGGAGCGCGGCAAGACCGCCGAAGCGGTGCGGGTGTTCCAGCGGGCCTACGCGCAGGACAATGGCGAAAGTGACGCAATCCGCGATAATTTGCGGCTGGCCCTCGCAAAGATGGAAAAACCCGCGCATACTGAGCCGCAAAATCAAGATTACAAATTGGTGCGACAGGGTGGCGGCAGCTACCTGATTCGTCAGACACCATGACCGAGGCAGAGCAGTAAAAGGACGCACAAATGCGCCAGCAGCTTATTCTCTCCGCGACCCTGGCCGGGGCGCTGGTCTTGTCGGCCTGCGCGGACAAGGCGGATGAAACCGTCGAGCGGGCCTTTCAGGACGTCAATGTCATCGATGAAAGCAACCTCAACGACGTGATGCTGACCGTCGCCGATCCCAATGAGGCGGTCACCTACTTCCAGCGCGCGCTCAAGGACAATCCGGATCGCATCGATCTGCACCGTGGTCTGGCCCATTCGCTGATCCGGGCCAAGCGCACGACCGAAGGCGCCGCCGCCTGGAAGAAGGTCGTCGCGATGGCAGGTGCCACGAGCGAGGATCGCGTGCAGCTGGCGGGCGCCCTGGTGCGCAGCGGCGACTGGGACGGCGCCAAGGCGCAACTGGACGCCGTGCCGCCGACGCATGAAACCTACGAGCGCTACCGGCTCGAGGCGATGGTGGCCGATGCGGCACGGGACTGGAAGCGCGCCGACAGCTTCTACGAGATCGCGACCGGGCTGACCACGACACCTGCAAAGGTGATGAACAACTGGGGCTACTCCAAGCTGACCCGCGGCGATTTCGCCGATGCCGAGCGGCTGTTTGGCGAAGCCATCCGCCAGGACCAGAGCCTGTTCACCGCCAAGAACAACCTTGTTCTGGCCCGCGGCGCGCAGCGCAATTACACCCTGCCGGTGATCCCGATGGATCAGACCGAACGGGCGCTGCTGCTGCACACCTTGGCACTGTCGGCTGTCAAACAGGGGGATGTCACCACCGGTGAGAACCTGCTGCGCGAAGCCATCGACACCCACCCGCAGCATTTCGAGGAAGCCGCCCGGTCTCTGGCCGCATTGGAAGGCGGCTGATTCATGCAGTTCCCGGCCCATGCCGCGATGTGGTTTTTGCCCTTCGTCTTGCCACTGTGCTACGCGGTGGCGCTGACCGACCTGCGTGGCATGCGCATCCCCAACTGGGCGGTGGACAGCCTCGGCGTGATCTTCATCCTCGGCGGCGCGATGTTGATGCCCACTTGGGTCAGCTATGGCTGGCAACTGTTGCATCTACCGGTCGGAATCGCGCTGGGGTTCCTGTTCTACGCCGCAGGTGCCGTGGGCGCCGGGGACGCCAAATTCGCTGGCGCGGCGGCCCCGTTCTTTGCCATCGGCGACCTGCGACTGTTGCTGGTCATCTTCGCGGCAGTGCTGCTGGCGGGCTTTGCCGCCCACCGGATCGCGAAACACACGCGGCTGCGCCAGCTGGCACCGCATTGGCAAAGCTGGGAGACCGGCAAGAGCTTCCCCATGGGCCTGTGCCTCGGCGCGACGCTGGCGCTGTACCTGATCCTCGCGGCATTCTACGGGCGCTGACGCTGCCGCTTTCGCGGAAATGCTACAGCGCCGCCCCGCTGTTGCCACAGTCCTGACTAACCTGTTGCCAACCCCGTTTCCGTTTACGGGGTCCGACCCGGTAGCAGCGACAAGGCAACGCCCATGAACATGCAAAACGTCACCGTCACCGCGCCGCCCCCACCCAAGGGGCTGGAACAGATGCAGCTGCCGCTGGTGATGATGCGGGATATCCTGCTGAAGACCATCTTCCGCAAGAACGTCGAAACCGTCTCCGAGATCGCCGCCGCCATCTGCCTGCCCGCCTCCGTCACCCAGGAGCTGGTCGACATCGCCCGCGAACAGAAGCTGCTGGAAGCCACCGGCACGCTGAACGCCAACAGCGGCAACGAGATGGGCTATCAGCTGACCGATGCGGGCAAGGCGCGCGCATTGGATGCGCTGAGCCAGTCCGAGTATTTCGGCGCCATGCCGGTGCCGCTGGCGGTCTACAGCGAACAGGTCAAGCGCCAGTCGATCCGCAACATCCAGGTCACCCGCCAGCAGCTGACCAGCGCCATGGGACACCTGGTGCTGCCCGACAGCCTGCTGGATCACCTCGGCCCCGCGGTCAGCGCCGGGCGTTCGATCCTGATGTACGGCCCGCCGGGCAACGGTAAATCCTCGATCTCCAACGGCATCCGCGACGCGCTGGGGGACAACATCTATGTGCCGCGCGCCATCGAATACGCAGGCCAGGTCATCACCGTCTATGACCCCATCGTGCATACCGAAGTGGCGCAGGAGCCCGAAGACCCCAATTCCCTGCGCCGCCGCCGCCGCTTTGATGAACGCTACGTGCTGTGCCAGCGCCCCACCGTGATCACCGGGGGCGAACTGTCGCTCGAGATGCTGGACCTGGTCTACAACCCCACAGCGCGCACCTATCAGGCGCCTTTGCAGCTGAAATCCACCGGCGGCATCTTCATCGTCGACGACCTCGGCCGCCAGGCAGAGCCGCCGCAGGCGCTGGTCAACCGCTGGATCGTGCCGCTGGAGGAAAGCAAGGACATCCTGGCGCTGCAATCGGGCGAGAAGTTCGAGGTGCCGTTTGACACGCTGGTGATCTTCTCCACCAACTTCCACCCGAATGAGATTTTCGACCAGGCGGCGCTGCGGCGGATCTTCTTCAAGATCAAGATCGACGGGCCGAACCAGGAAAACTTTCTCAAGATCTTTGCCATGGTCGCCCGCAAGAAGGGGATGCCGCTGGATGAAGTCTCGCTGGTGCACCTGCTGAAACAGAGATACCCCGAGATCAACAACATCTACTCCAACTACCAGCCGGTGTTCCTGATCGACCAGATGATCGCGATCTGCGATTTCGAGGGCATCCCCTACCAGATGACGCCGGATCTGATCGACCGGGCCTGGGCCAACATGTTCGTGAAGGACGAAACCATCGTGAAATGACCGTCGCGCGACATTTTTTCATGACTTTGGGCGAAACCCTTTAGCAAAGCCCTGCGGCAGTGCCTACATCTGGTGGATGTTCGATCTGCCGCCCGCCCTTCATGACTGGTTTGCCGCCAAAGGCTGGTCCATCCACCCGCACCAGCAGGCCATGCTGGAGCGCGCGGACCAGCCTTGCACCCTGCTGATCGCACCGACCGGCGGCGGCAAGACCATGGCCGGCTTCCTGCCCACGCTGGCCGAACTCGCCGATGGCCGTCACGAGGGGCTGCACACGCTCTACATTTCGCCGCTGAAGGCCTTGGCAGCCGACATCAAGCGCAACCTGCGCACCCCGGTCGAGGAAATTGGCCTGCCCATCCGCATTGACGACCGCACCGGTGACACGCCCGCCTCCCGCAGGCGCCGTCAGCGGGCCGATCCGCCGCATATCCTGCTGACCACCCCCGAAAGCCTGGCACTGCTGATTTCCTACCCAGATGCCGAGCGCACCTTCCGCGGGTTGCAACGGGTGGTGGTGGACGAAATTCACGCCCTTGCCGAAAGCAAGCGGGGCGATCAGCTGATGCTGGCACTGGCCCGGCTGCAGACGCTGTGCCCGAACCTCCGCCGGGTCGGCCTTTCGGCCACCGTGGACGATCCGCAGGCCATCGCACAATACCTCGCCCACCACCCGAAGCCTTGCGAAATCCTGCTCGCCGACCCCGGCCCCGCCCCCGACATCCGCATGCTGGAAACGGAGGAAGCCCCGCCCTGGGCCGGCGGCGGCGCGGCATATGCCATCCCGGCGGTGATGCAACAGATCAAGGCGCACCGGACCACGCTGATCTTCCACAACACCCGCGCCCAGGCCGAGATCTTCTTTCGCAACCTCTGGCTCGCCAATGACGACGCCCTGCCGATCGGCATCCACCACGGCTCGCTTGACCGCACCCAACGCGAGCGGGTCGAAGCGGCAATGGTCCGCGGAGAGTTGCGCGCCGTGGTCTGCACCGGCTCGCTCGACCTCGGCATCGACTGGGGCGATGTGGACCTGGTCATCCAGGTTGGCGCGCCCAAGAACGTGAAACGGCTGGTGCAGCGGATCGGCCGCGCCAACCACCGCTACAACGCCCCCTCCAAGGCGCTGCTGGTGCCCGCCAACCGCTTCGAGGTGGTCGAATGCCGCGCCGCGCTGGAGGCCGTGCGCGACAACGATTTGGACGGCAGCCCACGCGGTCCCGGCCCGCGGGACGTGCTGTGTCAGCATATCCTGATCACCGCCTGCGGCGGCCCCTTCGATGCCGATGCGCTCTTCGGCGAAGTCACCAGTGCGGGCGCTTACGCGGCACTGTCCCGCGCCGAATTCGACGCCTGCCTCGGGTTCTGCGCCACCGGCGGCTATGCGCTGCGCGCCTATGACCGCTGGCAGCGGCTGCAGCAGCGCACGGACGGGCGCTGGCAGCTGCGCGACCCGCGCGCCGCCGCCCGCATCCGCATGAACCTCGGCACCATTCAGGACGCCGACCTGATCAAGGTGCGCCTGAAGCGCAGCCGCGGCGGCAAGCCGCTGGGCGAGGTGGAGGAAGCCTTTGCCGCCACCCTCACCCCCGGCGACACCTTCCTGATCGGCGGTCAGACCGTGCGCTACGAATCCTTGCGTGAGATGACGGTGGAGGTCACCCGCAACGCTAGCAAAAAGCCCAAGATCGCGGTGTTCTCCGGCACCAAATTCGCCACCTCCACCCAGCTCAGCCACCGCATTCTGGAGATGTTCCGCCAGGACAGCTGGCCCGGCCTGCCCCGCCATACCGCCGAATGGCTGGCGCTGCAGCGCGAGGTCTCCGAACTTCCCCGCGCCGGATCTCTGCTGATCGAAAGCTTCCCGCACCAAGGCCGCGCGCACCTCTGCATCTACGGCTTTGCCGGGCGCAACGCGCAGCAGACGCTCGGCCTTCTGCTCACCAAGCGGATGGAGGAGCTGGGCCTCGACCCCTTGGGCTTTGTCGCCACCGACTACGCCACCCTGATCTGGGGGCTGCAAGAGGTCACTGATCCCGCACCGCTGTTCGAACCGCGCGCCCTGCGGGACGGGCTGGAGGGCTGGCTGGCCGACAACGCGGTGATGAAACGCGCGTTTCGCGGTGCCGCCACCATCGCGGGCCTCATTGAACGCAACACCCCGGGCGCGCGCAAGAACGGCCGGCAGGCGACCTTCTCCTCCGACATCCTCTATGACACGCTGCGCAGGTACGACCCCGAGCACCTGCTGCTGGACATCACCCGCGAGGAGGCCCTGCGCGGGCTGGTCGATTTTGGCCGGATCGAGGAGATGCTGGCCAGGATCAACGGGCGGATCACGCTGCGGCGGCTGGAGCGGATCTCGCCCCTGGCAGCGCCGCTGCTGCTGGAGATGGGCAAGGTCCCGGTCAAAGGCGCAGCGCAGGAAAAGCTGCTGCAGCAGGAGGCCGCAGCGCTGATGCGGCAATCCGGACTGGACCGGCTGCCGCAATGACCCTTGCCTGTGGCGCGGCGCGCGGTAAGACCAGCCTATGACCGGATATGATTTCACCCTCGCAGGCGCCCGCCTCACAGCCCTGGCCAGCGGCGCGCTCTGGTGGGCGGATCACCGTTTGCTCTGCGTCTCCGACCTGCACTTGGGAAAGTCCGAACGCCACGCCCGGTGCGGCGGCAGCCCCCTGCCCCCCTACGAGGGACGCGACACGCTGCGGCGGCTGGAAACGCTGGTGACCGCGCTGGATCCGGCAACCGTGATCAGCCTCGGCGACAGCTTTGACGACGATGCCGCGGCCCGCACCCTGCCAGCGGCGGAGCTGGACCAGCTGCGCAGCCTCATGGGCCGCCGCCGCTGGATCTGGATCGAGGGCAACCACGACCCCGCCCCGGTGGCCTTCGGCGGCGAAACCCTGGCCGAGCTTGCCTGCGGCCCGCTGACCTTCCGCCATATCGCCGCCCCTGCCGCCAGCGCCGAGATCTCCGGCCATTACCACCCCAAGGCGCGGCTGCGCAGCGCCGCGCGCCCCTGCTTCCTGCTCGACCGCTCCCGCCTGATCCTGCCCGCCTTCGGCACCTACACCGGCGGCTTGCGCAGCACCGCCCCCGCGCTGACCGCGCTGATGGCACCGGACGCGCTGGCCATCCTGACCGGCCCGACGGCGCTGCCGGTGCCGATGCCGCGCTGACTGCCGCAGCGTCACTTCCTGCGCACCACCACCGGTCCTCTATGCTGCGGTCACAGCAGCAGAAGGACCCCGCAATGGAAGACCGAATCCGCAGCAGCTTTGACAGGCAAAGCATGATGCAGACCCTGGGCGCAGAGATTGCCGGCGTTTCGACGGGCGAAGTCGTCATCACCGCCCCGATCCTGCCCGGCAGCCGCCAGCAGCACGATGTCGCCCATGCCGCCCTCAGCTTTGCCATCGGCGACACTGCGGCGGGCTATGCGGCACTCACGATCATGCCGGAAGATCACGAGGTGATGACCGCGGAGATGAAGATCAACCTTCTCGCCCCCGGTGCCGGGGACATGCTGCGCGCCACCGGCCGCGTCATCAAACCCGGCCGCCGCCTGGTCATCGTCACCGCAGAGGTCCATGCCCTCACCAAAGGCGAAGAAAAGCTGATCGCCCTCTTGCAGGGCACGATGGTGCCCGTGGCAGCCTGACGCCGCCGGACTTTCATCTTTCCAAAAAATACTCCCGCCGGAGGCGGTCCGGCGGGAGCATCAATGTCAGACAACTCTGTTCTGCGACCTCAGGCGGTCAGCCCTTCCGGCTCCGCCAGGTTGTTGGCGCGGCAGCAAGCGGTGACGGTATTGGCCAGCAGGCAGGCAATGGTCATCGGGCCGACGCCGCCCGGCACCGGGGTGATCGCGCCTGCGCGCTCGGCTGCCGAGGCAAAATCCACATCCCCGACCAGCACGTTCTTGCCGTCACGTTCGATGCGGTTGATGCCGACGTCGATAACGGTGGCGCCTTCCTTGATCCAGTCGCCCGGCACCATTTCCGGGCGGCCCACCGCGGCCACCACGATGTCGGCGCGGCGCACCACATCCGGCAGATCCTTGGTGCGGCTGTGCGCGATGGTCACGGTGCAGCTGTCGCCCAGGAGCAGCTGCGCCATCGGCTTGCCGACGATGTTGGAGCGGCCGATCACAACCGCGTCCATGCCCGAAAGCGAGCCATGGTGGTCGCGCAGCATCATCAGGCAGCCCAGCGGCGTGCAGGGCACCATGCTCTTCTGCCCGGTGCCCAGAAGGCCAACGTTGGAAATGTGGAAACCATCCACGTCCTTTTCCGGCGCGATCGAGTTGATCACCAGATCCTCGTCCAGGTGCTTGGGCAGCGGCAGCTGCACCAGGATGCCATGCACGGCGGGATCATTGTTCAGCTGATCGATCAGCGCCAGCAGGTCGGCCTCGGAGGTATCCGCCTCCAGCTTGTGCTCGAAAGAGTTCATGCCGACCTCGACGGTCTGCTTGCCCTTGGAGCGGACATAGACCTGGCTCGCCGGGTCCTCGCCCACCAGCACCACCGCAAGACCGGGGGTGATACCGTGGTCCTGTTTCAGCCGCGCCACATGCTCGGCCACCTGGCCACGCACCTTGGCCGCAAAGGCCTTGCCGTCAATCAACGTTGCAGTCATTTGATTTCTTCCTTTCAGCCGCAGGCGCCAACCTGCCTACTCCTCCCGGATCACCCGCGCTTCGCGGGCGATCGACCATTCCACCAACTGCCGCCACAAGGCTTCGACCAGCGCTGGGTCCAACGCCTCGTCCTCTGCCGCGGCCCGGACCTTGGCGATCACATCTTCGACCCGGGCCGGGATGCGCGCGGGCCAGCCGTTTTCCTGCTTCAGCGCGATCGCCCGGTCGATATAGCCCGCCCGCTGCGCCAGCAACGCCACCAGCTTCCGGTCCAGAAGGTCGATCTGCGCCCTCAGGTCTTCCATCGAGGCGCAGTCTGCGGGTGGTGTCGGTTCGGTCATCTCTCAAAACTCCAGCGGCCCGGATTTCCCCGAGCCGCTGAATGTCGCAATTTCGGGCTTAGAACAAGCCTTCGATCTGACCTTCCGCATTCAGGCGGATGCTTTCCGCCGCAGGCGTGCGCGGCAGGCCCGGCATGGTCATGATCTCGCCACAGACCACCACGATGAAGCCGGCACCGGCGGACAGGCGCACTTCACGCACCGGAACCGAGTGTCCGACCGGCGCGCCGCGCAAGCTCGGATCGGTCGAGAAGGAGTACTGGGTCTTGGCCATGCAGACCGGCAGGTGGCCGTAGCCCGCGTCTTCCCACTCGCGCAGCTGGTTGCGGATCTTGTTGTCCGCCAGCACCTCGTCGGCGCGGTAGATGCGCTTGGCGATGGTTTCGATCTTCTCGAACAGCGGCATGTCGTCCGGGTAGATCGGCGAGAAGTTCGCAGTACCGGAGTCGGCCAAGGCAACCACTTTCTCCGCCAGTTCGGCAGAGCCTTCAGAGCCCAGTTCCCAGTGGCGCGACAGCACCGCTTCGACGCCGTGGGAGGCGCAGTAATCCTTCACTGCCTGCACTTCGGCATCGGTGTCGGTGACGAAGTGGTTGATCGCGACCACCACCGGCACACCGAAGGATTTGACGTTCTCGATGTGGCGGCCGAGGTTGGCGCAACCGGAGTTCACGGCCTCGACGTTCTCGGCACCGAGGTCTGCCTTGGCAACGCCGCCGTTCATCTTCATCGCGCGCACGGTGGCAACCAGCACAACCGCGGACGGCGCGATGCCTGCCTTGCGGCACTTGATGTTCATGAACTTCTCGGCGCCGAGATCCGCACCGAAGCCCGCTTCGGTCACCACGTAGTCGGCAACTTTCAGCGCGGTCTTAGTGGCGATCACCGAGTTGCAGCCGTGTGCGATGTTGGCAAACGGGCCACCGTGCACGAAGGCCGGGTTGTTTTCCAGCGTCTGCACCAGGTTCGGCTGCATCGCGTCCTTCAGCAGCACGGTCATCGCACCTTCGGCCTTGATGTCGCGGCAGTAGACCGGGGTCTTGTCGCGGCGGTAGGCCACGATGATGTCGCCGAGGCGCTTTTCCAGGTCTTTCAGGTCGGTCGCGAGGCACAGGATCGCCATGACTTCGGAGGCCACGGTGATGTCAAAACCGGTTTCGCGCGGGAAGCCGTTGGACACGCCACCGAGCGACGCGGTGATCTGACGCAGGGCGCGGTCGTTCATGTCGACCACGCGGCGCCATGCGACGCGGCGGATGTCGATTTCCTGCTCGTTGCCCCAGTAGATGTGGTTGTCGATCATCGCCGACAGCAGCGAGTGCGCCGAGGTGATGGCGTGGAAGTCACCGGTGAAGTGGAGGTTCATCTCCTCCATCGGCACGACCTGGGCGTAACCGCCACCCGCAGCGCCGCCCTTCATGCCGAAGTTCGGGCCGAGGCTCGCTTCGCGGATACAGATCATCGCGTTCTTGCCGATGCGGTTCAGACCGTCGCCCAGACCCACGGTGGTGGTGGTCTTGCCTTCGCCCGCCGGGGTCGGGTTGATCGCAGTCACCAGGATCAGCTTGCCATCTTCGCGGTCCTGCACCGAGTTGATGAAGGACTGGCTGACCTTTGCCTTGTCGTGGCCATAGGGCAGCAGATCGTCGTTGGAGATGCCGATCTTTGCACCGATCTCCTGGATCGGCTTCTTGTTCGCCTCACGGGCGATCTCGATGTCACTCTTGTAGCTCATGGCAAGGTTCCTGCTGAGTTTGCATACAGTCGCCGGCACGCGGACGCCGGTTTCCTCGTAGACTTAGCCAATATGCGGCAAAAAGCGCGCATGATTTCCGACATTATCCTGCCTTGAAACGGCGTAGGCGCAATCGGTCGGCCGCGATATTCCCTCCCCGCGGCAGCTGGCATCGGTCAGGAAAGGAGGTCAGGGGGCCCAGGCCCGTTGATCCGGCACAAACAGGCTGAGGACCTGCCCGACGACAAGCCTGCCCGGCCGTTCGACCCAGGCGGTGATTCCCCGCCGGTTCTCTGCCGCGCGTTTGAAGCGCGGACCAAACCCGGCGTGATCCTTTTCGATCTCCCGCCCCGGCAGCACGCAGGGGCGGTTCTCGATGTCGGTCGTCAGGGTCACACCGTCCGGCCCCTGCAACCGCGAGGCGGGTGGCAGGTGGCTCAGGTCGGGGATTCCGCGCAGCACAAGCGTCGCTCCCAGGTGTTCAGGTTGCAATTGCGCCAGCCCCATGTCGGCGGCAATCAGCGCCATCTCCTCCTCCGAGAGGATGCTGAGCTGTCGGGTGTTGCGAATCTCGGTACCTTCGGGGTGCAGGTTACGCACCCGCACGCAGGAGGCCCGGTTCTCGCCCGCGTGACGCTCACCCGCCACACCTTCGAACCCAAGATCCAACTGGTCACACGGAACTGCCCGCAGCCCCGAACCCGCAGGCACCATGCCCAGCCATGCGATTTCACCCTTGAACCCGCTGTCACGAAAAACCGGCATCGTACCCCCCTGCTACGGCTATTGTTTGTACCGGCACGCTACAGGTTTTTCCGGCAGGCACCAGCGGCCATGCCGCCAGGGCCGTCCTGTCGGCGCAGCACTCGCAAAAGAAAACGCCCCGTAAGCCGGAATGGCGTGCGGGGCGCTTCAGTGATCTGTGACTATGACACAGTGGTCAGGTTGTCGGTTCCGGCTCCAGGCCACCCTCGGGCGGGTTTTTCTTGGGCTTGGCCTTTGGGATCGCGGTGACCGAGGCGCTGCCTTCGTCCTCACCACCATCCTCATCATCGCCCGCCTGGGGCGGTTCGCCCTTCATCACGCGTTTGATCTCGTCACCGGTGAGTGTCTCGTATTCCAGAAGCCCCTGCGCGAGACGTTCCCACTCTTCGCGATGTTCCAGCAGGATCTGGTAGGCGCGCTCGTAGCCTTCCTGGATGAAGCGTTTCACTTCTTCCTCGATCAGCTCCTTGGTATGGGCCGAGACCGAGAAGCCCGCGGTGTTGCCGGAATAGCCTTCATGCGCCTCGGCATAATCGATATTGCCGACCTTGTCGGACATGCCCCAGCGCATCACCATGGCACGGGCCAGCTGGCTGGCCTGCTGGATGTCACCGGCAGGACCGTTGGAGACGTGATCTTCGCCGTACTTGATGATTTCGGCCGCCTTGCCCGCCATGGTCATCGCCAGCTTCTGCTGACACTCGTCACGGTGCCAGTTCAGCCGGTCCATTTCCGGCAGACTGACGACCATGCCAAGCGCGCCGCCGCGCGGAATGATCGTCGCCTTGTAGACCGGGTCACACTCCGGCAGCACCAGGCCGACAACGGCATGGCCCGCTTCGTGATAGGCGGTCTTTTCCTTCTGATCCTGGGTCAGCACCATCGAGCGGCGCTCGGCCCCCATCATCACCTTGTCCTTGGCGTTTTCAAAATCTTCCATGGTGACAAAGCGACGGCCGACACGGGCGGCCATCAGCGCGGCCTCGTTCACGAGGTTGGCCAGGTCCGCGCCCGAGAAGCCGGGGGTGCCGCGGGCGATGATGCGCAGGTCGACGTCCGGGCCCAGCGGGGTCTTGCGGGCATGCACGCCGAGGATCTTCTCGCGGCCCTTGATGTCGGGGTTGCCGACGGTGACGTTGCGGTCAAAGCGGCCGGGACGCAGCAGCGCCGGGTCCAGCACGTCCTTGCGGTTGGTCGCGGCGAGGATGATGACGCCCTCGTTGGCCTCGAAGCCGTCCATTTCCACCAGCAGCTGGTTCAGCGTCTGCTCGCGCTCGTCGTTGCCGCCGCCGTAACCGGCGCCACGGTGACGACCGACCGCGTCGATCTCGTCGATGAACACGATGCAGGGCGCGTTCTTCTTGGCCTGCTCGAACATGTCGCGCACGCGGCTCGCACCCACACCGACAAACATTTCCACGAAATCCGAACCCGAAATGGTGAAGAACGGCACACCTGCCTCGCCAGCGATGGCGCGGGCCAGGAGCGTCTTACCGGTGCCCGGAGGGCCGACCAGCAGCGCGCCTTTCGGGATCTTGCCGCCAAGACGGGAGAATTTCTGCGGGTTGCGCAGGAATTCGACGATCTCTTCCAGCTCTTCCTTGGCTTCGTCGATACCGGCGACATCATCAAAGGTGACGCGGCCGTGCTTTTCGGTCAGCATCTTGGCCTTGGACTTGCCGAACCCCATCGCGCCGCCTTTGCCGCCGCCCTGCATCCGGTTCATGAAATAGATCCAGACGCCGATCAGCAGCAGGAAGGGCAAAAGCGTGATCAGGAAAGACTGAAAGCCGGACTGCTGCTGTTTCTCAGCGCGCACCGGGATATCGTTTTCAATCAGCAGCGCGGTGACTTCGGCATCGCCCGGCTTGATCGTGATGTAGTTCTGCCCATCGGTTGTGGTGTAGCGCACCTGTTCTCCGTCGAGGGTGACGGTGCTGACCTTGCCGGTTTCGACCGAGCTGACAAAGTCAGAGAAAGTGCGTTCACGGCTCTGCATCGTGCTGCCGGAACCGCTGAACAGATTGAACAGCGCCAGGATCAGCAGAAACAGAACAACCCAAAAGGCGATATTGCGAGCGTTGCCCAAGGAAAGTTCTCCCTATCATTTAGGCACACCTGACCGGTGGCCTGCGTTGCCCTTAAAATAAGGATCATTCGGGCAGGTTCAATGCGATAAAAGGGATGCGAAGAACTCTTCTTCGTTTCCGGCATGTTCTGCCGTCCACCCGTTGCCCAATCCGGCAGCAGGTGCGGCAACCAGATCGCTCCCGCGCCACAGGGCCGGGGTTGATTCCAGCACCGGTTGCGGCACACCGGGCAGGCGCCAGCCAGCGCTTCCCGCCAGCCCCTTGCGCCCCAGCGCGCGCACCTCGCAGCCTTTTGCATCACCGCCAAAGACCGTCCAGCGCCCGTCCCAAAGCTGCCCCGGCAGCCCGACCTGATCGCGCAAGGCATTGTATTCTCGGCAAATCCAGATCTGCTTGGAGGTGGTCAGCAGATGGCAGCCCGAAACCGTCGCAGCGCCCCCGTTCCGGGCCGCAAGCACGGCGATCTCCATCGGCACCCGCCGCGGCGGATAATCGCTGGCCGCAACCCACTGGATCGCCTTCACCAGCAGGCGGTAGCCCGTTTCGCTGGGCAGCGTTCGGAACTTGCGCTGGCACAGCACCACTGCCCCGGCCTGCACATGCGCCATGTCGCGCGCCGCCAGGAACACGTACCAGTCGAGCGCCTCGCGCGCCTTGGCGAGATGCTGCGCAACCTTGGACAGCACCGTCGGCGTCAAGCCCAGCGGCGCAAGCTCCGCCAGGGCGCGACGGGCACGCACCCGTTCGTAGCGCAGATCGCTGTTGCTCGGGTCCTCACACCACTCGTGGCCCGCCTCGGTCAGATAATGGCGCAGCTCGCTGCGCGTCACCTCCAGCAGCGGCCGCATCAGGGTAACCCCGTTGTGGACACGGCTGGGCGGCATGCCCGACAGCCCGGACACCCCCGCGGCGCGCGCCATGCGCATCAGCAGCGTCTCGGCCTGATCATCCGCCGTATGCGCCACACAAAGCACCGGGATCCCCTTGCGTCTGGCCCAGCTGGTCAGCAGCTCATAGCGGGCCTCGCGCGCCTGCTTCTGCAGGTTCCCCTGCCCCGGCCCTTCGCGCCATTCGATGGTGTCATGCGCAATGCCCATCCGGGCCGCGGTGCGCCCGACAAAGGCCGCTTCGTCGGCGGACTCCGGCCGCAAGCGATGATCGATGGTGGCGGCGAACAGTTCCACCGGCTCCTGCGCGAAACAGGCCTGCATCAGGTGCAGCAAAGCCATCGAATCGCTGCCGCCCGAGACGGCCATGCCCAGTCTGGCAGGTGGCTCTGGCGGGAACTGACGGCGCAACAGCCCCTGGATATCCCGCCTCAGTCCCGTCAAGAACAGCCCAGCTTGTCCATCTCGGCCTGGGCAGCGGCCACCGGCTCTGTGCCGGGGAAGCGGACGGCGACCTCGGCCAGCGTCACGCAGGCCTGATCCGTCTGCCCCAACCGCCCCAGAGCCGCGCCCAGTTCGAACAAGGCCTTTGGCGCCACCGGCCCGGTGGCATTGCCACTGAAGGCGGCCAGATAGGCGCGCGCCGCCTCGCGCGTGTCGCCCAGACCGTCCAGCGCCTTTCCTCGGCTGAAATCAGCCGCCGCGGCCAGCGGGCTGCCCGGATAGGCCTGGTTGAAGGCCGCGAATTTCTCCGCGGCGTCCTGGTACTGGCCTTCCGCCAGCAGCGCCTCGGCAGCATCAAAGTCCGCCTGCTCGCCAACCGCCAGCTCACCCGTGGCCGTGTCAGCCGCGTCCCCGGTCTCGACAGGGGACAGGTCTCCCACCCCGGCGGGCAGCTCTCCACCGCCGAGGGTCGTTGTCTCACCCAGAGCCCCGACATCGCCGCCTTCCAGCTCCACCAGGCGGAATTCGAGGTCCCCGATCCGGTTGGTGCCGTCGGTGACGATCCGGTTGATCCGATTCTCGAGGTTCTCGGTCTGTAGCGTCAGCCGCTGCAACTCGCTCTCGATGGCCCCGACACGGTCGAGAACCGTGCTGCCCGAGGTATCGACCAACGGGGAGCCCGTCGTCGACAACTCCCGCTTCAGGCGCTGGATTTCCACGTGCAGCACCGTCAGCTCCTGGCGGATGTCCGCCAGGGTCTGTTGATTCTGCGCGCCCAGGGGCAGCGGCAGCGCAACGACGACAGCCAGAAGCGCGGTGCGGAGGCGTCTCATCACCTTACCCCACCAGGCCACCGGCCAGCACGGTCACGGCGCGGCGGTTCTTGGCATAGCAGCTCTCTTCCGAGCAGATTTCCAGCGGCCGTTCCTTGCCGTAGCTGACCACCTTGATGCGGCTACCGGCAATCCCCTGCGAAATCAGGTATTCACGCGCCGCATTGGCCCGACGCGCGCCCAGAGCGAGGTTGTATTCGCGGGTGCCCTTCTCGTCGGCGTGGCCTTCGATCGTAACCACGTAATCCGGATTCTGGGTCAGCCAGCGCGCCTGGCCCTGCAGGGTTGCCTGGGCTGCGGGCGACAGGCTGGACTGGTCATTGGCAAACAACACACGGTCGCCAATCGTTTCCCGGAAATAGGCCGGGCTGGCCGGATCCAATGCGCCCACGCCGATACCTGCGCCACCGGCGCCAGCCCCGGCACCGCCATTCACGTCATCGCTCCAGGGCGTGTTGCCACAGGCCGTCAACCCCAGTACGGCCACTGCCGCAATTGCCAATTTGAAACCGCTCATGATGTCCGCCTATCCCTTTGCGTTTCTTGTCCGGACGCTAACACAACCGCGATCCGGGTTCCATGCGGCTGTCGCCACCTGTTGCCGTTAGTGTTGCAGCGGCGACCACGCCGGATCGGAGGCCCCGTCGGGGGTCTTCACCGGCTTGAGGTTCCGCCCGGTGATATCCACCGAGTACAAGAGCGCCCGGCCAGTGCTGCCCTGGCTTTCACGAGTGAACATGATGACGCGCCCGTTGGGAGCCCAGGTCGGCCCTTCATCCAGGAACGACGCGGTCAACAGCCGCTCCTCGCTGCCATCCGTGCGCATCACGCCAATGTGAAACCGGCCCTTGTTCTGCTTGGTGAAGGCGATCATGTCGCCGCGCGGCGACCACACCGGCGTACCATAGCGCCCCTTGCCGAAGCTGATCCGCCGCGCCTCGCCACCGCCTGCGGGCATCACGTAAAGCTGCTGGCTGCCGGAGCGGTCGCTTTCAAACACGATCTGGCGGCCATCGGGTGAGAAGGACGGCGCGGTCTCGATCGACGGGGCCGAGGTCAACCGCGTCTTCGCCCCGGTGTCGATATCCATGGTGTAGAGATCGGTGTTGCCCCCCTGCGTCTGCGAGTAGACGATGGTGCGCCCGTCGGGCGCAAACCTTGGGGCAAAGCTCATGGTGCCATCACCGCTGGACAAGACCTTGCGTTGCACCTGGCCAACATCCAGCACATGGATCTGCGGAAAGCCGCTCTCGTAGCTGGTATAAAGCACCCGGTCGCCAGTGGGCGAGAACCGCGGCGCCAGCACCAGTGAGGCGCTGTTGGTCAGGAACTGCACGTTCGCCCCGTCGTAGTCCATGATCGCCAGCCGCTTGCGACGGTCGTTCTTGGGACCACTTTCGGAAACATAGACCACCCGGCTGTCGAAATAGCCGCTCTCACCGGTGATCCGGCTGTAGATCGCATCGGCCACCTTGTGCGCCATGCGTCGCCAACCATCGGTGGTACCGGTAAACTGCAACCCGCTGCCAAGCTCGCTTTCGGCAAAGACGTCATATCCGCGGAAACGCACGGTCAGCCGGTTGCCGTTGATGCCGACCGCGCCGGTAATCAGGGCCTGCGCATTGACCGCCTTCCAGTCGGCGTATTTCACCGGGCTGTCAAAGTCCGTCACCGTCGAGATATGGGCGCTGGCAGGCACCTCTCGAAACAGGCCGGTGCCGCTCAGGTCGGCCGCAATCACCCGCGCGATCTGGCGCGCATAATCTGCCGCCGCAGGGGTTTCAGGCACGAAATCCGGCACCGCGTAGGGCAAGGGTTCAATCACGCCCTGGTCGATTTCAATGCGGAGCGGCCCGGACTGAGCCACGGCCACATCCGCCCCGGCCAGTGCCGAGGCTCCGATCAGAAGGGCTGCCAGGTAATTCCTCATTTGATCCGCATCCTTTCGGGATTGAATGTCATCTCAATATCGCGCCAATGGTCGTATTTTTCAGGGGGAAGATTGAACCCCCTGCTGCCACAGCGGATAATCGCGCGCCGAGCTGCCTCATACGCCTGTTTCGCCGCCGACGCGGAGCCGCCGGAGCTGGACAGCATCCGAATGGAGCCGGTGTCCGGCTTGCCGCTTTCCTGCAGCGAGACCCCGACGACCACGGTTGTGTTCAGCGCTTCCGTCGACAGCGAGCCGACATTCCAGCACTGCGAGACCGCCACCCGCAACGCATCCTTTTCCCCCAGCGTCAGCGGCGGGCCGGACGGCTCCGGCGCCTGCACCTCGCCGCCGCCCGCAAGCGCTTCGGCCAGGGCATCCTCAACCGCGGATGACGTGTCCGCCGGGGCCGGGTCCGCAGGCTGCTGCGGTTTCGCCGCTTGGGCGGTTTCGGTCACCTCCGGCGCAGGCTCGGGTTCGGGCTTGGGCGCGGGACGCTCGGGACGGCTTCTGGGCCGCACCGAGGTCGTCGGCGCGGCGGAGGCGGCGATCTCCTCGCCCTTGTTTTCCTCGGTCACGATGCGATCACTGGCGGCCTCGGGCGCGGTGGCCTCCTGCACCTCCTGCGGCGCTTCGGCCCCTTCCTCCGGCGCGACCTCGGGCTGCTCGACCTCATCGACCGCCACGTCCGGCTCGGGCGGGGCAACCGGTGTCGGGGCGACCCGGTCAACCGGGCGCAGTTCAGCCTCGGGGCGCGGCTGAGGCAGCACTTCGGCGATCTCCGGCTCGGTTTCGGCAGGCGGGATCTGCTGCGGCAGCTCCGGCTCGGGGCGCGGCTCCGGGCGGGTCGTCAGCTCGGGATCGGGCGCGACCGGCGGCACCGGCTCGGGCTGGGAAACCTGCGGCTCAGGATCCGATTGCGGCTCCAGGTCCGGCGCGGGCGACGCTTCGGTCGGCTCGGCCAGCGGCGCAGGCTCGGACGACAGCTCGGGCGCCTGGCGCTGCTGGCTCAGCTTTTCGAATTGCTCGGCAGAGATCAGCGACACCTGCTGAACCTCAAACGGCAACGGCTCGGACGGGAACCAGGCGCCGAAGACGACCCAGCCCATCAGGAGCCCATGCCCCGCCAGTGAGATTTTGGTCCCGGTCTGCACCCTGTGCGTCCCCGCCTACTGCCCTTCGCCCCCGGACGGCTGGCCGTCCAGCGCCGGGCCGCCGGTATCCGTTACCAGCCCCACGTTCGAAAAGCCGCCCGCGTTCAGCGCGCCCATCACCTGCATCACGTCCGAATAGGCAATCCGCCCATCGGCGCGCAGGAACACCCGGTCAGAGCTACGCTCTGCCGCGATGGCGCGCAGCTTGGGCACCAGCTGATCCAACGCAACCGGCGTGGTCTGGATCTCGACGCCGCCCTCGGCGGTCATGGTCACCGTCAGCGGCTCTTCCTCGTCGCCCGGCAGGGCGCCGGCAGCGGTCTTGGGCAGCTGCACCGGCACGCCCACCGTCATCAGCGGTGCCGCCACCATGAAGATGATCAGCAGCACCAGCATCACGTCCACGAAGGGCGTGACGTTGATCTCCGACATCGGCCGACCGCGGCCGCGGCGACGCCCCCGGCGGCGATTGCCGCCCCCCTGAGGTTGCTGAACTGCGGCGCCCATGGCTCAGGAATCCAGCTGGCGGCTGAGGATGGTGGCGAACTCGTCGGCAAAGGCCTCGTAGCCGCCGATGATGCGGTCGCTGTCCGCGCTCAGCTTGTTGTAGAAGATCACCGCCGGAATCGCCGCCAGCAGGCCGAGGCCGGTGGCCATCAGCGCCTCGGCAATGCCCGGGGCCACAACGGCCAGGTTGGTGTTCTGCTGCTCGGCGATCTCGATAAAGGCGGTCATGATGCCCCAGACGGTGCCGAACAGCCCGACGAAGGGCGCGGTGGAGCCGACGGTGGCCAGCACCGACAGGCCGCTTTGCAGACCTTCGGTTTCCTTGGCGATCGCGACATCCATCGACCGGTCGATGCGCGCCTGCGCACCGGGAATCAACGCCCCGTCGCTGCGGTGACTGCGCCGCCATTCCGTCATGCCCGCGGCAAAGATGCGCGCCGCCTGCCCCGGTGGTTCAGAGCCGACCTGGTCGAACAGCTCGTCCAGCGGATTGCCGGACCAGAAGGCCTGATCAAAGGCCTCGGCCTCGCGGCGCGCCTGACGATAGTTGATCATCTTCTGGATGATAATGGCCCAGGACCAGATCGAGGCCCCGACCAGCATCAGCATCACCAGTTTTACGGTTACGGTGGCCCGCGCGAAAAGACCCCACATGGAGAAATCAATCTCCTGCGCCAGCGCCAGAGTTTCTGCTTCCATTTCGCCTGCTCTATGATGTCTTGGCCGTTTGCCCGGCCTTTATTGTCAGCAACGCTAGCGCAGAACAAATCGAAAGGCCAATGAAACAGGCGTGACGGCGCCGATTGTTACATCAATGCGCGAATCTCTGCCGGCAGGCGGGCGGGCTTGCCGGTGGTGGTCATGCAGACGATGGTGACCTCGGCCCGGAACAGCGGCTGACCAGCGCGGCTGACCTCCTGCTGCAGCGTCATGCGCGCCGGAGTCACCTTGTGCATGCGGGTGGTGACCAGCAGTTCCTCGTCGAATTTTGCGGGCGCCAGATAGTCGGCCTCGATCCGGCGCACCACATAGATCAGCCCGGCCTGGCGCATGGCGTTCTGATCGACGCCGATGCCGCGCACCCAGTCGCTGCGCGCGCGTTCGATGAACCGCAGGTAATTGGCGTGATAGACGATCCCGCCCATGTCTGTGTCCTCGTAATAGACCCGGACGGGGAATTGGTGGATCATGCGCTGCTCTCCTGCCTGCTACGGCGCACACTAGTGGCGAGGCGTGCCACCCACAAGCCGGTCAACCGCTCAGCGAATACTCTGCCAGAATGTCATAGCGCGCGCCTCGCGGGGCCAGGGTGGACTGGAACAGCGCGAGGCGCTCCGCGTCGCACGCGAACCGGAAACCCGACGCCGCCGCCAGATAGCGCGCCACCCTGTCCACCTGCCCCGCGTCCAAGTGCCTGGGAAAGCGTCCGAGGGTCACATGCGGGCGGAAACGCTCGCGCGGAAGCTCAATCCCGGCCGATCGGCAGGCGGTGCGAACACGGTCACGCAGCCGGGTCAGCTCGGGCGTTTTCTGCACCTGTGCCGCCAGCACCCGCGGCAGCTTGCCGCCAAACGTATCCAGCCCGTGGAACGACAGCCGCACCGGCGGCGCGCTGATCTCGGCCAGGTCCTGGTGCAGCCTCTGCAGCACGGCCTCGGGCTGGTCATCAAGAAAGGCCAGTGTCAGATGCATGTTCTCTGCCGGGACATGCCGCCCCGCGGTCAGCCCTTCCTGCACCCGCTCCAGCGCATCGAGAGCCGCATCGGGCAGCAGCAGGCCGACAAAGGCGCGCATCAGCTTTGCGGCGGCTCGGCTGGCGCCTGCAGCCGCGCGAACAGGCGCAGCGCATGGGATTTGTCCTCTGCCGCCACCGGCATCATCCGGTCATAGGCGGCGGCGATCACCCCCGCGATCTCGGGCCGCAGGATGGTTGCGCCGGTCTCCGGCAGCACCGCCAGCGGCGAGGCCTCGGCAAACGCCCGGTCGCCCCACAGCAGCGCCACCTGCACCGCCTGGGTCAGCGCAAGCGTTTCCGCGGGCAACTCCGCCATTGCGCCCTGCATCTGCAGGAAGACAAAGGCCGCCTTGATGCCGCCCTGCTCGTCGAAACGGAAAGCGCGGTATTGGCTCGCACCGCCCGCCTTGAGACGGCCCACCAACGGCGCGAGATCGGGGATCATCCGGTCGAGATCCGGGACCGCCAGCAGCTCTTCCCAATCGCGAAAGAAGAAGAACATCAGGTTCGACCCCAGTTCCGGGTCGGTCTCGGCCATCTGGTGGCCCGCCAGCGTCATCACCGCCTCCACCGCGCCCTTGATGGTTCGCAGCGTTTCGTCCTGAACGCCAAATACGATTGGCGCAACCGGCCGCCCCCAGCGGGCAAAGGCATAAGAGCCGTCGTTACGGGTGAACAGGGTTTCGATCTGCTCCGGCGTCAGGTTCGGCAACTGGGGGGTCATGGGCGTCTCCTTGGTCTTGCCCCGTCTATGCCGTCTGCGCCGCGCCACGGCAAGGGGGGCTCCCGCGCCTGACCGCCCCTCTGGCTCCACCAGAGGGGCGGAAACAGCCTTGGGCCGGGCGCCGCTGACGCGGCGCAACAATCCCCCAAATGGAGCGGGGTCCATTACCGGAATGCCCTTTCGTCTCTTTGCAGCGATACGTCGGCCGAAGGCCGCGCCGCGCGCCAGCGCGGCGCCCGGCCCAACGGGCGCAGGCGCATCTGTGATGCGCCGACGCCGGGCGGGAGCGCCTGCCGGAGCTGTCCAGGCACAGGGGGCAATGGTCAGGACATCTGACCTGTTGTTTCGCGCGCGAAACATTGGGGCAGCAACGCTGACACAACTTATAGCGGTGCGCGACGGCTTTACCCGAACAGGTCGTTCTGGCTGCGCGGGGGGCTCATTCCCAGGTGGGTCCAGGCCTTTTGCGCCAGCATCCGGCCACGCGGGGTGCGTTGGATCAAACCCTGCTGCAAGAGATAAGGTTCGATCACTTCCTCCAGCGCGTCGCGGCTTTCGCTGAGCGCGGCGGAAATCGTCTCGATCCCCACCGGGCCGCCGCCGTAGTTTTCGGCAATCAGCTTCAGGTATCTCCGGTCGGCCCCATCCAGCCCCAGCTGGTCCACCCCAAGTCGCGTCAGGGCGCCGTCCGCCAACTCGCGGGTGATCGTGCCGTCACCTTCAACCACCGCAAAGTCCACGACCCGTCGCAGCAACCGACCGGCAATCCGGGGCGTGCCCCTTGCGCGGCGGGCGATTTCGCGGGCCCCGGCATCGTCGGCAGGCGCGCCCAGTTTGCGGGCGTTGCGACTGACGATCTCGAACAGCTCGTCAATCGTGTAGAACTGCAGCCGGGTCGGAATGCCGAAACGATCCCGCAGCGGCGTGGTCAAAAGACCCATGCGGGTGGTGGCCCCCACCAGCGTGAAGGGTTGCAGCTCGATCCGCACGGTGCGCGCGGCCGGGCCCTCGCCGATCACGAGGTCCAGCTCGAAATCCTCCATCGCCGGGTAGAGCACCTCCTCCACCGCCGGGTTCAGCCGGTGGATCTCGTCGATGAACAGCACGTCGCGGGCTTCGAGGTTGGTGAGGATCGCGGCCAGATCGCCGGCCTTGGCCAGCACCGGGCCGGAGGTCATGCGGAAGTTCACGCCCAGCTCGCGCGCGACGATCTGCGCCAGCGTGGTCTTGCCGAGGCCGGGAGGGCCGTGGAACAGCGTGTGGTCCATCGCCTCGCCGCGGCGGCGCGCGGATTCAATAAAGACCCGCAGGTTGGCGCGCGCTTCGGCCTGTCCGATGAATTCGCCCAACCCCTGGGGTCGCAGGGCGCGGTCATTGTCCTCGGGCAGCGGATCGGGGCGCAGGGCGGGATCGGCGTCAATCATGGGCAACTCCCCTGATACGAAGGGCGGCGCCCGGCCGCGGGCGGAAGCGAAGCGCCCGCCCATCGGGGCGGTCGGGCGCTGCCCGGCCTGTCGGCCAGACGTAACACTGAACTGAAAGCCTCACCTCATCACCCCTTTGGTGCCAGCAGGCGCAGCGCCGCGCGGATCAGTTCCGGCTCGTCAGCCTCCGGGCTGGCCGCGGCGGCCTCTGCCACGGCGGCAGCGGCGTCGGAGGGACCATAGCCGAGATTGCCCAGTGCCGACAGCGCCCCGGCCGAGGCCGCCGCGGCACCCGAAGGTTTCTTGGGCGCGGTCTTGCGGGATGGCTGGGCGGCGGGCTCTGCGTCCTCGATCACCTCCAGCGCCGGTCCGTCCATCGCGTCAGCGACGGTGCCGCCCATCGCCATCACTCCGGGCGCCTTGTCCTTGAGGTCCAGAACAATGCGCTGCGCGGTCTTGGGGCCGACGCCCTTGGCCGCCTTCACCGCCGCCCAATCCCCCAGCGCAATAGCGCGGCTGACTCCATCCGGCCCCAGCGCGCCGAGGATCGCAAGCGACACCTTGGCCCCGACCCCCTGCACCGAAGTCAGCAGCCGGTGCCATTCCTTTTCCACCAGCGACGGGAACCCGTAAAGCTGCATCAGGTCTTCGCGCACCACCATATCGGTATAAAGCGCCACCGCCTCGCCGACGCCGGGCAGCGCGGCAAGGGTGCGGTCCGAGCAGTAGACGATGTAGCCGACACCGCGCACGTCGATCAGCACGTGATCCTGCGCGCGGTATTCCAAGCGCCCTGTCAGCTTGCCGATCATGCGCGTTTCTCCTTCAGCTGGCGCTGTCCCGTGCCACCGTAATAGGCGTGACAGATCGCGATCGCCAGCGCATCCGCGGCATCCGCCCCCTTGGGCGCGCAGCCGGGCAGCTGCAGTTTGACCATATGGATGACCTGCTCCTTCTCCGCATGGCCGACGCCGACCACCGTCTTCTTGACCCGGTTGGGCGCATATTCCCCCACCGGCAGCCCCGCCTTGGCCAGCGTCAACAAAGCCACGCCGCGGGCCTGGCCCAGCTTCAGCGTGCCGGCGCCGTCCTTGTTGACGAAGGTCTGCTCGATCGCGGCCTGATCAGGCGCATAGGCGGCAATCACCTCTGTCACCTGATTGTGCAACGACAACAGCCGCTCGCCGAGGTCATCGCCATCCGAGTGACACAGCCCGTTGGCGACATGGGACAGCCGCGGACCGTTTGATTCGATTACCCCCCACCCAAGGGTGCGCAGCCCCGGATCGATTCCCAATATCCGCATTTTCTGCCCGCTGCCTGCCCGCTCATTGCAAATTATTTTCACCTCAATAGCACAAAACGCGAACATGTCCAATTTCTTCGGCACAACCCACGGTTCTCTCACCGGGCGAAAAACGGTCTGAAACCGACCATTCAAATAGCGCAAAACGACATTCTCGGCCGTTTCGAGCAACCGGGCGCATATCCCTTGTTTTTATGGCTCAAAGCCATGCGATTTTTGCATGGGACACATGCAAATCCATCACTTGCCGGAGCGTTTTTTCCCAACTAGATGCCGGCCATCGCGCAAGACGCGACCGACGGCAGCAGCAGATCAGAGGACAAGGACATGGCCGCATTTGACACCACCCGCACCGCTTATGGTTCCACCGGCCTTTTCGGGCGCATCGGCGGCCTGATTGCCGCTGCAACCGGCGCTCTTGTTGCCTGGAATGATGCCCGTGCAACCCGCAAGGCCCTGTCGGCGCTGAGCGACCGCGAGCTGTCCGACATCGGGCTGTGCCGCGGCGACATCGAAGACGTGGCCCACGGCAAAGCGATCTTCTGAGACACTCGCGCGGCACCCGCCGCGCTTGAGGTCCGAACATGACAATCGCCGCGGCGCTGAGGCGCCCGCGGCGTATTTTTTTGTCACGACATGGGTTGGTCAGCCGAGCAGTTGCCGGATGCCTCCGGCCAAGGCCATGCTGGCCGGATCCCGTTGCATCACCATGGCACCGAATTGCTCTATGCCGTTGCCCTGGGATAGCCGCGCGACCCGCGCGTCGTAGCTCTGCGCCCCCAGCGCGCAGATCAGGGACGCCTTGCAGACCAGAAACGCCGCCAGAACGTATAGACCCTTGCGCCCCAGCCCGCGCGATGGCGTCCGCAGCGGCTTTGCGACCAGCAGGCCGTCAGGCTGCATACGGATGGCACATCCCGACGACAGAGCCGCGTGCTTGCGGTTGATCTGCTTCAAACGTGCCTGAAATTGATCGCGATGCTCGCCCATATCCAGCCTCCAGGAGGTCCACCTGCTACAGGCGGACGATCTTTGGAGCGGAATGGGGCAAAATTGCGGCAATTAGATAAAATTCACCTAAAAGCCGCGTGAAATCAGGCTGCCTTCTGCAACAGCAACGTCGTCCATTCACCAATCTCCTCGCGCCGGGTGAGATTGATGCCATTCTGTGCATAAACGGCGACCACGTCATCGGCCTGTTCGTTGAGGATGCCGGACAGGATCGCATAACCGCCGGGGCGGAGATTCGCGGCCAGTTCCGGCGACAGCGCCACCAGCGGGCCTTTCAGGATATTGGCAAAGATCAGGTCGAAAGGCGCCTGCTCCTGCAGCTGGGGATGGTCGAAACCGGCCGCTTCCAGACAGGTCACCTGCCCGGCCATACCGTTGGCCTTGAGGTTGGCCTCGGCGACTTCCACCGCCACCTCGTCAATGTCGCTGGCGAGGATGGTGCCGTCCCAGACCCGCGCCGCCGCCATCGCGAGCACCGCGGTGCCGCAGCCGATGTCCGCGACCTTGTTGGCCGCGAACCCCTGATCCAGCAAGCAATCCAGCGCCAGCAGGCAGCCCAGCGTGGTGCCGTGGTGGCCGGTGCCAAACGCCATCGCCGCCTCGATCAGCAGCGGAATGCGTCCCTCGGGCAGCTTGTCAGCGTCGTGACTGCCGTAGACGAAGAAACGTCCGGCCTCGACCGGTGCCAGCTCGCGGCGCACATGGGCGACCCAATCGGTCTCGGGCACCTCGGAAACCACAAAGGGTTTGGCATCATGCATCGCGGCCAGCAGGGCCAGGCCCGCCTCGTCCGGGGCCTCGGTGAAATAGCCGCCGACCTCCCACAGGCCGGAGCCGTCTTCCATCTCGAACACGCCGATGCCGGTGGGTTCCGGGTTCAGCCGCTCCATCGCTTCGCCCAGTGCCTCGGCCTGGGCTTTTGCGGTCAGCGTGGTGAGGGCGGTGAAAGTGGTCATGGCGGCGCTCCTGAAACTGTTGTCCAGCGCCTAGGCCGCAACGCGGCCCGCGTCAAGCATTAGCCCCCAGGCCGCCGCCACGGAGCGCGGGATCATTCCGCGGGTGCGGGCTGCGCGAACTTGCTGAAAATCGTCTCGTTGCCCGGCTCCGGGTGGCGCGGGATCAGGAGCGACAGCGCCAGCGAGATCAGCGCCATGCCCGCAGCCAGGGCAAAGACAAGACCCGGCGAATAGACCCAGAGCAGACCCAGGAGCACCGGCAGGAACACCGCCGCGATATGGTTGATGGTAAAGGCCACGGCCGCGGTCGGGGCAATGTCGCCGGGATCGGCGATCTTCTGGAAATAGGTCTTCAGCGCCAGCGCCAGGGCAAACAGCACGTGATCCACGACATACAGCACCGCGGCGATCACCACGCCCCAGCCGAACCAGTAGATGCCGCCATAGGCCGCAAAGACGATGGCCAGGCCGGCATATTCCACGATCAGCGTGCGGCGCTCACCGAACACCGCCACCGCCTTGCCCAGCATCGGCGCCACGGTCATGTTGATCACGAGGTTGATCAGGTAGAGACCGGTCAGCTCATGCACCTCAAAGCCGAACTTCTCGACCATCATGAAGCCGGCGAAGACCACGAAAATCTGCCGCCGCGCACCGGCCATGAACTGCAGCGCATAATACAGCCAGTAGCGCTTGCGCAGGATCAGCTTCTTGGTCTGCGGATGCGGCGCGTCGAATTGCGGATAGGCCAGCAAGGCGAACAGAGCGATCAGCGCGGTCACCCCGCCTGCAGCGAGGAAAACGGTGTTGTAGGCTAGGTCGAAGCGGTCCCAGGTCAGCACGATGAGGCCATAGACCACCAGCGTCGCCGCCGAGCCCGCCGCCACCAGCCAGCCCAGCGTCTGCGGTGCGCGCTCCTTGGGTAGCCATTGCAGCTGCAGCGACTGGTTCACCGTCTCGTAATAGTGAAAGCCGATGGAGCTGAGCAGCGTCACCATCAGGATCCCGCCGAGCGACGGGAACCAGGCGGTGACCGCGGTCGCCACGCCCAGCAGCACAAGCGAGATCAGCCCCAAGACCTGTTCGCGCACGAACAGGATGACGGCGATGACCCCCACCGCCAGAAAGCCGGGGATCTCGCGCACCGTGTGCAGCAGGCCGATGTCCGAGCCGTCGAACTGCGCCGCCTCGATCACGAAGTTGTTGAGCAGCGCGCTCCAGGCGTTGAAGGCAATCGGCATCGCCAGCGCCATCAGGAACAACAGGGTCACCGGACGGCGCCAGAACGGGAGGCCTTGGGCCTCGGACAGGGGCATGGGTCTGAACATGAGCTAGGGTTTACGCGGCTTCGCCCGGGCTGGCGAGAGGGAAAACGGACCTGCACAGTCAGCTTTGCACCAGCGCGCAGAGAGCGGAGGGACGCCCGGTGCGCGGCTCGGCCTCGGGCTCCGGGGGATTTCGGCCAGACAGGCCTGCGTCGCGCCGGTGTCAGACGCTCCCAGGGACGTGGCTGCCCAGGTCAGAAAAAGCTCTGTGGGTCGATGTCGATGCTGAGGCGCAGATCGCCCTTCAGGCGCAAAGGCGCGGTCCAGCGGGCGATGGCCTCCTGCAGCGGCGCGCCCTTGGCGGCCTTGACCAGCAGCCGCACCCGGTGGCGGCCGCGCACGCGGGCGATGGGCGCCGGGGCCGGGCCGAACAGCTGGGCACCGATCTGGCGCAAAGGGCCGTCATTGCGCGCCATCGCGTTGCCGAGGTCGAACACCGCCGCCAAATCCGACCCGGAGAGGATGATTCCCGCCATCCGTCCGAAGGGGGGGACCCCCGCGGCCTGGCGTTCGGCGGCCTCGGCCTTCCAGAAGCTCTCTTCATCCCCCGACAGGATGGCGCGGATCACCGGATGTTCGGGCTGGAAGGTCTGCATCAGGGCTTCGCCCGGCCGTTCGGCGCGGCCCGCACGCCCCGCCACCTGCCGCATCAGCTGAAAGGTGCGCTCCGCCGCCCGCAAGTCAGAGCCTTGCAGCCCGAGGTCCGCGTCGATCACCCCCACCAGCGTCAGCATCGGGAAGTTGTGCCCCTTGGCAACCAGCTGGGTGCCAAGGATGATGTCGGCCTCGCCCTTGGCGATCTCCTCGATCCGGGTTTTCAAGGCGCGGGCAGAGCCGAACAGATCCGAGCTCAGCACCGCGATCCGCGCTTCGGGAAACAGCGAGGTCGCCTCTTCGGCCAGACGTTCGATACCGGGGCCGACGGGGGCCATCTTGCCTTCCACCTCGCAGGAGGGGCAGACCTCGGGCACGGGCTTGGTCTCGCCGCACTGGTGACACATCAGCCGCTTCATGAAGCGGTGTTCAACCATGCGGGCGTCGCAATGGTCGCAAGCCACCTGCGCCCCGCAAGCGCGGCAGATGGTGACCGGCGCAAAGCCGCGGCGGTTCAGGAACAGCAGCGACTGCTCGCCCCGCTCCAGCCGCAGCTTCATTGCCTGCTTCAAGGTTGGCGAAATCCAGGTCGAGGGCAGCAAGTCCTCGGACCGCATGTCGACCGCCCGCATCTCGGGCAGCACAGAGGCCCCGAAGCGCGAGGTCAGGTCCAGCCGCTGGTACTTGCCAGCCTCGGCGTTGGCCCATGTCTCCAGCGAGGGTGTCGCCGAGGCCAGAACCACCTGCGCCGAGCACATGGCCGCCCGCAGCACGGCCATGTCGCGGGCGTTGTAGAGAACCCCGTCTTCCTGCTTGTAAGAGGTGTCGTGCTCCTCATCGACGATGATCAGGCCGAGGTCGCGGAACGGCAGGAACAGCGCCGAGCGGGCGCCGATCACCAGCTGCGCCGCGCCCTGCCCGACCATCTTCCAGACCCGGCGGCGTTCGGTCATGGTCGCGCCCGAGTGCCATTCGGCCGGCTTTGCCCCGAAGCGGGCTTCGACGCGGGTCAGGAATTCCGCGGTCAGCGCGATTTCCGGCAGCAGCACCAGCGCCTGCCGTCCGGCGCGCAGGGCGGCGGCCACCGCCTCCAGGTAGACCTCGGTCTTGCCTGAACCGGTGACGCCCTTCAGCAGGGTCGTGCCATAGCGCCCGCTGCGGACGCCCTCCGCCAGCACCGCTGCCGCCCTTGCCTGGTCTTCGGTCAGCTGCTTGGAGGGCAGTTCCGGGTCCAGATGCGGATAGGGGGTGTCGCGGGGGGCCTCCTCTTCGCGCAGGGCGCCCTGTTTCACCAGCCCCTTCACCACCGACGGCGTCACATCCGCCATATCGGCCAGTTCCCTGGGCGTGAAGGCGAGGCCGCCGTATTGCTCCAGCACCTCCAGCACGCGGCGGCGGGCGTCGGTCATCCGGTCCGGCGTGCCTTCGCCGCGGCGCAGGATCTTGCGCATCGAGGGGGGATCGCTGAGCCCCGGCGCGCGGGTCGCCAGCCGCAGCATCGCGGGCATCGGGGTCAGGGTGTAATCGGCGGCCTTGCCGAGGAACTGGCGCATTTCGGTACGCATCGGGGCGACGTCCAGCACCCGGATGACCGAGCGCAGCTTGGCCGAATCGAAATCGCCCGCCCCCGGTCCCCAGACCACGCCCAGCACCTTGCGCGGGCCCAACGGCACTTCGACATAGGCGCCGAGGAAGCAGCCGCCCTCCGGCGCGCGGTAATCCAGAAGCCGGTCAAGGGGTTGCGTGGTCAGCACCCCGACCCGCTCGCCTGCCTGAAAGAACTCCTGCCCGCTCATGCTTCTGCCCGTGTTGCCGCCCGTAGTCCCATGAGGTAAAGGCTGAAGCGACCGAGGCCAACCCATCCAAAGGACTGCCCCATGAAATTCTTCGTAGATACCGCCGAGATCGACGCCATTGCCGAGCTGAACGATCTGGGCATGGTGGACGGCGTGACCACCAACCCCTCGCTGATCAAGAAATCCGGCCGTGACATCATCGAGGTCACCAAGGAGATCTGCAACCTGGTGGACGGTCCGGTGTCTGCCGAGGTTACCGCAACCGACGCCGAAACGATGATCGCCGAAGGCCGCAAGCTGGTCGAGATCGCCGAGAACATCGCCGTCAAGGTGCCGCTGACCTGGGATGGTCTGAAGGCCTGCAAGACGCTGACCGACGATGGCCACATGGTCAACGTGACCCTGTGCTTCTCCGCCAACCAGGCGCTGCTGGCCGCCAAGGCGGGCGCAACCTTCATCTCGCCCTTCATCGGCCGCCTGGATGACATCAACCTCGACGGCATGGAGCTGATCGAGGACATCCGCACCATCTATGACAACTACGGTTTCGAGACCCAGATCCTGGCCGCCTCGATCCGCACCGTGAACCACGTGCTGGATTCGGCCCGCATCGGCGCGGATGTGATCACCGCGCCGCCCGCCGTGATCAAGTCGATGGTGAACCACCCGCTGACCGACAAGGGGCTGGATGCGTTCCTGGCCGACATCAAGGCGGCAGAGATCAAGATCCTCTGATCGCCCCGGCAGAAACAGATCAATCAAGGCGCTCCGGATAGGGGCGCCTTTTTTCTTGGGCCGCTGGCCAAACAGTCTGCGCTTCTTTCCGCGCCGCGTACCCCCTCCGGCCAAACCTGGATCGCTGCCGTGCCTTGAAACCGGTTGCGTGAATGCGCTGCAGCGCCGGGCCTGGCCCGGCGCCCGGCCCAACGGGAGTGGGGCATTGCGATGCCCCGACGACGGGCGGGAGCCTGCCTGCGCGGCAAATTCCCCGAGTTCCGCATTTTTCGGCGGCATCGCGCAAAAGCCGTGTTATACACGGGCCAAACCCGTCAGAGGTCCAGAGCCGCAAGAGTGTTCCCATGAGCAGTTCAAACCGATCAGCCGAATTGGAAGACAAGCTGCGCGAGGCGATCCTCGCCAAACCCGACGCCGTGCTGGAAGACCAGCACCTCATGAGTGCGCTGGTTGCCGCCAACGAACGCGCGATGGGGTCCAACGTCGTCGACCTGCGCGGCATCGCGATGGAACGTCTGGCAGCCCGGCTCGACCGGCTGGAGGATACACACCGTTCGGTGATTGCCGCCGCCTACGACAATCTGGCGGGCACCAATCTGATCCACCGTGCGGTGCTCCGGCTGATGGAGCCACAGGACTTTGCGAGCTTTCTCACCTGTCTTGAGCAGGACATGCCGGAGATCCTGCGCGTTGACGCGCTGTCTCTGGTGCTGGAGACCTCCCGCCCGGGCAGCGGCGCCGAGGTGGAGCGCAAGGCCGGCGTGCTGAAACTGGCCGGTCCCGGTTTTACCGAAAGCTACGCCGGTCAACCCGCAACCGATCGCTCGGTCACGCTGCGCCAGACCGAAAGCGCCAGCCCCCGCGTCTACGGGGCCAAGGCCGAAACCATCCGGTCAGAAGCCTGCCTGATGCTGGATCTCGGCGAAGGGCGCTTGCCCGGCATGCTGGTGCTAGGCTCGGCGGACCCGCAGCAGTTCTCACCGATGCAGGCCAGCGATTTGCTGACGTTTTTTGGTGGAGTGTTCGAACGCTCGATGCGCTACTGGCTGGCATGACGATGATCTCCCCGGCGTGCCGCGATGCCCTGCAACAGTGGCTTGAGCGGCTCGGTGGACTGGAAGGCGCCTCCGCCAACACCTGCACCGCCTACCGCGGTGACGTCACCGGCTTTCTGGCCTTCATGACACAGCACAGCGGTGGCCCGCAGGGGCTTGGAGCGCTGGCGCGCATCACCACTGCCGACATGCGGGCCTGGATGGCCTCCGAACGTGGCAGCGGCACCGGGGCGCGGTCTCTGGCGCGCAAGCTTTCGGCCGTCAAAAGCTTTTACCGGTGGCTCGCCCAACGCGAAGGGTTCGAGCCCTCGGCCGTGTTGTCCGCACGAGCCCCGAAGTTTCAGAAGAAACTGCCCCGCCCGCTGGCACCGGATGCCGCCAAGGCAGTGCTGGAAACCGTCGAGCTGCAATCCCAGAAATCCTGGGTCGCGGCGCGCGATGTGGCGGTGGTCACGCTTCTCTACGGCTGCGGGTTGCGGATCTCCGAAGCGCTGAGGCTGACCGGGGCCGATGCGCCGTTGCCACCGGTGCTGCGGATCCTCGGCAAGGGGAACAAGGAACGCGTGGTTCCGGTGCTCCCGGCGGCACGGGACGCGGTCGACCGATACCTCGCGCAGTGCCCCTTCCCGCTCGAGGCCGATGCGCCGCTCTTTCGCGGGGTCCGTGGCGGGGCGTTGAACCCGCGTCAGATTCAGGACGTGATGGCGCGCACCCGCGCCCAGCTGGGCCTTCCCGCCACCGCCACGCCGCACGCGCTGCGGCACAGCTTTGCCACCCACCTGCTGGAGGCAGGCGGGGATTTGCGCGCGATCCAGGAACTTCTGGGACATGCTTCGCTGTCGACCACCCAGACCTATACCGCGGTGGACAGCCGGCACCTCATGGATGTCTACAGGCGCACGCACCCGAAGGCCTGACTCCGCGCTGGCAAAGGACCACACGTTTTGCGGCAACTGGCGTCGCCCGCGCTGGCAGGTCGTTAAAATGCAACCGAAATAGAGGGCGGGCTGAAAGGGGCTGTTAACACCGGGCAGGCGAAATGGGCGCAAATCAATCCAGAAAGGATTTCGCAATGACCCTGACCGGTTTTGCCGCCCTGTTTGCCGATGGCGCCCCCTCTGCCCCAGCGCCCGCGCCCGGCAGTCACCCCTATTCCCGCATCAACGACCTGCCCGCTGGACATCCCGCCTCGCGCCCCGGTATCGCGGACCCTGCCCCGCATGGTCGCAGGATGTCGCGCATTCAATTCAGCCAGGGTGGGGAATCCCGCAGGTTGCTGCACTGAACGCTTGCGGCGCCGGGACAAATTCGCCATCACGGGGTCATGAGACCTCAGATCCGCGCCTTGACCGTACACCTGCTGACAGCCACCGGAGCCGTTTTTGCCATGTTGGCGATGCTGGCCGCAGCCGAAGGCAAGTGGAGCCTGATGTTCGTCTGGCTGGTGGTTGCCTTTGCGGTGGACGGGGTCGATGGGCCGCTGGCGCGGCATTACAACGTCAAGCGTTACGCGCCGGAATTCGACGGGGTGCTGCTCGACCTCATCATCGACTACCTGACCTATGTGTTCATCCCCGCCTTCGCGTTGTTCCAGTCCGGATTGATGGCCGGCTGGACAGGCTGGGTCGCGATCATCGTCATCACCTTCGGCAGCGCCATGTATTTTGCCGATACGCGGATGAAGACCAAGGACAATTCCTTCTCCGGCTTTCCCGGGTGCTGGAACATGCTGGTGCTGGTCATCTTTGCGCTTGAGCCGAACCACTGGACCAGCCTCGTTCTGGTGACGGTGCTGGCCATCGCGATGTTCCTGCCGCTCAAATTCATCCACCCCGTGCGCACGCAACGCTGGCGCAACCTGTCGCTTCCCATTGCCCTCGCCTGGACATTCTTTGCCGGTTGGGCCGCGTGGGTCGACTTCCACCCGGCCAGCTGGGCCCACTGGGGGCTGGTGGTGACCTCCGTCTACCTGCTGTTCGTCGGCATCGTTCAGCAGATCGTGCCTGAGCGCGGGCACGTGGACGCCGCGGTGCAGAACAGCAAAGGCTGACGGCGTCCAGCCGTCTTTGGTCTGGCCACCTTTGGTCGGACAAGTCCCGCGAGCGTCAGATCAGCAGCCCCGCTGCCCGCTCGTGTTTCAACAAGAACACCTTCGTTTCCACGCCGCCTGCCCCCGAGAAGCCGCCGAGGCCGGAGGCCGAAAGAACGCGGTGACAGGGAATGATCACTGGGATCGGGTTGCTTCCGCAAGCTGCCCCGACCGGTTGTGACGCGGTTCCCAAATCGCGGGCGATATCGCCGTAGGTTCGGGTCTCGCCCCACGGGATCTCCATCATCGAGGCGCAGACGGCCCGCTGGAAATCGGATCCCCGGACCCACAGCGGCAAGTCGAAAGCCACCAGCTCTCCGGCGAAATACGCCCGCAGCTGCGCCAGTGCCCGGTCCAACACCGGCGACTGGCCGCTGGTCTGCGAGGACCAGCTCAACCCAACAATGACACCGTCCTGCTCCGCCACGCTGAGCGGTCCAACCGGCGTGTCCAGACTGGCTGAGTTCATCTGCCCCTCCCAACCGCACGGCCAATGTTAACACACTGTTAACCAAACCTAACGGAAGTTTCACACATTAGCTCAAATTATTCTAAAGTGAATATCAACACAGCGTCGAATGTTATTAAAAGGTTTCCACATGCTTCCCGCAATCGCCAACGCCTCCAGCTACCACCCGGGTCTGAAACAGCTTCAAGCAGCGCGTCGTGCGCAGCTGGAAATTGCAACCACCGCCGACCAGTCGGTGGATGCAGCCCGCACAAGCGGTGCGACGCAGGGCCTGGCACGCAATGTGGCGCGGGAAGAAGCGCTGAGCGCAGAACGCCCGCAGGCGCTGACCCCGCAGCACGTCGGCCCGGCCCGCGAAGCCGCCCGCAGCGAAGCACTGGGACTCAAGCAACTGAACGGCTTCGATCTGGGCGCCTACTACCAGGACCTGATGAGCGGCATGCAGGCTGGCCCCAAGACTGCCAGCGCACTGGCAGCCGAGACCCGTTACCTCGAAGCCCGCAAGGTGATCTGATCCAGGTCTCGCCTTATTGCAGCTGGGCCCAGAACAGCTCCAGGTGGCGTGACATGATTTCCTCGAACCGACCGGAGCGGCGCAGCGCCTCCAGGCCTGCGTTTACCCGGTAGAGATGCGTGGTGCCGCGCCAATGGTGCTTGGAGATCACCACATGCAGACTTTCCTCTGACAGCGGCGTTTCCAGCGGTACAACGCTGTCCCGCAGCCCGGCGCCCACCAGCGTGCTGGCACCAAGGAAGAGGTCGACAGCCACCGCGTCCACCTGCCCGGCCAGCACCATCCGAAAGCAGTCCTCTGCGGTCTGGGGGCGCACAAGGGTAACCACGCCCCGCTCCAGCCAGCGCCGGTCCGACCGGTTGAGATCATGGATAAAAAGCCCTGCCGGACGACATAGGGTCTTGCCCAGCACATCGGCGTCGCTGTCATGGCGCATCTCGCTGCCGGCCCGTACGAACAGCATGATCGGCAGCGACATGACCGGGTCCGAAAAGTGAAAGTTGGTGCAGGCAGGGTCTTGCGGTTCGACTTCACAATCGGGCTTCACCCAAGGAAAGCCCATGTCGAATTCCTTGGAATCCAACAGCGGGAACAGATGCCTGGACCAGTCGTCCTCCCAGGTGATCGAGCGGCTGACGGGCGCAGGGGTTACATCCAGCGCGGCATTGACCAATTCCGTCACCATGCCCTGCCCCGGCAGATTGCGGTCCGTGAACGGCGCGTAGCCGTCCCCCGTCAGCAGCTTCAGCTCCACCTGTTCCGGGGGGGCTGCCGGGGCATCAGCTTCTGCAACCTCTTGCGCGCAGGGGATGAACAGCCTGCGCCCGGGCAGCACCGCCGCCCCGGAAAGCCGGGACTGGTTGTGCGCATAAAGCAGCGTCCAGCGGTCGCGGTCGCCGTAATGGGTTTCTGCGATCGAAAACAGCGTGTCACCGGGCTGGGCCACGTAGTCGACATCGCAGATCGCGAAGGCAGCGGCGGGCGCAAGGCAGCTTAGCGTCGCGACCGCACCAAGGCGGCAGAATGTGCGTGTGATCCAGTCTCGCATCAGTGCCCCCGCCAGAAACGTGTCAGATGGTCATCGAGAATGGCCTGATAGCGGCCGCTGTCGCGAATACCGCGCAAGCCGGTGTCGAACATGTCCAGCAGCTCCGCCGCACGGGGATGGGATTTGTGCACCACCACATGCAGACCAAGCACCGCAAGCGGCTGCGGCATCTCGGAAAATTGCGCCTCGAACCCATGCTCACGCATCACGCTGCGGCCGGTGAACTCGTTTACGGCCACCGCGTCGGCGCGGCCTGCCGCGACCAGCTCGAAGCACTCCCGGACCGTCTGCGGTCGCAGCAGCGTTATCTTGTTGTCCGCCACCCAGCGCCGACCGCCCTGATCCAGATCGAACGTAAGGTAGCCCGCAGGCCGGCACAGCGTCCTGCCTTCGATGTCTTCGTCCCGGCGAAACTCGAATGGGCGATCCTTGGGGGCAAAAAGTAGCATCAGGGTCTCGAACATCGGCTCCGAGAAGAAGAAGTTTCGGCAGCGGTAGCTGTCCGGCATCGTGTCGCACGCCGGCTTGTACCAGGGAAAGCCGAGGTCCAGCAGAGCGTTGGACAGCAGGGGGTCGAAATGTGACGACCAGTCGTTGACCCAATGGATGGCATAACCCTCGGCCGGGGCAGCCTGCGCCATCGCGGCGCTCACCACCTCGGCCAGCAATCCACCACCGGGGGCCATTCCGGCGGTGAACGGGGCAAAGTCATCACCCGTCAGCAGATTGATTGCGCCGCTCGCCGCCGCATTGGAGTCGCCCTCGCTGTCGCCCACCGAAACCGAAGTCGGCGTTGCGGCCACCGGTCCCTGAGGCAGACCTTGCGGCTGCCCATCCAGACACGGCAGCGACAGCCGCATGCCGACGCGGATACCTTCCGGCCTGGGGCCGATCGACGTCATGTTGCGGTTGTGGATGGCGCGCCACTTGCCGGCATCCTGGTACATGCGATCGGCGATTCCGGACAGGTTGTCCCCCGGTTGCACGGTGTAAACACCTCCGCAGGTGTCTGCCGAGGCGCTGGCGGGCTGGACGACAATCACCAGCAGAAGTAGCCCGAAAGCCCTGAAAACGGTCTTCATCATTCCCTCGGAACCTCTATCCCCAGACCGAGGTCTGCCTGAGGCGGCTGGTGGTTGTTTGCTGCGTCGGCCTTGCCAAGGGCGACCACGAGCGGGCTGAAATGGTCGGGCTTGGGGTCAGTTGCCGACAAACAAAGCCAGAATGGTGGCTGTGTCGACCTCACCGTCGGCACGGATCAAGCTGGCTGGAACGGCGACCTTCTTTTGCTGGTAGGCTGCGTTGACGAGCTGATGAATGTAGGCCTCGGACTGCCCCTGCGCGGCGGCCGTGCGCACCATGCGAAACAGCGCGCTGCCCTCGTCGGCACCGGGCGTGGACGCCGATAGTGTCGGGCCCGGCTGAGACGGGCTGCTGCGCAGGGCGGCAAGCGTTCCGGCAGTCATCCGCGCAACCAGCGCATCGCCATCGAGCCGGGTGGCAGCAGCGGCGGCAGCCGCACCAAGCGGGACCTGGCCCTGCGACGCGGAAGCCGCCGTCCAGGTCGCAGGCCTGGCAATGTCGGCGACCGCCGCGGCATAGGCAGTCCCCGGCAGCGCCTGGCCGCCGGTCGGCGAGGCCGGATGCACAGCTGCAGGCATCGCCGGGACGCGACTGAACTGGGCGTGCAGCAAGGCCGCCATCGCAACACTCAGCACTGCTGCGGCAAGGGACAAGCGGGACAGGTTGCCGATGCGTCCGGTCCAGCCCCGTATCCCGCGCCAAAACTGCCGGAACATCCGGCCCATGCCAAAGATCAGGGCCGCCACAGCGCGCAGCGCGAGCTGAGTGATCCCGGCGACCAGATGCAAGACCGGCGATCCCGCTGGCGAAACGTCATGCGACGCCGCGCCGGTGGCCGCAGAGGACAGCGTTGGCACGCAGGCAGGCGGCGGTGCGGCGACCACGGAACCGCCAGCGCGGTTGGGCACCAGACCGATCCGGATATGGCGCGGAGCCGTCACCCCGTCTATCCGCACACTGACCCGGCGTGCGCGGGCGGTATCGCCGTACCTGCCCACCGGTTGGGTCTCCGAATATCGTTCCAACATGCCCTGCGCCCCTGCCCCACGTCGCGTTCTGTACTGCTCGGAATCTTCGCGTGAAGTTAACGATTTGTTAACCACTCGAAGAAAATCGGTCAATATCCGCGCGGCGCATATGATTGTTCCAAGGGAAAACTCACCGACAGGTTGCGCAAAAGAAACACCGACGAACGAAGGAGCGGGGCATAACGCAAAACACCCGGCCGTGACGGCCGGGTGCAGCATGTCTGATCAGCAAGATCGGAAAGACCTTATCCAAGCGCGCTGTTGCAGCGCCCGCAGACGCCCGGGTGGCTGTGCGCGCCCACATCCGGCAGAATCTTCCAGCAGCGCTGGCATTTGTCACCTTCGGCCCGCTCGAAGACCACAGACACGCCGTCGACCTCAGGCATGCGGAAGGCTTCGGCCGGGGCCGGATCGCCTGTCAGCGAGATGTCGGAGGTGATGCAGATGTCGGCGAAATTGACCGAAGACAGGGCCGCCCGGGTCTCCGCATCGCGGACGTGAACCACCGGAGCGGCCTCCAGCGACGCCCCGATCACCTTATCGGTGCGCTGCACCTCGAGGGCGGCGGTCACCACACGGCGGGCCTGACGGATCTTGGCCCATTTCGCGGCAAGCGGCTCGTTCAGCCAGTCATGCGGGGTTTCGGGAATGTCCTGAAGGTGCACGGAGCTGCCTTCGCCCGGGTATTTTTCCAGCCAGACCTCTTCCATGGTAAAGACCAGGATCGGCGCCAGCCAGGTGGTCAGGCGATGGAACAGAATGTCCAGCACCGTACGCGCAGCGCGCGCATTCAGCGTGTCACCGTCGCAATACAGCGCGTCCTTGCGGATGTCGAAGTAGAAGGCCGACAGGTCCACGGTGGCAAAGTTGAACACCGCCGAGAACACGCCCTGGAAATCAAAGGACTGATAGCCGGTGCGGACCTTGTGATCGAGCTCGGCGAGGCGATGCAGCACCCATTGCTCCAGCTCCGGCATGTCCGCCGGGTCAACCCGCTGGTCTTCGCTGAAGTCACCGAGAGAGCCGAGCATGAACCGCATGGTGTTGCGCAGGCGGCGGTAGCTGTCGGCGGTGCCTTTCAGAATTTCCGGACCAATGCGCTGGTCGGCGGTGTAATCGGTCTGGGCCACCCACAAACGCAGGATATCGGCGCCATACTGCTTGACGACCTCTTCCGGCACGATGGTGTTGCCCAGCGACTTGGACATCTTCATGCCCTTGGCGTCCAGCGTGAAGCCGTGGGTCACCACGTTGCGGTAGGGCGCGCGGCCCTTGGTGCCGCAGGCCTGCAAGAGGGACGAGTGGAACCAGCCACGGTGCTGGTCGGTGCCTTCCATGTAAACGTCGGCGATACCGTCCTCGGTGCCATCCTCGCGGTCACGCAGAACGAAGGCGTGAGTCGAACCGGAATCAAACCACACGTCGAGCACGTCGAAGACCTGATCGTAGTCATCAGGGTTCACGATGCCGTCGAGAACCTTGGCCTTGAAGCCCTCTTCATACCAGACGTCGGCGCCGTGCTCCTCGAACTCCGCGACGATGCGCTTGTTGACCTCTGCGTTGCGCAGCAGGAAGTCCGCATCAGTCGGCAGCGCGCCCTTCTTGGTGAAGCAGGTCAGCGGCACGCCCCAGGCGCGCTGGCGCGACAGCACCCAGTCGGGGCGGCTTTCGATCATCGAGTGCAGGCGGTTGCGGCCGGTCTGCGGCCACCATTTCACCAGCTCGTCGATCGAGCGCAGCGCGCGTTCGCGGATGCTGTTGCCCATCTCGCCCATGCCGTCGTCCAGCTTGCGGTCGACGCTGGCGAACCACTGCGGCGTGTTGCGATAGATGATCGGCGCCTTGGAGCGCCAGGAATGCGGGTAGCTGTGCTTGATCTTGCCGCGCGCCAGCAGGCCGCCGACCTCGGCCAGCTTGTCGATGATCGCCTTGTTGGCATCACCTTCACCGCCTTTGCGGTTGAGGATGTACTTGCCGCCGAAGAACGGCAGATCGGCCCGGAAGCCGCCGTCGTCCATGACGTTGTAGGTGATCATCTGCTCCAGCATGCCAAGGTCGCGGTAGAGCTCGAACTCCTCCATACCGTGGCTTGGCGCGCAGTGGACAAAGCCGGTGCCTTCGGTGTCGGTGACGAACGGGGCCGCGCGGAAGTCGCGGATGTCGTCCCACTCACCATTTGCGCCTTCGGCGCCAGCCAGCGGATGCTTCAGCGACAGGCTGGAGAGTTCGTCGGCGGACACGCCGCGGACGCGCTTGTATTGATCTTCGCCGAGACGGGCCCGTTTGAAGACATCCGCCGCCAGCTTGTCCGCCAGCAGGAAGCGGTCGCCCACCTTGGCCCAGCATTCCTCCGGCGTGCCGGTCACCTCGTAGAGACCGTAGTCGATGTCCTCGCCGTAGACGACCGCCTTGTTCGACGGGATGGTCCAGGGGGTGGTGGTCCAGATCACCACATAGGCGCCTTCCAGATCCTGCGCCACGATCGCCGCATCGGCGCCCGCAAAGTCCGCGTCCTCGCCGTCGGCAGCCACAAAGCCACCCGCCTCGGCCACCTTGAACTTGACCCAGATGGTGAAGCTTTCCTTGTCGTGATATTCGACCTCAGCTTCGGCCAGGGCGGTCTTCTCGACCGGCGACCACATCACGGGCTTCGAGCCCTGATAGAGGGTACCGTTCATCAGGAACTTCATGAACTCATCCGCGATCACCGCCTCGGCGTGATAGTCCATGGTGATATAGGGATCGTCCCAGTTGCCGGTGATGCCGAGACGCTTGAATTCCTCGCGCTGGACATCGATCCACCCCTCGGCGAACTTGCGGCATTCCTGACGGAATTCAACGACTGGCACCGCATCCTTGTTCTTGCCCTTCTTGCGGTACTGCTCCTCGATCTTCCATTCGATCGGCAGGCCGTGGCAGTCCCAGCCGGGCACGTAACGCGCGTCAAAGCCCATCATCTGGTGGCTGCGCACGATCATGTCCTTGATGGTCTTGTTCAGCGCGTGGCCGATGTGCAGATGGCCGTTCGCGTAGGGAGGGCCGTCGTGCAGGGTAAAGGGCTTGCGTTCGGCATCGGTCCCCTTGGCGGCGGCGGCTTTCGCGCGCAGGCTGTCATAGACACCGATCTGCGCCCAGCGCTCCAGCCAGGCGGGCTCGCGCTTGGGCAGGCCTGCCCGCATCGGGAAGTCGGTTTTCGGCAGGTTCAGGGTATCTTTGTAGTCAGGCGTCTGGGGCGTGTCGGCGCACATCGGGGGCGTCCTTTGGCTAATCAGGTCGGTGTTCGGGATATTCGGTTCGGCGCGATGGCTCAAGCGCCTTTGCCCGGCGGCTCAATCGTGTCAGAGCGCCGGGAATATAATTCGAATAATGATGGCCGCGATATGGGACATGAGGTGCCTTATAGGCTGCGCCGCGGACCGGGTAAAGCGGTCAGATGCGGCACAAGCGCCCGCCCCCTTCCGCCGCGCGGCTGCTGTCGCTATCTAGCCCCAGAGATCCAGCATCGCAGAGTGACCATGACCGACACCCAAGCCCAGCCTCCGCTGGCGCGCTTTGACATCACGGCCGAACAGATCAGCCACGTGGTCGCCGCCTTTTATGCCCGCGTGCGGCAGCATCCCGTTCTTGGCCCGGTGTTCGCCACCCACGTTCAGGACTGGCCGGAACATGAGGAAAAGATCGCAGGCTTCTGGCGCAATGCCATCCTGCGCGAGCGCAGTTACAGCGGCAATCCGATGCGGGTGCATGTCAGCCGCGAGGAAGTGAAGGCCGAGCATTTTCCACTCTGGCTGGAGCTGTTTCACGATGTGCTGCAAACGGAACTCCCCGAGCGGACCGCCCGGCAGTGGGGGGCACTGGCAGATCGCATAGGCGAAGGCTTTCGCACCGGGGTCGTTGCCATGCGCCAGCCCAAGGATCAGCCGCCGAAACTGTTCTGACACTGGGTTCTGACACTGGCCGGGCGGCCGCTTCAACCACGCCCCCGCCGTGCATACGCCTGACCGCAGGTTATTTTTCCTTCGAGAACAGCCCGGTCAGTGCCCGCTGCACCACCTTGCGTGTACTGGGGCGCCGGTTTTGGGAGAACGGCATTGGACGGCACACTTCCATTGCCGCCAGACCGACCCGCGCCGACAGCGCCCCGTTGACCAGACCTTCGCCGAAACGACGCGACACTTTGGACAGGACAGAGCCGCCCAGAATCGGCTCAAGCAGGTCATCGCCGGCCGCAACCGCGCCGGTGGCGGCAAGATGCGCCAGCACCGTTCGCGTCAGCCGCCAGCTACTGACAAGCCCCGGCCGCCCGCCATAGATCGCGGCAACTCGGCGGATCATCCGCAACGAAGACACCAGCGCCGTCAGCACATCCGCAAGCGCGATGGGGACCAATGCCGTTACAGTGGCGACCTGACGCGCGGCGGCCTCGACCTCGCGCAGCGCCAGCGCATCCAGCGGCGCCAACAGATCGGTCTCGATCTGCAATAGCAGGGCATCGGGATCCATCACGTCTTCACACCGCTCTGAAAATCGTGCCCGCTGCCAGGCCAGATCACTTCGTCCTTTGAAGAAGCCTTCCATACGCCGGGCAAATGCCCGCGCCGTCTCGAGGTCGTGACATTCGGCTGCCGCCTGGCGGAGGGCATCCACCCGGCGCAGCCGTGACAGCGCGGCCAACTCGCGCAAGCCAAGACCCAGCGCGAGCACTGCCAGCACAACCAGCCCTGCGGTGACGGCCCATCCCAGCACGGGCAAGCGATCGATCAGGGCCGTGGCGAAATCCCAGGTGGCGACCGAAACCATGGCGCCGACCACCGCGACAAGCAGCCCCCAGAACCAACGCGCCAGCCGGGAAGATTTGCGCGCTGCGATTCTCGCTGCCTGCTCCATCGCCGCCGGGGACGCAGCGGGAGCCGCCGCGCTCTCCGGAACCGGCGGTGCCTCGGCCACCGAAGGCGCCGTGTCCGAGGTGTCTTCAAGATCGATCAGAACCGGCTTCTTGCTCATGCTGCCGCCTTGTACTGCGCGCGCCATTCAAAGGTGATGTCCGGTAGGCCCTCATCATTGTGGGCACCATCACTGCGGGCGGTTTCGGCGAAGCCTTCCCGCCGGTAAAAACGACGGGCGCCGTCATTGGCCTGAAACGTCTGCAACTGCAAGCGTGGCTGTCCCACCTTGGCCGCATCCAGAAGCGCCTTGCCGATCCCCTGACCGCAGGCCTCGGGGGCCACGTAAAGCGCATGAACCTGTTGCCCGTCACGTGCCAGGAAGCCATGCACGTGACGCCCGCGTCCCGCCACCGTGACCCAGCCACGGTCGATCATCTCACCGCAAAAGGAGATGGCCTCAGCCTCGGAGTGCAAGGCGGGCATCCAGGGGGTCACCGCGGCGAACCGATGCAGGATCCAGCCGGTCTGCCCGGCATCCAGCGGGGTTGCTGACCGCAAGCAAAAGGTCACAAGGCATCTCCGATCAGAAATTCCGCGGCGCGGTCCATCCGGATATGCGGCGGACCGCTGCCATGTTTCAGTGTCAGCGGCGCAGGGGCAAAGCGCATCGCCTGATAGTCGCCCTCCAACCAGCGGGTCGCGCCCTGTTGGGCAGGCACCAGCAGCTGCGCCGGATCGTCGGGCAGCGCGCCGGGGTAGCAGGCCACCTGCCGACCGCTGTCCAGCAGTGTACCGCGCACGCAAGGCAGCTCGCCTCCGTCGTGATGGCGCATTTCCTCGGTGGTGGTGCGCAGGGCGGCCAGGGCCAGCGCCGCTGTCTCGGCGCCGGCAAAGCGGGCGCGATCCTGCGCCTCGCGCGTCAACGCCTCGATAATGGCGGTCATCCTATCATGCTGGCTATGGTGCAGATGATCGGCCTTTGTGGCCGCGAACAGGATCTTTTCCACCCGTTTGCCGCCCAACAGACGGGTCAGGAAATGGTTGCGGCCCGGCTTGAACGCACTGAGGATATCAACCATCGCGTGGCGCAGATCCTCGACCGCCTGGGGACCCGAGCTGATCGCCGAGAGCGCATCCACCAGAACCACCTGCCGGTCGATGCGGGCAAAATGGTCGCGAAAGAAGGGCTTTACCACCTTGGCCTTGTAGGCTTCGTATCGCCGCTCCATCTCGCGCCAGAGGCTGCCCCGGGACGGTGCTTCCACGGACCTCAAGGGAGCAAAGGTCAGCACCGGCGAACCCGCGAGATCGCCGGGCAGCAGGAAACGCCCCGGCGTGCAATCATAAAACCCATCGGCGCGGGCCACGTGCAAATAGCCGGTGAAGGCAGCCGCCAGCGCCTGCGCCTGCGGCTCGTCATGGGCGGCGGCGGGATCGGCGGCCCCCTGCGCGGCCAGGTAATCCTGAGCCTGCGGGCGGTTTGCGATACGCGCCAGCACTTCCGCGGACCAATCAGCAAAGGATTTGTCCAGCAGCCCGAGGTCCAGCAGCCACTCCCCCGGATAATCGACGATATCAAGATGCAAGGTCCGCGGCCCCGGCAACCCGGCCAGCAGGCCTGCCGGACGCACCCGAAGACTGAGACGCAGCTCGGACACCGCCCGTGTGCTGTCGGGCCAATGCGGTGTCGGCCCGGTCAGCGCTGCAAGGTGGTTTTCATAGTCGAAGCGCGGCACCGTATCGTCAGGCTGGGGTTGCAGGAACGCGGCCTCAATCCGGCCCTCGCGGGCGGCGGCCAGCTGCAGCATCCGGCCACGGTCCAGCAGATTGGCCACCAGCGAGGTGATGAAAACCGTCTTGCCAGAGCGCGCCAACCCGGTCACCCCCAGCCGCAGAGGCCGATCAAACAGCGCCGCGGACACACCGCTGGTGACGCTTTCGACACCACTGATCACCCCGTCTGCAAGGGAGGTTATCACCAAGACACTGTTCCTGCTCTTCTCTTGTCCATTTCCCTAGATAGGCGGGACGACAGACGCTTACCAGTGCGCATAGAACACTTGCCCCGGCGCTGTGGCATTGCTACTTGCCCGGCCATGCCGCGTTTTGCTCTGAAAGTCGAATACAATGGGAAGCCTTTTGCCGGTTGGCAAAGGCAGAAGGATCAGCCTTCGGTGCAGGGCGCGATCGAGGCTGCGCTGTCGCGGCTTCAGCCGGGCGAGCATACCATCGCCGCGGCAGGACGCACCGATACCGGCGTACATGGGCTGGGACAGGTTGCACATTGCGACCTGGTGCGGGAATGGGACCCGTTCCGCTTGTCGGAGGCGCTGAATTACCATCTGAAACCCGATCCGGTCGCGATCGTGGACTGCGCACGGGTCGATGACGACTGGCATGCGCGGTTCTCGGCCATTGAGCGCCAGTATCTGTTCCGCATCCTGATCCGCCGCGCCCCCGCAACGCATGAGGCCGGGCAAGTCTGGCAGCTGAACCACGAACTCGATGTCGAAGCGATGCAGGAAGCCGCCAACTACCTGATCGGAAACCACGATTTCACAACCTTCCGTTCCTCGATCTGCCAGGCGGCAAGTCCCGTCAAGACGCTGGACGAGCTGAGGGTTGAACGGGTGCAGGGGTTCTCCGGCCCGGAGATCCATTTCCACGTGCGCGCCCGCAGTTTCCTGCACAACCAGGTCCGCAGCTTTGTCGGCACATTGGAGCGCGTGGGTGCGGGCGCCTGGGAGCCGACAGATGTGAAAGCCGCGCTGGAGGCCTGCGACCGCGCGGCCTGCGGTCCGGTCTGCCCCGGCCACGGGCTGTACCTCGCCCGGGTCGGCTACCCCGAAGACCCATTTGGCTGAACGCCCCTTGCATCCCGCAAGGGGCCGCACATACTGCATTCCAGACCTGACCGATCCCCCGATGTGCCAGAGGGCCACCCCGGCCCCTGCCCAACCTCTTTCACAAAAGGCATACGCGGAAATGGCAAAACCCGAAAAACCTCCACTTCTGGCCGTCCTGATTGATGCCGACAATATCTCGGCCAAATATGCCGAAGCGATGTTCGAGGAAATCGCCTCCTTCGGCGAGGCCAGCATCCGCCGCATTTACGGCGATTTCGCCGGCGGTAGCCCGCAAGGCTGGAACAAGGAAAAACTGGCGGCCCTGGCGATCGTGCCTCATCAGCAGTTCGCCAACACCACCGGCAAGAACGCTTCGGACATCGCGCTGGTGATCGACGCGATGGACATTCTGCATTCCGGGCGGTTCGACGGCTTTGTGCTGATCTCTTCGGACAGCGATTTCACCCGGCTGGCCAGCCGAATTCGCGAACAAGGTCTGGACGTGTACGGCATGGGTATGCGCAAGACCCCGGCCGCCTTTGTCCGCGCGTGCAAGCGATTCATCTATGTCGAGAACCTGCTGCAGGAACCCGCCAAGGCAAAGCCGAAGCCGCGCAAGGAAGACGAGAGTGCCGACCCCCCGGCCGAGCTGCCGGATCCCACCAAGCTGGTGATCCGCGCGATGGACGCCATCGACCAGGATGACGAATGGTTCACATTGGGGCAGATCGGCCAGTTCATCACCACCGCGGCACCGGATTTCGACACCCGCAGTTACGGCAAACGCAAGCTGAGCGAGCTTATTGCCTCGTTGAAGCTGTTTGAGACCAAGCGCGGAGAAGGCAACCAGATCCTGGTGCGGCGGCTGGACTGATCTGCGCCCGAGTAACTGAAGAGGAACAAAGAATGGGCCCGTCGCATCGCATGCGGCGGACCCTGAGGTCGAGACCTATCAGCCGATAAACGACTTGTACGCGGCCTCGTCCATGTAATCATCCATCGGCGACAGGTCGGACGCCTTGATCTTGAAGAACCAGGCACTGCCTTCCGGATCGTCGTTCACCTTGCCAGGATCATCCGCCAGAGCCTCGTTCACCTCGACGATTTCCCCATCCAGCGGTGCCAGAATGTCGGAAGCCGCTTTGACCGATTCAATCACAACGATCTCGTCGTCCTTGGAGACCTCGGTGCCGGGTTCGGGCAGCTCGACATAGACCACCTCGCCCAGCTGTTCAGCGGCGTGCGCGGTGATGCCAACGGTGATCAGATCGTCTTCGGGCAGCAGCCATTCGTGTTCTTCGGTGTATTTCATGATCTTGGTTTCCCTTGGAAGAGCCGGGGTTCATCTGTATGCGGCTGCCGAATTGGACGTCCGTGAGCACCAGAATGATGCCGCGAGCCGGAATCGCCAGCCCCAATGCGGGCGCTGGTACACGCTAGCAACGGGCCGCGCCAGCGATCAAGCGGGGAAATCCGCGAGCACCGGTTGCAGGATGGCGCTCACCACCGTCAGAACAGGTTGAAATACTCGGCCTGCTCCCATTCGCTGACGGTATCGAGGTAGCGTTCCCATTCAAACTTCTTCAGTTGCAGAAGGTAGGCCGTCACCTCCTTGCCCAGCGCATCACGGCACAGTTTCGACTGCTTGAACCCGCTCAAGGCCTGCCCCAGCGACCGCGGCATTCGCGCGGCATCCTCGCAATAGGGCGAGGTGGTGGGACGCGGCGCCTCGAGGCTTTCGGCGAGTCCCGCGGCACCGGCGATGATTTGGGCAGTTAGCGCGTAATAAGGGTTGGCCGAACTGTCAGGGGCGCGGTTTTCAACCCGGCTGTCCGCCTCTCCCGGTGCCATCAGCGCACGCAGCATCGCGCCGCGGTTGTCCACCCCCCAGCTGATCCGGTTGGGGGCCAGTTGATAGGGCAGATAGCGCTTGTAGCTGTTGACCGTGGGCGCCACCAGGAGGGACGTCTCCGAGGCGTATTTCAGCAACCCGGCCATCCATCCGCTGGCATGAGGGCTGAGCATGCCGGGGTCCTCGGGCACGAACAGATTGCGCCCCGTCGCCAAGTCGTGCAGCGACTGGTGCACGTGCCAGCCATTAGCCATGGAATTGTGCAGGCGCGGCTTGGCCATGAAACTGGCATGCAACCCCTCTCTGGCGCAGACCTCCTTGGCCATGGTGCGCAGCATCACCATGGCATCGGCCTGGGCCATTGCACCATCCGGGGCAAAGGTGAATTCCACCTGGCTCGGCCCCATTTCGATCTCGACCGAGCGCACGGACAAACCAAGTTTCTGCGCATTGCGCCGCAGCAGGTCCAGAACGCGCTCGACCTCGCCGTAGCGGGTTTCGGTGAGGTACTGGTAGCCTTGGGTCAGGTTGCGGGTCTGAACCGGAGCGCCGGGATGGGTCGCCTCTGCATGGCGGTCGGCGCGATCCGCCAGCTCGAAGATATGAAACTCCACCTCCAACCCGAAGGTGACGGACATGCCCTGTGCCGCCAGACGGTCCACAGCGCGTTGCAGCACCGCGCCGGAGGCAAAGGCGATCGGGCTGCCATCCTGATAGACCGGGTCGCAGAAAATCCAGGCCGAATGCCCCGACCAAGGCAGCACACGATAGGTTTCGGGGCGCGGCACCAACAACACGTCCCCGGCACCCTGCATTGGCCCGCTCAGCCCGCTGTCCTCCTCCCAGACCGCAAAGGCGGCGCGGTGTGACGTGTCCTTCAGCAATAGCGTTGCAGGCACATTGATGCCACGCTGGAACAAGCTGTCGATGCCATCGGCCATGACCGTCTTGCCACGCAGGATGCCGTGCTGATCGGCAAAGAGCACTCGCACGGTCTCAACCCCGTCGGCTTGCACCCGCGCCGCAACTTCCCTCGCCTGTCGGCAGGTCTCTTCGTCGAACAGACCCAGACGCGCCAGTTTGCCGGAAGTGAAATCATGCGCCATCGGCCGCCTCGTGGTCTTTTCTCTCAACTGCAAATCTGCCCGGTTCGGTGTGACCCGAGGTGCGTCCGATGCGGACCCAAGCAGCGGCAGACTGTAACAAAAATGGGCCGGACGTCCAGTTGTACGGCCGCGATTGCCCATTCCGACCGCGCAAAGGCAAAGCAGCGTCGCGATTTACGCCTTGACAGCGTGCGCTCAACGCACATGGTGCTGAACATTCGCACAACATGACGAGCACTGGCGACAGGCCAGGCCAATTACGAACAAAAGCAGGCCCGAACGACGAATGGCAGTGATAGATCAGGACAGGAATATTTCTTCGAGCTTTGCCAAGGGTCTGGCGGTTCTGGCGGTTTTCGACGCCCAAACCCCCAGTATGACCCTTGCCGAAATCGCCCGGCGCAGTGGACAGGACCGAGCCACTGCCCGGCGCGGAGCCCTGACCCTGGTGCAGGCGGGCTACCTGCGCCAGGATGGGCGAATGCTGTCTCTGACCCCCCGCGTGCTGGCGCTTGCGGGTGGCTTCCTGCAGGCCAATCAATTCGGACGGCGGGTGCAGCCGGTTCTGAACCGCCACGCGCGACAGATGGAAGTTGAGGTTACCCTGGCGATGCTGGACCAGGGCCGCGTTCTGGTGCTGGCGCAATCAACCGTCGATCACGGTCATATCACCTACGGGTTTACGGCCGGGTCGCACATTCCACTGGCCCATACCAGTCTCGGGCGCATGCTGCTGGCCGGCCTTTCCGCTGAAGAAGCCGCGGCCACGTTGGCAGCCACCGATATTCCCGGCCACACCAGCCAGTCGCTCACCTGTGCGGATGCAATCCTGCAACGGGTGGAGACGGCACGCGAGCAGGGCTACTGCGTTACCGACAGCGAATTCGAGGCCGGGATCATCGGTTACGCGGTGCCCGTTTCGCGCCCCGACCGCACCCCGATCGTGGTCGGCAGCTCCGCGCCACGGGGACAGAACCCCGAGGCAGAAACCGAACGGCTGCTGCGCGGCCTGCAACTGTGCGCGGCAGAGCTGCGTCAGGCCGAAGCGGTAGATCACCTGTAGCGCCAGAAGGGTCGGCAACAACCCGGCGTAGCCCCCCTCGCCGGGCTCGCCCCCCCTTGCACGTCGCTATGCAACCTGATGGCGTCCTGCTAGGCTCATCATCGATGAGTTACCGCAGGAGCCTTTCCATGATGAAGCAGATGATTTTGGCCGCGGGTTTCTGCTCTGCCCTGGCCCCGGCCTCGGCAATGGCAGAGCAGGTCGGCACCCAGGTCGAGGTCCTGGGGCGCACCTGGCTGGTGGCCTGGGCGGTCGACCGCCCGCATCATGTCAGCGCCACACGGATGAACCTCGAGCATCAGCCCTTTCGCCCACCGGCGGTGCTGAGCGCGCGACAGGCGGTGCGCGCCATGCGGGCGGCAACCGGGTGCAGCGTGAACCTCGACAGTTTGCTGCGCTCGATTTCCGGCACCTATTACGGGCAGCTCATTTGCCGCAAATAACCCCGTCTTTGCCGGTTAAGCCGATCCGTTGAGATTCGCAGAAACATCCTCTTGGAAAATGTGACCATTTTCCTGCCACACCGGATTGAGCGGCACCGGCGCGCCTGCCATAGATTGCGCATGAAACTTGCAATCAACGGATTCGGCCGCATTGGCCGCGCCATCCTGCGCCAGATTCTGACCACATCGCGCGGAGATGACATCGAGGTGGTGCGCATCAACGACATCGCGCCGTTGGACATGTGCGCCTACCTGTTTCAATACGACAGCACCTTTGGCCCCTTCGCCGCACCGGTCGAACACGGCAACAAGGCGCTCCACGTGATGGGCCGTTCAATCCCCGTAAGCCACGCCGCGGATCTGACCGAAGTGGATCTGAGCGGCGTCGACCTCGTGCTGGAATGCACAGGCATTGCAAGAACATCGGACGTCGCCGAACGCGGACTGAAAGCGGGTGCGGGTAAAGTGCTGATCTCCGGCCCCTCCCCTGCGGCGGAAACGACCGTTGTGCTCGGCGCCAACGAAGAGACGCTCGGCGAGGCGCGGATCGTGTCCAACGCATCCTGCACCACCAATGCGCTGACCCCCCTGGTGAAGCTGCTGGACCAGATCAGCGGCATCAATACCGCGCATATGACGACGATCCACTGCTATACCAACTCGCAGCCCATGGTCGACGCGCCCCGAGGGGATTTTGCGCGCTCCCGCGGCGGCGCGCAGTCTATGGTGCCGACCACGACCTCGGCGATGCATCTGATCGACGAGGTACTGCCGCATCTGAAAGGACGCATCAGCGGGGCCGCCGTGCGGGTGCCAACCGCGAGCGTGTCCGCCGTCGACCTAGTCGCGCAGTTGAAGGCACCGATCACCGTCGAGCAGCTCCAGGAAGCCGCTGCGGCCTCTGCGGTGCTGGGCTGGACTGACATGCCGCTGGTTTCCTCCGACCTGCGCGCAAGACCGGAATCCCTGGTGATCGCGGGGCCGGAAACGCGGATGGCAGGCGACCGTCAGCTGCGGGTATTCGGCTGGTATGACAATGAATGGGGATTTTCGGCGCGCATGCTGGATGTCGCGCGGCTGATGGCCGCCTGACCCAGCAGGCAGCCTTCAGCGATTGCGATGCCGCAACGTCTCCTGCCGCAAGCGCATCCAGCGGAAGATCAGCATCAATCCGAACATACAGAGCATGAGCCCAATCATGTCGCCAACCGCATAGACGGTCAGAACGGTCAGTTGGTCGTCAGGGAAGATGACACCGGAAAAAACCATCGATTGTCCGAGTGAGTTCAGCAACGACGCCAGCGCCCCGACCGTCAGAACCCCAGCCCAGGACATCCGGCGCGCCTGACCAGAGTAAAAGTTACGACCACTCAGCCGGAGCAGTTCGAAGGCCGCAAGCGAGGACAGCACTCCGACGGCAACGGATTTGAGCAGCAACGGCTCCAGCATCTCACGTATGTTGGCGGAGGTGAACATCGCGTCGGCCACCAATGTTCCCACCGCAAGCGACAGACAAGCGCGCCACCCGAACAACCAGATCGCGAGCACACGTACCCCATGCGGCAGATAGGCGAGACTGGCGAAAATGGTGATTTCTGGCAGGAACATGTTCTGCACCGGCGTCACCACCATGGCGGTCAACCCGTGGCAAACAATATAGGCCGCGGCAATGATGGCATGGCTTAGACCGCCGGAGAAGACTGTCAGGAGATGACGCATACTTAAGCACTAGCCAGCCCCCCGAACACACGCAATGGCGGTTTTCCGCCGAAAACAGGCCGACGGTGACTTTCTCTCGGCGCCTGTCGCCAAGTCTCGCGCGAACGCCGCATATGCGGAGTGGTTGAAAAAGCGGCCCCTCAGGACCCATCCCGAAGGGCGGAACTGGCCCGCCCCGGCAGCAGGAAACTACCGCGCGACATCGCCGCCAGCCGAGAACCGCACCACGTAATGACGCGCCTTGCTATCGCCTGCACGCTCCAGCAGCCCCATTTCCAGAAGGGACTTCAAGGTCCGGTAAAAGGTCGCCTGGGTCACGCCCCGCACCAGCCTGTGGCTGCGGATCTGATCGGATTGAACGGCTGTGCCCGGTTTGCCCGTCAAGGCGTGGGCCGCCAGCAAAACGTCTCGTTCCACGCGGCTGAGCTTTTCCAGACCGATATCCTGCTCCATCTCGTAGAGCATGTTACGCAATTCGAAAATTGACTTCAGCCTGTCCAAACCAACCTCCTCGTGACACGCGGCCTTTCGGCGCGAATTAGACGACACCACGCAAACATTATCAATCCGAGAATTTTCTAGACAGCAATGTTCTGCGTGGTATCATCCGCTTCAGGCTTGGCTGTGTGAGTGGTGGCTGAGCCTGACGATTGCACCAAATTTCCAGTTTCAGAGTGCTATTGGTAACGAGTGACAGCTCCGGCAGGGACAACTGCCGGGGCTGGATTGAATATGGCAATCTCCACGCCGATTTCAAACGAATTCCTTTCTGACGCACCATAATGACGCACGATTTTACGGTTGCCTGCGCCGCTCTTCCTCGGCTTCACGCCGGGCGGGAACATTTGCCGCCGACTTGCCCGGATTGGCGGTTTTCCCCCGAGAAATTCCCGTGCTAGGCTCACGCTGCCCCAAGGCCATTCTGGCTGGGCGACGAACCCCGTTTTCAATCCCGCCCACGGGAGCAGACATGCAATTTTCCTATCGTCCGCGCGCCCTGATGCGCGCTCTCGCTCTGGCCCTTCTGCCGCTGGCACCGACCGCCGCGCAGGCTGCCGACGCACGGCTGTCGGCCCCGGGTGTACCGGCCGACCTGCAGGCGCGGCTCGAGGCAGCCTCTGCGTCTGTCGCCGTGGGACCGCAAACCGGTGTTCAAGAGGTGTTGGCCGCGGCGCTGTCAGACTATCGCACGCTGGTTCAGGTTCTTTACGATGTCGGGCATTTCTCTCCGGTGGTGAACATTCGCCTGGATGGCCGCGAGGCCGCGACGATCCAGCCGCTGAACCCGCCGCGAACCATCGAGCATATTGAAATCACTGTTCAACCGGGGCCGCAATTTCGCTTTGGCGTCGCCGAACTCGCGCCATTCCCGGCTCAGAGCGAAATCGACATCCCGCCGACCTACGCCCCCGGCCACCCTGCCAGCACCGGCGCGATCCGGGATGCGGCGAGCGCCGGTGTCCGGGCCTGGCGACGCAATGGGCACGCCAAAGCCGCGATCAGCGGACAGGACATCACTGCCGACCATGCGAAAGCCCGCCTGAATGCACGGCTGCGACTGACACCGGGTCCCCGGCTGCGGTTCGGGAAACTCCGCCTCACCGGCCAGACCGCCGTGCGGGAAGACGCGCTGCGCCGTATCGCGGGTTTCCCAACCAGCGAAACCTTTCATCCGGATCTTGTCGCCAAATCTGCGACCCGGCTACGCCGGACTGGCACGTTTTCCAGTGTGGTTCTGCGCGAGGCGGAGCATCCCAACCCCGACGGCACCCTGGACTTCATCGCCGAGGTCGAGGACCTGCCCCCACGCCGGTTGACCTTCGGCGTCGAGATCAGTTCCTCTGACGGGATCGAAGTGTCGGGCAGCTGGATGCACCGCAACCTGTTCGGAGGCGCGGAAAAACTCCGCGTGGAAGCACGGCTCAGCGGTATCGGCAGCAGCAATGATCTGGATGGACGCCTGGCAGTTCGACTTGATCAGCCCGCGAAGTTGGGACCGGATGACAGCATCTTTTATCTGGCCGAGGCTGAGCACCTCGACGAAGAACATTACACTGCGACCCGCATGCTGGGCGCGATCGGGGCCCGGCGCACGTACTCCGAGCAGTTCTATGCCGAGGCGGCACTTGGCGCGACATCGATCCTGGCCGAGGATATTTATGGCAAGCGGCGGTTCAAGTACCTGGCTGCCCTGTTGCGCGCCAACTATGATGGCCGCGACAGCCGGGTGAACCCCACCAGCGGATATTACCTGCAAGCCAGCGCGACACCATTCTTGGGCTTCGATGGCAGCAAATCCGGCCTGCAGATGAAGGCCGATGGGCGCGCCTATCGGGGCTTGGGGGCCGAAGACCGTATCGTGCTGGCCGGACGCCTGCAGCTGGGATCGGTCGTTGGCCCTTCGCTGAATGAAATTTCCCCTACCTTGCTGTTTTACTCGGGCGGCGCAGGCAGCGTGCGCGGTCACGAATATCAATCCCTCGGCGTGCCCGTGAATGGCGGCATTTCCGGCGGGCGCAGCTTCATGGCGCTGTCCGCGGAGATCCGCGGCAAGGTCAGCGACAAGATCTCGCTTGTTGGCTTCTACGACGCCGGTTTTGTCGGCGAAGACAGCTTCGTATCCGGGTCTGCCGCGCGCCATGCCGGCGCCGGTGTCGGACTGCGCTACGATGTGGCCGGAATCGGGCCAATCCGCCTCGACGTCGCCTACCCGGTTGACGGAGGTTCAGAGGACGGCGTGCAGGTCTACATAGGAATAGGACAGGCGTTTTGAGACAGTTTATCAGCCTCTCACTCGGACTTTGCCTGGCTCTGGGCGCCCCTGCGACACCTCCCGCTGCCGCACAGGACAGCGCCGCCGAAAGCGGTGGGCTACTGGTGGACTTCCTCGAAGACACGCTGTCCGGCGACAGCCGCTACATCAGCGTAACCGGGTTGCAGGGGGCCTTCTCCTCCAAGGCCAGCATCGAACGGATCACCATTGCCGACGAAAGCGGCATCTGGCTGACGATCGAAGATGCGGAACTGGACTGGAACCGGCTGGAATTGCTGCGCGGGCGGTTTTCCGTAAACCAGCTGAGCGCCGGACGAATTGCAATCGAGCGCCCCCCGGAACCGCTGCCCCCCGACCCGGACCTCCCCGCACCGGAAGCCACCCCGTTTGCGTTGCCGGAACTGCCCGTTGCGATCGAGCTGGATCAGATTGCTGCCCGGCGCATCGAATTGGGCGAGAAGCTCGCTGGCGTTGCGGCCGTATTCTCGGTCGACGGCTCGCTGCGGCTGGCAGATGGCACTCTGGACACCAAACTGGAGGCCGACCGGCTGGACAGGCCCGGCGACCATCTGCGTTTGCAGGCGGGCTACACAAACGAAACGCGCCAGATTACCCTGGACCTTGAGCTGGATGAAGCGCCCGGTGGATGGATCGGAGCCAGTCTGGATCTCCCTGGCCACCCGTCAATTCAGCTGCTGGCACAGGGCAGCGGTCCGGTTACCGATTTTGCCGCGACCATTGGCCTGAGCACAAACGGGCGCGAGCGGCTGGCAGGCGAGGTGGTCATGACGGCGCCGCCACTGCCCGAAGATGCAGCGGCAGACGCGCCACGCCCGCTTGTCTTCTCGGCCGATCTGGGCGGCGACATCGATGCGCTTCTGGCCCCCATTCATCGCCCGTTCTTTGGCCCCGGCCTGCGCCTGAACGTCCGCGGCACGCGCAGTGCTGACGGCGCAGTCAAGCTGGACACGCTGGCCTTGCGGACCGCCGCCCTGCAACTGACCGGCGCTGCATCCCTGACGGCCGGGGGCGTGCTGGACACTGCCAATCTCAAGGCTGCAATCACACCTCCCGAGGGGCAGGCTGCCGTCACCCTGCCCGTTCCCGGTGCGCGCACCACACTGGCCTCGGCTGACCTGCATCTGCGCAAGACAACTGTCGGCAACTGGACACTGGATGGCTTGCTGAACCAACTGAGCCATCCCGGCGCGCTGATCGACACGGCAAAAATCACTGGTAGCGGGACCTTGGACCAAAGCCGTGAGTTCGCCCTGCAAGGACGTCTTTCCGCCGTCGTGGCCGGGCTTGAGCCACGGCAACCGGCCCTTGCGGAGGCAACCGGCACCGACATACGCCTTGATGCGACGCTCACCACCGAGGGGCCAGGCGCGCTGCGCATCACCGACATGGAGCTGCGCGGCAGCGACTATCGGGCAGCCGGGCACCTGTTTCTGGACGGGCTGGAAAGCGGGTTGAATTTGACTGCGGACCTGACTGCGGAAGCGACGGAACTGGCGCGGTTCTCCGCCCTTGTCGGCCGCCCCCTCAGGGGGGCATTGCAAGGCAGCGTGGAGGGCAGCTTTACGCCGCTGTCGGGCGCATTCTCTGGCGCGGTGGAGCTGACTGGCGAGGACCTTGCCGCAGGCATTTCCAAGTTGGACGAGCTGCTGCAAGGGACCACCAGCCTGACGGTGAAAGCCGCCCGGGATGCCGCGGGGCTCAGCATTGACCGCTTCACGCTGGAGGGCATCAACCTTGGCGCGAACGCCTCCGGCATGCTGACCAGCGATCGCGGTCGGCTGGACCTTGATGCGGAACTGAAACGCGTGGAAATCCTTGCCCCGCAGCTGCCCGGTCGGCTGAAGCTGACGGCAGGCGTCACGCGGCAGGATGATGTTTTCAGCGGCACCGCCGAACTCAGCGGCCCCCAGAACAGCTCTGCCCAGCTGGACGGGTCGGTGACTCTGGCAGGCGCGGCAGATTTCAGCTTTGCCGCGGCCCTGGAGGAATTGGAGCGGTTTGTGCCGCAGCTGGCAGGCAAACTGGCCGCCGAGGGCCAAGCGAAACGCACAGCCGGTGAATGGGAAATCAGCGGAACCGCCACCGGGCCAGCCGGCCTAGATGCGAAGATCGATGCCCGCTTTGCCGAGAGCAGCGGCAGCACCGATTTGCGATTTGACGCGGTCCTGGCCCAGCTGCAAAGGTTGATCCCGGAGCTGCCGGGGCAGCTGACAGCCAAAGGGTCTGCCACCCGGCGTGATGGCACTTGGAAGATCGACGCCACCGCCAAGGGGCCTGCCGCGGTTGATAGCCGACTGGCCGGGAGCTGGAACGAGGCGGAGGGCACTGCCGATCTTGCCGCAAATGGCACCCTTCGCCTGGAGGGGGTCAACCCGTTCATCACGCCCAACCTGCTGCGCGGCGCGGCAAGTTTCAATCTGGCGCTGAAAGGTGCCCCCTCTCTGGACGCCCTGCGCGGCACGATCTCCGTTCCGGGAGCCTCCCTTGCGGTGCCGTCCGCAGCCCAGAGAATAGACGACATTCGGGCGACAGTCTCGTTGGGGGACACCCGTGCGCAACTGCAGATGTCTGCCCGCCCCCGCGATGGTGGCACGGTCACGATCAGCGGCCCGGTCAACCTGACGCCACCGTTTGACGGGGCGCTTCAGATTTCCATCGATGACGTGACCGTCACCGATCACCTGTCCTATGAGACGCTGCTGAACGGTCGACTGAGCTTTGCCGGAGAGATGGCCGGCCGCAACCGGGTCAGCGGGCGCATCGACGTGGGCGAGACCAACATCAACCTCAATACGGCTGGTGGCACTGTCTCTGCGGCACCGATCCCGCCGATCCGCAACATCAACACGCCTGCGGCCGTCCGCCAGACCTTGGCGCGTGCGGGGCTGACCGGGCAAAGCAGCGCCAGCGGCAGCGGGTCAGGGCGTACCGATCTGGACGTCATCATCAGCGCGCCCTCGCGGATCTTTGCCCGGGGGCGCGGCCTGCGGGCCGAGCTTGGCGGCCAGATCCACCTGCGCGGCAGCACAGCGCGGCTGGCGCCCTCAGGCCAGATCAGCCTGATCCGCGGCACCTTCGACATTGTCGGCCGCCGACTGCAGCTGGACGAAGGGCGGATTACCCTGTTGGGAGATTTGCGTCCCTACCTGGAGTTCAGCTCCTCCACGGCCACGGAAGAGGGCACCGCAACGCTGAAAATTTCCGGCCGCGTCGATGCGCCGGAAATCAAGGTAACCTCCGACCCGCCACGCCCCAGCGAAGAAGCCCTGGCCTTGTTGCTGTTTGGCGACAATCTTAAGGACATCTCCCCGCTGGCGCTGGCGCGACTGGCAACATCCGCGCTGACCCTCAGCGGTCGCGGCGGCGGCACCCAGGCCCAATTGCGCCAGTCCACCGGTGCCGATGACGTGGATATCGGGGTCGACAACCTGGGCAGCGGACAATTGGGGCTGGGCGGTTATGTGGCTGAAAATGTCTATACCGACTTCAACGTCAACACCCGCGGAGACAGCGAGTTGAGCATCAATTTGGACGTGACCGACAGCTTGACTGCCAAGGGTACGGTGGACAGCGAGGGGGAAACCGGTATCGGCCTGTTTTTCAAACGCGATTACTAGCGGCAGGCTTTTGCGGACGGGGCGGGGCAGCCGCAGCTGCGGCCCCGTCAATCAAGGGTCGGGAGCCGTTAAGTCGGCTCTTGGGCCTTGCCGCCCACCGGGTGAGAAAGCGCATCTTCGGCGGCGGCCGCTCTCAGGGCAACCCGGGCCGCGCCACTGACCCCTGCGGCGTCATCCTTTATCAGCCACAGGGGCGTGTCGCCGCATATCTGCCCCAGCTTGCCACCGGGTTCGGTATAGCTGGACAGGAACAGGTCCCGCGCAGGCGTGTTGAGAATGCCGCGCGCAACGCTGCCCGCAAAGAACATCCCCTGCCCCGGCATGTAGAGTGCGGTCATCTCCCGCGCCAACAGTCCAAGCAATTGCGCCCACTCGCCAATCGTGCGCGCCTCGCTGCTGTGGGGATCTGCCAGATAGGCGGCGGATATCCCCTCGGCACTGCTTGCGGCACTGCCGCTCATGGCCTGGTGGAACCGCACCAGGCCATGACCCGAGAACAAGCTCTCGACGCTGCAGAATTCGGTCGGCGCCCGCTTCAGAAGCTGTTCCAGCCGGTGCACCAAGGGCTGCGGCAAGGCAGCATGGCCCAATTCGGCCTCCAATGTTTCCTCTCCACAGGAAGCCGCGACATTGAAACCGGTTCCGATCCCCGCCACCAGCGCTTGTGCGCCGCTTTGCCGACCTGGCCGAAGGCTGGCCAACTGCCCCGGGATCAGCACCTGCAGTGCATGGCCCAGCGCCGCGAGGTCATTGATGATCTGCGCCTTGGCACCCGGCTGCAAACCCAGCACCGCGGCGAGTTCCTCTGCCAGGCCCGACCAATTGCGATTGCTAAGTTCAAAATGGCCGTCACGAACTGGTCCGGCCACGGCAAGGCAGGCCCCTGCAAGAGGCGGCAATCCTGGCTGGGCGCAATAGGCGCGCAGCACGTCCTCCAAGCTGGCAAAACTGTCATTGGAGAAACTCTGCAACGCCGTCACACCAACGCCGGGTGCCGCCAGCGCCAAGCGTGTCCGGCTCCCTCCGACATCGCCCGCCAGAACCGTCAGTTCAGCTCCCATGCGCGGTAATCCCCTTGTTCTCCTGTTGTTTACACAGCCTGAAGCAAAGAAGGCGCAAAAGCAATTGAGCATGCACGCCCCGCTTGCAGTGGTCGCACGAAGGCGGCAGTTTGAGCCTGCCTGATTGCGCCACGAATGGAGCGCCCCTGTGACCCAACCGCCGCCCCCTACCCCTGCTGCCGCCGCTGCCGAAACGGCTGCAGTCGTGATCGGTCGCAATGAGGGCGAGCGGCTGATCCGCTGTTTGCGGTCGCTGACGGGACAGGTACGGCAGATCATCTATGTCGACAGTGGCTCCTGTGACGGCTCGGTCGAAGCCGCGCGCGCTTTGGGGGCCGAAGTCGTCGAGTTGGACACGTCCCGTCCCTTTACCGCGGCGCGGGCCCGCAACGCCGGGTGGGCCGCAGTCGCGACCGGGACGGAATACGTGCAATTCACCGATGGCGATTGCGAGGTGGTTGAGGGGTGGATCGCGACCGCCCATACCTTCATGGAAGCCAACCCACAGGCGGCAGTGGTCTGCGGGCGTCGGCGCGAGCAGTTTCCCTCCGCCTCTGTCTACAATCGGTTGTGCGATGCCGAGTGGGACACCCCAATTGGCCCAGCCAAGGCCTGTGGCGGCGATGCGCTGATGCGGTTGACGGCACTGCGCGATGCTGGCGGCTATCGCGAGGAGCTGATTGCCGGAGAGGAACCCGAGCTGTGCCTGCGCCTGAGACGGGCGGGATGGGAAATCTGGCGACTGGATGCAGAAATGACCCGCCATGACGCCCGGATGCTTCGTTTCGGCCAGTGGTGGCAACGCAGCCGCCGTGCAGGCCACGCCTTTGCGGAAGGGGCGGCGCTGCATGGGGCCAGCCCGGAACGACATTGGGTGACAGAGACCCGCCGGGCCCTGACCTGGGGCGCCATTTTGCCCGTGTCCATCTTGATTGGCGCGGCCTTCAGTGTCTGGGTTTTGCTGCTGGCCTTGATCTACCCTGCCCAACTCCTGAGATTGGTGCGGCGTATGGGCTGGGAACGGGGGGCTTTTACCCTGCTGGGGAAGTTCCCCGAGGCCGTTGGGGTACTGGAATATCACCTGAACCGGCGCAGAGGTCGGTCGCGGACGCTTCTGGAGTACAAATAGAGTGACCTACGGCGCGCTCACTAGGCGGTGTCAGGGGCGTTCTTGACGGCCAAGCGACGCGGCATGCAGCACCTGGCGCGGCAGGATCGCGAGGCATTTTCCATAGCGCGGCAGCAGTCGAACCGGATTGGACAAGGCGCGCCAAAGCCATTCCATCGCAATGCTGCGCACCCAGGCTGGCGCGCGTTTTTGATGTCCTCCAAGGAAATCAAGCCCGGCTCCGACCGAGGCAAAACCCACGTTCGGAGCCATTCTGCGACCACGGCTGGCCAGTTGCTCCTGCCGCGGCGCCCCCAACGCCAGAAAACACAACTGCACGCCAGTTTCGGCCAACCGATGCAGGATCTGGTCAGCCTCTTCCCCATCGGGGTCGAAAGGCGCCGAAGGCGCCTGACACCAGGCGATGTCCAGCCCCGGCACCGCCGCGACCAACGCCGCTTCGGCATCATGCAAAGCAGCTTCGGTACTGCCCACCAGCGCAACTTTGGCGCCACTCTCAGCCGCGAGGCGGCACAGGGGAAGCACCATGTCGGAGCCCGGCATCAGCTCGACCGGGCGCCGCGCCAGTCGCGACATCCAGACAATCGGGCGCCCGTCCGCCACCACGAGGTCCTGTGCCTGGTAGGCCGCCAGAAACCGCGGATCTGCAGCCAGTTTGACGATGTGATCGAGATTGATCGTCGCGAGCGCGAACCCGTGCCCCGCAGCAAACCGGGCACGGATCTCGGTCTCGAGACCGGTACGGTCCGGGATATTGACCGCAACACGGCGCCCGTCGAATTCGAAATACACGGTATCCCTCGCAGATAATATGACTTCGTCTTAGCCGCGTGGTGCCGTCCGGACCAGCCCCCCGCCTTCGGTCCCGGCCAGACCCGTTGCATTCCTGCAAACCATTTACCGGATGGTCGAAATCCCCGCGACACCCCGGATCGCAGCGGTTACATTCGACCGCGTAACGGAACCGCGTACGTCAAGGAGGGCAAGACCGCCGGTGCCCAATGCTGTGGCCTACATGATGCTGCTGGCCTGGCCGCTGGTCAGCCTGGTTCTGTTCCGGCGTCTGCCGCTGGAGCGGGCGATCCTGTGGTGCATCATCGCCGGCTACCTGCTGCTGCCCCCCGTGGCCGAGTTTGACCTGCCGCTGGTCCCGGACATGGACAAATTCGCGATTCCGTCGATCATGGCCTTCGGGCTCTGCACCTTCATGCTGCGTCGGCCCGTGCCGCTTTTGCCGCGCCACCCGGCAGCGCTGGTGCTGGTCTTGCTGTTTGTCTTCGGTGTCATTCCCACGGTGCTCACCAACGGTGAGCCGATGCTGTTTCACAAGATCGCCAATGCCGACCCGATTCTGATCCTCAACCATCAATTGCCGGGCCTGCGCTGGCGCGACGTTGGATCCGTGATAATCAACCAGGTGATCGTGTTGATGCCGTTCCTGATCGCTCGGCGTTACCTGTCCACGCCGGAGGCCCATCGAGACCTGTTGCTGGCGCTGGTGTTGGGCGCGCTGGCCTACTCCATCCCGGCCTTGTTCGAAATCCGCTTCAGCCCGCAGACGAACGTCTGGGTCTACGGCTTTTTCCAGCATGATTTCAGCCAGATGATCCGAATGGGCGGCTACCGACCGATTGTCTTCCTGCCGCATGCGCTGTGGCTGGCCTTCTTTGTTGCCACCGCGCTGATGGCCGCCGCCGCACTGGCCCGCACCGCCGCGGCAGAGCGCCGCTGGCGACTGGGGCTGGTCTGCGGCTACCTGTTTCTTCTGCTCATCGGCTGCAAGAGCCTTGCGTCACTGGCCTACGGGCTCGTCTTCACGCCGGTGGTGGCCTTTGCGCCGCTGCGCTGGCAGCTACGGATGGCGCTGGTACTCGGGTTGATCGCGGTGATCTACCCGATGCTGCGCAACGCCGGGCTGATACCCACCGATGACGTCGTGGCCTATTTCGAAACCATCAGCGTTGACCGGGCCCATTCCCTGGGCTTCCGCTTCGACAATGAGGCACAGCTGCTGGCGCGCGCGGCGGAAAAGCCATGGTTCGGCTGGGGCGGCTGGGGGCGCAACCTGATCCTGCACGAGGAGAGCGGCGAGATCCTGTCCATTCCAGATGGTCGCTGGATCATCGTCTTCGGCACCTTCGGTTGGCTGGGATACATTGCCGAAATGGGCCTTTTGGCATTGCCGCTGGTTTTGCTGGCCTGGGCCGCACGCAAGACATCCGTGCAAAGCTTTTCGCCCTATGCGGCACCGATCGCCCTGATTCTGGCGGCCACGCTGGTGGACATGCTGTTGAACGCGACGTTGATACCGGTCACCTGGATGTGCGCGGGCGCGGTGCTGGGCTACGCGGAACGATTGATCTATCCGGGCCTGTTCCGCGAAAGGCCTGCCTTGTTCGGTGGCATCCAGGCGATGTCTAGCGAAACCAGTGCCCCAACGAAACGCAGCGTGATATGATGCCCTATTCTTACCGTTATTCTCGCGGAAAAGACACAATGCCACCATAGGCTGGCCCGATGGATTGACGAAGGTGACGTGGAACCGGTCTCTCCCGTGACGCGGATGGGGAAACTGCCGCACGCACCTGACCCAGCGATCGGCTGAGGCTGGCACGTCGGATTGACCCGCGCGACGGGCTGCCATTCAAACCGGACAGCGGTGGGGCAGCGGGTCGCCACGCAAGTTTTTGTAAGGCCGTAGGGGCAGATAGTGACGATATTGGATAGAAAATCAGCAGCCGCAGGCGCCGCGGCCGGTGATATTGCGATAGTCGGCCTTTCAGTGGACGTGCCCGGTGCACCAAGCGCGGACGTGTTCTGGCAAAACTTGCGCGACGGGCTGGAAGCGATCGAGCAGCTGGACCGCGAAACCCTGCTGGCCAATGGAGAGCGCCCTGCAACCCTGGCAGATCCGAATTACGTACCCGCCGCAGCACGGCTGAAGGGGTTTGATGAATTCGACGCCGAGTTCTTTGGCTTCAGCCCCAAGGAAGCAGCCATCCTCGACCCTCAGCATCGAAAGTTCCTGGAGGTGGCTTGGGGCGCCATGGAAAACGCAGGCCATCCGCCTGAAACCATCTCCGGCCCGATCGGCGTCTATGCCGGTTGTGGAATGGGCAGCTATTTCTACTTCAACATCTGCTCGAACCCCGACCTGGTCGATGACGTTGGCATGTTCCTGCTCCGTCATACGGGCAACGACAAGGATTTCCTGACCACCCGCGTCAGCCATGTGTTCGATCTGAAAGGCCCGTCAGTCAACGTTCAGACCGCCTGCTCCACCTCGCTGGTGGCCGTGCATTACGCCTGCAACGCCCTGCGGGAAGGCGACTGCGACATGGCCTTGGCGGGCGGTGTCACCATCGAACTGCCCCATGGCCGCGGCTACATCTACAAAGAGAACGAAATCCTCAGCCCGGACGGTCATTGCCACGCCTTCGATCATCGCGCGCAAGGTACGGTCTTTGGCTCCGGAGCCGGGGTTGTGGCTCTGCGGCGGCTCGAAGATGCCATTGCCGACGGCGACCACATCTGGGCCGTCATCAAGGGATCGGCCATCAACAATGACGGCTCGGACAAGGCCGGCTACCTGGCACCTTCGGTCGGCGGGCAAGCTGCCGCGGTTCGCAACGCGTTGCAGGCAGCAAATACCCCGGCGGAGACCATCGATTACGTCGAATGCCACGGCACCGGCACCTATCTGGGCGACCCGATCGAAGTCACGGCACTGACCGAAGCATTCCGGGCCTCCACCGAGGCGCGCGGGTACTGCCGGATCGGTTCGGTCAAGACCAACATCGGCCACCTCGATACCGCCGCAGGCGTGGCCAGCCTGACCAAGACAGCCCTGGCGCTGCACCACAAGGAGATTCCGCCTTCGCTGGGATACGAGGCACCGAACCCGGCGATTGATTTCGAAAACTCCCCTTTCAAGGTGAATGCCACCCTAAGCCCCTGGACCTCCTACAAGGGGCCAAGGCGCGCCGGGGTGAACTCCCTGGGCGTCGGCGGCACCAACGCCCATGTCATACTGGAGGAAGCCCCCGAGCGGTTGCCATCGGAGGAGAGTGATTTTCCGTTTCAGATCCTCTGCGTTTCAGGCCAGTCCAAGGCAGCACTGGAGGCAAACACGCTGGCCTTGGCGGACTATCTGGAGGCCCATCCCGAAGCGGACCTGGCAGATGTCGCCTTCACGCTGAAACAAGGTCGTCGAGGTTTTGCAAAACGGCGGGTGCTGGTGGCCGAAACCCCGGCTGAGGCCGCGCGCCTGCTGCGCGAAAACGATCCGCGCAAGGTGTTCACGCATGACCGACTGGGCGATGCCCCCCAAGTGGTCTTCATGTTTCCCGGTGGCGGCGCGCAATATGCCGGGATGGCTCGCGACCTTTACGAGACGGAGCCGGTCTTCGCCGAATGGATGGACCGGGGGCTGGACCACCTGCAGAAGCAGCTCGACTATGACATCCGGGCCATCTGGCTGCCCGAAGAGGGTGGCGAAGAGGCCGCAAATGCGCTTCTGCAGCAGCCCTCCGTCCAGCTGCCGTTGATCATGCTCGTCGAATACGCATTGGCGCAGCTGTGGATCAGCTGGGGCGTTCGGCCCGCGGCATTGGTCGGACATTCCATGGGGGAGAATACCGCGGCCTGTCTGGCGGGTGTCATCTCGTTTGAGGACTGCTTAGACCTGGTGCTTCTGCGCGGACGGTTGTTCGACACGGTGCCAAAGGGCGGCATGCTGTCGATCGCGCTACCGCTGGTCGAGGTGGAAGCCCTGATCGGGGACGAGTTGGACATCGCAAGCGTCAACGCCCCTGCCCTCACCGCGGTGTCCGGCCCACAGGCGGCGCTCGACAGGCTGGCCGCCGAACTGGCTGCCCGAGAGATCGAACATCAGCGCATCGCCATCGATATCGCCGCCCACTCGCGCATGCTGGACGGCATTCTGGAGACCTATGGTAACTTCCTGCGGGGTCTTACCCTCTCCGCACCGCAGCTGCCGGTGATCTCCAACCGCACCGGTGCGGAGCTGACCGCAGAGCAGGCCATGAGCGCCGACTACTGGGTCGACCAGCTGCGCAACACCGTGCGCTTTGGCGATTGCATCACCCAGCTCGCCAAGACGCCGGGCCGCGTGTTTCTCGAGGTTGGCCCCGGCAAGGCGTTGAGCGCGCTGGCGCAGATGGCGCCGGAGGTCAAGCAAGGCCAGGTACTCAGCTCGCTGCGCCACCCGGCGCAACAGGTCATGGATGATGCCTATTTCTTTGGCGTCATCGGTCGCCTCTGGGCTTGCGGGGTCGAGACCGACTGGGAACAGATATGGGGCGAAGCCCGGCGCAACCGGTTGCCGCTGCCCACCTACGCCTTTCAACGACGACGCTATTTCATCGAGCCGGGCCAACCGGCAACCACCGAGGACCCGGCCCCAAAGCGGCACGACGACCTGTCCAATTGGGGGTACCGCCCGGCTTGGCGTCCCCGGCTGGCAGACTGCGCGCTTGATGTCGAACGGGAGCTGGACGAAGAACTCCACAACTGGCTCATCTTCGAAGATGACTGCGGCCAGGCCGCGGCGGTGGGCGCCCGCCTGTCCGCCGCCGGTCACACCGTGACGCGGGTGCGGGCGGGCGATACCTACGCAAGGCTGGCCCCTGATCTGTTCGTGTTGCCGCCCGAGCAAGGCCGCGTGGCCTATGGCGCGCTGCTGGGCGATCTGGCTGCCGAAGGTCTGTTACCCGACCGAATTGCCCATTTCTGGTTGGCCACCGAAGCCGAGACATATCGCCCCGGCTCGTCGTTCTTTGATCGCAACCTGGAAATGGGGTTCCACGGCCTGACCGCCCTGGCGCAGGAACTGGGCAACATCGATTTGGGCGCTCCCGTGCACCTCACCGTCTTCACGACCGGGGCCGCCCAGGTCCGTGGTGAACCGTTGCCCTATCCGGAAAAAGCAATGATCGCAGGCCCGCTCGGAGTGATCCCGCGGGAGCTGCCCGGGGTGAGCTGCGCCAGCGTGGACATCGAGCTGCTGCCGCGCACCATGGGGCTGTCAGACCGTTTGAAGCAGCGCAAGCCAGCCAAAGCCAATCTCGCCGACCGCCTGCTGGAAGAACTCATGGCCACACCGGCCAATGCCACCGTCGCATGGCGCGGTGACAAACGTCTGGAGTTGAGCTGGCGTCCGCAGTCGCTGACGGCCCCGTCTGTGCCACCGTTCAAATCCGGTGGACACTACCTGATCACCGGCGGGTATGGCGGCATCGGCCTGACGATTGCAGCCCACCTGATGCAAACATACGGCGCCAAGGTCACCTTGATCTCGCGCGATGGCTTGCCGCCCCGCGACAGCTGGAAACGCTACCTCGCCAGCCATAGCCCGGCCAACCGCACGGCAAGACGCATTCGCGCGGTGATGGATCTGGAGGCGAAGAATGGTAATCCGGTGCTGCCATTGGCGGCTGACGTATGTAACAGCGGGGAACTTGAGACCGCGCGACAGGCGGCAGAGGCCGAGAACGGCCCTCTAACCGGCGTCATTCACGCTGCTGGCGTCATCGAGGACGCTCCGTTGCTGGCCAAGGATGAAGACAGCATCGCAAGTGTGCTAGCCCCGAAGGTCAGCGGGTTGCGGGCATTGGACACGGTCTTCCCGGACGGCAGCCTGGACCTCATGCTGCTGTTTTCATCCTCCTCCACCGCAACCCGGCCGGCAGGACAAGTGGATTACATTGCCGCCAACGAATACCTCAACGCCTGGGCACGCCACCGCGCCAACGGGCGGACCCGTGTCGTCGCCATCGACTGGGGCGTCTGGGCTGACACGGGCATGGCCGCAGCAGCACTCAAGACACGGAACGCCGGGCCCGAAGCCGCCCAACCTGCCCCCTGTCCGCAACCGCTTTTGCAACAGCAGGGGTTTGACGGCGACGGCAACCGGGTCTTCCTGCCCACCTTCGACACCGGTCACTGGATTTTGAACGATCACCGCACCGCCGCGGGCACGGCGCTCCTGCCTGGAACGGGTCACGTGGAGATCGCCGCCGAGGTCATGCGGACGCTGGAAACTGGCGACGCGTTTGAAATCCGCGACCTGTATTTCCTGCGTCCCCTGGTGGTCGCAGACGAGCAGCCAAAGCAGACGTTGATTAAGCTCGAAGCTAATGAAAATGGTTGTGAACTGTTTGTTTACTCTGCCTGTTCAAGTGGTTACCATCTAAACAGTCAGGCAATGCTGGCCTTTGCGACGGCGGCAGAACGCCCCGTCGCGCTCGATATTTCAGACATCCTGTCCCGCTGCCCTCGCGTGCAGAGCCCGCAAGACGGTCGTCTGCGCTCCCCGCAGGAACGGCATCTTCGCTTCGGGCCACGCTGGCATGTGCTGCAATCCGCCGCGCTGGGTGCGGGGGAAGGTCTCGCCCGGTTGCGGCTGCCCGAATTCGCGCAAGACGACAACATGCTGCTGCATCCTGCACTGCTGGATCTGGCGACCGGCTGGGCAATGGACCTGATCCCCGGCTACCGCGCTGACGCCTTGTGGGTCCCCGTCTCCTACAAGCGGATTCGCGTGCATGCTGCCCTCGGCCATGATATCTACAGCCACGCGCGGCTCCACGACGCGCCCGGAGACGGCGCTGCCGCATTTGACATCACGCTGACGGATCCCGATGGCAACGTGCTGGTGGAGGTTGAGGGCTTTCGCATCCAACGTTTGGTCGGCGGCTTTGAAGCGACAGCCGCAAGCACCAAACCTGATGCCACAGCCGAGCAGCTGAAACTTTCGCCGGTACGCGATGCAACGCCTCTCTCGGCAGAGGAGCGCCGCCTCCATCTCAACATCGCCAATGGCATTCGTGCCGAAGAAGGCGGCGAGGCCCTGGAACGTGCACTGGGCTGCGCCATTTCCGCGGACCTGCCGCAAGTGGTGGTCTCCTCGCTGGAGCTGCCTGCACTGATTGCGCAAGCGGATCGCCCGGCTCCGCTCCCGTCTCAAGACGCACAAAGCTTTGAGCGCCCCCAGCTTGAGACCGATTACATCGCCCCGCGCAACCCGGTGGAACAGAAGCTGGCGGACCTGTTTGCCTCACTCCTGGGGGTTTCGGAGGTCGGAATCGAGGACAGTTTCTTCGATCTCGGCGGCCACTCGCTGATTGCGGTTCGATTGTTCGCCCAGGTGAAACGCCAGTTCGACGTGGAGTTTCCTTTGTCGGTCCTGTTCGAGGCCCCCAGCGTCGCCGCGCTGTCAGACCGCATCATCGCGCGCCGCGGCGGAGGCATTGCCGCGGAGCCGGGCGACGGCCCGCAAGACACCACAGAGCAGCCGCAATATACCCACCTCGTGCAGCTGCACCCCGGTGACGGTACCGGTCGGCGCCCCTTCTTTCTGGTCGCGGGCATGTTCGGCAACGTTTTGAACCTGCGCCATCTGGCGTTGCTGGTCGGTCGGGATCGACCGGTCTACGGTTTGCAGGCCAAAGGACTTGTTGGCGACGACGCCCCGCATGACCGGGTCGAAGACGCGGCCCGCAGCTGCCTGGCGGAAATCCGTCAGCTCCAACCCGAAGGTCCCTACCTGCTGGGCGGGTTTTCGGGTGGCGGCATCACGGCCTACGAAATGGCTCAGCAACTGGAAAACGACGGTCAGGAAACGGCAGCCCTGATCCTCCTGGATACCCCTCTCCCCGTCCGCCCCGCGCTCAAACCGGCTGACAAGGCCCTGATCAAGCTGGCCGAATTGCGAAAACAGGGACCCCGCTTCCTGCTGGACTGGGCAAGGAACCGTATTGCCTGGGAAGTCCAGAAGCGCCGGTCCGTGCCCGTCGACAACAGCGACTTGCCCGAATTCAACAACCGCCGGATCGAGCGCGCTTTCCGCGCTGCGGTTGAAGCCTACACATTGCGGAACTGGAACGGGCCGATGACCCTGTTCCGCCCGCCCCTTGACCGTAAGTGGCAGGTCACAGGCGGCAATTGGGTCAGCGCCGAGCGTGAGTATGTCTTTGAGGACAACGACTGGACCCGATGGGCACCGAAGGTCGAGGTTGTCGAAGTACCGGGGGATCATGACAGCATGGTATTGGTGCCGAATGTCACCGTGCTTGCGGCGGGCGTGAAGGCTCGTCTGGATGCTGCCGATGCGCGGGCGGTTCAGGCCAAACAGGCCGCGCACAGCGCAATTGTGCAAACCGCACCCAGCCGGACACAGGCCGCGGAGTGAGTATGGCAGACCGCGCGCGCATACTGACGATCCTGTTGAATTTCCGAACACCGGAGATGACCCTGCGCGCCGCCGAGGCCGCGCTGGCCGAGATGCGCGCGTTGCCGGGCGAACTTTTGATCATCGACAACGGCTCGGATGATGGCTCTTTCGACCAGATCAGGAGCGCTGCGCATGAAAGGGGCTGGCTGGAGGATGGCAAACTGCGTCTCCTGGCCTCGCCCGTGAACGGTGGCTTTGGCGCGGGCATGAACCTAGGTTTCAAAACCGGCCTGTCAGATGGCTCGGCGCCGGAATTCTACTATCTCCTGAACTCGGATGCCTTCGTGCAGGGGGACACCATCCGACGGTTGCGCGACTTTCTTCAACGCTCTCCCGGCGCCGGGCTGGTCGGTTCTTACGTGCAGGGCACCGATGGCACCCCGCATCGCACTGCATTCCGTTTCCCTTCCATCGCTGGCGAGTTCGAGGCCAGCATCTGCACGGGCATCTTTACGCGGCTGCTGCGCCACTGGGTCGTGGCGATGGAGATACCGCAACAGGAAACCCAAGTGGACTGGACCGCCGGCGCCAGCCTGATGATCCGCCGCGAGGTGATCGAGGACATCGGGGGCTTTGACGAACGGTTCTTTCTCTATTTCGAGGAAACCGACCTCTGCCACCGCGCCGCCCGCGCGGGCTGGCGTACACACTACCTGCCGGACAGCCGGATCGAACATGTCGGCTCGGCCTCCACCGGGATGAAGGCCTGGCAACGCACGCCCGGCTATTGGTTCGACTCGCGGCGGCATTATTTCACCAAGACCCACGGCCGCGCCTATGCGCTGCTGGCAACGCTGGCACAGACGGCCGGGCGCAGCCTGTACGCGCTGCGCTGCGTGCTGAGCGGTCGAAAACGCCCCGGCCCGCCGTACTTCCTGCGCGACCTGCTGCGCCATGAGCTGCGCGCCAGCCTGCACCCCTCCGCCGACCCTGCTGAAATGCGCCCGACCTCTCCGCTTGTGAAGGAGCCGAAATGACCCCTTTTTCCGCCGTCGTCATTGGCAATGAATCGCTGCTGATCGGCTGTGCCGATACTTTGCTGGCGCGCGGCCACCGGATTGATGCGGTGGTCTCGCAGGATGCCGACATCCGCCGCTGGGCTGCCGACAAGGGGCTGGCGCTGCTCGAGCACCCGCAGGACATCACGGGCGGCTATGACTGGCTGCTGTCGATTGCAAATCTGACGATGATCCCCGACGCCGTTCTGGCTGGCGCTACGCGCGGGGCGGTGAATTTCCATGACGGACCATTGCCTGCCTACGCAGGCCTCAACACCCCGAACTGGGCGCTGATCAACGGCGAGCCGCAGCACGGCATCACCTGGCACCTGATGACCCGCGGTGCCGACGAGGGCGACATCCTGGCCCAGCGGAATTTCGATGTGGCAGAGGATGAAACCGCCTTCAGCCTGAACTCCAAATGCTATGCTGCGGCGATGGACAGCTTCCCCGAGGTTCTGGCGCAGCTGGAAAGCGGCGACCTGAACCGCCAGCCGCAGGATCTGAACCAGCGGCGTTACTTCGCGCGCGCCGACCGTCCGGCGGCGGGTGGGCTGCTGGATTTCACCCGCCCCGCGGCTGAGCTGGCCCGACTGGTGCGGGCGCTGGACATGGGCGGTTACTGGAACCCCATGTGCATCGCCAAACTGCGTCTCGGCGATCAGCTGGTGCTGGCAGGCACCGCGCAGCTAGCCGAAGGCACGGCAGCGCCCGGCACGGTCCTGGCCGTCTCGAAGGACAGTTTGACAGTTGCCACCACCGAGGGCGCGGTGCAGCTATCGCGGCTGACCACACCGGCCGGGCTGGCGGTGGACGTCCGCACGCTGTGCGACATCGGCACGACTTTGCCCGGCGTCGCCTCCGACGAGGCTGCCCGGATCTCCGAAGCCCTCGCCGCCGCCCAACAGGGCGAGCCGCACTGGCGCAAGCGGCTCGCGGCGATGCAACCGCTTCAACTGCCGCTGGCCTCGGACACAGGGAACACGGGAACCACCCGCCGCAGCCTGCCACTGCCCGCCGGGCTTGACGCTTCCACCGCCGCAGCTGCGGTGCTGGCATGGGCCCTGCTGGGAACGGCCGAGGAGCGCGGCGATGTGGCGCTGGCCACCGCCGTTGCGCAGGGCGCGGCCGGGTTTGTCTCTGACTGGGTGCCGTTGCAGGCCCGGCGCGAGGAAACCGTGCAGACAATGCTGGACCGCACCAAGCAAGAGATTGGCACGGCACGGAAATACGGTGGCTTTGCCAGCGACCTGATCGCCCGCGCGCCGGAAATCACGGCGCAGCCGATGCCCGCCATCGGCCTATCGCTGGAAGGAAACGCCCCGCTGGTCGGCTGCGCGGTAACGGTCGCGCTGGCGGGCGGCGAATTGGTGCTGCACTGTGACGCCAGCCGAGTGGACGCCCGCGTCGCGGACCTGCTGGCAGCGCGGCTGGACCTGCTCCTGCAGACCTTCGCCGAGGGGGTCGAAGGTCCGGTTGCCGCCCTGTCGGCGCTGCCCGATGCCGAACGCCGGATGCTGCTGGAGGACTGGAACAACACGGCCTGCGGCTATGACGCCGCGCAAACCGTCCACGCGGCGTTTGAAGCGCAGGCCGCCAAAACGCCGGATGCCACCGCACTGGTTTTTGAGGACCGAACCTACACCTACGCCGAGGTCAATGCCCGCGCCAACGCCATTGCCGCGCGGCTGCAAGCTATGGGCGTGCAGCCCGGCGCCCATGTCGGCATCTACATTCGCCGCAGCGCCGAGCTCGTCTTTGCCGCGCTAGGGGTGCTCAAGGCGGGTGGTGCCTACGTGCCGCTGGACCCGGCCTATCCGGCCGACCGCATCGCCCATTACATTCTGGACAGCCAGGCGCAGGTGATCATCACCCAGGCTGCGCTGACCGCCAGCCTGCCCGCCTCGGCCGCGCGGGTGCTGGAGGTCGAGAGCGTTAACGATCCGGTGGCGGACAACGTTGACGGCGGCGCGGCGGGCAGTGATCTGGCCTACCTGATCTATACCTCCGGCTCCACCGGCACGCCCAAGGGAGTGATGGTCACCCACGCCAATGTGGCGAATTTCTTTGCCGGGATGGATCAGCGCATTCCGCATCAGCCCGGCGATGCCTGGCTGGCAGTGACCAGCCTCAGCTTCGACATCTCGGTGCTGGAACTGTTCTGGACCCTGTCGCGCGGGTTGAAGCTGGTGCTGTCCAGCGACGAAAGCCGGCTGGAGCTGTCGCGCGGCCCGGTGGCACGGTCGGACAGCCGAATGGACTTCAACCTGTTCTACTGGGGCAATGACGACGGGCCGGGGCCGCAGAAATACAACCTGCTGCTGGAGGGCGCCAAATTCGCCGACCAGCACGGCTTTAACGCGGTCTGGACGCCAGAGCGGCACTTTCACGCCTTTGGCGGCCCCTACCCCAACCCGGCCGTTACCGGCGCGGCCGTGGCAGCGGTCACGCAGAACATCGGCGTGCGCGGCGGCTCCTGCGTCGCTCCGCTGCACCACCCGGCCCGCATTGCCGAGGAATGGGCGGTGATCGACAACCTGACGGCAGGGCGCGCAGGGATCGGTTTTGCCTCTGGCTGGCAGCCGGATGATTTCATCCTGCGCCCGGAGAACACCCCGCCCGCCAACAAGCCTGCGCTGTTCGATGCCATCGAAACCGTACGCAAGCTGTGGCGCGGCGAGGAGGTCGCCTTTCCGCGCAAGGACGGCAGCGAACATGCCGTCATCACCCAGCCGCGGCCGGTCTCTGCCGAACTGCCGGTCTGGGTTACCACCGCCGGCAACCCCGACACCTGGCGCGAGGCCGGGGCGATCGGCGCCAACGTGCTGACCCACCTTTTGGGGCAAAGCATCGAAGAAGTCGCGGGCAAAATCCGCATCTACCACGACGCGCTGCGCGAGGCGGGCCATGATCCGGCGGATTTCAAGGTCACGCTGATGCTGCACAGCTACCTGGCCGAAACCCGCGAGCAGGCCCGACAGATGGCGCGGGAGCCGATGAAGGACTACCTGCGCTCCGCCGCCGGACTCATCAAGCAATACGCCTGGGCCTTCCCGGCCTTCAAGCGGCCCGAGGGCGTGAACAATCCGTTCGAGATGGACCTCGGCTCCCTCTCCGAGGCCGAGATGGACGCAATCCTCGACTTTGCCTTTGAGCGCTACTTCGAGGACTCCGGGTTGTTCGGCACCGTGCAGGACGCCTGCCAGCGGGTTGCGGCGCTGAAGCGCATCGGAGTCAATGAAATCGCCTGCCTGATCGACTATGGCATCGCCCCCGACGTGGTGTTGGAGGGCCTGAAGCCGCTGGCCGAGGTTCTCCGCCTCAGCAACGCGCCGCAGGCACTGGCAGCAGATGACTTCTCCCTAGCGGCGCAGATCGTGCGGCACGGGGTGACCCACATGCAATGCACACCGTCAATGGCCCGGATGATTGCGGAGGACGCGAACGCGAGCGCCTGCCTGGGCCAATTGCAGCACCTGCTGGTCGGCGGCGAGGCGCTGCCCGGCGATCTGGTGCAGGCGCTGCGCGCGTCGACCGGCGCCGTGTTGCACAATATGTACGGGCCGACCGAGACGACGATCTGGTCCACCGTCAGTCGTATTGATGCCGTGCCGCAGGGGACCGCCAGCATCGGCACCCCGATCGCCAATACGCAGGTTTACGTGCTGGACGATACCCAGCAGCCGGTGCCCCTCGGCGCTGTGGGAGAATTGTATATCGGCGGCGCAGGCGTGACAGCGGGCTACTGGCAGCGTGACACGCTGACCGCCGAGCGTTTTGTCACCGCAGACTTCGCCGAAGGCCGCCTGTACCGAACCGGTGATCTGGTGCGCTGGACCCCGGACGGTCAGCTCGCGTTCCTCGGGCGTTCCGATCATCAGGTCAAGATTCGGGGCCAGCGGATCGAATTGGGCGAAATCGAGGCCGCCCTTGCGGCCCAACCGGGCGTCACCGGTGCAGTCGTCGTACCACGCGGCGGCAGCGGGGCCGAACAACTGGTCGGCTATGTCACCGCAGCGCAGCCGGTTGATGAAGCCGCCGTGAAACAGGCACTCGCCGCACGGCTGGCGGAGGCCATGGTGCCTGCCCGCATCGTCACGCTTGAGGCTTTCCCGCTGACGCCAAACAAGAAAATAGACCGAAAGGCACTGCCCGACCCGCTGCCCCACCGACTGCAAGCGGTAGCGGCCGAGCCCCTCAGCGGTGATTTGCAAGCCAAGATCGCGGCGGTCTGGAGCCGCTTGCTCGGCATTGCCAACATCGGTGCGGCAGACAACTTCTTCGAGTTGGGTGGCCATTCGTTGCTGGCCGTGCAGGCACACCGGGAACTGCGCGACACCCTCGGGCTGACCACGCTGTCGATCACCGACATCTTCCGGTTTCCCACGCTGTCCAGTTTGGCGAACCACGCCGAAGGGATTGCAGGGGGCACAGAAAAAGCCGAAGAACAAGCGACAGGTACCAGCGCCGCCCCGGACCGCAGCGACACGATGTCCAAGCGCCGGGCCATGCGCGCGAATCGCAGGACAAGGACCGGATGACGGCAGCCAATACCATACTGGCAGAACGGCTGGCCCTGCTAAGGCCGCTGCTGGCCGAGGACGTGGCCCTGGCCGGGGCGGACCCGCTGGCCAACCCGCCCGCCCCCTTGCCCGAAGAGGTCGCCTGCCTAACGCCGAACGCGGTGCGCAAACGGCGTGACGAATTTGCCGCCGGGCGTGCCGCTGCCCATCAGGCGATCTGCAAGCTGGGTCTCCCCTTGCAGCCGGTTCCAGTCGGCCCGGACCGCGCGCCGGTCTGGCCGGAAGGGGTGACAGGTTCGATCAGCCACACGCAGAGCTGTGCCATGGCGGTGTTGGCGCGCAATGACGCCGTGCAGGGGCTGGGCATTGATCTGGAAGAAGATACGCCACTGAAAGACGATCTGCTGCCCGCGATCTGCACCCCGCGCGAACGCGACTGGCTGCGGCAGCAGGACCATGCCGGTCAATTGGCCAAGCTGATTTTCTCGGCCAAGGAAGCCGCCTACAAGGCCCAGTATTCACTAAGCCGGGCCTACTACGGATTTGATGGAATGGAATTGGATATCGACCTGTCCGCCGGCTCTTTTCAAGCCGTTTTCACCGCCGCACGACCACCGTTTGCGCGGGGCGAGGCCGTCCCCGGACGCTTTGTCATCGGCGCGGGGCTCATCATGACAGTGGCGGAAGTCCGGGGGCGCTCATGATGGCGCGCCGCGGGTTCATCGCCCTGTCGGCAGCTGTCGCGGCCCTGGGGCTGGCCGGTTTTGCCACCCGAAGTCGCCCGGTTCCGGTACCGCCACCACTCCCGAAACCGGAGGCGCCGCTGACTGTCTTTCACCTTGGCCATTCGCTGGTCGGCGCGGATATGCCATATATGCTGGCACAGCTGGCACCCGATGGGCACGGCTATAACAGCCAGCTGGGTTCCGGCACATCACTTCGCGGTCATTGGGAGCCTGACGAGCCGATCCTCGACTTCGAAACCGCCAATCAGGCCCCGGCCTTCCGGGATGCCCGTGAAGCGGTCGCCTCGGGCGATTATGATGCGGTCGTGCTGACCGAGATGGTCGAACTGCGCGATGCGCTCAAGTATTTCGATGCGGCCAAGTATTTCGAAAAATGGGTCGAGCTGGCCAGTAACGCGTCTCCAGCGCCGCGACTGTTCCTGTATGAGACCTGGCACAAGTTGGATGACCCCGACGGCTGGTTGGAGCGGATCGACGGCGACCTGGAGCGGCTCTGGGTCCGTGAGCTGACGGGGAGGGCCAGTCGGCGGCACCCGGATCAGCCAGTGTATCTGATCCCCGGCGGACAGGTTTTGGCCGCCGTTGCCCGCGCCGCTGAAAACGGAAACATCCCCGGGCTCGACTCACGTGAAGCACTCTTTGCACGGACGCCGGACGGGGCCCTGGATGCTATCCACATCAATGATCTGGGGACGTATATCGTGGCATTGACCCATTTCGCGGTGCTCTACCAACGCAGCCCCGAAGGCCTGCCCCACCAGCTGACGCGCGCTGATGGCACGCCCGCGCAGGCGTTGCCCGCCGATGCGGCGCGCCGCGTGCAGCAGATCGTCTGGCAGATGGTCACTGCGCTGCCACGTACCGGTCTCGGCGCTGAGGCACGCGACGCATGAAGCTGGAAGCGCTGATCTCGTCTGTGGTGATGATCGGCCATTCGTTGTTCGGGCCGGACAACCCGCCAATGCTGGAGCAGCTTCTGGCGGCTGGCGGCCAGCCTGCCACTGTGGAAGCGCAGATCATCAATGGCGCGCCGTTGAACTACAACTGGCAGCACAGCGGTGACGGAGAGGGAGTGGATGCCCGCTCGCGGCTGGAACGCGCGGCCGATGCCGTCCTCGTGACCGAGGCAATCCCCTTGGCCAACCACCTAAAGTGGAGCGACACCGAGGGCGCGGTGACCCGGTTCTACGAACTGGCGAGGCATTCCAATCCGGAATTGGATTTCTATCTGCAAGAAACGTGGCATAGCCTCAACAGTGGCACCGAGACCCCGGTACCCTTTGATGAAGGTGCCGACACCCCCTGGCGTGAGCGGCTGGAACAGGACCTGCCGCGGTGGCAGGCGGTCGTGGATGCGGTCAACGCCCGCACCGACGGCACGGTACGGCTGTTGCCCGCAGGCCAGGCAATGGCGCGGTTGGATGATGCGATCCGGGCAGGCACGGTGCCGGGCCTTGATAGCATCGCTGACGTTTTCGCCGACGACATCCACCCCAATGCCACCGGTTTCTACTTCCTCGCTTTGCTGCAGTACGCGGTGCTGACCGGACAAGACCCCAGTGGGCTACCGCACCAATTGAAGGACCGCTGGGGCAATCCCTACCCGGCCCCCTCTCCGGCGCTGGCCGCCCGATTGCAAGCCATCGCCTGGGCGGCGGCCCAAGGGCAGCAGATACGCACCGCCGCTCTACCAAACGAACCGGCTGCGCTGCCGCAGGAGCCGACACTGCCTGCGCTCAATGACAACATTACCCCCTTGCTCGCTGCCGAGAAGACACCGGCCGCAGACGGGGTCTTGCGGCAGCCGATCGCCGTTACCCTTGCAGGCGTCGCCGACTGGAGCACCCAAGCGCCGTTTCTGGACCATTTCAAGACCGCACGCCCTTGGATCGGCCACCTGCCCGGCCAATGGGGCGGTGTTACCCATGCGGATCTGCAAGCGGCCGGTTATCTCGACGACAATGGCTGGCCCACCGCGATCCCGCCGGAACTGGGATCAATCGGAACAGTCATCCTGACCGACCTGCCCGAGGACGCGCACGCGCTTGCCGGACGCTATGTGCTGCGCTTTGACGGCGAAGGCATTGTCGAGGTTTCGGGCCGCGCCAGCAATGTACGATACGGCAAAGGCGAGGTGCGCTTTGACTTTACCCCCGGTCCCGGGCCCGTCTCGATCCTGATCCAGCGCACTGACCGGGACGGCGACTACGTGCGCAATATCACCGTCGTACGGGAAGAGCATCTTGGAGCTCATGACAGCGGCAAGCTGTTCAATCCGTTGTGGCTGGACCGGTTGGACGGGTTTGACGCCCTGCGGATGATGAACTGGATGGCCACCAACAACTCGGAAAAGACCGGCTGGGAAGATCGCCCGCGGCGACAGGATTACACTTGGGCGCAGAAGGGTGTTCCGGTTGAGGTGATGCTGGAACTGGCCAACACGCTCGGTGCCGATCCGTGGTTTTCCATGCCGCACATGGCCGACGACAGCTATGTCCGCCAGTTTGCGAAGCTGGTGAATGAGGGGCTGGACGAGGATCTGCGTGCCTATGTCGAATACTCGAACGAAGTCTGGAACTGGCAGTTTGAACAAGCCGCATGGGCGGACACGCAGGCCAAGGCCCGCTGGGGGGGCGAAAACCTGTGGATGCAATTCTATGGCGGTCGCGCCGCCGAGGTGGCGCAGATCTGGAGCGAGGTATTCGGCGACAACTCTGAGCGGCTCGTGCGGGTGGTCGCGACCCAGACCGGCTGGCTGGGACTGGAGGAACAGGTACTGACAGCGCCACTGTGGCAAGCGGAAGTCCCCGCGCGCCAAGCCCCTGCCGCTTATTTCGACGCATACGCCGTGACCGGCTATTTTGGCGGGATCCTCGGAACCCGCGACCGCGCGGGGCAGCTGCGCGCCTGGATCGCCGACAGTCGCGCACAGGCCCGCGCGGTCGCCGCCAACCGTGGCCTGACCGGGGAGGCCGCTGCAGAATTCGTCGAGCGACACCGCTATGACGCCGCCAGCGCCCAGGCGGCGGCAGAATTGCGCGACGGGCTGATCTCGGGCGATGCCAGCGACACGCTCTCAGACCTGATAGAGCGGGTGTTGCCCTATCACGCGCGCGTGGCGAGGAAGCATGACCTGGACCTGATCATGTATGAAGGCGGCACACATGTAGTCGGTATCGGTCCGGTGGTGGATGACCCTGAAATCACGGATTTCTTCATCCACTTCAACTACACCGACGAAATGGGCGCATTGTACCGGGATCTGCTCAACGGCTGGTCCGAGGCAGGCGGCAGCCTTTTCAACGTCTTTGTCGACGTGAGCGCCCCGGGCAAATGGGGCAGTTGGGGGGCGCTGCGCACGCTCAGCGACAGCAACCCGCGCTGGGACGTTATCGAGGCGGCAAAGTGAGCGTGCTGGTTTCGGTGCTGATACCCGCCCATAACGAGGCAGGCTATATCGGCTCCTGCCTTGATGCCGTGTTTGCCTCGGATCCCCTTCCCGGCAATGCCGAGGGCGAAGTTCTGGTTCTCGCCAACGGTTGCTCGGATGAGACTGCCGCGCAGGCAAGGGCCGTGCAGCCACCAGAAGGGTGGAAGCTAAAGGTGATCGAACAAGCCGAGGGTAGCAAGCTCGGCGCCCTGAATGTCGGCGATGCGGCGGCGCGCGGCGATGTGTTGGTCTATCTGGACGCGGATGTCACCGTCTCGCCACAGCTGATTCCGCAACTGACGGCGGCACTGATAGCTGGCCCGAGCACCGCGGCGAACCGGTGCGTCCCGCGGTATGCGAGTGGCAGCCCGCAAGTGCCGCGAGCACAAAGCGCAATTACCCGCGCCTATGCAAGGATCTGGACGCAGCTTCCTTTCTTCACCAATGGAGTTCCGGGGTTCGGCATATTTGCCATGAGCCGCGCCGGGCGGCAGCGTTGGGAAGACTGGCCGGACATCATTGCCGACGACATCTTCGCCCGCCTCAATTTTGCGCCGACCGAACGTATTCGCGTTCCAGCAACCTACAATTGGCCGATGGTCGAAGGCTTGCGCAACTTGGTCCGGGTGCGACGGCGGCAGAATGCAGGTGTGGCAGAGATTGCCCACCACTATCCAAACCTCGCCATGAACGAGGACAAGCCCCGACCCGCGAAGGCCGATCTCCTGCGGCTCATGGCGACGGACCCGGCCGGATTTGTTGTCTATGCGCTGGTTGCGGCGGCGGTCAAAACACCACTGTTCGCCTCAAGCAAACGCTGGACCCGAGGCCGCTAGTCCCGGGTCTTAATCGCCTCCTGAAAACAGCGGGCGAGCCGCGCCGCCTCGGTCGCGCTGTCATGCCGTTCCAGAACCCGCGCGCGCCCCGCCTGGCCCATCGCCCAGCGTCTGTTCGGCGCGGTCCGCTCCAACGCCTCAATCGCTGCGACCAATGCGGGGACGTCACCGGCCGGGACCAGCCAGCCGGTCTCGCCGGGCCGGACCAGTTCCGGCGTCCCGGCGATGTAGGTTGCGATCACCGGACGTGCCGCCGCCATCGCCTCCATCACCACCATCGGCAAACCTTCAGCAAAGGATGGCATGACAAGCGCATGTGCCCGTTCGAGTTCGCGGCGCACGCCACTTTCTGGCAACCAGCCCGTCAGGGTGACATGGCGCTCCAGTCCAAACCGGGTGATCGCAGTTTCCAAGGCTCCGCGCATCTCACCGTCGCCGATGAGCGTTAGGTGAACCTCCGGCGTCCGTCCCACAAGTTCCGACAGGGCGTGGATCAGCACCATCTGCCCTTTTTGTTCCACAAACCGCCCGATCGCCACCAGGCGCAAGGGCCCATCCGGAGGCTGTACCACTTCGCGCCAGCGGTCCGGCTCGATCCCGCAATGGACAACTTTCAGGCTGTCCCACTTGCCGAAGTCGGCCCAGCGGCTCAACTGGCTTTTGCCAAAACTGCTGACCGCCACGGTAAAGGCAGCACGGTTGATCTTTTCCCCCAGCGACAAGGTCCGCGGGGCGTCAAACTCCTCGGGGCCGTGCACAGTGAAACTGTAACTCACCCCGCCCAGCGCCTCGGCCAGCATTGCAACCGCCGCAGCATTGGTGCCGAAATGCGCATGCATGTGCTGCACACCCTCCTCAGCGCAACGCTGCTTCACATGGGCGGCCTCAACCAGGTAGATGAGGTGTCGCAGCAGCCCCCGGTCCGAGGCCCGCGCCAGTTTGGCCGCCAGGGCCATTGCCCGCAGGAAGCGCCGCGGCGAAGCTGCGAACGCGCGTACCGACGCTGCCAACAACGGCAAGATGCCCGCCTTCAGCACATATTCCGTCCGCGCGCCCTCGGCCTGGTCCCCCGGATCAGCCAGCGGCATCGTCGTCGGCCGCATCGCAAGGCGCAGCACCGTGACGCCCTGCGCCTCCAACGCATGCAATTCCCGGCGGATGAAACTGTGCGAAGGCTGCGGGTAGGTATTTAGAATATAGCCAATTTTCAACGCGGTGCTTCCCACAAGTTCAGTGATCACCGGAACACTAACCGCGCCGACAGCACTTGCCCAGCATCGGCGCAGAGATGTTTGGGCCACGTTGAGAATGCAGCACAGGCACCGGATCGTGACAGTATTTCAACGTGCTGAGCGGCATTTGACGGTGACACCGTTCTGACGATTGACGCTCTTCATGCCGCTGCATAGCGTGCGGCATCGGGCGGTAGGCAACGGAGTGATCATGCAGCGGGTCGCGGCGCTATTTGCAGGACAGGGAATGATGGCGCGTGTCTTGCGCTCCGCCTCTTGGCTGATGATCGGCTATGGCGGCAGCCAGGCGTTGCGGCTGGCGTCGAATCTTATCCTGACACGTATCCTGTTCCCTGAAGCCTTCGGGCTGATGGCCCTGGTCTCGGTGGTGACGGTGGGATTGTCGCTGTTTTCCGACGTCGGTGTGGGCTTGTCCATTGCCCAAAGCAAACGCGGGGACGAGCCGGATTTTCTCGATACCGCCTGGACCATCCAGGTCATACGCGGCTTCTTTCTGTGGCTGATGACTGGGCTGCTGGCCTGGCCAGTGGCGCAGTTCTACGATGCGCCAGCGCTGGCGCTTTATCTGCCAATTGCCGGAGCCGGGCTGGCGCTGGCCGGCTTTCACCCGACCCGGGTTGAAACCGCGCTGCGCCATCTGCACGCAGGCCGTGTCACCGCACTGGACCTCGGCGCGCAGGTGGTCGGGCTTGCCGCCATGATCCTTCTGGCGCTGGCGATGCAGTCGGTGCTGGCGCTTGTCATTGGCGGGGTGATACAGGCAGCCGCCAAGCTCGCGCTGTATCACATTGGCCTGCCGGGGCGTGGCAACCGGTTCCGTTGGGAAAAAACCGCCGTTCAGGAGCTGATCCGCTTCGGCAAATGGATCTTCCTGTCGACTGCCTTCTGGTTCCTGACCTCGCAAGGGGATCGGGCGATACTCGGGCGGTTTGTCCCCTTGGAGGTGCTGGGTCTCTACAACATCGGCTATTTCCTGGCGAGCTTCCCGATGCAGCTGGGCCACGCCGTGAACCAGCGCCTGATGATCCCGGTCTATCGCGACAAACCTGCCGATGCCGCGCCGGAGAACCGCCGACGGCAACGCCAACTGCGCTTTGGCCTGACGGGGGCAATTCTGTCCTTGTTGCTGGTGATGGCCTGGATTGGCCCCTGGCTGGCAGGGCTGCTCTATGACGACCGCTATGCAGCGGCAGGGCCGATGATTGTTCTGATCGCCTTGGCGCTCGCGCCCGCCGTGATCACGATGACCTACGATCAGGCTGCCTTGGCTGCGGGCGACAGCCGCGGGTTCTTTGTCTTCTCAGCCACACGTGCCTGTTTGCAAACGGGGATGTTCCTCGCGGCTGTCACCACGCTTGGACTGGGCGGTGGTATCGCGGCGCTGGCGGTCTCGGTGCTGGCGGCCTACCCCGTGCTTGTACTTCTGGCACAGCGCCACCACGTCTGGGACCCGCTGCATGATCTGGTGTTCTTCGCGCTATGTGTTCTCGTTGGGGGCGGCGCCCTGCATTGGCACTGGCCGGAGATCAGTACCATGTTCGACCAGGTGCATTTGATTCAGGGCATGGCATCCATTGGCACCAACTGATCAGCCTGCGCCCCGGGATCGACGCCACGGCAACAAGCGCAGCAGCAGGCCGCCTATTCCCCTGCGACGGGGGGCGGTTTCCATCATCGGGATCGACACCACGGGCAACAGCCCGGTTTCCCGTTGCATCTGCGCTGCCGTGCGCAACACCGGATGGCGCAGTTCCAGTACAAAGGCCACCGCGAACGCCAGGAAAAGGCTGGCCGCAGCCCCGATCAGCGCCTTGTTCTTGCGTGAGCCCGTCACCGGGTAATCGGGCAAGGGGGCGGGTTCGAGGATGGTCAGGCGCTCCGCTTGCCGCCCGGTTTCCAAGCGGAAGCCGACTTCCGCTTCGTTGCGGCGCGCTGTCATCCGCGCCAATTCCGCCTGCAGCTGTTCCATCCGCCGGTCATAGGCCCCCAGCTGACGCTCCACCTCGGGCGTGGTCTGCAGCGACTCTTCCAAGGCGGCTTTGCGCTGGCTCAGCAACGCTTCCTGTGCATCCAGCGTCTTCAACTTCTGCTCGAATTCAGCAAGCATCCGCCGCGCTGTGGCGGGACGTTCCTCGGCCTGGGCCTGGTCTGCCGCCCGCCGGATCTCGATCCGTTCGCGGGCAATCTCCAGCAAGCCCTGGTTCATCGTGGCGATTTCCTCGCGGCGAAACTCGATGGTGCCCGGCAAGGCGACTTCGTGCTCGAGCCGATAGGCCGCGATCTCATCTTCCAGCGCAGCAACCTGTTCGCTGAGCGCGGCCTCTTTTTCGGCAAAGAAGTTCAGCGTCTCGCGCGCCTGGGCAATCCGGCTTGCCTGGCTCAGTTCAATGGTGCGGCGACCGAACTCCCGGGCAACCTGCTGGGCCTGTTTTGCAGTGGGCATGCGGGCAGTGATGGTCAGCACCGAAATGGTACCATCGTCAGAGAACCCTTCGCGCGCGGCCGCAACGCCTGTAATCCGCACCGAGTGGCGCAGCATGGCGACCTTCTGCAAAGGTGTCAGCGACGGCTGGTCCGCGTAAAGGCCGAATTTCTCGATGATCTCCAACACCGTTCCACGCGCCATCAGCCGCTGCTCAATCAGCTGCATGCGCCGCGCCGAAGAGCCTTCTACGGTGGATTTGGCCAGTTCACCGGCGATCTGCGGCCGGGCAATCTGTAGCACCTCAGCTGTCTCATATTCATGCTGCTGACTCGCCGCGAACCACAGGGACACCAGGCAGCCGAGGACAAACACCCGAAAGATGATGGACAGCCTGCGCCGCACCATGTCCACAAAATCGGCAAACGAGTAAATCGGCCCCATCTGTCTGCTCTCTTGTTGCAGGCCACTGCGGCCCGGCCCCTTCCACGGCGGTTTTGAACTGCGCCTTTTCACACGCATTCACCACGGCGACAGGACCATGGCAACCGGGCAAAACTAAGGCGAGGATTAGTCCAGCGGCATCTCTGAACGCTGTGCACGGTTCAGAACAACCCCAAGAAGCTGGGTATGTCCGGCGAGCATCTTCTCGCAAGCGGCCAAATGGGCGGCGGTGGTAGCCGTGCCGTCCGAGATCAACAACACCGCGTCGACCTGGGGCAAGAAGGCCACCGTGTCGTCATGCTCCAGCACCGGCGGCAGGTCAAACAGCGCCGTGTGCGCACCGCTACTCTGCATCATCTCGTCGATCGCGGCGGCACAATTGGCGCCGTGCAACAACTCGGCCGCGTTCTGGTCCGGCACGTCATTGGCACCGACAGCCAAGGATGGCAGCGGACGCACCAGTTGCTCTTCCATTCGGGTCGCGCCCGACAGGAAGCTCGCCAGCCCGCCATTTTCCCCGGACCCGGTTGGTGTGGCCAGCCCCATGGCCGCGGCGACACCGGGATGACGAAAGTTCATATCCATCAGGATGGTGCGCCGCCCCGGCACTCTTGCCAGGCTAAGCGCCAGGTTGACTGCGGAAAAGGTTGTTCCGCAACCGGACAACGGGGCCGTCACAGCGACCCGACGCCAGCCGCGATCTTTCAGCGTATGCAGCAAGCGGGTGCGCAGAAGATCGAACGACTTTGCTGCGGCGGACTCACGTTGGTTGCAGACCAGGCGCAGCGATCTGTCGCTTGCCCCTGGCGAACCGCTTCCCGCGAAACTAACCTGACGGATCTGATCCCAAGGTTCCGGCAGCGCCACCGGCGGCGTTGTCAAAAGCGGCGCAGCAGCAATGGACGCCGAAGCCGACGCAGGGGGATCTGCCGATATCGACGGCTCGTCTGCCGGCACCGGCCGGGCCTGAGCCTCTTGCTTAACGCTGGCCGGGTGCCCGGTTTGGTCATGCGCAGGCGCCTGCTCAAATGAAGGTGCGCCATTCGGCGCGCCTCCGTCAGAGGCGTTCTCAACCGCCAGAGCGCGGCGGCGGCGAAATCGCTTGAAGCCTTGCTCACTCATACTGGTGTCCGTTTTCTCCGTTTAGGTGCGGCACGATGGCTGGACCCCGTGAATGATGCGCCAGTTCAGGGGGGCTGACAACCGGGGCGGCTGGCACATGTCCGCCCGCTACAGCGCATTGTCGCAGACGCAGGTTAATAACCTGTCCCCTTTACGACCACAGCAAGCGTGCGCCAGATCAAACCGACATCTCGCTGCAGAGTAAACTCTCGCAGGTATTGACTATCCGCCTGAGCCCGGCAGGAGAACCCGGCCTCGTTGCGCACTGAGACCTGCCAGACACCGGTGATGCCGGGCCGCAGCGCAAAATAAGCCTGTGCATCGCCGTATAATCCCAACTGGTTGGGCATCATCGGCCGCGGGCCAACCAGGCTCATGTCGCCGGTCAGCACGTTCCACAGCTGAGGCAGTTCGTCCAGCGACGTGGCCCGCAACAGCCGTCCAACCCGTGTGATCCGCGGATCATTCTTCAATTTCTGGGTCTGCTCCCATTCCTGCCGCAGTGCCGGATCCTCGCAGAGGTACTGCTGCAACAGCTGATCCGCATCACGCACCATGGTGCGCAGTTTCAGGATGCGAAACGTGCGGCCGGCACGACCCAGACGCGGCTGCGTGTAAAACGGGCGTCCGCTTTCAATCCAGAGAGCAAGAGCGCAGAGAGCAATTATCGGCAACACCACAGGCAAACTCAGCAAGACCAGGCTTACGTCCAGCAAACGTTTGCCGACTGCGGCGTAGGTCCCGTTCGCCAGTCCACCGTGAGCACGCTTCCCACTTGCACGGGCCGTTGCGCCCAAGGCAGCATTGATATTGGCCGGTTGAACCGGCAGCGCCCGCCTGACACGTGCGGCGTTCGCGCCCTGCAGCTCAAAACGTGCTAAAGCCAGCCCTGCGCCACCAGAAATCATGTACTTCATACCGTACCCCTGCTTCTCCAGCCGCATTGCAACTGGACCGCTGCCTCGAACATGCAGCCGTTCACTCTTATCGCCGGTCACCTGGATCTTGGGATCCGCCTCGGTACCTCAGGTATTCTTAGTTCCATGAGGGCGCGCCCCCACGCGCCCGCATCTCTTCTGTCCCCTCCGGCACCAGGCCGGAGCGCCACCTCTCAGCGGCTCACCTTATTTAAATCAATTTTAGGAAACTTCTTGCAAATTGCGACCTTTAACCATGAATTCGACATCTACAGCCAAAAACCACACTTCGCCGGGAAACAATCCCGCCATCTGCGCTGCAATTGTTTTCCGCGCCTTGATGGCCGCGACCAAGAATCGCGAGGAATGGTGGTAATTTTCCCGTCATGAGGTTTTCTCCGCACGGAAGTTGCCCGGGCTTTGGCCTGTCCACCGACGAAAGGCATCGCTGAAACTGCTAAGTCCGGAGTACCCCAGCAGAAAGGCAACTTCGCCAAGTGAGAGCTGGCTGTCCGTAAGGTAACGGCGCGCCAGCATCTCCCGCATATTCTCCAGAACCGAGAAGTAACTGGTTCCCGATTGCGACAACTTGCGGGACAGTGTCCGCGAGCTCATGCCAAGATCCGCCGCGATGACCGCCAGGGACACCGGGCCCGCAGGTAGCCTTGCAGAAATCGCCTCCTCGACCTGTGCGACAAGGCTCTTGCCCGACGGGGCGTGTTGGCCAAGGAGTAAATCGCCATAGTCCGTGAGCAGCCGCAACAATACCGGATCACTGCCCAGCAGGGGCAGATAGAGGTCGTCGAGGCCGAACACGGCGCAACTCGCGCTGCTACCGAAGCGGATGGGGCAGCCCAGCGCCGCTTCCATTTCGACCACGCCGTCGCAGCGCTGGTGGGAAAACTCCACCTGTTTCGGCAGCACGCAACCGTCACTGGCCCGAAACAACCCTCGTAGGAACAACACTGCGAGGAATTCGGAATATTGCCGGGCCCTATGCGCAGCACCCGCCTTGCAACTCCAGTCCAGCTGACCTTCATCTTCCAAGGCGCATGTATCCAAATCCCAACTGTCGCTGAGCAGCGGCGCGTATTGCGCCAGATCCTGAAGGAATTCGCTGGGAGTCGATGTAGAACGGCAAATGTAGCCCAGAAGCCCTGCCTGCCGCAGGTCGCAGCTCTGTGCCAGATGCACCCCGAACAGATCATCTCCGCTCAGCTTTTCGGCATGGTCAAAGAAACCTGCGATCCGTGCCGTTGTGGCAAGCGGCTTTTGCTGATCGAGCAAAACCTGCCCGAAACCGGTACCCGCAAAGACATCAGACGGTGCGTTTCCCAAGGCCAGCAGACGCCGGGCCGCGACCTGCGCGAAGCTTGCATCGTGCAAAACAGCTTGGGTTTTCATAACTTCATACCCTCCTGTCACGAAACGCTGGGGCGGGACCGACCGGTCCGGTTTCAGGCGACACCACATCGCAAAGTTTAAGTGTGTTTTAAGAAAATACCGCGGATCTGCCCGAGCTGTCGCCCCTTGCATCGGGATGACGGAAGCACGCTTCAGGCTATCTAACCTATCCGTTTGGTCAGGTAAGGCGGCAGCAGGACAAGGCAAGTCAAGCAAGCCAACTGCACGTCGCCGGACTGGAACCTGCCCTTGCCTGTCCTTGAAATTGGCGCGATAAGCGCTTCGCCCCAAGCCGAGGAGATTGACCAGCCATGACAGCTTCGTGCAGCCACATCGTCGCCAATCTGGATGGGAATGAGTTGCAGGTTTGGCGTATCGCTGACGACGGCACGTCAGCTTCAGAACTGGTGGCACTGGCCGACAGCGATGCAGCAAGCCTTGCCGCCGCGCTGCGCAACGCGATGGGCGAGTCTGCAGTTCCGGTGCTTTTGGCAGGCAGCACGCTGGTCCCGCCGGTAGCGGTCCCGGGCAAACCATCAGACCTGCGACCGAAAGAGATCGAGCTGGACGGGCTGACAGTGCACGCGTTACCGGGCCTTTGCCAAAATGCGCCGGCGGGGGTGATCCTTGGCGCGACCGCGCGCATTGAAGGGTTCTTGCGTCTGAACCCGAACTGGGACGGCGTAATTTGCCTGCCGGGCCCGGTAAACCACTGGGTGCATGTCAGTGCCCGCGAAGTGGTCAGCTTTCAGGGCGCGTTGACTTGGCCCCTGGCACAAAGCCTGGCTGACACCATGCGTCTGGACAGCACTGGCCCCTTTGACCGGTCTGCCTTGACGCAGTCTGCGGCGGACAGTTTGGCAAAACCGGAAACGCTGGCAGCACGGCTGGCCTCGGTGCAGGCCGAAGCGGTGGTCGGACAGACCAGCAAGAAAGTTCTGCTGGGCCAATTGTTGGGCACATTGATCGGCGCCGAGTTGGCCGCCGCACGCCCCTATTGGTTGGGACAGAACCTGGCCCTGATCGCCGAGCCCTTGCTGCAGTCTCCCTACGCGGCGGTTCTGGAGGCACAAGCCCTCCCTGTGACCCTCGCCGATCCAGATCGCATGTGCTTGGAAGGGTTGAAGCGCGCTTGGGAGGATCGCTGACCGCCAGGCAGCGCAAGTTCATCGCCTATCGCACTGACACCCGGAACCGTGTCCCCGGCTCCGGCGGATCCTCCGGCGGACCGGCGAAACATTGGGCGATCCGCATCCAGGTTGTTGCAGGCTCCCCACGGACGCGCAGATCCGTATCCGCCACGTTGCGCACCTGGGTCGTCACTTGGGCGAACTCTACCGCGGAGCCAGCAATCGTGGACGTTGCGGCGCTCCCATCCGCAGGCGCATTCCAGTCCCAAATTGCACCGGACGGAGCGGTCAACCGCACATGTGGTGGCGGCTCCGGTATCGTCAGGCCGCGATTACGAAAACTCCAGCCAAAAGTAACCACTCCCAGATGCACGATGTTGCGGATGCGGTCACTGTCGCGCCGCACGAGCCCGAGGAGGTCGAACACCTCTTGGCCATGCGCCCAGGTTTCCATCTGACGCGCCGTGACAGAGCTGAGCGCGCTCATATCCGGGCCAATCCATTTCAACCGTTGCTTCGGATCAGCTGAGGCAAACGCATCCGCGCAGTCCTCCGCCCCCTTTTGCCAGACCTCAAGCAAGGCGCGGCCGGACAGCCCGTCCAGCCAGGGAAACTGGCACTCCAGAATGGACTTTCCAGCCTGCATGTCACACTGCACCGGGGCGATGAAAGATGAAAACGCCTCCGCCCCACGCAGTGCTGCTTCGGCAGCTGCATTGAACAGATGCAGATGCCCCAGAACATGGTCTATGGTCCACCCCTTGAACTGGGTTGGCTCATGGAAGGCTGCTTCAGGCAGATCCGCCAGGATGTTAGCCAATTCGCGGCTCTCCGTCCGAAAGTCCTCTGCCTGCTGCATCCCGGCTCCCCTTGTTGCCCGTCCCGCTGAGCATAGCGACCTGAAGCCCGCAGCGGAAAGTCGAACCCAACGTCAAAACAGCCGGGCCATCAGCCCTCGGCCATGGCCCGGAAGGCCCGACTGGCCGCTTCGAAATTGCGGCTCAGAGGGGCCGTCAGGCGACATTGGGCCGAGAAGTAAGCCCCGGTCCGGCAGAGCTGTGCCGCAAACGCCGGGTGCACCCCGGCATCATCCAGGCGACGCACCCGCTCCTGGCTGAGCCACCCGCGTTTCCTGACCTCCTTCTGGATCAGTTGCAGGCGCTGGACGCAATGCAAGGCGGTATAGGCTGACAGGTATTCCAGGTAGTCGGCAATGTCGTGGCCACAGCCTGGGTCGAAGGTGTCGATCATGATGTCAGCCATCTTGTCCGGCGCGATGGGCCAGGTCTCATCTCCGATCAACCAGGCAAAATCCTCGGCGCCGTGGCGCAATCCCGCGTACTCGAAATCGAACCAGCGCACGAAGCCATCCGCACCGATCGCCGCGTTGCCCGCGCGACAGTCCCACTTGAGAAACTGGACCCCGGCACGCTCGACGAAACTGGCGACGGCCGAGACATCAAAGCTGTCGGGAACGCCCATTGAATAGGGTTCCAGCGCATCAACCGATCCGACAAAATTGGCAATCCAATCGCGATTGGCGCCGAGATGCGGCAGCATTTCGTGCAACCTCGTCTTCCGGGCCGCGGCCTGAATACGGAAAATCGCCGCACAGGCCTCCGCCGCAAGCTCCAGCTGGTCTTCGGGATCATGTTCAATGATCTCCGTGCTCAGCCGGGTTTCACCGGTATCGGATTGAAACAGCACATCGTCATGTACCCCCAGAACGCGTGGAATATCGTCGCAATGGGGGGCCAACTGCTCCAGCACATAAGCCTCGAGATGTGTGCGCCGAAAATTCGCCCGCAGGGTCGCGATTACCGTTCGGTTCGGGTAGTGCAGCCGCATAGAGGAGCGGGACTTTCCTCCCGGCGTGGAAATCTTCTGAGGTTCGGCCCCCAATACCGCGCGTGCCGCCTCGGCAATATAGGCCAAGCGTTCATCAAATTTTCCGTCTGCCATGCCCTGCTCTCTTTCTGCGCCAGAAAACCTGTTCTGCGGCGTTTTCCCCGGGAACGCGGTAGCAGATAGAAAACAAAGAAGGCGATATTCCGAAGAATTCTTGGCGCAATCCGGTTCAGACCCGCCGATTCCGCTGTTTCAGGTGACTGCAAACAGGAAACAAAGCACCATCCGGGCCAAAGTTGTTTCCAGGACCTCTCCGAATTGCAAAAATTTGGCGGGAATTTTTCGAAAAACTGCCGCTTGCTCGCCATATCCCTTAATCCCCTGTCGGGGCGGACCCACTGGAATTGAGCGGTTCGACCACGTTTGTTTATTTTTGGGAGCATACATGGGCTGGGGATTTACGCGATGGAGCGGCAAGCAAGCTTGCGGCGGTGACAGTTACCACAACGGCGGCGTACAGGGCGGAGACTTTGGCCGCTGGTACGACAGCAACCTGTCTGACCGCTTTGCCTGGAAAGGCAAAGCGCACAAGAAATGGTGGGATCAGGACCGGCATGACGACGCGGGTTCTGGTGGTACGAAGGGGACCGCCGACAGCCGCGACGGTGACGGCACCGGGCGCGGTGGAGACAAGATGCACTGGTGGTGGGAGCGCCACGCGGACGGCAGCGATGGCAGGGGTGGCTCTGGTGGTACGGGTGGCTCCGGCGGTACGGGCGGTTCCGGCGGCACGGGCGGCTCCGGCGGCACGGGCGGCTCCGGCGGCACGGGCGGCTCCGGCGGCACGGGTGGCTCCGGCGGTACGGGCGGCTCCGGCGGTACGGGTGGCTCCGGCGGTACGGGTGGCTCCGGCGGCACGGGTGGCTCCGGCGGCACGGGCGGCTCCGGCGGTACGGGCGGCTCCGGCGGCACGGGCGGCTCCGGTGGTACAGGCGGTTCCGGCGGTACGGGCGGTTCCGGCGGCACGGGTGGTTCCGGCGGCACGGGTGGTTCCGGCGGCACGGGCGGTTCCGATGGTACGGGCGGTTCCGGCGGCACGGGTGGCTCCGACACCCCGACTGAACCGGGCAAACAAACCGTCTCGTTCGAAATCGGCGGCGACGGTGAGCCCAGCGTCACGGTGGAGGTTCAACAAACCACCGAGGGCCATCTGTTCATCAAGATGAAACCCACCAGCTGGGAAAGCGAAGTCGCTGACATCGACGGGCTGTTCTTCAACTTCACGGATGACGCGGTGATGGACGACCTCCACTTCTATCCGGATGAAAACGCCCTGCCCGTCACCGGACACGAGGCCAATGCCAATTCGGTCAACGCGCTGTCCGACGGCATGACTGTCCCGGACACCTTCGACGCGATGGTCCAATTCGGGCAGACACCGGACAGCACGGACGGCGCGGTGCATGACGCCAGCTTCACGCTGTGGTCCGGCCAGCCGCTGTCGCTGGAGGATATCGACCTCAGCAGCATGTCGCTGGTGATCAGCAACCCGGATGGCAGCCAGCAGGTTCTGGAAGGTGGCTACGACCCGGCGGTTGCGGCCAGCAGCAGCGACACTTATGCCAACGGCGGTGTCACCGGAGAGGGGTTGAGCAACTGGTACGATGCCAATCTGGCGGACCTCTTCCCCGGCAGCCAGGACGGCGCGACCGACGGGCCGAACACGGACGATATCCTGGCCCTGATGAACCAGCCTGTGGGCGGCACGATGCCCGGTGGCGGCACCGAGGGCAGCGAGGTTCTGCTCGAGGATATCGTCTGATCCGGTAATGTCGGCAGGCCACACAACCAAAGGGCGCCAGTGGCGCCCTTTTTCCTTTCCTGCAACGTGCTCTTTTCAGGACCGTCCGCCGCTCAGGGCAACGGATCTGTCTTGTAGAGACGTATTTTGAGCCCGCCATGGGCCACCGGCGGCCCGAACGGCAGAAATGGCAACTGGGTTGCTTTGGCGAGGGCCGTGTCGGAGGTGACGATACCCACCCGCCAGCCGGAGAACCGTTCTTTCAGGACCTGACCCAACGCACCATACAAGGCGAACAGAAGTTTCTTGTTGCCGATCCGCGCTCCGTAAGGCGGGTTCACGATGACCAGCCCCGGTGGGCCATCCGGGCGCTGCAAATCGCTGACCGCCGCCTGAAGGAACCGGGTGTTTTCGGCAACTCCCGCGCGTTCGGCATTGGCGGCAGCCATCTCGACAGCGCCCGCGTTGCGGTCGGAGCCCTGAAATACCTGGTCTACAGCCCGGGCGATCCCCTGTTGCTTCATGTCTTCCCAAGAGGCGGGGTCGAAACTCACAAGCTGCTGGAACGCAAAATGGCGAGTGCGTCCCGGCAGCATCCCGGCGGCAATCTCGGCTGCCTCGATCACGAAGGTCCCGGAGCCGCACATCGGATCGACCACCGGCTCGCTGCCCGTGTAGCCACATTCGCGCAGGAACAGAGCCGCTAGGTTCTCCCGCATCGGAGCCTTTCCGACCACCGATTTATGGCCGCGCTTGTGCAGCCCTTCTCCCGATGTGTCGACGCTGAACACGCAAAGATTGTCTTCGATCCGCAGCTTGACGGTCAGCGCCGCCTCCGCTGCGTCCCTGGTGATCGGCGCGCCCAGGGTTTCGGCAATGGCCTTTTCCACTCTCTGTGCAGCCGCACCTGCGTGGTAGATCTTGGATTTGCGATTGGTCGCAACCTCCACCCGCACCGGCACATCCGCACGCAGCACCTCACCCCAGGGGAATTTTCGGGCTCGCTTGTCCAGCTGGGCCAGGTGAAAGGCACGGAACTCACCGATCCGTGCCAGCACCCGCGCTGCACCGCGCAAGGAAAGATTGGCCCGCCAGACCTCACTCCAGCCGCCCTGCACCGTCACCCCCCCGGGCACCGCCTTGGGCCCGGCAAACCCCAGCTCCCTTGCCTCGTCCAGCAAGGCCTGTTCCAGCCCTGGCGCAACGGTCAGGAAAATCTCGAATGTTTCGTCGTTTCTCATGCCGCCTCCTTAGCCGCAAAGACATGGCACGGCGACTGTTTTCTGCGCAGGCGCTCTGTTGCGTAATGCCCTTGGGTCACCTTGGAAACGCTGCAATGCGGCGAGATCAAGCTGCTTTGCGGCACGACCTTTTGCACAAATATATCTATTAAAATCAGAGCGCTACACGGTACTAAAAATTTAGTTTGACAAGATATCTCCAGATATGAAAGCTCTGTTACAGTCAGGTGCAGCCAATGCACAACTGGCCTTAAGTGACTTTCAGGGAGGAAAAGATGCGCAAGTATCTTTTGTCCGCAGCAGCCGTTTGTGCGGTGGTTGCGGGATCGATTGGTTATGCCGATGAAATGGCAGCCAAGAAATGGATCGATGAGGAATTTCAACCTTCGGTATTGACCAAAGACGAACAGCTGGCAGAGATGCAGTGGTTCATCAAGGCCGCCGAACCTTATAAAGGCATGGAAATCAACGTGCTGTCGGAGGGCATTCCGACGCACAGCTATGAATCGGAAGTGCTTGCCAAAGCATTTGAAGAAATCACCGGCATCAAGGTGAACCACCAGATCCTGGGCGAAGGCGAGGTCGTCCAGGCGGTGCAGACGCAAATGCAGACCAAGCGGAACCTGTATGACGCCTATGTCAACGATTCCGACCTGATCGGCACCCACTCGCGCCTGCAGCTCGCCTACAACCTGACCGACATGATGGAAGGCGACTTCAAGGACGTGACCAACCCCGGTCTCGACCTCGACGACTTCATGGGCACCCAGTTCACCACTGGTCCGGATGGCGACCTGTACCAGCTGCCTGACCAGCAGTTCGCGAACCTCTACTGGTTCCGCAAGGACTGGTTCGACCGCGAAGACCTGCAGGCGGCCTTCAAGGAAAAGTACGGCTACGACCTGGGCGTCCCGGTCAACTGGTCCGCTTATGAGGACATCGCCGAGTTCTTCTCCGAAGATGTGAAGGAAATCGACGGCACCGCGATCTATGGCCACATGGATTACGGCAAGCGCGCGCCCGACCTCGGCTGGCGCATGACCGATGCCTGGCTGTCGATGGCAGGTGCCGGCTCGAAAGGTGAGCCGAACGGTGTGCCGATCGACGAATGGGGCATCCGGATGGAGGAAGGCTCCTGTAACCCGGCTGGCGCCAGCGTCACCCGCGGCGGTGCTGCCAACGGCCCGGCTGCGGTCTATGCGATCCGCAAGTGGGACGAATGGCTGCGCAAATATGCACCCCCGGGCGCTGCGTCCTATGACTTCTACCAGTCGCTGCCGGCACTGGCACAGGGCAACGTGGCACAGCAGATCTTCTGGTACACCGCCTTTACCGCCGACATGGTGAAGCCGCGCTCCGAAGGCAACAATACCGTTGACGAGAACGGCAACCCGCTTTGGCGGATGGCACCCAGCCCGCATGGCCCCTACTGGGAAGAAGGCCAGAAGGTTGGCTATCAGGACGTAGGTTCTTGGACCTTCCTGAACTCGACCCCGCTGGATCGCGCTCAGGCTGCCTGGCTCTATGCCCAGTTCGTCGTCTCCAAGACCGTGGACGTGAAGAAGTCCCACGTTGGTCTGACCTTCATCCGCGACTCGACCGTAAACCACGAGAGCTTCACCGAACGCGCGCCCAAACTGGGCGGCCTGGTGGAATTCTACCGGTCCCCGGATCGCACCGCCTGGTCGCCGACCGGCATCAACGTGCCTGACTATCCGAAGCTGGCCCAGATCTGGTGGCAGCAGATCGGTGACGTGAACTCTGGCGCCTTCACGCCGCAGGAAGCGATGGACCGACTGGCCGAAGAAATGGACATCACCATGGCCCGTATGCAGCGCGCAGACGAGCAGGCGAATGTCTACGGCGGCTGCGGCCCCCGCTTGAACGAAGAGAAGGATGCGGAATGGTGGTTCGCCAACGGCGGCGCCAAGCCGAAGCTGGAGAACGAGAAGCCGCAGGGCAAGACCGTCAACTATGACGAGCTGGTTGCCCGCTGGCAGACCCAGTAACGCCGCTCTCGACGGGATGGCCGGGCGCCTGTCGCCCGGCCATCCCACCCAAGGCTGCGGCGGTTCTCCCCGCTGTCGCAGCCACCTCCCCGCTCTCCCCCACGAAAAGACTGCGCGGCCGCTTTCGGCGCGTGAAACAGGCCTCCTGCCGGAAAGTCAAAGCAAGATGGCACTCGAACTCAAGGGTGTGACCAAGCGCGTCGGCGCGATTCAGCATATCAAGGAAACCTCCCTGGTGCTGGAACCCGGTCACTTCAACGTTCTCCTCGGCGCCACCGGCTCCGGGAAAACCTCTCTTATCAAACTGATGGCCGGGCTCGACCCGATGGCCAGCGGCCAGGTGCTGATGGACGGCCAGGACGTCAGCCGCCTGAGCACCCAGAAGCGCAACATCAGCCTGGTGCATCAGTTCTTCATCAACTACCCGCACATGACGGTCTACGACAACATCGCCTCGCCCCTGAAGGTGGCGGGCATGGCCAAGTCGGAGATCGAGGGCCGGGTCGAGGAAGCGGCCGCGATCCTGCAGCTGAAGCCGATGCTGCACCGGCGCCCGCACGAGCTGTCCGGCGGCCAGCAGCAGCGCTGCGCGCTGGCCCGCGCGATTGCCAAGGAAAGCCGCGCGGTGTTCCTGGACGAGCCGCTCGCCAACCTCGACTACAAGCTGCGCGAGGAGCTGCGCGACCAGCTGCCCGAGCTTTTTGCGGGCCGCGGCGCGGTGGTGGTCTATGCCACCTCGGAACCGGAAGAGGCGCTGCTGCTGGGCGGCAAGACCGCGCTGATGGCTGACGGCCGCGTGACCCAGTTCGGCCCCACCGCGGAGATCTACCGCAACCCCGGCAATGTCGATGCGGCGCGTGTGTTCTCCGATCCGCCGATCAACACCGCCGAGATCACCAAGCAGGGCAGCACCGCCCGCATGGGCGCAGGCGTCACCTTTGAGCTGCCCGCCGCGGCCGCGGGCCTCGCCGATGGAACCTACACCATCGCGATCCGCCCGCACCACGTGCTGCCGGTGCAGCACAACGGCGCGCATGTGCAGCTCTCGGGCCAGGTGCAGGTGACCGAGCTCTCCGGCTCGGAAAGCTCAGCGCATTTCGACATCGGCACCGGCAGCTGGGTCTCGCTCGCCCCCGGCGTGCACCCCTACCGCGTCGGCGAGCTGCACGACTTCTACATGGACCCCGCGCAGGCCTACTTCTTTGCCCCTGACGGCAGCCGCGCGGCGTGAGGCAATAATGGCTAAAATCACTCTCTCAAAGCTGCGTCACAGCTATCTTCCCGCGCCCAAGTCCGACTCGGACTACGCGCTGAAGGAAATCGACCTCGACTGGACCGATGGCGGCGCCTACGCGCTGCTGGGCCCCTCGGGCTGCGGCAAATCCACCCTGCTGAACATCATCTCGGGGCTTCTGGTGCCTTCCGAGGGCAAGATCCTGTTCGACGGCAAGGACGTCACCGCCCTGCCCCCGGATCAGCGCAACATCGCCCAGGTGTTCCAGTTCCCGGTGATCTACGACACGATGAGCGTTTACGACAACCTCGCCTTCCCGCTCAGGAACCGCGGCCGCGACGAGGCGGTCGTGCACGAGCGCGTCATGGCAATTGCCGAAATGCTGGAAGTCACCGGGATGCTGGACCAGAAGGCTGCCGGCCTCAGCCCCGACAACAAGCAGAAGATCTCCATGGGCCGCGGCCTCGTGCGCGAGGATGTGAACGTGGTGATGTTCGACGAGCCGCTCACCGTGATCGACCCGCATCTGAAGTGGAAGCTGCGCTCCAAGCTCAAGGAGCTGCACCAGCGGGTGAAGGCGACGATGATCTACGTCACCCACGACCAGACCGAAGCACTGACCTTTGCCGACCAGGTGGTGGTGATGCAGCTCGGCGAGGTGGTGCAGATCGGAACGCCGGTAGAGCTGTTCGAACGGCCTGCGCATACCTTCGTGGGCCATTTCATCGGCTCGCCCGGCATGAACATCCTGCCCTGCGAACTGCAAGGCGGCACCGCCTATTTCGGCGGCCAGCCGGTGGCGCTGGAAGGTCCGGTGCGGGGTGCGGCCCAAGGCAACACCGAGATCGGCATCCGCCCGGAGTTCGTTACGCTTTCGGACAGCGGCCTGCCTGCCACGGTCACCAAGGTCTCCGACATCGGCCGCCACACGGTGGTGGAATGCGAATCCGCAGGCCAGCGCATCAACGCAATCACCGAAGGCGCCGCGCCCGCCAAGGGCAGCGCCGTGCATCTCGCCTTCCGTCAGGACATGACCCGGCTCTACGTGGACGGCTGGCTTGCCACCGTGCCCGCCGCCGGTACCCCCGCCGCAATCGAAGGAGTGGCATGATGAAAACCGAAAACCAGAAAGCCTGGTTCTTTGTGCTGCCGGTGCTGGCGCTGGTCGCTTTCAACGCGCTGATCCCGATGATGACGGTGGTCAACTACTCGGTGCAGGAGACCTTCGGCGACAACGTGTTTTTCTGGCAGGGACTGGACTGGTTCCAACAGATCCTGCGCTCTGACCGTTTCCATGCGGCGCTTGGCCGCCAATTCCTGTTCACCTTCCTGATCCTGATCATCGAGGTGCCTTTGGGCATCGCGATTGCACTGTCGATGCCGCGCAAGGGCTTCTGGGTGCCGGTCTGCCTCGTACTGATGGCACTGCCGATGCTGATCCCGTGGAACGTGGTGGGCGCGATGTGGAACATCTTCACCCTGCCCGACATCGGCCTCCTGGGTTATTTCCTGAACCACGTGCTCGGCATCTCCTATGACATGACACAGGATCCGGTCGCGGCCTGGGTGACCATTGTCACCATGGACGTCTGGCATTGGACCTCGCTGGTGGTGCTGCTGGCCTATGCGGGCCTCGTGTCGATCCCCGACGCCTACTACCAGGCGGCCAAGATCGACGGTGCCACCAACTGGGCGGTGTTCCGCTTCATCCAGCTGCCGAAGATGAAAACGGTGCTGACCATCGCCATCCTTCTGCGCTTCATGGACAGCTTCAACATCTACACCGAGCCCTTCGTGCTCACCGGAGGCGGCCCCGGCAACTCGACCACGCTGTTGTCGATCGACCTGGTGAAGATCGCGCTCGGCCAGTTCGACCTTGGACCCGCAGCCGCCATGTCGCTCATCTATTTCGCAATCACGCTTCTGGTCAGCTGGCTGTTCTACACGCTGATGACCAAAGACGACCTGAACTGAGGGAGGGAGTCTGATGCAGAAACGATCCATCGTCCCCATCGTCTACATCTTGTTTCTCATGCTGCCGATCTACTGGCTGGTGGCGATGAGCTTCAAGACGACCAATGAAATCCTGTCGGGCTTCTCGCTGTTCCCGCAGACCTTCACGCTGGAGAACTACGCAACCATCTTCACCGATCCCAGCTGGTACTGGGGCTATATCAACTCGATCATCTACGTGACGATCAACACGGTGATCTCGGTGGCGGTGGCACTGCCCGCAGCCTATGCCTTCAGCCGCTACCGGTTCCTTGGCGACAAGCAGCTGTTCTTCTGGCTGCTGACCAACCGGATGGCGCCCGCCGCGGTGTTTGCGCTGCCGTTCTTCCAGCTCTATTCTGCGGTGGAACTGTTCGACACCCACCTCGCCGTGGCGTTGGCGCACTGCCTGTTCAACATCCCGCTGGCGGTCTGGATCCTCGAAGGCTTCATGGGCGGCGTGCCCAAGGAGCTGGACGAGACCGCCTTTGTCGATGGCTACTCCTTCCCGCGCTTCTTCGCGACGATCTTCGTGCCGTCGATCAAAGCGGGTGTGGGCGTGGCAGCCTTCTTCTGCTTCATGTTCTCCTGGGTGGAACTGCTGCTCGCCAAGACCCTGACCGCGGTGGCCGCAAAGCCGATCGCCGCCACCATGACCAAGACCGCGTCTTCCGCGGGCTATGAACTCGGCCTGCTGGCGGCAGCGGGCACTCTGACAATCATTCCGGGCGCCATCGTGATCTGGTTCGTCCGCAACTATATCGCGAAGGGCTTCGCGATGGGGAGGGTGTGATGCTTTCATGGATGGCCTGGACCTGGCCCACTGCACTGCTGTTCATCGGGATCTTTACCGCTATCGGCATTCTGATCGTGGCCGAGATCCGGCACCCCGGCGGCGCTGCCCGCAAAGGTGTGCTCGGCCTCACCACCACCCGGGGCGACCGGCTGTTCATCAGCCTCCTCGGCACCTCCTACATCTTCCTGGCCTGGCTGGGCCTCGTAGGGATGCCGCTCTGGTGGCCGCTGGGCCTGTCGATCGCCTGGGGCATCTTCTGCTTCTGGAAGGTCTGATATCGGCCAGTTCTGAGCGCCAGAAATCAGTCCTGAGGGTAGACCCTCAGGACACCCCCGCTCTCCTAAGAAAATAGTTTGCAACGTTTCCCCCTTCCCCTAACATGACCTGAACCTCAGAAAATTGACCGGACCCTCCCCCAGATGCGCAAGAAACACCAAAATTCCCTGCTGACCGAAGTCGAGCTGGAATTCATGACGGTTGTCTGGGACATGGGCGGCGGAACCGTCAGGGAGATCCTGGCGGAGCTGAACAAAGTTCAGGAGCGCGCCTATACGTCGGTCGCCACGGTTCTGAAGATCATGGAGCAAAAGGGCTTTCTCAGCAGCGAGCGCAAGGACCGCTCGCTGGTCTACCGCCCGGCCGTTCCCAAGGCAGAGTATCAGAAAACATCTCTGAAAAACCTTTCGAGCAAGCTCTTCAACGGCGCGCCCGCGGCCATGGTCGCACGGCTGGTCGATGACGAGGATGTGACCGATGAGATGCTCGAGGAGATGCGGGCGCTGTTGGAGGAAAGGCTGGGGGAAAATGCGAACTGATGTTCTGCTGAATGCCTACATAGATCTGAACATCCTGCTGTTGGCGGGAACCGTGCTGTGGCTCTCGGCACGCAGGCTTTTGTCTCGCAGCAGGCTCGCCCGTGCCTACCGACCGCAGCTGCGCCTGCTGAACGGAATGACCTTGCTGCTGGCCTGTTCGCCGTTCCTCCTCCTCGCGTTCACCACCTTCGTCCTTCCCCACCCGCCCAATTTCTCCGACCTCATGGTCTCACAGTTTCTGCAGGGCAACGTTCGCATGAGCGCGGGTGAGTTCGAGAATCTCCTCGGCTTGCGCGAAGACTTCGTGCGAGATCTCAGCAGTCTGCAGCCGATCTGGGCGCAGCTAGCCGTCTCCGCCTTCGCCGCGGGGGCGCTTTTGTGTTTCGTTCATGTGGCCCTGTCAGTCTGGCGCCTGCACCGGAACCTGACCGACGCCTTCGTCTGGAAGCGGATAGGCCGGGTGCAATTGCTGGTCTCCGACCGCAACAGGGTCGCATATTCCACACGCGGGTTGTGGCGACGTTACGTGGTGCTCCCAACCGCTCTGCTGCACGAACCCCACGACCTGAGGCTGACCATCGCGCACGAGCTGCAGCATTTTCGCCAGCGTGACATCGAATGTGAATTCCTGCTGGAAATGCTGCGGCCGCTTCTGTTTTGGAATCCTGCCTTCTATCTGTGGCGGCGCGAGGTCCGCCTGCTGCGCGAGTTTGCCTGCGATCAAGCGCTGATGGCGCGGCCGCAGTTCGATGTGCGCGCCTATTGCGAATGCTTGATACGTGCCTGTGCCAAGGCCGCGCGTGGCCAGACCCTGTTCACCCATCGCAGCCCGGTCGTGGCACTGGTCGACAGACGCGAAACCCGCCGTGGCGCCTCGCTGCAACGGCGCATCATTGCCGTGACCGCCCGCCAGCCGCAAGCGCCAGCCGCCTTTGGCTGGACCCTGGTGTCCGCCGCGATGACCCTCTCTGTGCTGACAACCGCGGTTCTGCTTCAACGGCCCGGAGACTGGAGCCACGACCGGCTGATGCTCTCCACCATCGTCAACCTCGAACGCATGGCCAGCCGCAGCAGCCCTCCCGAAGTCGCGGTACGTGCCTTGAACGGTGGTTTTGCAGTCGCTGCACGCCCCTGACGACGCGCGTCTTGCCGCCGGTTTCCGAAGCGGCAGAACCTCTAATAGCGCGCTAGCGGGGCAACGCACGCATTCCGCGCCCGCCTTCGCATCTTTGCGCACATTCAGCCACTTCCGAACCGCTGCCGAGCGCTAGAATGACGCGACCAAAAGTTGCGTAACACACGGAATATATGAACTCTTTTGACCCCAGCGCCCGTCGAAAAGAGTTTTCCACAGGTTTCTTCGCCTGGAACGCAGTGAGAGGTCAAAAAGACGTACTTTTTTTCAAAAAACCTCTTGCACGCCCCCGAAACAAACTTTAGACAGCGCCTCACCGATGGGGTGTAGCCAAGTGGTAAGGCAGCGGTTTTTGGTACCGTGTATCGTAGGTTCGAATCCTACCACCCCAGCCATCTCTCATGACAAAATCCCGGAAAGCCCAAGTAAATAGGGCCGAAAGATCCCGTTCGCAAAACGCTGTGCCGCACTCCGCCGGGAGTATGACACAAGGTGTGACACAGGCTGCGGCACAAGCCGCGGCGCATCGCGTGCCGCCGGGTCCAGCGCACGAGCCTCAAACTCCCTCCAGCCCCGCCCGAACGCATTCCGGCCGCCGCCCGGCCGGCCCCTACCTCCAGCGGCGCGGCCGAATCTTCTATTTCCGGAAGCGTTTTTCGCAGGTCCTCGCAAAAAACGGCGGCAAACCGTTTCTGTGTTTGTCCCTTCGAACCCCTTTACTCTCCGAGGCGATGAGCCGGGCGGCTCGTCTCCTCGCAGTATTGGAACTCGAAGAGATAAGCATCATGACCGACCAAATCAAGCAGGCCATGCCCGGCCAAGAGATCACAGCCCTTCTGACCGAAGCCGCGCGGCAGGAACTCGGCCGCATCACCCTCCAGCAGGACATGGGCCCCGAACTCAGCGACGACGAGATCGACAGCCGCATCGAGCTTCTCGAGCAGGACTCCCTGAATCTCAAGCGCCGCGCCCGCCGCAACGATTTCACCGCGGTCGCACAGCCGCTGCGCGCCGCCGCCGGGGCTCTCGGCATCACGCTTCCCGCGACGATCCCCAGCGATCTCGGCCGCCGCGCCGCCGACCTGATCCGTGAACTGAAAGATGTCGAGGCCAAGGCGCTCGACGGCGAAGATGCCCGGTCGGCAGCCTCCCCTCTCGTGGGCCGCTTCAGCACGCTGCCCGTCGACGCCTTCCTCTCCACGCAACCGGTCCTGCTGTCCGAAACCTGGGCGCGCGCACTGAAGCGCTACCCCACCAAAAGCATGAAAGGGAACATCGACGCGATCGCCAAGGTTGCGATCGAGTTTTTCGGCAATGTGCCGGTCGCAACGATCACCAAGCAGAAACAGGAAGAGTTCTTCGCCTGGATGGCGCGCTTGCCGAAAACCCAGGGACGCAAACACGGCAAGAACCGGTTCACGGAGAAGGCACGGCGCGAAGGCCGCCCTGTCAAGGAACGCAAGCAGCTCACGAAGCAGGACGAGATCGACACCGCCGATGCAGAAGACGAGGCGGTAACAGAAGCAATCCGCGCGCGGACCGACATCTGCAACCTCGAGAAACGCGCGCTCCTGGTCGAAGAGCTCAAACCGCGGCTCACAATGACAACGATTCGCCGCAACCGCGACGGGCTTAACCGGCTGTTCAAGGCGGCAGCGGACCTCGGGTGCCCGGAAGCGCCCAGCGCCATTTCCTACAAGGAGGTCGAACGGGCAATCCAGGCAGCGGCACCCGACGATCCGCTCTACATCCGCGTCACCAAGCCGAAACTCCGCATGCCGTGGACCGAGGAACGGCTGGCGCAATTTCTGACCTGCCCGATCTACACCGGCTGCGCATCCGTGCACCGCCGGTGGAAAGCCGGACCTCTCATCGTGCGCGATGCTTTCTACTGGGTGCCGCTCATCCTTCTGACTGCGGGCACCCGGATCGAAGAGATCCTCCTGCTCAAGCGCAACAGCCTCCGCCTGCGGAACCAGGTGCACTGCCTTGCCCTTGGGTTCACCAGCGAGGCCCGCGGGAAAACGGATGACGCAGAGCGGATCATTCCCATTCCTCAGCTGCTTCTCGACCTCGGTTTCGTCGAATGGATCAAATCACTCGATGACACTCACGGGCCGCTGCTCTTCCCCGAAATCGCACGGCGCACCGAAACCGGAAAGGTTACCGAGGCCTTCGGAAAGGCGCTGACACGGACCCTGGGGCACCTCGAACTCGCGGACTTCGATGAAGACCTCTACGCGGCCCGGAAAACCCTCAGCTCCATGCTGCGCAGCGCAAAAGTGGGCGACGGGCAGCGCCAGGCCCTCGCCGGCCACAAATCCGGGTCAACCCTGAACCGCCACTATACCGCGCACTACACCAAGGACCTCAAGGCTGCGGTCGACAAGGCAAACTTCATGCTCGAGATCGTTCCCAGCGCACCGCACGGCCACCCGGTCATCCAGTCCTGCGGGCTGGCGCCGGTGGAGAGCTTCGTGGTGGAGGTTGTCCTCGGCGAGAACGGCGAGGCCGATGCCATCCATGTCAGCGGTGGTGACGGCGGAGAGAACCTCTTCAGCTTCGACCGCAACGAGGCGGCCGGAAGCGCCGCATCAAAGCACTCCGCGATCCTGGCCGCCGCGAAGAAATTCCGCGAGATTGTAGGCACTCACCCCCTCCGTTTGCCGCGCAGCCCGCAGAAACGGGCGGCCATTGAGAGTTTCCACGCACTCGGCTGAGAAACTGCCAAACAAAATGCGGTTTTGCGGAAATCCCGGAGTTGGCAATCCAGAATGCGGCTTCTAACCCGGAGTTACGACAATCGGACCGGCGCGGATTGCGGACTGCAGAGGCTCATACAGCATTCCACCAGGAGCTGAAGCAGAGCCTCCCTTCCGCCTGACAGCGCCCCAGCAAGCCAAGGGCCTCAGCCTATTCGGGTTGGGGCCCTTCTGCCGTCTGGAAGCAAGCTCTGAAAGGCCGCTTCGCAGAGCAATGAACCCGCAGAACACAGCAGCCCCGCCACGCTTTAATTGGACGGGTTCGCCGCGCTCCGGAGAGCGTCCCTGATGCTCTGGTAGAGGGAGGCTTTGAACGCCTGATCCTGCGCGTGAAGCTTGTGGAGTTCGAGCTCTTCCTTCCTGCGGCGCAGCATCACGTCCTTCATGATCTTCTCGAAAGCAAGGTCACGCGAGAACGGATCAGGGTTGCCGCTGAACTTTTCCTCATAGTCAGGATGCGATTGAACGCTCTCCACGATGTTCAGGAACTTGACCCTTTGCTCCTCGGGGGTCGCGCTCCAGCCCTGGAACCAGCGCTCGTTGAAACTGCGGATGATGTCTTCGAGCGGGTCCTCCTGGGTCTCGCCCTCTCTGTAGCCGCGCGGATTGGGGTTCTGAGGAGCAAGCTCCGCCTCGGATGCGTCAAGGGCGATTGCCTGGTTCAGCTTCGTCCGTTCAAGCCCGTAGGAGGACAGGTCGACCGCTTCGAGCAGTTCGTCGAGCGCATCCTGGTTGGGGTCTTTGATCTTCAGCTTCGAAACCAGGAACTTCAGGAACCAGAAAAGCTTCTCCCAGCCCACCACCTCGAAGGGCATGATCGACGCCATCTGGCCGTAGATCTTCACAAACTGCTTGGCCTTGATCTTGTAGTCGATCTTGTCCTTGTCCTCGAGGTTCAGCTCCTCGTTAAACCGGCCGGCCGCGGTATCGATCAGCGGACTTAGCTTTTCAGAATCCTCTCCATCGAAGAACCGCTGGCAGAATTCCTCGACCTCGGACCATTCATAGACGCCTGCATCGTCAAGCGTCTCTTTCAGCTCATGCAGAACATTGACATCGGTTGCTTCCGACAGGGTCGTCACGGTGAAGAACGGGTCGAACGCGGCCTTGATGTCCTCGGTCGAATTGAAGAAATCGAGCACGAACAGGTCTTCGGTCCGCTTGCCAAGCTTGGGCGCCGACCGGTTCAGGCGCGAAAGAGCCTGCACGGCCAGCACCGATTGCAGCTTCTTGTCGACATACATGGCGCACAGCTTCGGCTGGTCGAAGCCGGTCAGGTATTTGTTTGCCACAACCAGCAGACGGTATTCGTCTTTGTCAAATTCGGTGCGGGTCTTGTCCTCCGGGAAGCCGTTCATCCCGGCCTCGGTGTACTTGATCCCATCGACCTCCTTCTCCCCCGAAAAGGCAATCAGCGCTTTGAACGGGGTCCCGCGCTTCTCCAGTTCGGCCTGGACCGCCTTGTAGTAGCGGATCGCCATCTCGATGTTCTGAGTAACGATCATCCCCTTGGCCTTGCCGCGCAGCTTCTTTGCATTCACCACGTTACCGATGAAATCCTCCACCATGATCTCGGCCTTGGTATTGATCGTCTGCTGGCTCCGCTCAACGTAAGCACGCAGCTTCTTCTGCGCCTTGGCCGTATCAAACAGGGGGTTGTCCTCGATGGACTTCTGGATCTCGTAGTAGCCCTTGTAGGTCGTGTAGTTGGCCAGCACGTCGAGGATGAACTTCTCCTCGATAGCCTGTTTCATGCTGTAGAGGTGGAAGGGCTTGAACTGCCCGTCAGGCTGCTGGGTACCGAACTTTTCCAGGGTGGTGTTCTTCGGCGTCGCCGTGAAGGCGAAGTAGGAGGCGTTGCCGCGCATTTTCCGCGCCCGCATCGCCTTCAGGATCTTGTCCTGATTGTCCTCTTCATCCGGGTCCTCGGCCCCGCCCATGGCCTGGTTCATCTTGTCATGCACAAGCCCGCTCTGGCCGCTGTGTGCCTCGTCGATGATCACGGCAAAGCGCTTGCCGCTCAGGTCCGCAATGCCGTCGATGATGAAGGGGAACTTCTGGATCGTGGTGATGATGATCTTCTTGCCGTTCTCCAGCGCCGCCTTCAGGTCCGCCGACCGCATTGCCGGGGCGACGATATTCTTTACCTCGGAGAAGTCCCGGATGTTGTCGCGCAGCTGCTTGTCGAGCAGGCGGCGGTCCGTCACCACGATCACACTGTCGAACAGCGGCGCATCCAGTGCCCGCGCGCCCGGCAGCTCCATGCTCTCCGGGTAGGTCTCGATCAGCTGGTAGGCCGTCCAGGTGATGGAGTTCGACTTGCCCGACCCTGCCGAGTGCTGGATCAGGTAGCTGTGCCCGACGCCCTGCCCCGCTGCGTGGCCCAGCAGCTGCCGCACCACGTTCAGCTGGTGGTAGCGCGGGAAGATCAGCGTCTTCTTTGCCAGCGGGTCGGTCTTCTTGCCCTCCAGCAGGACGAAGTGCTGGATGATCCCGGCAAGGCTTTTGGGCTGGAACACCTCTTCCCACAGATAGGCGGTCTTGTGGCCATTAGGGTTCGGCGGGTTGCCTGCCCCCTCGTTGTGACCCTTGTTGAAGGGCAGAAAGAAGGTCGAGGCACCCGTCAGCTTGGTCGCCATCCAGACTTCGTCCGTATCGGCGGTCATGTGGACCAGCACCCGCCCGAATTGCAGCAGAGTCTGGCTGGCATCCCGCTCGCGGTACTGCTTCTGCCCGTGGTAGCTCGCGGACTGGTGCGTCCAGGCGTTTTTCAGCTCCAGCGTGACAATAGGCAACCCGTTCAGGAACAGCACCATGTCCACGGATTCATTCGGGTTGGCGAGGCTATGATGAACCTGCCGGGTCACGCTCCAGATATTGGCGGCGAAGTTGTCGTGGACCTTTTGCGCGGAGCTGGCCAGCGGCGCGGGATACATCAGCGTGAAATGGGCGTCATCGACTGGCAGGCCCTTTTTCAGGACATGCAGGATGCCCTTGCGCTTCACCAGCTTGTCGAACTGGCCGAGGATCTTGGCCTGCCAGTCGGCGGGATTGCGCGTCTTGAGCTTTTCCAGCGCCTTGCCCTGGGTCGCCTCCAGAAACTCCCAGAACAGCGCGGTATCGACTGCAAGGCGCGCGTCGAAATCGGCGGGACGGCCAATGCGGAAGGGTCCCGTGGGCGTGGCGCCTGCGGCCAGCTCCTCGGTGATGGCGCCGGTCAAATGCCGTTCGATGGCCTGTTCCAGCGTGATTTCCTTGGTATTGCTGACCGCATAATTCATGAACAACCCCGGATTAGCTTAAGCTTCGTAGCCGTTCGAATGCGTAATGGACTTTCCGTCGTGAGGTTTGAAAGTCACGCCAAACCGGTGCGCATCTGGCTGGACTGAGAACGACTTCGACTTGTCTCGCCAGCTGAAATCCAATTCGACTTTGTCCCCATTCGCAAATGTCATCTCGAATGCGAAACGCTGCCCCGCCCCGCCATTAGGTTGTTCTCCACCGTCCATGCCGTAGGCTTCGCATTTTTGCACGGTACCCATGAAGTTCTTGCTGGCACAGTCATGATCGATCTGTCGCACCAGCTCCTCATACAATTTCTTTGCATCACTCATGTTGAATTTCACTCCTGTAAATTTGGAACCCTGATCTTCCCCGTAACAGCCGCGTTGATCAGGCTCGTCTTGTATTCCTTGAGCCTGGAGATCTGTTCTTCCTTGATCGAAATGGCGCTACCGACTTTGTCTGAAATCATCTTTGCATACTGAATGATATCTCCCTGCTCTACCAGAGGTGGAAGTACAGTCATCAAGCCCCGAAAATCGTCCCAGTACAACCGTTTCCGGAAATCCGTGATCCCCTTCGAGTGGGCATCCATTTGCCGGATGAACGCTGGGGTCCGGTACAAGAGCTCGAAATAGTCGCCCGCCAAATAATTCACGGGGCGTGCGACAACGTAGGCGGGGCTGACCATCCCGTGTGTATGCACTGCTCCAATGCCACCCTGCCAAGCTCGCATCATGTTGTAGGCGATATCGCCTGGCTTGACTTCCTTATAGGCGCTGCGGTCAGCAATCTTAATGATCGAGCGGATGTTCTCTTCTTCGGAAAGCTCCTCTTTCGAAACGCCCCTGTGTATAGAGACGGACAGCACCGGCAGGTCAGCATTGCCCGGGGTCTTAGTTTCCCGGAATAATGCGAAGTTACGCCGAACCTCCCAATGCGCGGGGATCTGGCCAATCCAGTCGATGCCGCTGTCCTTCATGCGGGCGCTGGGGTTCAGACCGCGGGTGACGGCCTGCTGGATCAGGATCTGCCTGCGCTCGGCCAGCAGCCTGATCTGCTCCTCCTTGATCCGCACCGCCTCATCAATCTTCCCACATTTCTTGTCCAGAAATGCCGCAATGGCGCGTTGTTCTGGAAGTGGGGGCGCGGCAACTTTCTGGGCGTGAACAATTGTAGAGTTCAACAAGGGTTGTGCCGTCCGGATTGCGAAGCGATTAAGATCGATACTCTCGATCGCGTAGGCAAGGAACGAGAGGTCAAACTCTGATCTGGGGAAGGCCCGATAAGCGTGCTCAGAAGCCCAAACATCTTCTTGGACGAGGTGAACATTCCCACAAAGTGCGCCCACCCGTCCAATCAGAATGATAGGAGCCCTGGTGTTGCTACGGCTCGTGAAACCGCGCACCCCATTGCCGCCAAAAATCGGGTATCCTTCCGGTGTCTCCGCTTCTTTGGAGATGACGTCCCCACTCTGCACTGAAATGAACCGGCGCAAGGGTTTGATATCCCATGCTGTCGGCACGCTTCCGATCCAATCCACTTGGCTGTCCCGGTAGCTCTCGTACTTCGGATAGGCCGCGATGGTCATTCAGCCGGCTCCAGCTTGGTCGCGACCTCAACGCCGAGAATGTCGGCGATCAGCCCGTCGGCCTTTTCTTCCAGCGCCAGAATATCCTGCGTCACCTCCTCAAGGCTGCGCAGCGGCTTGTGGCGGTAGAAATACTTGTTGAAGCTGATCTCGTAACCGATCTTCACGCTGTCGAGGTTGATCCAGGCTTCCTCTACATGCGGCTTCACCTCGGCCAGGAAAAAGCGGTGGATGCTCTCCTTCAATGGAACGCTCTCCGCATCGCGCAGGTCGGTTGCTGTGTCATAGGTCAGATAGCTGCCGTCCGGCTGGGCGTAGTAGCCGAAATCCGCCAGATCGCAGGCGGCACAACCCAGATGAGTGGTTAGCTCCTCCAGGTCGCCCTGGGACAACTTGTGCTTCTTGGCTATGACCTTTTCGGCGGTCTCGTCATACCAGCTGACGGCGTTCAGGATCGCGTTCTTCTCAGTCGCGGACAGCTTGATCTTGCGGGCCTTGATCGCCTTGGTCACCGCATCGCGGAAGGTGTTAAAATCCGTGGTCTCCCTGGTGCCGATGTCGTCCATCAGCAGGGTGGCGGTTTTCAGGAGGTCGCGAAGCTTGGCCCAGTAGCTGGTGTCCGTCAGCTTGCCCCGCTGCTTGGCGTTCAGTGTGATGCCTTGTTCCTCACACCAAGCGGTAATCGCCTTCAGCTCACCCTTCAGGAAGCCGGGCTCATAGACCTTCTCGCCATGCTCAGCCCAAAGCCACTCCATCGGCTCGCGCAGGGATTTGTCGAAGCGCAGGGGCGCGATGCGCTCAGCGCTGAAGCCGGCGCGACGGCGGTCAGGGCGTTCGATCGTGACCTTGTGGTAGCCGAAATCCTGGTTGTCGAAGATTCTTACGGCGATACCCACGGGATCGTTATTGGCGTCGATCACGCGCTCGATCGGGTCGAAGTTCAAGTAAGCCTCTGTGATCTCCTGGATGTGCTCGTCCGAAAACTCACAGTTCTTGTCGCCGAGGTTCTTGCGGAGCTTGCGATAGAGCAGATTAGCGTCGATCAGTTGAACCTTGCCCTTTCGCGCCACGGGTTTCGCGTTGGTCAGGAGCCAGATGTAAGTGGTGATGCCTGTGTTGTAGAACAGGTTGTTCGGCAGCTGGATGATGGTGTCCAGCATGTCGTTCTCCATGATGTAGCGGCGGATATTCGACTCGCCGCTGCCAGCGTCCCCAGTGAAGAGGCTGGAACCATTATGGACTGACGCAATGCGCGAGCCGAGCGGGCTTGTGCCCACGGGCTTCATCTTGTTCACCATCTCCATCAGGAACAGCAGCTGGCCGTCCGAGGAGCGCGGGGTCGCGTCCACGGTGTCCTTTTTACCCCATTAGTCGGTCAGCTCCACCTGGAAGCGCGGATCGATGACGTCCTTGCCGTCCTTGATGTATTTGACCTCACTGTTCCAGCTCTTGCCGTAAGGCGGGTTGGATAGCATGAAGTCAAAACGGTGGGCCGAGAATTCGTCGGTGGAGAGGGTGGAGCCGACACGGATGTTCTCGGGATTGTTGCCCTTGATCATCATGTCCGACTTGCAGATTGCGTAGGTCTCGTCGTTGATCTCCTTGCCGTAGAGATAGACGTCACCCTTCGCCTGAATCAGGCCCTCCGGCTCCTTGATATAGTTCTGCGCCTCAGTCAGCATACCGCCAGAGCCGCAGGCGGGATCGTAAATTGTCATGACCGGCGGGAGCTGGTCCTTGATCGGGTCGAACATAAGGTGGGTCATGAGGTGGATCACCTCGCGCGGGGTGAAGTGCTCCCCGGCTTCCTCGTTGTTCTCTTCGTTGAATTTCCGGATCAGCTCTTCGAAGACGTATCCCATGCCGAGGTTCGACAGACCCGGCAGCGTGTTGCCTTCTGGGTCTTCGATATCATTCGGCGTCAGGTTGATATATGGCGAGACGAATTTCTCGATGACGTCGAGCAGGACCTGCTTCTCAGCCATGTGCCGCATCTGTTCGAACAGCTTGAAGCGGGTAACGATCTCTTTGACGTTGTCGCTGAACCCGTCGAGGTAGTCTTCGATATTGGCAAGAAGGATTTGCTGGTTGTTCGTCGCGGTGCCATGGAGCTTCTTCAGGGTCCACTGGCTGGTATTGAAGAAAACATAGCCGGAGGCGTCTTTCAGTGGCTCGTCGTCGAGCTCGAGCGCCCCCATCTCTTCCATTTGATAGCGCACCTCTTCGAGAACGGCATCCTTGGTGGGTTCGAGCAAGGTATCGAGGCGCCTGAGGACCACCATAGGCAGTATGACATCGCGGTACTTGCCACGGACATACACGTCACGAAGACAGTCGTCCGCGATGCGCCAGATGAAAGAAACAAGGCTATTATGCGAGGATTGGTTCATCTGCGTCACACATCAATTGAAAGTTGTCAGGATATCTCTGTATCCCGAAACGGGTAGCGAGAGACAGCCATGGCCGCAAGAGACCTTAGAGCCCGCCACCCGGAAACCGCCAGGTGGAAGGCCACCGCCCTGCCAACCTGGCCACGGATACATCCTTCCTATTCCCGATCTCCATTTTGCTGTCAGTGTACCCATGGACGGCACCTCTCCCTCGCGAGCGACGCCAAAGCGGATGACCTATCGAACTCTTTGCAGCGGAATTTGGTGACCCCGGTTGCGATACCCGTCACCGAATGAGAAACGGCCGCACAGGGGGGCGGCCGTTTTAGCGAGTATTAAATCAGCGTCATTCCGAAGAGGGATTCGATGGGGCGGCGACGATTTCCGAAAGCGTCGCGCGAATGTCATCCCGAACGGCGGGATTGCGCAGCTCTTGCAGAAGACGGTCGACGCTGCTTGGCTCGCGGCTCAACCGATCTACCTCGCTTGTCGCGATGTGAAGCCGTTTCTGGGCCTCTGCCAATTTCCTTTTGGCCTCGTCGCGCTCCTGCTCAAGGCTCAGGAGAGCGTTCTGCTGGTCAGCAAGAGCGGCCTCGAGCTCCATGATGCGAAACTGGGCATTGCGTTTATCCGTGCGGACCTCCTCGCACTTCTGATCCGCAATGGCTTGGCAAACCGAATGCTGACGCGCCACGATCAACTGCAACTCGCGCCCGATTGCGGCGACGGCGTTACCCACGGCCAGGGCGACAGTGTCCGGCAGCGCAGCCAGCAGCGATTGTTCTTCTGCCTCGGCAAGCTCTTCGTGCACGGCTTGGACAAGGCCCTCCAAGCGCTCCTGGCGTATCGTATCTTTCACGTTATGCTCGCTGCAAAGCTTGGCCTTAACGAAAGCTGTGTCGAGGTCAGCCGCCGGGACACCGTCCTCAATGCCTTTGCGGATGATCTCATGCACAAGACGGGGATCGTAACTGAGCGGGCGCCCGCCGGCATTGCATTTGCTTTGTGTCTTCTTGCTCATCGCATGTTTGCCTTCCCGTTTGTCAAACCGGGTTGGACAAACCCGGCTTGATAGTTGCGTATGCCGGGTAAGTTGGTCCTTTTGCCGGGAGCAGAAATTCTGCACCCGGCGAGGTGCCCGCGCCGCTCTACATGCGTTGCCCGCCGCGCGACGGCTGGCCCTGGCTGGCCACAGATTGCGACAATGCATCCTGGTACTCCCGCACGAGCCGCTCAAGCTCGGTGAATTCGGCGACATGGACGTCGATATCCTGAGCCCGCAAGTAGTTACGCCAAGCCGGGCCGCGGGGATCGAGTAATCGCGCCAGTCCAGCGGCCACCCGCTGAGTAGATGCACTCAGAGTGGCACCGGATTGAAGATCCTCGACCAGGCGGGCCACCATTTGCTGACCAGGTGATCCTCCCAGGATCTTAGCGGCGATCGCCAGGGCCTGGAGGTTTTCCCCAACGAATCGGTGAAACTCGGTCGGGGGTTGCGAGCGCATAAATGCCGGCACGCGAAGCGGCGTCGGATGAAACGTCATTGTGGTCTCCATTTTTGGTGCCGGCGAATGTGCGCCGGCGTCAAGTACGCAAGGGAGCCAGCCAAGCAGGCATCTTGCGCGAGTGCGTCTCCCGGCGGGACCAAGCCGAAAAACAGACAGAATGGTGGCAGCTGACCGTGAGATCGGCACGCCGCTCACAAGTAAGATTGGCTGTTTTGAGAAAGGCGAAAAAATTTGTGACGCCCTGTAGGGGGAGTGAGCGACAAGGACCTCGTGACATCGAATGTCATAACCAGCCTGAGCCAGACGGATGCCTCTGGTCGTCCGTCCGCCCGCTGATTGCACGCGCGAATCCTTAAGCCACTGCTTTCAGGGTTTAAGACGCCATGTCGCTTAGTCTGCTAAGCGCCTTTTCAAAATCCACGGCCTCGGCGGCAAGGTCGATAGTCCGCACTGAAATTGGGTGCCCCTGCACAACCATGGTTTCGCTCACGACGCCGCCAGCTTGCGGATGAAGCAGAATGCCTTCAGCCATGATACTCGGCGGATCAGATCGCTGTTCCTGCGTTCGAAGATACGAATACATCTGGTAAAGATAGCCGCTTTTCAGGACTTCCTTTCTGAAGTTGGAGGATGTCAGGATACGGGTAAACTTTGTATCGATCACAATCCTGCGGCCCTTGCTGGCGTGGTTCAGCTCTATGTCGGTCTGCATCCCTGGCAAGATTGCAGTCATTCCGAAGCTCTGTTCATCAACAGGCCAAGCCAGCCGGCGCCCTTGCACGACACGCCAGCCGCTGGGTTCAAGCGCGATGCGCAGCGCGTTCCCAACGGCCCGCTCAAATAGTTTCCGCACCAGATGCTCTGTGGTTTGATCTCCAGGCTGAAGCCTCTTGCCTGTTGCCTGGGTCGGGATCGTTCCGTCGAACAGCATGGCCGCCAAAGCTACCATCATCCGGTCAGGACCTTCATTCCGGCCGATCTGATCGGTTGCGAGTTCAGCGCGTGACGGACGGTTTCCAGATACACCCGCACGGGAAAAGTCGGCGGCAAGGCTCCGGCAGGAATGGGCTGTAGGAGGGTTCGAAACCCGCGCAGCCAGCCTTTCAAGCGCTGCACGCACCAAACGGTTGCGCGGTGTATCCATGACATGCTCTTCGAACCGGCAGGCGATTTGGCCACGGTCCATCAACTGGGCAGTTTCCGTGACCAACATGTCAATCCGGCCTCTGACACGCGACAGGATTGCGGAGCGTGACCGATAGCCCCGGCTGAGATTGCGGCGAAGCCGATCTTCGACGGCATGCACCAGAAGGCGGCCCAAAAGATCGGGTAGATCCCGTGCCTCCTCGACGTCTCGTTCAAACCGTCCGCGCAACTCAACGAGATCTGCCGCGTAGAGAAACAGCAACCAGATGTTGCGAAGCGGAATCTCCGTTGCCATCAGAACCCGTCGCGAAGCCTGGCAATGGTGTCAGCTGCACGTTCCGGTGTGTCGAACCAATACTCCTCCAGGAGGGGGCCGATCTCCGTATCGACGGTATCGCGAAACCATGCCTTCGGGTCATCGAGCGGATCTGTCGGCGTGATGTAGGAATGGCCAACACGAAACTGCGGGCCCAAGGCCCGATCCGCTGCAATCTCGTCATTCAAGACCGCCATGCGGTCTCGGACCAAATCAAGCACGTCGCCAGCCAACCCGCGATCCGCACACCAGGCCGCCCAGGCATCGTTGAGCACCGGTTCCAGCGAGACGAAAGCGAAGCGCCGCCGCAGCGCCAAGTCGACCAACGCCAGAGATCTGTCGGCCACATTCATAGTTCCGATGATGTAGAAATTGTCCGGCACATGCACGCGTTCGCCAGGTTGCTTGCGATATGCAAGTTCTATCGCGTCTGCGCGGCTCCGTTTCGTGTTCTCCAGAAGCGTCAGCATCTCCCCGAAAACCTGCGCAGGGTTACCCCGGTTGATCTCTTCGATGATCAGCACATGGACGATATCCGGCTGGGCTCTGGCCGCTTCCACCGCCTGAAGAAACACACCGTCGGTGATTACAAGCCCATTTGCGCTTGGCCGAAAGCCGCGGACGAAATCCTCGTAGGACAGCGAGGGGTGGAACTGGACCGACCTAAGTTGCTCTGGCTTGGGCGTGCGGCGACCGATGAGCGCCCGCGCGAGCCGCTTGGCCAGCCAGGTCTTACCTGTTCCAGGAGGCCCTTGGAGGATCAGGTTCTTCTTCGCTTCGAGGCGGGCGATCATTCCGTCGAGACTGCTGCGCGACAGGAAGCAGCCATCCGCGATGATATCCTCGACACCGTAGTGCTCAGCAGGCGCAACGTTGTTCTCGCCGTCCGCCTGCTCGTTTTCCTCAATTTCAGAGAGTGGCTCGATGTCCTCGGCATATTTCGCCGCCCAGTATGGCTGGGAGATAAATCGCGGGATGTTTTGTTCAGCACCGTCGAAAGTGAAGGCCACGAGCTGCCGGGCCATGTCTTCATCCTCGAACCGGGCACGTGCAACGGTGGTCCGGTATGTATAGAAGTACCACTCGCGTGGCGGATCAAGTTCCTCCCATTCAACATCGACGGTTTGCCCGTCACCCCGATTACCCGTGATTGTCCCAATGGCTTTGATGCGCATGGCACTGACAGCGCGGCCCCGGTTTTCAAACGGCACGTCGTGCTTGCGCGTGTAGGTCGATTTGATGGCGATCCGGTCCCCTTGCTTCATCTGGCGAACAAGGTTTGAAAACTTATCTTCGTACCCGTTCTGCCAGATACCTTCATCCAGGAATCGTGGCGTCTGGTCGCCTTCGTCCCAAGCCGCGCCGACGAACCAATAGTTCACACCGTCAGGAGCGATCTCGCCCTCCGGTGCCTGTTCTTCATCTTCGTCCAACTTTAGAGCCGAATGCTCCTTGCGGAAAATTTTGACCGCCAAGTCGTCGGTCATTTCGGCGACCTTTCCAGCCTCGGTCAACGCCCAGATTCCCCGCTTCGGAGCGTACAAGAGGCCAGCCTTTGTTAAATAGAACCGCGCCCATGCGACACGGTTATTGAACTTTGGCTGCCCGTTTTTGTTCGTCTGACTTAGAAAGTCAGCCGGGACTTCATAGCGTTCAGCAATCTGTTCAAATACCTGCTTCGGCTTTGCCTGACCGCCGAGTTCCCGCAAAATGTCGAGAACGGGCCCGAAATAGCTCACGAATTGTGGAACACCTTCAATCTTTTGCTCAAAAAGGCTCAAACCAATCCCCTTTCGGTATGCCAATCGTCACCACTACACCCCAGCGGGTACACTTTGGCAATAATTCGAAGTCCAGGGCTCCTATCACCTTACGGCCAAGGCTGCCCGGGGACGTGACCAAGGCCGCTGAAACGGCGAATTTCCGTACGACACAGGCCGTTGAGGACGGCCCTCCTGAAAAACAAGTCAAAAATTCGGTAGCTACTACATTGAATTCGGCGGTAGGCAAAGAGACTTAGAATTGTGTCTGAGCACCTCGGCGGCCTGTCGACCGCTCAGGATCTCGTGAACCGGCTTCACGATGAGCTCCCGAACTTGCGTCGTGCTCGTCAATTTATCCAGCGGAATTGCATAGAACCAGCTCGACTCATCTGTATCTTTTTCAACCCAATGCGTGCTGGTATTCATGCAACTATCGCAGAGGCCTGCCGCGTTTGGCGCGTCTGCATGAAATTCCCAAGCATTGTCGAGCCCCGGAAACGGGCTATAGCCGACGAGCACTTTCGCGCACTTACCATGAACCCAGTCCCCCTCTTTTACCTCGGTTGAAGTGAGCTGAATAGCAATGGTGATCGAACCGGTGACCTTTGCGTTCTTGCGCATACTTGATCTAACTAAGAAATAATAATTCCAGGTTGGTTGAAAAAACTCGCCCAAGGCCTCATCCTCGGCTTCTTCTTCAATCACGAGGTTGGCCTCCCTGCACTCGACAAGGGAAAATGCCGCGAAGAGTTTATTTAGATTGTCTTGCGTCTGGAGAATATTTTTCGCTGACTGCCAGAGGTTAGCACTGAGATTGGTCATCTGATTTCTCGAAATTTGAAATTACAAGTGGGAACAAAGGAACAGAAGGGCAACTCAAAGGTCTCCGTATCATCGAAATCAAAGTTGCACTCCTTGGTCGCGGTAAGGATCGGCCAGTCACCCAGGACACTGCCTTGCGGTTCGCCAGCGAGGAATTCAGCGGCGAGCTTTGCCCAGGCCATCAGCCCTGGTTCAGACTCGACTTCCTGTGCGAGTTTATTAAGGCGTTCTGTCATTTCCTTCCAAGTGAAAGAAACGACCTTCCTACGGGGTTCTTGATCCGACGTTAACTGACTGATTTCGGCAACATGCTTTGGCTCCTCGCCAAGCAAGGTATACCCGGCAACCTTCCGGATGTCGGGGAAGTTGGGTACCCCGCCTCTTCGACAATTTCCGCTCTCGACCGTCCTAATTTCACGGCCACCTTGGTCTCGCCCAAGGCCAGAGCCCCATTTTAGTTCGACTATCCAGTAGTAAGGTTGTCCGTGTAAAATCCCTTGGAGGACGACGTCGGGCTCAGAGTTTTCTCCTACCCCCACGAAGTACGGCCAAAGGTAGATCTGTACGTCACTTTCGAACTTGTGCCCAGACAACACTCCAAGCGCGTCGCGACGGGCCGATGGCGTCAGCAAACGTAGCGCGCCGAATAGCGAGGAAGTAACGAGATCTTCACGTGGGTGACGTTTGGCATCGTGGAGAATCTTCTCCATACGAGCTTTGCCTGCAATAACGGCATCGAACAAAATTGTACGCTTTCAATTTTCAGTATTTATGTGCAACGTATAATTCGGGTGGGAAGAGCGCAAGGCTACTTGGACAGCTGTGCGAACCAGACTATTTCCATTGCAAACTTGGCGATCTGACCGCCCGTCTTTGCGTATTTTCCATCGGCGTCCAATATTACTCTCCCATCGGCATCCATGCTTGGACTTCTCCATCAATGCAAAGGAGCCCTCTTTGGATACTGGATCGCCGCAGCACAGGGGGCGCAGAGAAGCGGTCAAACTTTCGAAGGCGATTCAAGCACACTATAGCAGCCAAAACATGGAAATGCTGCCAAAACTCCTGCATGTTTGATCCGCGTGGGAGAACTCGAACGGCCCTCCATGCAGGACTGTCACACTGGAAGAAAGACTTTCCACCCTAATGCCCTCTTCTGCGGCGCACAAGGCTGCACCGGATCACATTCGACCGAACACAAGGGCAAACAGATGTTGAAAATTAGTTCTCCAAGTCTTACTCACCAATCTCAATTGCACATTCGACGGAACGACGTTGACACCTAACGTCTCAGCTCCAGAGAAAGGAAAATGATGCCAGATCACGATATAATTGCTGAATTTTTCTCAAAACCCTTTCATCCCGCGCCGACGGACAAATTAACTGTGCAGGTATGGGGCATTAACCGAGACTGGAATGACTTTGGCTTCAAAAGCAGATGCGCAATTCACATCACTGAAAACAATAAAGTGATCTACGAGTGCAAAGGAACCGCAGCCATTTTCTCAAAAGATCAGTTTGAGGGCATAAATGACTTCTTCTTAGAATCTCCCCAGAGGAACCCACTAAAGGCAACGTCCGATGCTGCAACTCTTTTTGTGATTCTGGACAACTACTCCACCTACCGAGATCTTGTAAAAACACTGGGAGTGGAAAAATCTCAAAGTATACTCAATAAAATAAACGATCTCGTCTACCTCTCCTCCATTGGCGACTCCGAACACCTCCCCAAAATAGTGAACTCTCGTATTTTCAGCCACTCCTTAACAAGAAGCTCCGACTCATACTTTGCATTTCGCAACGCAGCGCCTTTGCTGCACGGTTTAGACTTCGAAGTTGGCTCAACCTCTCAGGAAAATATATCAACTGTTATCCCAAATTCAAATGGACACCACCCTGTTGTTATTGATTTCAAATTTCGCAGGGACGAAGAGATTGACCTACCAATCTCTGTTGTAATTGGCGAGAACGGCTTAGGAAAGACGCAAGCCCTGGGAAACTTGGCTCGACGCGCACTAAAAGGAGACATGTCTCAACTTGGAATAGATCTGCCGCGGATATCCGTGAATCGAATTATCGCCCTCACAACCTCCAAGAGAAAGTCATCAGCATTCCCACAAAACAACTACAAAAGACCAAAAGTCTGGTACCGCCTATTTTCACTGACAGAAGATGAGAGAGGGCAGGCTTCGACAGCGTCACTTATCGTTGATCTTATGAGGAGTTCGGATCTGATTAATGGCGTGCCAAGAGGTGATCTTTTCTTATCCGGCATCTCTTCAGTGAATGATTGGAGTGAGATCTGCCTTACAAACCGAGATGGGTCCAGCATCCGAATAAAAGAAATATTCAGCCTCTCCGAATCTCGACGCTTAGACGCCACCAGCGGCATTAATCTCTCAATCTCCCCTAAGAGATCAGTAAACGGCAAGTTGGTCGCCCTTAGCAGTGGTGAATCCGTTATTGTTAGGGCATCTTGCCTGATATCACTGCAAACAGAGAATGGCTCCCTGATACTACTCGATGAACCAGAAACTCATTTACATCCGCAGTTCATCAATCGTTTGATGTTCTCCCTTTATGAAATGCTAAGACTAACACGCTCGTCGGCAATCATCGCCACCCATTCCGTCTATGTCGTTCGAGAAACGCCTGGAGAGCAAGTGCATGTGCTTCAATTTAGAAACAAAGAGAAGAGTATAACAACCCCCGGGATTGCAACACTGGGTGCCGACGTCGGCGAGCTCTCATACTTTGTATTTGGAGAAAATGAACCATCACTTATTGGAAAGACGGTAACAAAGCAAGCCATTGATACAAAGAGGGAAGGTCGCCTCGGAAAATTCGGCAGAGTTCTATCAGGAAGCGTTCTATCGAAGGTTCTGGAAGAAAAGTAAGCCTATGAGAATTCTCGATACGCCAAGTAATATCCAGCTGCAATCTCAACACACAGCCACATTTCACAACGACCGCCTTAAGGATCACCGCATCTTACGTGAGTGGGCAATCTTTTTAAGGGGGCGCTTTGACTGCTTTCAAGCAGCCGAAGGAAACCCGTTTGAATTGGATTCATCTATTCTGTCTGAGGATATTTCCAAAGCCCTTTTGCGGCTTTACAGAAGTCCCCCCAAGACACTTAAACACCTGATCGAGCTCAAAGGCCGAAACGGGCTTGGCTCATGCGCCGTGTGTGGATCACTCCACAACACCCAAATTGATCATTACTTACCCAAAGATGTTTTCCCTGAATACGCCGTCTTAAGTAAAAATTTGATACCGGCATGCAATTGCAACCAAGCAAAGTGGAAGAACTATAAAGGGACGTCAACGGATGAACGGTTCATAAACCCCCACTACGACCAATTTTCACACAGGCGACTACTTTATGTAAGATTTTCTAATGCTCGGCGAGAATATGGTACGTGGATCGCCCCCTCAGCCAAAGTAGAGTTACACATTGCTAAAGGAACTCGGGAACATAGAATTGCAGAGTTTCATCTGCGTGAACTTTTGGACAGAACCAAGCTTTCCGAATGGCAAGCCGAGCAATTTAGAATGCTATGCCAAGGAGGTCGCAGATACCTACCAGGCGCCCGATCCTCTATGACAAGCGGCCAAATTAAAAAGGAAATACTCACCGAGCTTCGAAAAGCTGATTACCAGCACGGAGGAAGCAACAACTGGAGATCAATATTCTTCTTTTCCATATCCAGAGGAAGGAATTTTGATTTCATATGGAAGAATAGGGCGTCAATATTCGGCTGAGATGTGGAGTGCCCCATCTGAATTGGCCCACCGTTATGTTCAGGAAACGGAGGACTGAGAATGGCGAACAAGCGACACAAGCCTGAGGAAATAGTTCAGAAGCTGCGGCAGGTTGATGTGCTTGTCGGACAGGGGATGCAGCGCGTGGATGCGATCCGCGAAGTGCGCATCACTGAGCAGACTTACTACCGCTGGCGCAAGCAGTATGGCGGGATGGGAGCCGACCAACTG